>Ga0265327_10001521_pt1 | contig 28633 bp, 50 predicted proteins | sample 41621metaG_FD_202089 | JGI IMG/M metagenome (GOLD analysis project Ga0265327, IMG submission 202089) | Rhizosphere microbial communities from Carex aquatilis grown in University of Washington, Seatle, WA, United States - 4-16-21 metaG | ecosystem: Host-associated > Plants > Roots > Rhizosphere...
GTTTCCATGCGTGTCCGGTCAAGTTGGAGAGTGGCAGCGGGCTGTAACCCCGTTCCCTTATGGGTGAATAGGTTCGAATCCTATGGCACGCACCATTATCGGTGTTCTTACACCGCGGCATTTGGGTTCGAGTTCCCCTTGAACTATGAAAAGTACCGCACTTGATCAATGCGCGAAAAACATAGCGTCGTGGGCAGCGTGCTGCGGTGTAAGAATATTGCGGGATAGAGGAGTCCGGTCGTCCTCGCCAGTCTCATAAGCTGGAGATCGTGTGGTTCAAATCCCACTCCCGCAACACCTAACCTTTCACTCAAGAGTAAGAAGAGTTTGAGAGTGTACGTCAATCATCAAGATCATCGGGGTGTAATGTCAATCTGGTAGACGGCCACGTCCGGAGCGTGGAGGCTGTGAGTTCGAATCTCACTACCCCGACCAGTTTCAATGGAGTCATAGGGAATTGGAAAACCCACCGGAAGATTCGTCCTCGCTTTTTGTTGGTAACAACCGTTTGTTGATGGTTATCGCATGTAAAGCCGGTGTCATATGACTTAGAATGGTTCGAATCCGTTCTGACTCCACCACATTTTTCGAAAGACGTACTATGAATATCGTTGTAGCTTTTCTCGCAACCATCGGCATTCTGCTTGCAGGTGTTGGGTGTCTTGCTGTGTTTTGTTTTTTGTTTGGATCCTTCCTTCAGTACCTGAAAGAGGTTCAGGAGGGAAATTGAAGGAGATTTCATGAGGTTACGAAACATAATCCTTGCAATCAGGGACCAAGGTCCATCAACTCGATTCATTCGTAATCTCTGTAAAGGTCATCTTTGGGGGTTAGTTCACAAGAACTCGCACGTGCCGCAAGGCACAGGCAAACCAAAGGTCATGTACAACACAAAGGCAACTGCAGTGAAATCTGCGGCGGGCATGACAAAAAGAACGGTGTCTGGTTCTCAAACTACAAGTGCTTGCACTGTGATGGTTATCACGTAGGAAAGAATCGAGACAACAAGAACAACTGGGATCAGAACGATCCCAAGAACACGGGTCCTTAACTCAGAGGTAGAGTGCCTCCCTTACAAGGAGATGGTCGTAGGTTCGAATCCTAACTTCCGAGTAATCGGATGTAGCTCAGCTGGTAGAGCAGCCGCCATGCCGAAAGGCGTTCCGTCATCGCCACTTGTTGTCTCTTATTTCTGTAACTGCGCGCTGCAGTATCATTGCTCCTCTACCCTTAGGATCAGGGTAGATCTAGGGATTGGTAATAGCCCATTAAAGAAATTGAATGCCTCGTCGGGCACATAAAGGTCCACCGATTTTATGGAGCATGATCCATGATGGTGATTGGGTCTGCCTGGAAAGCAGTTCGCCTGATCGTAGGATCGGGTTCGGTTCGATTCCGACGTGCTCCTCAGGTTACCTTTTTGCTTAAATACTCTCAGGAGGAAGTTATGCAAAGAGCAGACAAAAGAAAGTTTCATTACATCTATAAGATCACCCGTATTCACGATGGCAAGTTCTACATCGGCATGTATTCAACTAATAATCTTGAAGATGAATATTTTGGTTCTGGAAAGCGGATAACGCGATCTATTAAAAAGCATGGTAAAGAAGCACATCAAAAAGAGATTCTTGAGTATCTTCCAGACAGGGAGTCATTGAAAGCACGTGAAATGCAGATTGTGAATATAGAACTTCTTGAAGATAAGAACTGCCTGAATTTGAAACTTGGTGGTGGGGGCGGGTGGGATCATCTGCCAGCGCACATGGTGAGAGCAAACGCAATTGCGAATTCAGGCTTCATAAATCCTTCTATTGAAGGAATGAAGAGGATTCAAGAAGCCCGCTCTCGCAACGGAAAAATCACAGGTAAAATTGTCGGCCCCACTACAATAAAATTTGCAACACTTGCGGCCATGGCAAAAACTGCCTGTGAAAAACGTCGGCAGACTATGAATGAGCGCGGACATCAACAGGGTGAAAAGAACAGTCAATTTGGCACTTATTGGGTAACCAATGGTGTAAAACACGTCAAGATCAAGAAAGAAGAACTCGAAGAATATCTTGCAAGAGGATATTCAAAAGGTAGAAAAATCAATGGAAGATGAAGCAGAAAGGTTCTGCAAGAATTTAGGCATGACGTGAAATGGTTTTCACAAGCCCACTACAAGGGCTCCTTAGGTGGTTCGATTCCACACTTGCCCACCAAGTTGAGCGGTCATTGGTTAGCGCCAGTGACATGACTACTCTGGCCAGAGGGGTGATGATGACGGCCGTCATTGGATCCTTTGAATTGATGGTAGTGCTGTTCGACTCAGCGCCAATTCAAGTCACGCTCAAATAACACGCTGGTGTCGCATAGCGGCAATTGCAACGGTTTTGTAAGCCGTCAGGGAAACCTTACGTGAGTTCGAGTCTCACCGCCAGCACCATGGAAGATGAAGCAGAAAGGTTCTGCAACTCCCTGCTAAGGAGATTGTCCGGCTTTGCCGGATTCGTTTCGAATACGACGTCTTCCTCCAATGATTTATGGGTGTGTAGATAATGCGAATCGGTACAGCCGCCGGCCTTAAAAGTCGGAACCTTGTGGGTTCAAGTCCCACCACACCCACCAATGCCTCTATAGCTCAATGGTAGAGCGGCAGGCTTATACCCTGCGTATGCACTTGATAGGTGCGCGATTTCGGTTCGAGTCCGGATGGAGGTACCACGGCCTCGTAGATAATACGAATCGGTACAGTTAGCTGCCTTAGAAGCAGTTCCCTTGTGGGTTCGAGTCCCACCGAGGCCACCAGATTATTTGCCCCTGTATGCTAATTGGAAACGCAGTTAGCTTCAAAAGCTTACGTGTGTGAGTTCGAATCTCACTAGGGGTACCAATGTTTTTGTTTAACCCTTCTTAAAAGGAGAGCGACGTGATCACAATGCTAACAGCAAAGTGGCTACTGGCAACGCTAGTAGAAAAACTGAACAATCCTGATCAAATCTTCTAATGTTACACCGTTAGGATCTTCCTGAGAAGGGTTGGTAAGAGGAGAAAGTGAAAGTGGGCCAAAGAAGTTAGGACCAGGTTCTAGCCAGCATACCCTGCATTTGTTGTGTAAAACAAGTGAACTTCCATGGAGTTGGAAGTGCGTCATGACATTATTCTCGGGAAGAGAACTTTGAAAGTGGAGAAGCGAGCCGCCCACAAGGGGTTATCAGGAATATGACGGTACCTGTGACATTTGGAAACGGATGTAGGTGATGATCGTTCGGCCGCCCCTTTACTTGTTTCAAATTAGACTAGATCATTTTGTCCTCCTCACTATTTTTGAGCGCAATCGAGAAAGTTCGCGCCTGAGTTACCTTTTTGCATATTTCAGGAGGAAGCTATGCAAAGAGCAGATAAAAGAAAGTTAATAACAGAAAGAAAAATTTTCAACACCCGACCCATCGCAGGCGAAAGCTTGAGGAAGTTCGGGGTTGGGAAGAGCAAGGTTAATCGCTCTGTGGCAGAGGAATGGTAGGTTAAAAACAACCCGATAAAAGTGGCAGAATGTGCCATTGCACACTGAATAATTCAATAGCCGGCTCTCGTAACCATCCGTAAGTGTCGAGATTTCGTGGTAAAAGCGAAGCCACCTCCGCACTCAAGTCTCATTATCGACCACAACGATCCTCCAACAAGTCAAACAGTTCCTTGTGACGCTGCTCGCCGAGGGAACGGGTTGATGCACCTACGACTCGGATTGAAACCCGACGAGGACGGCTTCTAGCAAATAGAAGTTCGTAGGTAGATGATGGGATTGGAACAGAACCCCGGCTATGAGGTGTTGAAATCTTTCTAAATAAGACATGCGGGTATAGCTCAGTGGTAGAGCGAGACGTTGCCAACGTCTAGGTCGCCGGTTCGAACCCGGCTACCCGCTCCAATTTGATTGGTGTTTCGAATTATGGATGGTAGGCTGCTTGGAGCAGAAACTGCCTTGAAAACAGTTCCCATCGGTGAGTAGCCGGTGAGAGTTCGATTCTCTTGCCATCCTCCATGTTTTGTGAACCGAAAGTTGTTGGTTATCCTTACCATACTTAAGGACGTTAGTGTAACTGGTAGCACTCCGCATTGATAAAGCGGGAGATGGGTTCGAATCCCACGTTTACCCCAACAGCACCTCATTTGTTCACATCACTGTTAGGTCTTTATGCACACAAATTCTAAAGACAAACCTCGCTCCTGCAGCTGCTTTGGCTGCAAACAAGCTCGCAAGATTGGTGATCTTGCTAAGAAGGAAGAGCGTGCCTTCCGTCACCGCGCAATCAAGCGGTTCGTACAGCGGTGAACGTTACAGAAGACGTTACACCAGCATTCTCTGGGAAGAGAAACGGCTAACTGCGTACAATCGCAGCATGAGCTTCAATTTCATCGACTCCATTAAAGCGGGTCCAGAATACCTGGCCATTCAGACGTACTACGGTAACCGCACTGCAGCTCGTAGTGTCGTGCCATTGATGAATCACATCAATGAAGGTCTCATTGTGCTCAACGCAGTCAATGCCTCATCAGAAGCTATGGCGGGTTTTTGCCTACACCCGCTGTTCCAAAATGATGAAGAGCTCACAACTGTTGGATATCAGTACACTCTTGATCGATTAGGGCTTCCAACATCTATCCGCGCTCTGATGCTCACTATGGAGTACAGGCGAGTGGCGAACAAGTACTTGGCGGACTGTGACACAACAAAAATTGAATTGAGCCCGCTGAAAGAAGTGAATGATATGCTGATCGCCGACAAGGTTCAGAATCGCAAGGACTTCTTGAAGTATCACTATGGCAAACATCCAAACTCCACTAGATTGGATGAGTACTTCAAAGAGTGGCTTGCTACGCCCGGCATCTCTGAAGCCAGATATAGTGAACTCATCACACTCTTGCCATGAACAAGACGCTCAAGTACTGTCTTGTTCTATCAATATTAGTGCACATAGTCATTGCGCTTCCAGAACACACGCCGCCAAAAAAGCAAGAACGGCAGGCCGATCCACCGGTTAAGGTCCAGCTCATGCCGCCAGAGGCGAACAAAGGCGACAACACCGGCGCCGGTTTTGGTGCCTCAGGGTCACCTGAATGCACGAAGCGTTACAATGGAATTGGTGTTTTGATTTTTGACAGCACTGGGTTCATTGTTAAGGTACAGCCAGGATACCCAGCTGACCGAGCTGGTGTGAAGCCGGGTGATCGCGCGATAGAGCCGATCGAGATCAAGGACAATGTTGCGTCCTTCACTGTAGAACGATACGATCAACACATACACTTCACGATCAAGTCTGAGATGATCTGTTACGATGAGCGAAGTGTAACCTGAGTTGGTTCATCACGGGTTCATTAGTGAATCATAATGCTTAGAATCTAGATCACTAAATACAAAGACTGATCCACAGTCACTTTTTAGTTTACCTATTTTCCGTTTGGAGATTTCAATGAAGACATATCTTTTCAAAGTCCGCGATCACTCTGGTTCCATGCAAAGCCTGCGAGCCCCCGCAATGAGGGACTACAATGCGCTGGTTCTTGCCACCCAACGAGCAGCCTCGCTCAACAACATCGAGACCGTAGCTTCGGTCTATGAATGTGATGGGTCAACTCCTGTACATCAACGCCGTGTCGAACACCTGACACCAATCGGCTCGCTGAAGACACTCACAAGCTATCGCGCAAATGGCGCCACCCCACTCTTTCAGACAATCTTGCAAGCCATCAACGACCTGCGTCAAGTTCCAGATTTCAACGATCCAAATGTGAACTTCCTCGGCATGTTCACAACTGATGGTCAAGACACGAACGGTGGTGGCGCCGAACTGGCCGCTGTCATTCGCGAACTGCAAGCAACTGATCGTTGGACCTTCGTGTTCCGTGTTCCGCGCGGCTACGCACGTGATCTGATCAAGATGGGCATTGAGCCCGGGAACATTCTTGAATGGGACCAAACAGAACGTGGCGTTCAAGCTGCCTCACAGGCAAACGACCAGGCTCTCGCTGACTTCTACACTGGCACTGCCAGCGGTACAAAGAGCTCGAAGACGTTCTACACTTCTGTGGCGAACATCACTGAAGCCGACGTGCAAAAACTTGGCGACATCAGCGCTGAAGTTCAGCTGTTCCCTGTCTCCAAGACCGAAGAAGGTGAACAAATCCGCGACTTCGTTGAACACCGCCTGAACGGAACGGCAATGCTGAAGGGCGCCGCGTTCTACCAATTGGTCAAGACCGAAGACAAGATTCAAGACTACAAGCTTATCGCTATTCGTGACAAAGAGTCTGGTCAAATCTTCTGTGGCCCAGAAGCTCGCGATCTGATTGGTCTGCCACGGTACGGCGATGCACGCGTCCGCCCAGACACAAATGGCAAGTGGCAAGTGTTTGTGCAGTCCACATCTGTGAATCGCAAGGTTAATGGTGGTACACAGATCATGTACTGGCCTAACGTTGGCAAGCGCTTCACTGAAGGCAAGAGCGCACGCTGAATCAAAATGTCTTGGCTCATCATCGGAAGCACGGCAACGTACCATTGGTTCAATGACGCTCGTAAGCCAAAAGACCTCGATCTGCTCACACCAGCAAAGATCGTAGGTAATCATGGCGACATCTGCGTCATTGATGCTCAGTGGCACGATGCTTGTGAAGCAATCATGAAGGCAAGCACGGACAAAGTGTTTGCGGATCCAAATGTGTTGCTCACGCTGAAAATGAGCCACGCTCATTGGAACATCCACCATGACAAGACGCTCTTTGACATTAAGTTCCTGCAAGACAAAGGCGCTGTTGTCAATGAAGAACTCTATGGTCGTCTCGTCAAGGTGTGGACGCAAGTGCACGGAAAGAAGCACGTTCCAGTCAACAAGCCAATGGCTGAGTTCTTCGCTGATGCTGTTCCACGCGCTTTTGATCACGAATGGCTACATAAGCAAGTAGCGTTTCATGAGCGACCACTGCATGAGCGCATTCGTAAAGACATGACCAATGTTCGGTGCCACAAAGATTTGTGGGACACCCTGACATTTGATGAAAAGTGCGAATGTGCACTCGAAGAAATCTTGGTGACGGCGATCGAGAGAACGAACATCACCAAAGACAGCCTGAAAAGTGACAAACTTAAGGCTGTCAAAATGGCGCACACTAAACTGTGCACAACAATGGCAACGGGCTGGTTTGCTCGTTTTAACATCGAAAATCACTTTGAACTTTTGATTACACGGAGAGAACAATGGCTAACCCAACTGAACTTGACCTTGCAACGCTTGCCCGCACCGACGCCCGGGGCTTTCTACAAGCCTTCCTCGAAAAGAGTGAATGCGGATTGAGCATCACCGATGTCTACGAAATTGAATGCCTGAAGTACGTCGTTGACGTCGTTGACGTCGTTGACGGCATCAACCTTGAGCTCGTTGACTCTGAAGGTGGTGGTGAAGGCGAAGGCTCGCACGTACATCGTGTCTTTGCAATCAATGAACATGGCAATGTGATCTCGTATATTCGAGTTACTGGGTACTATGAATCGTACTGCGGCACAGAGTACAATGATGACTGGACTTTCGTAGAACCTCGTGAAGTCAAGGTCACCCAGTACTTCGCGGCGGGTGAGTGATGTTGGAGTTCACAGTTACAAGGGACCATCTCACGCTCCTTCGGAACTTCTACGTTGGCTGGAACGACTGTGAGACTGGCGCCCCAGAAATCGACCCAAAACGCCCGTACGGAAACGGTTACGTTCCAGGTGATGTGGCTGAAATCCTTGGTTGGGAGCGCAACGAGGACGGCGAGCTTACTGATGATCAAGAAAGTGACGCGTATCAGATCCACGGTGAGACACAAACCGTCTTGCAGATCGTTCTGAGTACGGGATCCTTTGTTCCAGGGAGTTACGCTCGCTCGCACACGTACTCCAATGACTGGGTGCTTACTGGTTGAACCCGGACCTTGATCTGAGTAACCATACAAGAGGGACCTTTCATGGTCCCTCTGCCATTCCTGATGGCAGAGCGCTACATATCAGAGACACTTCTTCAAGGGTAAAGACATGGTACGTTTGATTGGTGCACCTACGGGTGTAGGCACTGGAACCCCCGGTTGTGAGTACGCGCCAGGTGTGATTGAACAAAGTCTTCCAGACTTCGACTTCACCATGTTGAAACATGAAGACTCTGCGCGCTCAGAAGCTGATTGCACAAAGAACTTCCATGATGTTTTGGCTTGGGCAGCGCTCATTACTAAAGAGTTTGACAAGGCGTTCGCTGAAGGGCACACCCCTGGTTTGATCGGTGGCGATCATTCTTTGGCTATTGGCAGCATAAACAGCGTGAGCAAGTTCACAAACAAGAACTTTCATGTGCTTTGGTTTGACGCGCACGCAGACGTGAACTCACCACGTACGTCTCCAACTGGAAACATGCATGGAATGCCAGTGCATTACCTGATGAAAATGGGGTGCATGAGACCAGATCAAATTACGTACTTTGGTCTACGTTCAGTTGACCCTGGCGAAGTGCAATTCATTGATGAACACAATATCAAGTTCTTTACTACGCACCAATGCAAGGAGAACTTCAAGGAACTCATTGCCGAAGCAGTGAAAGACATTCCTGCAGATACGCACATTCACGTCTCATTCGACATCGACTTCTTCAGCCCTGATGTAGCACCCGGCGTTGGCACTCCTGAAATTGATGGACCATCTGACACAACCTTGACATGGTTAGATGCCATCCCTAGAGTGAACTCTTTCGATGTAGTGGAGCTTAATCCAGAGCGAGACGTGAATGATGTTACGACTGAGCTTACAATTGAAGTAGTTAAGAAACTATCAAGGGATCATGATGTATCATACGTACGTGGCGTTCAAACTGCCAGGGTCGTTCGTAAGCGAACAAACAGAAAGAAAAGTAAGCTCACGGGAAATGCCGAGTGACATTCCAAGGAACTGTTTTGGGTTCTACTTCTATGATATCTATGAGACAGTAGATCCCAAGGGTAATCCAATCTTTGGACCTCGAGAAAACGTCAGCCCAATGACATACTTCGGCGACCCGTATAATCTTGATCAAATCAGGGCGCTGAACGCGCAAGACAGAAAGTTCGATATTCTGTTGTCGAACATGGAAGCCAACAGTTGGTCTCGTGTGGTAAAGACACGTATTGGCAACTGGCAACCCCTTGATCAAGGTGACAAGGTTATTTCAGGTCTAATGAATTGGTAATCATGCGCAAGCTTCTACTCTCAATTTTCCTTTCTGTTCTTGCATTTTCCGCCACCGCAGCTCAGCTTGATCCACTTCCTATGGATCAGTGTAAGGTCCAAGCACCATTCGGTTTTCCTGTCTCTGGTAAGCAGAGCGCCACCGACATTTGCCGTAAAGGCTACGTCCTTGAATCTGACAACAATGCAAAGATCCCAGTATGGGTTTCATACGTGTTGACACCAGCACATGCAACGGGCTGTCTGTCTCGCTCGAATCGGTTTGCAGCTGACCATAGCCTTCAAGATCCAGCTACTCCAAAGGACTATGCAAAGTCTGGCTTTGACATTGGCCATCAAGCCAACGATAGTGACATGCGATGGGATGTTCAAGTTGAACTTGATTCCTTTATCTTGAGCAATATGGCACCGCAACTTCCAGGCTTTAACCGTGGGATTTGGAAGCGCCTTGAAGATCAGATTCGTGAATGGGCTGTTGAGCGCGAACATGACTTGACAATTTACGTCGGGCCGGTCTACAACAGGACTCAAGACTCTACGTTGAAGAACCTCGGTAAGGTCACCATTCCACATGCGTTCTACAAGATTGTGGTGGATGATACGACGCACGAAGCAATGGTGTACTTGTTTAGACATGAACCTTCTGACGAAGACCTGAGCACGTTCATCACAAGCATTGACGAAGTGCAGCGCCAAACCGGGGTCACATTCCCGCTTCCAGCTGACGTGAAGTTCACGGGGTTCTGGGATGCTGAGCACAACACCGATCGCGCTACCAAGGGAAAGGTCTGCGCGTTGCCACATTAAATAGCGGAGCCTTCTGGCTCCATTCATATGAGGAGGATAGCATGTCCCAGCTAAACGCGTAAACAACCACAATGGCAATACGATCCGCCGCACGGTCGGTGGATTGACAAAGAAGTTCCGGCGTATGGCCGAACTTTACAAATACTTCGCTCGAAACATGTCGTCCAAGTTGGACTTTAGTGAGGAAGCTGAAGTTTCTCTCTTCAACCATGAATCATACGGTACAACGCTCAGCCCAAATAATGGGTTCGCAGTTGGCAAAAGGTACCTAAACCTGAACGTCACGATGTGGCGTGAAGACCTCAGACGAGGGTGGTTGTTCAAACATGAACTTTACGAAGATCCTGAGTTGCCGCACTGGTGGTTAGACTCTGTGTTGGCTGGCCTGTATGATGGCAGCACGTATGAACAGATCCTGAAAGAGTGCAACCAAATCTGATCTGGTTTAGTAAAATGATTTAGACTTGGAGTGATCATGGAAGAACTGAAGCTTATTTTTCTGGACATCGATGGTGTCGTGAATAGTACGAGGTCTGTGATCGCAAAAATCGGTCGCGCCTTCACAGAAGAAGAATGTGAAGCGCTCGGTACCGTACCGTACGGTGCAGAACACGCCATGAAGTGTGTGGATCCGGTTTGTGTAGCGCTTGTCAACAAGCTTATTGCGTGTGACGAACGCATCGGTGTGGTGCTTTCTAGCACGCACCGTAGGCACTTTCACCATGGTTCATACGGCAGTGCTGAACATCTCCAGCGTCTACGCGTTTACCTTGGAGCTATGGGCTTCAAGCTGCCAGCGCATTTCAATGTCACGGAGTGTCTTGAAAGACCTCGCGGCTCGGAAGTTCAACAGTTCCTCGAGAACGTAGTTGTGAACGAGTATGTGATCCTTGACGACGGAACTGACTTCAAGCAAGGTCAGCCATTGGTTCGAGTAGATCCAGTCGTTGGCATGGACTTCAACAACTACGTTGATGCGTGCAAGTTCTTAGCAGTTCCTGAACCAAGCACAATCCTGTTGTGAAATATCTCCTAGCCATTCTTCTCTGTTTGCCGTTACTTGCATATGGCATCACGGCAAAATCGTATGTGGTTCTAGACCAGAATGGTGATGTAATTCTCGAGCACAATGCAGACACGGTTCGACCAATCGCGTCGATCACAAAGCTGTTCACTGCAGCTAGGAACGTTGAGCTTCCAGGAGATGCAGACATCATGGTGTCTGCGAAGGACATTCAAGAATCCAGGATGAGAACCACACCACTGCGGGCGGGGCACGAATACACTCGTGACAAGCTACTTGAGTTAGCGCTAGTGAGCTCTGACAACGCTGCTGCGAAGGCACTTGGCCGCACTGCTCAGGTTGGTATCATGCTGCCTCCAGACACTACGTACAGAGAACCATCTGGATTAGATCCAGCAAATCGAAGCACAGCACGGCAAGTGGCAAAATTCGCGCTTTCTCTTCTAGACACACGGGTTGCTGAACTAAGTGTCCACCCTGGAGTGTTCGTAGATAGCGAATACAGGAAGAACACCAACCCATTGATTGGAAAACACGGTTGGACGTTTCTTCTCACAAAGACCGGCTTCATCAATGAGGCAGGTGGATGCTTGGTCGTGGTGACTAAGATCAAGGGTGAAGTGCGAGTGATCGCTCTTTTGGGTAGCATAAGTGTCAAGCAAAGATGGAATGATCTTGCTGAACTTCGACAGAAGCTTGGTGACACTGATTTCGCTTGGCCTGAAGCTAAGACATCATCAAAGCGGAGACATAGATGATTAAAAGACTTTTCATGGGGGCGAGTCTAATTGCTCTAGTGTTATACTTCATTTACGGAATACTCGGCGCTGATGAACGGACGTGGCTGCTTATTCCAGGTACAATAATGCATGAAGGCATGCATTACTTGGTTGCACTTTTCCTTGGCGGATCACCAACTTCATTTAACATCGTGCCCAAGCACGTAGTGGTCCAAAATATGGAGTTCATCATGCAAGGTTCAGTCGTATTTCTTGTGAATACTGCGAACTCTACCATTGCTCCACTTGCTCCTGTCCTGCTTATCCCCTTCATTCCATTCTTCTTGTTCCTTGGTGTCATTCAGCGATCTTTGATTTTGAAGACAATCTGCTTTTATTTGTCACTTTGTGTGTGGGATGCTTGGATGCCGTCAATGATTGACTTCCACATCGCTACTGAAAATCCAGCGTCATATGTGTACGCATGGATCGGACTGCCAACGCTGTTCATCCTGATTACTCTCAGTTTACGCGGGTTGCTGAGCAGAATAGAATCTAAACATGACATCACTTTGGGAAATACTCGTTCCAACAGAACGACGAAACACGCCTGAAAAATACTACACTACGAGGTATCATCGTGTGTGGGATTCAAAGGTCCGTGAGACCACCAGTGATCTCACGATCATGACCCCTGTGAAGGGTCAATGGGTCTCATCAGGTGGTGAGCTTTTTAGTGAGCGTATGATTCCAGTGCGCATTGCCGCCACACGAGAACAAATAGAAAACATCATTGATTTCACACTTGCGTATTACGACCAATTGGCTGTGATGTGCTACAAAATCAGTGATGAAGTCATCATCAAAGAACGAGAATGAAAATGTACATAAATGCTCTTGTTGACGGTGAAATACGCGTTATGCGAATGACGCCGAGGTTCAAGGCCGCCGTGGAGGAGCTTGCTCGCATAGCAGCCTTACGCAAGGAAACTGAACGCCTCATGGCAGATCAACAAGCTGCTTATAGAAGGTTCAAGTCGCAAATGGTTTCGATTCGAAGGGGAATTTTATGACTGCTCGGAATGATATCACTGGCGATCTGATCGCAAGCAAGGTCCCAAATGATTCCTTTCGAAATAACTACGATGCAATCTTCAGGAAGCCTAAGCCCGTGGAAGTCGTAGAAATCGTTTTACCGAAGGTCGAACGGCATTCAGAAGTGGATCAGACAAAGATCGTGCGTGACGCCGAAACTCGACAATGGTGGGCGTATTGCGAAATGCACCAGCAGGTTCTTGAAAAGATCCCGACCTTTGAAGAGTTCAGGACTGAAATTCTGCCAACTTTGGAATATGTTCCTGAGTTGAAAGCTGATCGGCAAATTAACCCGAAAACCAAGAACATGTACTGAGTGTTCTTGACTACAATGGGCATGTTTTCTTAACTTTGGAGTTCCTATGGAAATCTTTGGCTTTGCGTTCTCGCTGTTTGAGACTGCGCTTCTCGTGTTGTTCATCTTCGGCATGCTCATTGGCACTTCTCTCGACCGCGCCGGCCGCGAAGAACCGAAATGGGTGATTCTTGGTCTCGGTCTTGCAGCGCTCCTCGCAAGCACCTGGTCTGATTGGACTTTCAAGTCTCTCGGTTCATACTTCATGTCCGCTGAGTTCTGGCACCCTGCGCTGAAGTACGTTGGTTTTGGTCTTGCATACTCGATCGTCGAACTGTTCCGTGAAGTCGCTTCGGCTCGTGCAAAGCTCGCCAAGGAGTGGAACGATTTGCTTTCCAGGTACCCTGCATTCCGTCAACTGGTTCTTGACTCACGTGCTGAAGGCGCCGCGTACAACCATGAAGTTCATGACCAGTTACAGAGCTTGGCTGATAGCCGTGTTTCGAGCGTGATTGGTTTGGTGCACAATACCAAAGATCACACTGTCGAACCAGTGGTGAACAAAGTTGAGCTTGCTGATCACATGACTGCATGGACCTTCTTCTGGCCGTTCTACTTGTTGTCGTTCGTGCTGGGTGACTTCGTCCTGCAGATCTTCAACATTGCGGCCGAAATGCTGGCGCACATCTCTGGCAAGGCGATCAAAGCATACTTCGCCTCCATCTTCAAGCTCTGATAACAACAGGGGGCCGGGGTAATTCCCGGCCCATAGTGGCATGATAGCTCTTAAAACATTCGAACCAAATCTCAAGGGAAGAGACTTCGTAATTGGGGACCTGCATGGTTCCCGCCTTGCGTTTGAGAACCTCCTAAAGAACCTGAGCTTTGACGAAACAGTAGATCGCATGTTCAGTGTTGGTGACTTAGTAGACCGCGGTGAAGACAGCCACTGGTGCTTGAGCTTGATTCGGAATTCATGGTTCCACTCCGTGTACGCAAACCATGAGCAGCTCATGTATGAGGCGTTCAGCGGAGAACCGTACGGTATTTGGTGGTTGGACAACGGTGGTTCTTGGGGGTTAAGTGCGCGCTTGGTTGCAGATACCCTGCGGGCTGGCGGAACGCCAGCCATCACCGACGAAGAATACGACATCATTGATCTTCAGGCACTGGTCCAGGAGCTTCCAATGATGATGACAGTGAACATGAAAGATGGTAAGAAATTCCACATTCTTCATGCTGAGCTTCCAATGGATTTATCTTACAAAATCACTGATGAGATCCTCGCCGATCCGCAAAAGGTGTTTGAAATTGGAAGCACCCTCTGCCATGAGGGTTACTCCATGCTCTGGTCGCGCAACATTTTCGGTCGGTTCTATGATCAAACTCTGCATGACCACGCAAAGCTCGTTCGCACGGTGAAGTACTTTGAAAAACGGCTTCCATTCAATGATGAGCTGTCTCACATTATCAGCGGGCATACCCCGTGCCAAAAGCCGTTGACGGTGATCGGCCAGACAGTTATTGACACCAAGGCTTATGCTACACACAAGACCGCCGCCCGCGGAGCCGTTGGCCGCTGGGAGGCCCTGACCTGTGTTCAGCTTGACACTTGGCAATTCTACCAGTCAACACCAAACACCTTCATGACCACAAACCCAATCGTTATAAATAGGGCTGATCTTAATGCATTGGGGCAACCATGAAACTTATTACAGAAGCAGCACTCGACGACCAATTCAACGTCCAAATCGGTAAGATTCAAGACGCAATTGAGAAGCTTGAAGCTCTCACTCAAGCTTTCATGAAAGAACAGCATTGGACAACACTTTCTCAAGTCAGGGCGCTTGACCGTGCGCAGAATGACATCCAAAAACTGGCTGACCACTTTTCAGCACTTAGATGGTGATACGAGTCCCATGCACTCCTGAACAGGAGGACGTAATTGCTGATCACCTGATACACGGGAGGGAACTTGGTATCCTTCCAGATGAGCGGGCTTGGATCAGACAGCAAGTCAATAAACAGGAACCTTCTGCCAGAATCGTCGGCGCAGAGCTTGATCTTGAAAATGCTGTATGGGTCGTCAAAACGGTTACTGAGTAACCACACACCAGGAAGCAGTAATGTTCCTGTTGTATACAATAAATTTTAGTCTTAACTTTGGTCCTTTATGCTTCCACCCTTTGTGCTTCAACAGTTTGTAGAAGACAGCGAAATCCTGCTTAAACGAGCGCTCTTGGGAAAGACGCTCGCGTGCTTCGGCATCGACGGCCATGGTCTATATGGCCAAAGCACACTTGCCAAGCACTTCAATGTTCTTGACATTGAAGTCAAGATAAACCACACCGCAGATGACGACTTAGAAGGTAAGGCGTACATTGCGCTTCTTGGTTACGACGCAAAAGACTGCGGTCATGCCGCTACAGACGTGAACCTGAAAATCTCAGTTAACGAAAAGTTCAAAGTAGAGTACATTGACACAACTTGTTGGACGTGGGCAGATCTTCCTGAACAAGGTGACTGTTACTTCACAATCAACTTTGATGTCGAAAAGCTTCTCTCATGACCACATATGTCGACCCTGCAGTTTTCAAGAAGCCAAATGGACGAAAGTCTTATGCGCATCTCGTTGCTGACACGGTCGCTGAGCTTCACGTCTTCGCCGCTTCGATAGGCGTGAAGCCTCACTTCTTTCACAAGACGGCCAGCTACCCGCACTACGACATCAATGAAGAACAGCGCACGAAGGCGATCGAGGCTGGTGCGAAGGATGTCTCTTCTAAAGACTTGCTGAGCAAGGCGAAGGAAATGAAATGAGCAAACGTGTTGAAATTGATGGGAAGTTTTTTCGCGAACGACGTGGTATCTTGGTGGAAATTCCAGCAGAATGGGTTGGTCAAACACTGCATGATCAGACGAAGCGTAAGAGAGCTTCTAAGAAAACAAACAAGCACCGCGGCCACGACACAGCACGTCATTTCACAAAGAGTGGCTGTGTGAATGTGGTCTATCTTGATGATAGACATGCTATGGTTGATTGCGAGGCATAACATGAAAATCTTTTTGATTGTTGCGAGTGGGGGCGAATACGATGACGCATGGTCAACTAACATCGGTGCTCGATACAAGATTGAAGATGCTGAACAAGAAGTAGCGCGTCTTAAGGCAAGAGACGCACGCATCACTGCGCTTGTGCCAGAACTTGCAGAGTTGCACAGCTCATTGGCGCAGCTTCCTTTGGAATTAAGGGAAATTCCCCGTCAGCCAAAGTGGCCTAAACATTCTACTAAAGAAACAATGGCGGCACACCGCGCCGCCGTAGATGAGTGGGCAAAAAATGCAAAGACTTTGCTTGAATTTAATCAAAATCTTCAGAACGAGCGGGCAAAGAAGGCGTTCCAAGCAACCAAGGAATTGGCAATATCCATTGGCTGTAATGATGAGGATTTAGCCTTTTTGAGATTGACGAATCAAGGATTCTGGCATCCTTGTCATGTTTGCGAAGATTGCGAATATGCGATTGAAGAGATAAACCTCTTGTAGGAATTATCATGCAAATCTTTCTGGTTGGTGGTGCAGTCCGTGATACCATGTTGGGTCGTGAACCCAAAGATCAAGACTGGGTGGTCGTTGGTGCCACTGAAACGGATGTCTCAGAACTGATTGCTTTGGGGTACACCCAAGTTGGTTCTGACTTCCCAGTGTTCTTGCATCCGGAAACGGGTGACGAGTACGCATTGGCCCGCGTAGAACGTAAGACAGGTGTTGGTTACCACGGCTTCACAGTAAGCGCTGACAACTCAGTGACCATTGAAGAAGACCTGGCCCGCCGCGATTTGACCATCAACTCTATGGCCATGACCGACGGTGGTGAAATCATTGATCCATACAATGGTATCCGTGACATTCACAACCATATTCTGCGTCACACGACTGAAGCGTTCGCCGAAGATCCGCTGCGCGTGCTGCGGTTGGCGCGATTTGCTGCGCGCTTTCCTGACTGGAAAGTTGCACCAGAAACAATTGAACTGTGTAAGGCCATTGGGGAAGCCGGTGAATTGAATCACTTGACCTTAGAACGTGTCTGGGTAGAAATGGAAAAGGGATTCTGTGAAGAGGCACCTCACCGTTTCATTGAGGTCTTGGATGAATGTGATGCCTTGAAGCATTGCAGGGTCTTGCGAGATATCTTCCTGCCATTTGGAAAAATCGATATGGCACTGGCGAAGAAGTTGAACACGGTGCCGAAGGCGCAACGATTGTTTGTAGCTATTGGTGTGTTGGGCAAGAGCGGCCTGGCCTCACACGGTGGCCCGGTCCGCACTCGTGATTGCTATGAGAACATGGGTGCGTTGTTGCGTGCTAAAAAAGATGCAGCGTCGTTGTTCAAAGTCTTGAAGCAAGCAAGAGCATTGCAGAACGGAATCCAGTTCAATGATTTGATTGTGGCGGCTGCGGTCTTTGAGCGTTCTGGTAATTCACGCCAGTTGCCGTTCAGTACCAAGGACTTGATGGCTGGTCAACATATTGTGTTGAACGTTCGTTCCATTGACTTCTTGGGGTTAGAGGGGAAGGCCTTGGGAAAGGCCATTGAGGACGCACGCATCAATGCCCTGAGATCAGGGCTGGATATAGAAGCTTAAAAGACTGGGGCACCCGTCCCAGTTTCTTTTTGAGCCCGCAGCTCACAACTGTACAATACTTCTATTCACAAAGGAGAATGTATGTCACGGAACAGCAAGAATGCAACTCGCCACGCCCAAGCGCGCCAGATTTCTGAAATGCGCAAGAAGGGCGAGAGCGGCCCATCAAAGACGACGCCGAAGCATGGCAAGCGTTGGGGCTACCGTTCCAATCCAGAGGCCATGAAGAGGCTGACTGAGTTCGTGAAGGGTGCGGTACCATCTCAGAAGACTGGTGGCAAGGCAATCCTCGACAGGGCGGGAAGTGCCGCAAAGTGATAGAAATCAAAACATGGAGCACTGGACCACGTACAGCCATGCCAAACGTTTGGAGAACCTATTACGAATTTGGTTTGTGTCTTGCCGTGCTAAAAATGATACAACATTCTGCCATATACACATAGAACTCTGACATGGGAACTCCTACTCCTGCTAAGTTATTTAACTGCTACATAGACTCAGATGGCCCCGTAGCCGACTTTGATAAGGCTCTGAAGAAATCAGGCCTTCACACTGACGAGTTCAAGCATCTGCCTGGTACCTATCTCTGGCTTGATGTTACTCCGGGTGCCACAAATGCGCTTGATGATCTGAAGCGATTTGATGATGAAGGCAAGATTCGTGTTTGGATTCTGACGAAGACGCCGAGCGGCTCGCCGTATGCGTACACTGAGAAAGTACTGTGGTATCGTGAACATTTCCCATGGCTTGAGGATCGAGTGATCTTGACACACGACAAGTCTCTCATGGGAACCAAGCATGATTTCATCTTAGATGACCGTCCACACAAGGCAAATGCTGACAAATTCAAGGGGACCTTTACACTCTTTGACGTTCAACATCCTAAACGATCATGGGAAGAATTCTATTCGCTCATTGAGAATGAAATTCTAGGGAACGCCTTAGAAGAGCATTCTGACAAGACCCTGGACTAATTGTTACGCACTTCAGGTTCTACCGAGCTAAATGAAGAGCTATAATGCATAAGCGTTATAGCTCTTTTGTTTCAATTAATCATCTTTTGGAGAGAAAATGAAGACTTTCATCTTTGCAGCCCTGGCCCTTGCAGCAGCAACGGCAATGGCTTGCGGAACTGGAACTTGTAGTTCCACCCCGACCGTTTCAGGCTCAGGCACTTCAGCCGCCGGCTCAAGCACCGCAACATCAGCGTTCGCAACATCCGCTGGCAATGGCAGTGCATTCAGCTCGCAATCTGCATTGGCTGGTGCTAGCGCTTTCGCTACTCCTACCGCTGGTGCTAGCACAAACCCGTCTGGTTCAGCTGGAACTGCAGCCGTGGTTGGTGGCGCGAGCACTGGCGTTGCTTTGACAAGCGTGTCAACCACAACTGGCAACGCCGCTGCGAACGGTACTGCTGCAGGTGGTGCTTGCGCCCAATCTGCAGGCAGTGCATCATACGGGGTCAAGGGTTTGAACCCAATCTCCGGCACGGCCTCCGGAAACGCCAACAGCACAACTGACTTCAACGTTTCCACCAGTTCCGCTGGTGGTGGCCAAGCAGTTGCTGGTATCGCTGGTTCGACCACTTCAACCTTCACGGCCAACGCGGGTTCTGTTCGTACTGGCACTCAAGTGAACAACACAACTAGCGGCTCGTCCGCTGGTTCCGTGTCTGTTACATCCACACCGGTGCTGAGTGCTGTCGGTAACTCAGGCGCGAGCGTGGGCGGCAACGGTTCTGTTGGAAACGCATCCGCTGTTTCGAACTCAACTGCTGGCAACGGCTGCACGGCCACGACCTGTGTGAACTCGCACTGATCGGATTGAGAGGGAGCATTGCTCCCTCTCCAAGGAACCACCATGAAAAAGTTTGTCTTGATCGTCCTGTCACTTGCTTCAGTTGCAACCTTCGCTGCTGATCCAGCAAGCACCATGTCAGGTAGTCTTTCCGTTGCGGGTGCTTCCAATCTCGGCAACAGCCAGAACATCACGTTCACCTCGCCAAGTGAAGTACACAGTGTCACAACCATTGATGGTACACAAACCATCAAGAACGTTCCGTCCGTTAGCGGTCCCCCGTTGACAACGAGCAACGACACGTGCATGGGTTCTTCCTCCGGTTCCGCCAATGCCCCAGGCATTGGCATCAGCATCGGCAGTACTTGGACTGACAAGAACTGCAAGATGTTGAAGAATGCGCGTGAGCTTTGGAACATGGGCATGAAGGGTGCGGCCATGGCCTTGATGTGCAAGGACCCCGACAATCGTGAAGCTCTCGAGCTGACTGGTTACGTGTGCCCTTCCGCGAGCACTAAGAAGGACTGAGGATCGTATGAAGAACATTGCAATACTCCTTATTGCGTTCTTCACCACGTTCGCTCAGGCCAACGTGGTGAACATCGCCAACGTGGTCAATGGGTCTGGTTCCCCAGGGAACGACACAGTTGAAAATGCTGTGGAAGTCTCCAATGGAATCATGCACGCTCCACAATACCTTCCAGGGTATCCAACGGCCGCTACGATCTGGCCGCGAGTCATTGACGTCCCTTGCACACAAACGCCAACAGCCGTTGTGTGCAATGGGTACCAGTGGGCTCCAAGCATGGGGCGTGGTGAATATCTGTTTTTCAAACCTCACATCGTCGTACCGGTCGCCGTCGAAGAGAAGCGAGAAGAACCAAAAATGACACCTGTCCCTGAACCGCTGAAGCAACGGCCAAAGATCATCAAGAAGAGGAAAAAGAACCTCTGCGTCAAATAAAGAAGGGACTACGGTCCCTTCTTTTTGATCTGTACTTTGTTACATTTCTGGCTTAGTTACAATTTGGTTGTGTACAACCTGAGAAGACCGTTGTACATTTACCATAACGCAACGAATCTGGATGAGAACATGAAAAAGGTATCAGCCACAACATTGCTTGAACAGATCGCAAAATTCAAGCGCTTTGCTGAACTTGCCACTGCTGAATTTCAACGGCAGCGCCTGCGCACCGTGCAAGGTCTTCAGTCTCAACTGAGTGATGTGTACGATGATGAACAAATCAAGTTCCTGAAGAAGCGTGGTGGTGAGAACGGTGAATGGTTCGAACTTGTTCGCAAGTTCTACTTCATCGACCAATCCGATGAAGGCTACACAGTTCGCAGTGCCGCACGCGATTGGGAAACACAACCAGTGTGGGGCCCCTTCGGCCACAAGTTCGAAGCACTGATGAAGGTCGACGAACTGATCAAGTACAAGAACAATGATCGCAAATACGGCCGTGGTGATAAGGAGAAGGATATCGAACGTGCTGCCAAGATTGCTGACACGATCGCGAACGTATCGCTTGGCCTGACAACCGCCTTTGATTTCATGGGAGCAGAAAGTGATCACTGAGCTTTACACCATCGCCAAGAACCGTATGTTACTGAAGGTGAACGAGTTGAAGGCTCGCCGCGCGTACGATGAGTACATCAAGACCTTGTCACCGGAAAAGCAGGTGAAGTACGCTGAGCTCCGCAGGCGCCTGGATACCGCTACACCCGCCCAAGCAATGGGCATTCTCCGCCGCGAGGCGGCCGCAATCTCTGAAGCCCAGATGCGAATTACAGAACGCATCGAACGTGTACGAACCAACCTGGAGTCTTGATCATGTGGAACTACTGTCACGCAAAATCCGCCCGCAAACATCGGAAACAAGGGCACTACGTTCGCTTTGCGTTCAACTCCGTACACGGTCGTCCTGTGTACAAGTGGATCAAAGAAGTCCAGTAACGCTTCCTCCTTGCGTTTCTTTGGGACCTTTCGGTCCCATTTTTCATTTCAGAGACGAATCTGTCTTCGTTACAATCATTGAATGGGCATGATCAAGATTTACTCAAGCAAGAGCAAACCTGCGAAGAAGAAGCCGGGTTGGCAGAAACAAGAGGCTGAATATCAAGCTTGGTTGAAGAGTGTCCAGTCTATGGGGTCTGGAATTCGAACATCTGGCTTAGCCCCCAAGAAGCGAATCGAGGTGGTGGTCAGTGCACCGGTTGTTGACGAGACAAGGGGCTATAGAGGCTCTAGTCTCCAGACACCGGGTGGAGCAGCGACCAAACCGGTGCATCGGCCAGAAATCATGTACAAAGATGACCCTGAGATGCTTGAGCGCGAACTCAGGGCTCGTGAACGAAGGTTCACCACCGCACCGGCTTACAACAAGGGTGGAAATGTTCTTATCACAGATGAAATGATGAAGGACATTACAGCAGGGAAGACTAGGAGACGATAGTGAAAATGACAGGGTTTGACGTTCAAAACGTAGCAAAGTTAGTACAAGACGGAATTGGTAAGACATTTCAAGATGAATTGTACAAGCGGTTCATGGAACAAGCTGAAGTAATAGCACGCGCTACAGCTTCTGAGATTGCCGAACACATTTCAGCAAACGTCACAGGCATGCATAGTGATGCTCTTGCACAGTTCAAGTTTGACTTACACTTCAAAATGGTCTCACCTGACATTCCGAGCGCCAGCACAATTGTTGATGTTCGTGATGGGGTGCCTTTGATTGCTTGGGGTGGTGTTGACACGAAGAGCCTCAGGGGTAAGAAAATCTTTGTGGCATGACACTGCTTCGCAAGATAGCTGTTGATCTTCTACACGGTAAGCTTCCAGCAATTGCCGCCGAAGATTTGACGCGTAAACGCCTCGAAATGTGTGAGGGCTGTGAGTACTTCACACAATTGACCCACCAATGTAAGTTGTGTGGTTGTTTTATGGAAGCCAAAGCAAAGTTGCTAGAGGCTGAATGTCCCTTGGAAAAATGGTAATGTATACGCGTGAACAAGCAAAATTTGATGAAGCATTGACAGGATGCGTCGAAACGGATATGAACCCCGTGGAAGAGCTGTGCCACTACCAGGGTCAGCGTTCTATCAAGGTGCCGATGGCGAAGACTGATGTTTGTTCTTGAGCGTTCAATCACGAAAGCGTACTGGGAACCCACACAGTGGTACCTCATTGAGCACATGCGGCGAGGCTGGAGCTGGGTTGGAAACACACGTGTAGCAAAAATAGAGTGCACGAAAACCGGCAAAGCTTATGCAATGTTAGATGTAGTGAATGGTGCGTGTGTCCCAGTTGGTTGGATATGGCTGCGCAGGCGTGCTAAGTGGACTGCATACGAAGTACACCAGACTTTTGTGTTGAAGAACTATCGTGGCATGGGGTACGCAGAAACCATGTACAAGGCCGCCGTGAACGTTGATGGTGTTTTACTTGCAAGCGGTCCGTCACACACCAAGTACTCTGCTGGGCTGTGGCGCAAGTTTGTCAGAAACAGTACGTTCAATGTTTGGGCACAAGACTTTAAGAACCTTGGAAGAACATCTCAGGTGTATCTTGAGGACGATAAACTTGTGAGCACTTCAAATCTAGACATCTATCATCTGCCGTATTCGTGGCAAGACGTGCGACTTGTCGCGCAAAGGAAACATAAATGAGCGATTTCGCACCCATGCCAGATACAGTCCCACCGAACGCATGTGAGACTGTATCTGGTCATTATGTGGATATAGTAAATCCACAGGCACAGGACATTAAGATCACTGACATTGCTTGGTCTCTAGCCAGGCAAGTTCGCTTTGCTGGTCATACTCTCGGTGATCCATACCACATTGCTCAACACGCTGTGTTTGTTGCAGATCTGCTTGATATGGTGCTCGACCATGACTTTGAGGGCGGCGCACTTCGTTCATCGTTCGACAAATGGTTATCCGACAGACACTGGCCAAGTCTGATCCGCAAGCCGGTACTGTTGATCAATGCGCTTGGGCATGATAACAGTGAAGCGTATCTTGTTGATTTACCATCGCCAGTGAAACGGCATCCAGAGCTTCGTGCGTCGTACAAGCCTCTTGAAGAAAATTTGATGAAGGTTATCAACGAAGCTCTAGACATTCCAGAGATGAATGAGTGTGAGGCTAGAGCAGTACAGTGGGCCGATCTGATAGCACTTCAAATCGAGGCCGCCAGTCAAATGGCCTCACGTGGGCGTGGATGGAATGGTGATCTGCCGCAGTTCAACCTGGAATTCATAAATTACATGCCTAAGATCAAAAGTTGGCGGGCGGCGAACGATGAATACCTTGAGCGTTTTTATGAGCTGAAACGTTGTGTGGTGTGATAGAGGGCATCAGGTGACAAATAGGAGGGCCGAATGGTCCCTTCTTTGCATTTCAAATCGCTAAATATTGAGTCTTTCTTCAGGAGCACCCATGTCAGAACTTAACCGCTTGCGCGAGCTTGCCGCGCTATTCCGCCCACAAATGCAGGTTCAAGAGTCAGATGATTCTTTGAGTGATCTCGATGGCATCAAACAGATCGTTGACGAAGCTATTGAAGATCTTGAACACAAGCTGGGTAAAGGTGGTGCTCTTGAATCAATGGTTAAGAAGGCGCACAGTGTTGAAGACCTTGCGCAATTAAAGACTCAAGTAAAGCGCCTTGACTTTTTGACGGTGCAGTTCAAAAGAGAAGTCAAAGAGGTTTTGTCAGACATCGATAAAATCTTCACTGCGCACGAGCTTAAGAAGACCATGGAGTCTTTGCCAAAAAATAATGGGAGTGTTCCTTGGAAGAAGGCCAGAGCGATAAGGTTTTCCTCGCTGAAGGAAGACGTTGAGCTTACAGAGATGGCCGCCCATACATCCTTCCGAGGTGGGTGCTTCAAACGTGCTGAAGCGAAGCTCATCATCAAACAATTCCGAGGCGGTGAGGAAAGCTTTGATCTTCCTAATGGCGACAAGTACATGGCCAAGAAGGCGGTGAACGGATCTACACTTGAAGCTGGCATGATTGTGTTTGCATCGCATGACAAATATAATACTGGCGCAGAGCTCTATGAAGTTAAGGGGTTCTGTGAAGGACGTGATGGTCCAGTGAAATTCAAATCTGTCAAGGAAGCGTTCAAGGCCCACGGCGTCTCTTCTCTGAAGGCACTTGAAAAAGTTGGCGATGAAGATAACAGCAAGGTTGTTCGTTTGGTGGTGAAAGACATTGCTGATGGTCAAGAGGGCGACTTCTTCTATCTGTTTGAGGGTCGTTGGTCTTATGGCTCTGGTGCTGAACCATTGTCCTTCACCTTGGTTGAAAAGGCCTAAATGAATTTCCGTGAACTTAGCGAAGACGGTCCAATTGAAAATTTCGCAGACCGTGCTGAACATACGCTTAAGGGCGTAGGTGATCTTGCGAAGGGAGCCCTTCGCAAGATCAAGGATGCGAAAGATCAAGAGCATGCTGAGGTGAAGTCGGCGACCGAGAAGAAAGAAAAAGAAGATACTGTTGCTGCAGAGAAGAATAAAAAGGCTCAAGCCCTGAAGAAAGCTGGACCTAGAACAGCTGCGGCGACAGTAGCTCACATTATCCTTGATCGTACTCCTGAAGCAGAGGATATGCCTGAGCTTGAGGATCTTGATGTGGAGAACTTTGCACACTTGCAAAATGCAGTCGATCAGATTTCATCCAGGTTCAGAAAGTTCGTCAAGGTCTTGACGAAAAACTTCAGAACCGCACCGTACATCAATGCCATAGATCGTAAGGAAGTTCCTGAACGTCTCGGTGATCAGAACGATCGTGTTGTTGAGTCAGCTGAGACTATGCTCATGCAAGACAAGTTTGGTGAACGTGATGCTTGGATGAAAGCACTGCTTGATGATGATACTGAAGTTGGTGGGAAGGCACTCGTGAATATGATCGGGCGAATCTCAGATCAACACAGTAAAATGAATCAAGCACAGAATAAAAAGGTCTATGCTGATGGCTTGAACCTCTTGAATCTGATCGGTGCGCAACGCCAAATCATTGAGATGCGTATTGAACTTATGCGCACTGCGGTTGATCAATTGGCAGACAGACCTGCAATGAATGAGGCACTCTTCAAACGAGTTCGAAAGCTCGCTAAGAAGCTGTAACCTGAAAACAGTGTTCACTTTTTAAGGTTCGTGGCATAATGCACCCTAAGAGGTGCAAAATGATACGTGTTTTCAAAGACAAAACTCTCCTTGAAGGTATTGACATCGCTCTGACGAATCAACTGTACGTGCCTGGGTGGGCACTACGCCCTGCCCTAGAAACAGCGCTGAAGGATTCCAAAGCAGGATTTCAATGCAATCATGAACTTGCCATCGTCTTCGAAGATTGCAAGGCCATCGCATTAGCGTTCAGAAATCCAGATGGCTTTGGTGATGTTTATGGTTGGTTGCAAAGCGTACAGATCATGGCGTTCTGTGATGAGTCGTACCGCCAGAGGGGGTTTGCCTCTCAGTGCGTTCAAGCAATCAAACAACCACTTGACAAGGCTAGCACTGGTACTGCAAGCTCGCATTTCTTCTGGGGTAAGCATGAAGTTCCGGTCAGCGCTAAATAGTTTGCGCCATACTGGTGCACTCAACAGAGGTTAATTATGGGCTCTTGCTCTGTGGGCCGTTTCAATGAGGAAAACTGAGTGATGTACTCAAACAAGCTTGTCATCGCCGTCAAGCACAATGATCGCGTTCTACGCGAACACGGCGACACTGTCCATATTCCATTTGGCAGTGAATATGCTTTGACAATTAAGAACAAGAACTCTGTTCGCGCTCTCGTGCGTGTCGAGATCGACGGCGTTGATGTGACTGGTGGAACGCGCCTGATTGTTCCAGCGAATGGATCACTTGATCTGGAGCGGTTCATCAAGGAAGGGAACTTGAATCAATGGAACCGATTCAAGTTCATCGAACGCACGAAGAAAATCGAAGACGGTCCACGTGGCATTGGCGTAGAAGACGGCCTTGTTCGTGTAGAGTTCGAGTTCGAACGTGAACCACTGCCATATAAGAATGTGAATTGGGACACCCGTATTAAGGACCAACTTGCGCGGCATGATCAGAATGAAATCACCGGTCCGTACTGGACAACTTGTTCTGATCAATTCATTGGTCAGATGTCCACTGGCGGTGTCGTAGGTCAGGCCTATAACGCCTCCAATACTTTGATTTCTGGCTCAGCCGGCGACCAGCGTGTCGCCACGGCCAGCTATTCGTCCAACACGGCTCCAGTTAACGATGTCGGCATCACCGTACCCGGCTCGATCTCGGATCAGAAGTTTACTGCTGGGGCTTGGTTCCCAACTGATGGCGTGAAGCACGTGATGATCATGAAGTTGCTTGGCGAAGTTGAAGGGAAGGTCGTCGAAAAACCTGTGACCGTGAAGACCAAGCCAACTTGTGTCACATGCGGTACTGTGAACAAGGGGAACGCTAAGTTCTGTCGTGAATGTGGAACTGGATTAACAATCGTGTAACGATGTAACACGAAATCTCAGGTCCATGAACATGGAGTAAAGACTATAATGTCTTTACTCCATTTTAGCATGCACATCATGTTTGATCTACCAGAAGTTGGAACTGCAACGCTAGCCGAGTTCGTGCAAGCATGTCGCGACTTGGATCGACTGTTTGCCCAACAAGGAAACCTCAATGACGATCACCACAGTGAAGCCGAAAACCGCCAAACAACTGCTTGCTCGGCTGACTGAAGTTGAGCGCATTGGCATCCGCTCAGCAAGCCCCGGTCGCCTAGAGTTTCTCAGGTTGAGCAGCCTCGCAAGCGACGGTCCTGTGACCGCTCAGGCTTTGGCTGAAGTGAAGGAAATTCTGGATGCGGAGTTCCAGTCTTTTGAGTGCAGGGACTGGTGGGTAACTCAAACGTGGAAGCTCTGATGAAAAAATTCTCAGCCAGTGGCCAGACGGTCTTCAAAATACCTGTCGCCCTTATTCTTGGTTTGATCTATATGATCGCTCCGGTGTTTGCTTCACTGGTGGCAAATGTTATTGCATGGATTTTAATCTGTGCTTTTACAGTCATTTTCTGTGCTTTCAAATTCGCACCCGCGAAGGTCCCACGTGGTGGCTTCACTCGAGCTAGCGTGAACCAGCACATCCTGAATAAGATCACGTGGAGCAGTACGGCTATTGCGCTTTTACATACGGCGATCATGGCTTTTGTGATTGGACATAACACTCATCCCTGGACATTCACGTTCTTTACGGCTATGTCCGTGTACGCACTGTACTGCGCATTCTTTGTTTTGGAAGGAGGGGTCGTGAGTTCACAAAAATCACTTGCTGTTGCTCAGTACCTTCTTGAGCAATGCCAGCGTGCGGGGATTGGCTTGACCCCAATGCAACTCATCAAGCTGACGTATGTTGCGCATGGGTACATGCTCGCGGCAACAGGCGCTCCCCTTCTTGATGAGTCCGTTGAAGCTTGGCAGTATGGCCCTGTGGTCCCTAGTGTTTATCATGCACTTAAAGGGTTCCGGAGCGCGGTTGTTGCCCATGTTCCTGGCGCATTCCCGAATAACAATTCAATCAACCATTCGGAAAAGCGAATATTGGATTTCGTGGCTGGCAGGTACGGCCGATATGATGGCATTACTCTGTCATCTGCGACACACCGGGACGACACCCCATGGGCCATTACATGGTCGGCATGCGGCGGGAACAAAAACGCCGTAATTTCGAATGACATTATCAAGAGCTTCTACTCACAGCTCATGCGCCACCCCACGCACAGTTCGCTGTGACATTTAAGGTAATTGCCGTGGAGATGATCGAGCCCAAAGGCTTCGGTCGCATCCGTCTGCAACGCATCCCGGATGACTCGACAAGCAGCGTCGTGCCCTTCGTTCAGAACATTCGTCTTGAGGCTCATTTTCGGAATGGAGTTCCAATTGCTTACAGCGAATGAAGCTAAAGAGCTTGTGCGGTTCTCAGATGCGTCAACAAATGATCGTCTTCAACAATGGGCACTAACCG
>Ga0265327_10001522_pt1 | contig 28628 bp, 22 predicted proteins | sample 41621metaG_FD_202089 | JGI IMG/M metagenome (GOLD analysis project Ga0265327, IMG submission 202089) | Rhizosphere microbial communities from Carex aquatilis grown in University of Washington, Seatle, WA, United States - 4-16-21 metaG | ecosystem: Host-associated > Plants > Roots > Rhizosphere...
CCCATGAGCTTCGAGGGCCGCTTTCACCAATCCGCAATTCGCTGGACATCCTGCAGCAACTGAAGATCTCTGATCCAGTGATCGAGCAGGCGGGAAACACGATCGATCGCCAGGTAAGCCTGATGGTTCGACTGGTGGATGATCTACTGGATGTCAGCCGGATTACGCAGGGAAAGCTCCGGTTAAGCACGGAGCAGGTCGAGTTGCGGAGCATCGTACAGAACGCCGCCGAAGCGGCCCGCCCATTCATGAACTCGCGCCATCATGAATTCTCGGTCTCACTTCCCTCCGAGCCCGCCTGGGTGCAGGCGGACCCGACTCGATTGGAACAGGTTGTGACGAACCTGCTGAACAATGCCGGGAAGTATACCGATGATGGCGGTCTGATTCGGCTATCGGTGAATTGGAATGGCGCCGAGGCGGTCATCCAGGTGCGAGACAACGGGATTGGTATTGCCCCGGAACTGCTGCCGGAGATCTTCGACCTCTTTGCTCAGGTCAAATCGTCAATGTGTCGGTCACACGGCGGATTGGGAATCGGCCTGGCGCTCGCTCGCAACCTGATCGAGATGCAGGATGGCAAGCTACGGGCCTCCAGCGCCGGACTGGGCCGGGGATCCGAATTCACCGTCACACTGCCGCTGTTGCCGCAACAGGCTGTGCCAACTGCCAGAACGGTGGTCAAGGCGCCGCACGACAACGGACCATCGTTGCGCATCCTGGTGGCGGAAGACAATGCTGATGCAGCCGCCTGCCTGAAGATGTTAATCCAGATGCACGGACACAACGTTCAAGTGGCTCGCACGGGTCCAGCGGCCCTGGAACTGGCCATGGCATTTCGACCGCACGTCCTGCTGCTCGACATTGGTCTGCCGGAAATGGACGGACGCCAGGTTGCGATGCGACTGCGTGAAATGCCCGAGTTTCGTGACGTGATGATCTGTGCGTTGACCGGGTATTCTCCAACGGAACAAGATCAGCAGGATCCGCGGCAAACGGGATTTGACCACTACTATGTGAAACCAGTGGACCTATCGACGTTGCTCCCGTTGCTCAAATCGGTAGCAACATCGTAATCCAAATCGCACGGTGGCCACTTCGATCGATCCCGTGACCGAAACGCTCGAACCGCCACACGAGTGTGTTGCAAGACCCGATCATTGCGATGGCGGAAACTCGCTGGAAAGTATGCTTGCAATCATCTGGCCAATGAACATTCCCGCCAATGACGCATGGGGCTTCACTCCTTGAATCCCATGCAGGTGCGGTGATCATCGATTCCTTGTGAAACGATGGATTGATGAATTACCCGATTGCTATTTCGCACGAATGGCGTAGGATGCGCCTGGTGGAATTGCTTGAGTTTGAAACTCGCTCCTTCACCTGCGGATGACTCAATGAACGGCAGCCTGGAGAGTTCCAGGAGGCCCGTCAGTAAGTAAGCCGACGCGATGGAATACCCTGGGGTGTTCTGCCGCGTCGGCTTCTTTTTTTGCCTGTTCATTCGAACTCCTGATGGAGTCTGGCCCGTTGAATCAACGATGAACGGGCCGAGGAACAGGTCAACGAGGTCAGATGCAGCATGAAGGGAGTCAGCGGGCTCCCTTCAGAGAACGGTCAGTCGATTCCATGCCAGATCTGCAATGTGTGGGCGTGGCGGGAATCCAAGTTATCGCAGGAGTTGATGACAAATGAAGAGAGTACTCGCAGTCCTGAATGTCATGATGTTGGCCCTCGCAGGCTGCAATCAGGGGACTCCAGGAGGTCCCGGAGCGACTGGCGCGTCCGCCAAACAGTCAACCTATGGTCAGGTTGACGACACGTTCAACCTGAGCGTCCCGATGCTGTCTTCCTCCCTTCAGCAGGGAGGTTCGGCGGAAACCACGATCGGAATCAAGCGGGCCAAAAACTTCGACAGCGATGTCGCACTCACATTTTCCAATTTGCCCAAGGACGTAACGATCGAACCCGCCGCGGCGACGATCAAGCATGGCGATACAGACGCGAAGATCACATTCAAGGCGGGAAGCGACGCGGCACTGGGCGACTTCACAGTCAACGTCGTGGGACACCCGAACAAGGGGGGTGACGCCAAGATCGAATTCAAACTGACCGTCACAGCGAAAGACTCCTTCACATTAAGCGTCCCGCGATCATCTGCTCTGAAGCAGGGGAACTCGCAGTCGGTCTCCATCGGCATCAATCGCCAGAAGACTTTTGATCAAGAGATCGCGCTGACGTTCAGCGACCTGCCAGCTGGAGTGACAATCGAGCCGGATGCTGCAGTCGTCAAGCGTGGCGAGACGGAAGCTCAGTTCACACTTGCAGCCGCCAGCGATGCCTCGCTGGGAACCTTCGCGATCAAGGTCACCGGCCATCCCACACAGGGCGCCGACGCCTTGAACGAATTGACACTGACCGTCTCCAAAGAGTGATTGGAACGGTCGATCGAGCAGGTCGAGCCTCTTCGAGGTCCACCAGGGATCTCGACAGCCCTGATTGACCAGCAATTGGTGGGCCTCGAAAGTTGCGACTTGCCTGCAGAATACACGGAACTCATCCATTAACAGGAGAACGATTGTGACGTCCAGACAAATGTTCAAATTCTGCGTGGTCGCCGCCATGATGACGGCGGGCGCAAACTTCTACGCAAACAGGGGCGTGGCCGCGCCACCAGATCAGGCCGATGCTGTGGAAGGTATCCAGGTCCTGACACGTGGCCCGGTCCATGAGGCCTTTGCAGCAACGGTCACGTTTGATCCGCAACCCGGCATCATCGCGCCAAAAGAACCACCAGAAGCGATTGAAGAACTTCCACCCAGTCAGAAGCCGGAAGGCACGAACGTCTCCTGGATTCCCGGGTACTGGGCCTGGGATGAGGAACGCGAGGATTTCCTGTGGGTCAGCGGCACCTGGCGCGCTCTGCCGCCGGGTCGCCAATGGGTCCCTGGTTATTGGGCCAAGTCCAGTGGCGGCGCACAATGGACCTCGGGGTACTGGGCCGATGCCAGCCTGGGTGAAGTTCAATACCTGCCGGAGCCACCTGCAACCGTCGAAACTGGCCCCACGGCAGCTGCACCTGCTGAAAATCAGATCTGGGTGCCAGGAAACTGGGTCTGGAATCAGAACCGCTACGCCTGGCAACCGGGTTATTGGGCCGCTGCACAGCAGAATTGGATGTGGATTCCTTCCCATTACCAGTATTCGCCTCGCGGCTATGTGTTTGTGAATGGCTATTACGACTACTCGCTCGCCCGTCGCGGTGTCCTGTTTGCGCCAGTCCATTTCAATTCTGGTGTCTACGGGCAGCAAGGATTCACTTACTCGCCCGCCATGGCGATCAGCATGGCTGTGTTCAGCAACCAGCTTTTTCTGAGGCCGAATTACGGCCATTACTACTTCGGTGACTACTACGGCTCCAACTACTCCACTGCAGGTTACTACCCGTGGTTCTCCTACAATTCAGGAGGATACGGCTACGATCCGTTTTACGCTCAGCAGGCATGGCAAAATCGTCAGGATCCCGCGTGGGCCAAGTCCGTCCAGACCGATTTCCAGAATCGGGTGGCGAACGAAAGTGCCCGTCCGCCGAGAACTTTCGCAGACCAGCAGACGCTTCTGAAAAGTGGCAATGCATCCGGCAATAAACAGGTCGCGGTCGCCATGCCACTGGACCAATTGGCCAGGGCCAGGGATAACCCGTTGAAATTCCAGGCGGTGACCAGGGAAGAACAACAGGCACTCGTCAAACATGGACAGGCATTGAATGAGTTCCGTTCGGAGCGCCAGAAACTCGAGGCCAAGGGGGCGGATACGTCTGCCGAAAAGCCATCCAGGCAAGCGGCGCCAGCCACGGCGAAGTTCGGCAAATCCCCGATCCAGGCGACGCCAACCGACAAACTTGCCAGGGATCATACCCCACCGAAGACTCATGACACTCCGGCTTCAGACCCCAAGGTCGAACCGAAGCCGAGACAGGCTGCCGGCAAACAGGAACCCCCGGTAACAGTCAAGACAGCCAAACCGGAACTCCCGAAGGTCGAATCGAAACCTGCTCCTACGAAACCAGTGCCAAAGGCCGAATCCAAACCCGATGCACCAAAGGTCGCTCCCAAGCCGGCGCCGAAGGTGGAAACCAACCCGGTTCCAAAAACCGAAACGAAGCCCTTGGCACCGAAGGTCGACCCGAAGCCAAATCCCAAGCCAGAGCCAGGCCCCGTGACGCCGAAGGTCGATCCAAGACCAGAAGCCCCCAAGGCCGGACCGAAGCCGGAACCGAAAATTGAGCCCAAGCCGGAACGTCCCAGGGGCGTGCCCAAGGAATCACCCAAACAGTAGAACCGTCCGATTCGGACGACTTCTGGGGGGCTTGAATCCAGGAACGCAACGCCCTTGAAGATCACAGTGGGAGGGAAACAGTAATCCGCGTTGCCCAGTGAGTGGCATCAGACCCCACGATTGGGCAATGCGGCGGTACCGTGACTCCATCCATCCCCAACTAAGAACATTCTTTACTGCCACAAGGAGTCATGCAATGAAATGGCTTGGAACAGGAAACCTGGGCATGCTGCTGCTGGCGATCTGGCTGATCGTTTCCGGCCTTGTCCCGTTCCTTCATATCGCCTTCCCAAATCTCAGTTTGATTCTGGCCGCGCTGGCGGTCGCGGCTGGCACCCTGATCCTGCTGGGGCGTTGAACGATGACGTGCACATCAATGCAATCGGAAACTTGAATTCTCACCAATGGCAGTGGGCGGACCTCAGCAAGGAAAGGGATTTGCATGACGATCAATCCTGCAGAAGAGGCCGAGGGGGCCGGCCACACGTACGATGGTACGCTCGTTGGCATGTCCAGTGACGCGTTGGTGATAAGAACCAAAGAGAATAAAACGGAGTCGTTTCGAGTGGCCAGCGACGCATACGTGTGTTGCGATGGCGTTACGTGCGCGGTCGGAGATCTCAAGTTCGGCAGCAAGGTCCGATTGACCTCACAAGCCGACGACTCTGACGTGGCGACCATTGTTGAATCGCTCGTTGACCAAACCGATTTTGCAGATCACCGCTAAGGCGGTATTGAATCGGATCGTGGTAGCCGCACACGGGCAAGCGAGGGGGACAGACCCATTTTCACGGGCAAACATCGCTTCAGAGTCGCATTGCTCCCGAGGAAGACGCCTGGTTTTCGCCGTGAAAATGCGTCAGTCCCCGACCCGTGAACGGTTACGGATCGTGGCGTGGCTGCGTTCCCTGCGTTCCAGGCAATTCCCAACTTCATTCCAGAGTTCGTTGTAGAGACATTTGTGTTAATCGAATAATCACTGATTATCTCAATTGCCATTTGACACGAGAGACGTAGGATGCACCTGTTGGAGTTGTTGGAGTTCGAAACTCACAGCTCAATCTGCGGATGACTCAATGAAAGGCACCCTGGAAAATTCCAGGAGGCCCGTCAGTAAGTAAGCCGACGCGATGGAATACCACCCGGTGTTCTGTCGCGTCGGCTTTTTCTTCGCCATGACATGGCGGTCAACATTCACCGGCGGACTTTCCGCGTGGTGAGTCAAGGATCCTTTTTGAATGGAGACGATCACGATGCGTTGCATTACACCAGGTTTCGGCAATTTGCAGTTCAAGTCGCTACTGGGGCTCGCCCTGGCGGTGGCAGTCGGTCCAGCGTTTGCCAAGGACCCCGCCCCGGATCTCAAGCAGGCCGAAAAGGGAAAGGCCGGCAAGGTTCAATCTGAGCAGGTCGCCATCCCGGAATGCCTGGAAAAATTGAACCTTTCCACGGAACAGCAGGCCAAGATTCGGGAAATCGTCGGCAACTACGACAGGTCGATGGGTCAGGTCTGGCAACAGTTCGGCAACAGCTACATGCAGGCGATCACGCTCGAGTCGTCCTTACTGGCGGCTATCGAGGACAACCTGACGGAAGCCCAACGGCAGCAAGTGCGTGACCAGCGGCGCAAGACAGCCCGCCACGAAAGGGATGTTGCCTCGACAAACACCAAGGCCAATCAGGCTGAAGTCAAACCGAAAGAGGAGACGACTCGCCCGACGACTGCCGCCGAGGAAGGCCTCGCAGTGATCGAGGTCTCGCTGACAGACGAACAGGAAGCAACCGCCGACAAGGTTCAAGAGAACTATCGCGCACGGCTGCGATCGTTAAACCGCGATATCCAGGGCCTGCACACGCGGTTGGTCTCTCTGGAAGCCGACAAGCTGGTGGAGATGGAAAAAGTGCTCACGAAAGACCAGCTGTCGCAACTTCGCACCAGCAGGCAGAGCGCACCAGCGGCACCGAAAGTGGTGACGCGGAAAACCGAATTCAAGACGACAGAGTAACACTGCTCGCTTCCGTGCCACGGCCACCGCAAGGTACCCCGTGGCACGTTGCGAGATTGATCAGTAATCACTGCGATCAATTATAAGGAGACACGGCAATGACACGACGATTTTTCCAATTGGCCCTTGCATTCGGCCTGCTTGCCGCAATGGCCCCGGCCCAGTTCGCTCAGGCCCAGACCATCTATGTCGGCCCGGGAGGAGTTCAGTACCGCGGCTACGGGCAAGGCTACTACGGCGGATACAGACAGGGTTACCAATCGTACGGCCCGAGACTTGGTTCGTACACCGTGTACGGAAACGGCCCCTACGGATACGGTTCGGGAAGCCAATATCAGTTCCGCTCGAACAGTTACTACGGGAACGGAATCTCGAGCAACTACAACAGTTACGGCAACTCGGGGTATTACCCCCAGTCTTATGGTCCTGTCTACAACCCTTACGGGTACTCGTACAGCTACGGTTTCTAGTCGACGAATGCGCGGCTGTGTCAGCGATGTAACCGTTCACGGGCCGGGGACTGACGCATTTTCACGGCAGAAACAACGGGCCGAGGTGGGCGCGACGTGCCATCGAATTCGCGTCCGCCCGTGTAAATGGGTCTGTCCCCTTCGCTTACCCGTGAACGGTTACTCAGCGATTTGAGACATCAGATCGCCTGACACAAGTTCGCCGACCACAGAAATTACCAACGGACAAGAGTCGAAACATGGAGGTTTCGGGGCAGTTGATTCTGGCGAACAACATTGACGTGGAGTGCCGTGGCACGGCGTAAGCCAGGTCCTGCAAAGGGATGCAATATGAACGACATAAACGACAAAATGGCCGAAATCGCCGCAGCAGTGACCCTGTTCCAACAACAGACCACGGGACACGCGCCGACTTCCGTGACCGTGGTCCTGAGCGATGACACCCTGGTCATCACGCTGCACAACGCGCTGACTCCCGCCGAAAAAGTGCTGGCCACAAAACGTGACGGCGCCGCACAGGTGCAGGAGTTTCACCGACAACTGTTCGCGAACTCCTCGGCGTCGCTTCGAAAGCAGATCAATCTCATCACGGGACGGCAAGTTCGCGAAGCCGCGATCGAAGTCGAGCCGACGACCGGCGCTGTCGTTCATGCATTTACCAGTGGAACCATGGTGCAAGTGTTTCTGCTCGCCAAGAACGAGCCTGAAAAGGCGGATCTCAGGATCAAACCTGGTTCGCCGACATAGATTCCTTCGTCAGGGGATGAGCGCCATTTGCGCGCATCTTTACGTCAGCGACCAACGGGAGCGGCGCTTGCCGCTTCCGAGCGGTCGCTCGAATTGGTTTGAGGGCACTGCCCTCATTGGGAATGGAATCCCAGCGATGCTGGGTCGAATTCAAAAACGGCAGCACTCGGTCGCCGCAGGAGGCGCAAATGGCATGGACTGTCCAACCGACGTCACAGTGCCCGGAATCTTGGACGGAAATGACAGGCTGGGATTGGGAGTCGAGGCCACAGACCCGCACATCGCTGGGAAGTGCGGGACCGGATTACTGCCAATCGAAATGATCGGACGCAACATGACTGACAAATCAAGAACCTTCTGCAATGCCGTCCAAAACAGGTTGGCGACCCTGGATAGCCGTGTGCGCGCAATGACGTTGAATGCGGGGCCAATTCTGCAAGTGAAACTCGATGAGGTTCGCATGAGCGGTGACGCCAACCGGCGTGCCGTTCAACAAGCTCGCGAAATGGTTCAGCAGTGGTGCCGCGAAAAGGAGTCAGAGAAAAAGAGCACCATTGACACGTGGAAAGAGTCTCGCGAGTCCAAGAAACTGGGTGATCGAGCGCAACGAGCCGAGGACCACGCCGCCTATGCGATCCAGATCGTCGCGGCGAGCATCGACGACGCTGAACGGATGATCCTCGAAGCAATCTCCGCTCGGCTGGACGCGTCAATTGGAGACGACTCCTGTTCGGACGTCGGGAACTGGTACGGTTACAAAGGCGACTCAAGACATCGATAGGCCAAAGAAGTCTCTGGCGACGACTTGGATTCAATCACTGCATCATTGACGTGCTGCTGCTGGGAGGACTGCCACAATGGAATCACTCGCGCAAATTGGGGTTATGAACCAGGCGGTGGGCTGGGGCTGGTACTCGTGGTCGTGCTGCTGCTGATTGCCTTCGGGCAGATCCCGCGCGGCTTCTGAATCCAGATGCCGAACGAAACGGTCCAACTTGACCCGCCGCGGTTGGCGGTTGATAGTGTTGGCGTGTGGATCAAACGACCGCCATTTGTTGCGGCCACCTGACCTGCGTTTTCCCCCGGGAGTAAAGAATGCGCCGCCTCACTTTACTCGTTGCCATCCTCGCCACATTCGCGATTGTCGAAGCGCACGCTTGCATTAACGAATACGGCACCGGCGTAGATGGCACTGCAAAACTGAGATCGCATCAGGGTGTTCCCAAGTCCACCCCCATCAACACCGAATACTACGGCCTGCAGGTTGCGTCCCTGTCGCCTCGACTGGCGGACTCCCCAACTCATAAAGAACTCTCCGATCTGGCGGTCGCTTATCTTTATCTCGGAAAAGTGGATCGTGCGATCGAATTGCTGGTCCAGGCCGAGTCGCAGACACCCAATGAATATGCGATCGCCTCCAATCTGGGCACCGCCTACGAACTGGCTGGCCGAAACGTCGAAGCCCTGAAATGGATCGAAGAAGGAATCCGTCGCAATCCGGACTCGCACCAGGGGAGCGAGTGGATTCACGCAAATTTGCTGCGAGCGAAAATTGCCATGGCGGATGACCCTGACTGGTTTCAGTCTCATTCCGTGACCGGGGTGCATTTTGGCGACGGAGCAACACCGGTCTTCGACGCTTCGTTGTCTCTCCCCAACTGCCCGAAATCGCCGGAAGTCATCGCATACCACCTGCATCATCAACTTTTTGAGCGACGGAAGTTCATTCCTGGTCCCGACCCCATTGTCGCATCGCTGATGTTCGACCTGGCAAATGCGACCGCTTTGACGTCGACTGTGGAGGACGCGATACCAATTTATGAGGAGTCACGTGCCCTCGGTTACCACGATACAGCGTTGCTTGACAACAGGATCGAGGCACTCAAAAGAGTGCGACGGCTCAATCTGATGTCGGGGTGGAGTTACGACAGGATCGCGATGTTCGCGGTCGGTTCGGCATGTCTTCTGGGAATTGGCATCTGGCGTTTCCGACGACGGATGCGACACCCGAATACGACGGCAGAACTTCAGGTCCGAGAGAACTAACAGGTCAGGATTTAAGCAACGCGCCTGGCACAAATCCTCCCCGATGGAGGACTTCCGCGACTCCAATCCGGATCCATTCCCGTGATGACGAACCGCGATGCTAGACGCGGCCGTTGTACAACACAGTCGGTGTCGCGATTCCCGGCCGGTACAGCACCAGTCCCCCTTGCGAATCGTTGACACGCACAACGCAATCCGGTTCGCCACGAACATGGTGTTCCAGGATGGCTTCCAGAGCCTGCACGGCCGCCACCGACTGCCGATCCGCCGACAGGTCGTTGTACGAAAGCGACTGCACTTCAGCCAGACGCCCGGGCCGCGATGCTTCAGGACCACCGTACTGGACATACGCCAGCTCACGAGCAAACCGTTCCAGCACTTCCACTCCGTAGCCCCGCTGTGACCGCTCGCCCCATGGTTCCAGGAATGTGCCGTTGTAGTGATTGTTCATCGTGATCTTTCGCTTCAGCGGCGTTTCTCCCTCGACGGTGCATTCCACACCCCGCTTGCGGCTGTGTCCGTTCCAGACTCCGTTGTCGAACCGGAACTGCACTTCCTGCTCCACGTAGCCCGGGAAGTTGTCCGGAGTCACCCACGACGTATGAATGTCGAATGCCGCTTCGCGACCGTCATCGTATTCATAGATCATCCGCATCTGGGTGCTGTCCCACGTCGGTCCGTCTTTGGGACCGACCAGCCCCCGCTGCCCGGTCGCCGTCACGGTTTTGAGACGTCCACCAAACGTGAAATCGATCAACTTGATGTAGTGACAGGCGACATACGTCCCGGGATTGCGACCGACAATCCATTCGGCAAACTGCCCTCCCGAAATCGACTTTGGTTCCAGCAGCGAACAATACCCCGTGTTGATGTGCTGCAGCACTCGATCCGCCACCAGTGTCCGCAGCTTCTTGTGGTCTGGATCCAGCAGCTTGTGATACACGACTTTGGCGAGCAGGTTCTTCCGTCGGGCCAGTGCGACCAGTTCATCCAGCTGCTGGAGCTTCAGAACGGACGGCTTTTCGATCAGGACGCTGGCCCCCGCTTCCAGCACCTGTTTCGCGGCTTCAAAGTGGCGATCGTCGGGAGTGGCGACGCAGGCGAAGTCGACTCCTGCTGCCAGCATCTTGCCAACGGAATCGCTTCCCGCATGACTGACGAACGGAAAGACGGCGTTTCCCGCCCCCTTCCTGTACGCTTCCGCGCGCGACCCCGTCCGCGTGGCAACGGCCGTCAGCGGCACACTGATGTCGCCATACCGGCGATCGTACAGACCTTCGCGATGGGTCCGCTCGAAGAAGGGACGGTAGGTCTCATCAAAAATCATCCCCATGCCAATCATGCCGGCACGCAGGGAGCGAGGATCTGAGGTGCTCACGGGAAGGTCCTGAGTTTGCGGAAGGCGGGGTCGGGCTCGGTGGATTCGGACGTCGAAGGCAATGGATCTGCAAACTTAGCGATTGACTTGCGATCGCATCAACCGTCAATTTCATTTCGTGGGGAAATCCAATATTCTCAAGCGGCGATGCCGACCGAGTCTTTCGGTTTTCCCCCAGGGATCCTGTGACAGCGACAGGATCCCCGTTTGCAGAACTTCCGTTCCAAGATAACCAGAGGCAGAGAGAATGTCCGGTCCCACGATCATCCTGTCGGCGTTTGCCGACGAAGCCGCCAACTCCAAGACAGCCATCGAGCAACTGTCGGCCCTGTCCGCGCTCGGACTGCAGTACTACAGCCCCCGGTTTGTTGATGTCACCGGTTCCGGCAAGGTCAAGCACGTCACGGAACTCGACTCCGAGGAACTGGCTCGGCTTTCCAAGCTGCATGCCGACTATGGGATGAAAGTCACCAGCATCGGGTCGCGGCTGGGCAAGGTGAAGCTGCTGGATGTGGACGACGGATCGCACAACAAGTTCGTGCCAGACGCCGCGTACCATGCCGGAGATGTGGCTGCGACAATTCGATCCGCTACGGCGCTCGACGCCCGATTGATTCGTGGCTTCTCGTTCTACCACCCCAAGGGCGAAGACCCGGCCAAATACGTCCAGCAGGCGGCCGATCGGCTGGGTCCGATTGTCGATCTGTGCGCCAAGGCGGGACTGGTCTATGGGCTGGAAGTCGAAGCGAATCTGGTCGGACAGAATGGCCGGATGCTGGCGGCACTGGCCACGGCCATCGGCCGACCCAACCTGGTCTGCATTTTCGACGGCGGCAATATTTCATCCCAAAACCTGTCTCCACTGGATTGCCTGGCCGAGTACCGCGCAATGCGCGACTCCTTCGGCTGGATGCACATCAAGGACTACCGTGTCGACCAGAGCCTGGTCTGGACCGGAGTGGTTGACGAAGAACGACTCAAGAACTTCGTGCCGTGCGATATCGGCGATTCCGGTCATGAGTTGATCTTGCGAGATCTGCGTGAGCACCTGCCGGCGATCGACGCGAAGATGAAGTCCCTGGGGGCGCCGGGGGTCTTTCTGGAACTGGAACCGCACCTGAAGGGTGGAGGTCAGTTTGGAGGCTTCAGCGGCCCGGATGGCATGGGCGTCGCCGTCAGGTCCTTGTGCCGACTGCTGGATTACCTTCAAATCGGATACAAGCTGCGCGGGTTTGATGACATTCGCGCCGCCCGAGGTTTCTAGATCGGCTCCCAGATCCGTATGGGTTCCCCGGGGGAACCCTGACGCCAAGAATCAGAAAGAGGCCGGAATATGGCTCGCCGTCGAACGTCTTTCCGACTGTGCTGCATCTTCTGCGCATTGCTGGCCGGAGCGCTCTGGGTGCTGTTGGCCAATGGCTTCCTGAGTTCCCCGGCGGCGGCCCAGGACCAGCCCCCTGTCAAAAAGCCCGGGGTGGAAAAGCCACCTGTCAAAGCGCCCCCCGAGAAAGCCGAGCCGACTGGCGAAGAGGAAACGGATCCGCCCAAGGATACGAAGCGGTACCAATATCGTCGGGACCATGATCCGAACGGGACCGGCAAATTCTATATGGGCCGCGAGATTGCCCAGGTGATGAGTTTTCACGGAGCACCCTGGCTGGAGCTACCCGAACGCGAAGAAGAGGAACGGCTGAGTGCCCTGGTGAAGCTGTTGAAGCTCAAACCGGGAATGACCGTGGCGGATGTCGGCGCCGGTTCAGGAGTAATTTCGATCCTGATGGCCCGCGAAGTGGGAGACAATGGAAAAGTCCTGGCGATCGACATTCAAAAGGAAATGCTCGAGATCCTGGGCGACAAGCTGGATCGAATCGGCGTCAAGAATGTTGAATTGGTGCTGGGAACCGAGAAGTCACCCAAGCTCGACCCCAACAGCGTCGACCTGGCCATCATGGTCGACGTCTATCACGAATTCCGATTCCCGTTTGAGATGCTCGAAGAACTGTCCAAGGGACTGAAGCCCGGCGGCCGGGTCGCCTTCGTTGAATATCGTCGCGAAGACCCCAGTGTGCCAATCAAGCTCGTTCACAAGATGAGCGAAGCGCAGGTGAAGAAGGAAGTCGGCCAGCCGGAATTCGGCCTGAAGTGGAAAGAGACGATTGGCGAGTTGCCACGCCAGCACATCGTCGTCTTCGAAAAGCCAATGAAGACCGAGTAGTGCTCTGCCACCGCTTGATTTTCGAGTTTTGTGCCATTGCTTCCCTCTTGGGAAGCAGTGCTCCTCGTCATCCAGCTGAGTTTGAATCACACCACTTGTTCGAGGACGGCCAAGCAGTGGCACAAGCATTTCTAGCTGTGACAAAGCACTAACGAGTTTTTCGGCGCTCGAGCACGCCCACACATGGATGCCCGTGAAAAAAGTATCGCCGTCACCGGTCTGAGGGGGAAGACCGATGACGGCGATCACAGGTTTGGTACCCAGGGTACCGAGCCAATCAGAGCTGCCGCACCGGCCTCTCGAAGAGACACGGTCAACAGCCATAGTCGGTCAGGAGATCTGCACGAGGATTCGTGGTGTCAGTGTCTTGATGTGGATCGTGCAGATCCCTGCCGCTGGAATTCGATGATGACTCAATGGTGTGTTCGTCTCGATTCCCGGGCCAGCCCTGCGGTCAGGAAAACCGCGGTTGCGGATTTCCCCGACCCCTGTGTTATCGGGTTCGGCACCGTGGTTGTTCACGGGTTCTGATCATTTTCTTAACAGACCAGTTTTACCCGGCGAGACAGTGAATCGCGGGATGCGGATTGCGCCGAATATCCGGCCGCCGCACAATTCTTCACGAGCAATCGATCCGGGAAAGTTCCTTTTGGATCGTCATCGCGTTCATTGAAGCCGGTGGTGTTCTCCGTGAAAATAGTCCCATCTCGGCCCGGACTCGAACTTGCCGCGGCCCGTCGCTCCTGAGATCCAATCTTGCCAATTCATCGATCCGAATTCCTGATTCTTGCCTCGCTGTTTCAGGGAGGGTTGGCAATTGCCGCGCTGGGCCTGGCCTGGCTGCTTCATGTGAATCCGTTTGATGATTTCGATGTCAGCGGCCGAGCAATCGGGATGGGAATCGCCGGAACGATTCCCATGCTGATGTTCTTCGTGATGACCTATCGTTCCACTCGTCCCCGCCTCAGGCAAATTCGGGAATTCCTGGTCGAGTCGCTTGGCCCGGCACTGTCGGAATGCCGCTGGCATGAACTGGTCTGGGTGGCACTGCTGGCCGGGTTTTCGGAAGAGTTGCTGTTCCGAGCGGTCCTGCAGAACTGGCTGGCCCCCTGGGGATTTGCCGCCAGCCTGTTGATTTCAAACCTGGCGTTCGGATTCGCTCATGCCGTCACCCCCACCTACGTCGTCCTGGCTGCGGGAATGGGAATGTACCTCGGCACGCTCCATGAATTTGCGGACCATCGAAACTGGCTGGTCCCGATGGCCGCACACACTCTTTACGACCTGATCGCCTTTCTCGTGATTCGACGCAGCTATCGATCCCGGCAGACATCTGTCATCAAACCGGAGCCCGATGCGCCTGTTCCCGTAACACCTGATTAGGACTGAAGTTCCTTTCGGCAAGCACAGAATTGGCCTGTTTTTTGCCATTTCGACAGAACGGCTCGTCACCATCAGGATTTTTCAGCCGGATCCTCTGGCCTCCCTTTGTCTTACAGAACGCCTCATTTCGCACATCAAACTTGCTTGAAGCACAGGATCGCCGTTATGATTCCGTCGTCGATTCTCATGGAAGATGAAATGGACAACCCCTGAAGGGATAACCACTTGGATGAGGGGATTGAGATTGCGGACGACTTCCGATTAAAAAAGGTCGCGATGTCTCTTCGGCAATGTTGAATTCCCTCCTGCAATGAGCCGATGGATTGATTCGGATTCTTTGACACAACCGGCAATCTGATGCCGACCGTCGTCATTCAATCCAAAAGCCAATTGCCACGGCTGGTGATTCCCCCCGCAATGGATTGTTGGGACATGGCATGGATGTGAAGCCTGGTGAAACTGAATCGCGCTCACTATTGGCCGAGGCCCTTTGCTGGCTGACAAGCCTGTGCGCCCGACACCCCCGCCTGACAACATGGCTGGTCATTTTCTCGGCCGTGGCCTGTGTGACCTACACGGCCAAATGCATCAAGTTCAAAACCGATCGCGCGGACCTGATCGACCCTGCCGCCACCTTTCAGAAGCGATGGCAGCGATACACTGAAAGCTTCGGCGACTCGAGCGACATGGTCGTGGTCGTCGAATCCAAAGAGCCCGAAACGATCAAGCAGGTCCTGGACGAACTGGGGGGCCGACTGAAGGCCGATACCAAGCTGTTCATGAATGTCCTGTACAAGGTCGAGCCGGGGCGGTTGCGAGACAAGGGGTTGCAGTACCTCCCCCCTGATCAGCTTGCCAGTGGTCTCGAACGACTCGACGAATACCGCCCCATCCTGAACGGGCGCTGGGATCTGATTCGCCTGGATGGACTGGTCCCGCGCATTCAGAATCAGCTGAAGCGACTGGAACAGGAAGGGCGGCTTCCCGACAGTGTGCTGCTGACACACGTGGATCGGCTCGCCGCCAGCCTGGCCGCCACCCTGAATGATCGCAACGACTTCACCAACCCCTGGCCGGATGTCCTGCCTGTCGATCCGCAGATGCGAGATCAGGCAAATGAAACGGTGTACCTGTTGAATGACGACGGCACCATGGGCTTCGTCATGGCCTCGCCCGTGGACATGAACAGCTCGTTCGAAGGGGCGACAACGGCGATCGACAAGCTGCGCCAGTTGATCGGGATCGTTGGCCGACAGTTCCCCGATGCAAGAATCACCCTGACCGGCATTCCAGTGCTGGAAAACGACGAGATGCGGCGGTCGCAGGCTGACTCGATGATGGCCTCCATCATTTCCTACATTGGCGTCGCCATCATCCTGTTCGTCGGTTTCCGAGGTTTCCTGCACCCCCTGCTCGGATTGGCCATGCTGGCCATCGGCATGGCCTGGTCATTCGGATACACGACCCTTGCGGTCGGACACCTGAACATCCTTTCGGTCTCATTCGTGGCCATCCTGATCGGCCTGGGGATCGACTTCGCCATCCATGTTCTCTCCAAGTATCTGGAACTGCGGCACCAGGGGCTTGGGCTGCGCGCCGCGCTCGTCGAAACAACGGGAAGCGTCGGAGGCGGGATTGTCACCGGCGCCGTCACGACATCGCTCGCCTTCTTCTGCGCCACCTTCACGGAATTTCTCGGCGTGGCCGAACTGGGCATCATTGCCGGAGGCGGCATCCTGCTGTGTGCCCTCGCCGCGTTCACATTTCTTCCCGCCATCGTCACGCTGGCGGATCGCAACAAGGAACCACGCAAGCTTCCCACCCCCTTCCAGGCGCGGGCCCTGCGTCACATGACGCTGCATCACCCCTGGGTCGTGCTGGCCGTCTCGCTTGGCTTCATTGGCTATGTCGGCTTCCGCTCGTTCGACTGGAGAGGCCCCGTTCCCACACCCGCGGTCATTTACGATCACAACCTGCTGCATCTGCAGGCCGAGGGCCTGGAATCCGTCGATGCGCAGCGGCATATTTTCGAATCGTCCAAGCATTCGCTGCTGTATGCGATTTCGATCGCCGATTCCGCCGAAGAGGCGCGGCAGATGAAACGCCGCCTGGAAGCTCTGCCGACCGTGCATCACGTCCAGGAACTTGCCTCACGCCTGCCGGCATTTCCGGCAACGGAAACAAAGCTGCTGGTGCAGGGATTTAACGCGCAGCTCGCCCGACTCCCTGCAGAACCCCCGGCCCCCGCCCCGCTGAATCCCTTCGACGTCGGCCGATCTCTCGATGAACTCTATCAGTCGATCCGGACTCGCAAGGATCCTGTTTCACGCCGGATCGCGGCCAATCTGGATCAGTTTCTCGAGGGAATCAACCGGCTTTCGCTGCAGGAACAGATGATGTTCCTGGCCGAATACCAGTACCGCATGTCCTACGCGCTGCTGGCGCAGTTCCAGGCCATTGCCGCGGCTTCAAACCCTGAACCGGTCGTAGCCGACGACCTTCCTCCGGAATTGAAGTCGCGATTCATCAGCCCCCGCGGACACTGGCTGCTGCAGGTTTATCCCAAGGATCAGGTCTGGGACATGGAACCGCTGGAGCGGTTCGTCACCGAGGTCCGCTCGGTCGATCCCGAAGTGACCGGGGTCCCGTTACAGAACTTCGAAGCCGCCCAGCAGATCAAGCGCAGTTACGAGATCTGCGCCATCTATGCCCTGGCCGTCATCATGCTCACGTTGTTGCTGGACTTCTCTCGCAAAGAACGCCTGCTGTGGACGTTCGTCCCGCCGCTGGCCGCGACGCTGATCCTTGGCTTCGTGCTGCAGACGCGACATGTGGACTGGTCCCCGGGTTTGATGTTGATGATCTACGCCGGACTGACGCTGGCAACCGCCGCGCTGCTGGACCGCCGTGCGGTCGTGCATTCGCTGCTGGCGATCCTGCCGCCGGTCGTCGGGATGGGGATTACGTTCGGGCTGCTGGTAATCCTCGGAATCCCGCTGAACCCTGCCAACCTGATCATCCTGCCGCTGATCCTGGGGATCGGCGTCGACAATGGTGTCCATATCATTCACGACTGCCGGGCGCAATCCGATCGCGTTTACTGCACGGCCCCCAGCACCATCAATGCCATCATGCTGACATCGCTGACGACCATGGTCGGGTTCGGCAGCATGATGATCGCGGCCCATCGAGGCCTCTACAGCCTGGGCGCCGTCCTGACGATCGGCGTCGGGGCCTGCCTGTTTGTCTCACTGGTGACGCTTCCCGCAATGCTGACCATCTCAACGCGTTACCGGATGCGACTGCCTGATCTGAATCCAGTCACACAACCACTGCAGGCGGTTCAATTCGAAGAATCGTCTGCCGATGCGGCGGAAACGACCGACGAAATGGGTGCCAGCGACGAACCCGCCACGATTCCGCTCCCGCAAAGCCGGGTCGCCTGATTGTCGATCAGGGGTTGAGTCCGATGCACCTGACCACTTCAAGTTCACGGGCACTCGAGGGTCAAGCGTTCTGATTGGCAGGAACCGGGCTCTGGCAGATCCAGCCACCGCCGAGCACTCGATCCCCTTCATACAGGACCAGCGCCTGGCCTGGGGCAACGCCGAATTGAGGCTCGGTAAACTGCACTCGAACACGATCCGCATCGATCCGTTCGATGCTCGCCGGGGCCGCCGTATGCTGGTACCGGATCTGGGCCAGGCATTCGAACCGGGTCGGCAGATCCTCCACCAGCCAGCTGATGCCATCCGCCTCCAGGGTCGTTTGAGCCAGATCGTCGTGAGTTCCCAGCACGACTCGACGAGTCTCGGGTTCGATCCGAATCACAAACCGGGGTTCACCAAATGTGATCCCCAGTCCACGCCGTTGTCCAATCGTGAATTGCTCATATCCCGGATGCCGACCCAGCACACGACCGCTGGGATCGACAAATTCACCGGCCGTATCGGGCTTACCCCGGTATCGCTCCAGGAAGCCGACATAGTCGTTGTCGGGAATGAAGCAGATTTCCTGGCTGTCGGGCTTGGTCGCGACCCGCAACCCCGCCTCGGCCGCCAGTTCCCGGATCTGCGGCTTGGTATACCCACCGACGGGAAACAGGATCCGATCCAGGATGCCGCGATTGATCCCGGCCAGGACATACGATTGATCCTTGGATCGATCGTGTCCGCGCACCAGCGCCGGTCGCCCGTCCCGCTCCTCAATGCGCGCATAGTGTCCGGTCGCGATCCCCTCAGCCCCGACGCTGACAGCAAAGTCCCACAGCTTGCCAAACTTCAACCAGTTGTTGCACATCACGCAGGGGTTCGGAGTTCGCCCCGCCAGGTACTCATCCGCGAAGTAGTCTTTAATCCGACCAAACGCGTCGGCAAAGTTCAGGGCGTGAAAGGGAATGTCCAGCAGATCTGCGACTCGCCGGGCATCGGCCGCGTCCGAGGCGGAACAGCAACCCTGCTTGTTGGCCTTTGTTGGCAGGATCGGCAGCGCGATCGAACCACCAGTCGATTCCTGTCCCCCGGGAAGCCGGCAAACTTCACGCGGCTCCTCGGTCGCCCCGGACCGCATGAACAACCCGATCACGTCAAATCCCTGGCGTTTCAGCAGCACCGCCGCCGCGGAACTGTCAACACCGCCACTCATGGCAAGAACAATACGACGGGACATCATCACCAAAACCGCTTCTAGACCGACAGACGCAAAGAGAGAAACCGGGGAAAAAACCAACTTCTGATGAAATCAGACACCGGGAAGAAACCAAACTACGTGAGGAAAGATCCTAACACAGTCGCGCGTTCTTCGGATATATTCCGTTGGTTTCCGACCGATCGAGTCATCTGGTTGATGACACCTGCCACCACTTGGACGACGAACTTCCGTCCGCTTCCCTTAATCAACGATGATCGTAGTCCCGGCGGCCGCAGTCAGTTTTTGCAGTGAAAAAGCGTTGGCTTGTATCACTGATCGATCAAACTGGCGCACAGGATGTTGATTTTGTTTTTTTATCGGCACAAAAGATGCCGACGGGAAGGCTTGCTGTCCGATTGACAACATGCCAGACGGCAATCCACGGGCGGTGAGTGACTTTCACTTCTGGAAGGGGCTTGAAGATCATGGTCAGAACCCGCTGGTCGGCTCTTGCATGTGTCGTTGCCATCAGTCTGGGGACCGCGTCCGCGGCGCCGAAGGATGAAGCGCACAAGCCGCATCACAAGGCCCATTCCAACCCGCCCGCGAGCCCCGCGGCCGCTCCCAGTCCACCAAGTGCGCCGCCTGGCGCACCGCGCCATCACCGACAAGACCACTCACCGGCGGCGGTGAATCCGTCGCCGCCCGTTCCCCAGTTCAAGGTCAACCCTTCACCTGCGAATCCCCCCATCCAGATTCCGCAGCATTCTCCACGGGTTCATATTCCTCAAGGACAACCGGCAGATCACAGTGGACGCCAGGGCCGCGCTGACAAGCCTCAGGTTGTCCCCGAGGCACCCCGGATTCAACTCCCCACGGGGAACCCCGTCGTTCCATCGGGAAACTCAAGGCACCACCAGCCACACGGGACTGGAACGGGTACGCCCGGCCTGCCAGGTCAACCGGGCCAGCCAAGTCAACCGGGGCAACCGGGCAATACCGGCCCCACGGGCCCCAAACTGGTCCTGCCACCTCCTGTCTCCGTTCAGAACCCCGGCCAGGTCGTCAATCCTGGTCGAGACATCAAATCAGGTCGCGACGTGAATTCTGGTCGGGTCGTGAACCCGGGCGTGGTGAACCCAGGTATCGTGAACCCGGGTATCGTGAACCCTGGCGTTGTGAATCCCAGCGTGGTCAATCCTGGATCACCCACAAAGACGCCTCCTTCCACGCCGCAGCTTGAACCCCGGCGACATTCCAATCACCAGCATCAAGATCCTGTTGGCAGACCGGTCCTGCAAACGCCATCGCAGGTCACGCCTCCCACGCAGATCACTCCCCCCACGGGCCGAGGCAATTTCCCAGTCGAAACGCGACTGGACGACACGGCGCGGAAGGTCGGTCGCGAACATCTGCCACGTCACTCCGACACCCCCATCGCCGGAGTCCAGAAACAGGCGGTCCCCCTCCAGGTCCATCGCAATGGCCATTCGTTCGGTCCCAATTCGAACCACGTGCTCCCCGCCCAAGATTCGGACCAGTTCCAGACCTTGCTCCGTTCACGTGACCATCGCGAACTGCAACAAAACCTGGAACGACTCAAGCACTCGCCCAATGAACGCAATCAGGCACATCTGGCCCACGTCAACCTGGACCGGATCTCGGGCCTGCACCAGGACCGATTGCAGAATCCCGACGCCTTCCACAACTGGCGACAGACCCACGTGGGACATCAGCTCAATCTGGATCGGCAGTTCCAACTGCAGCAACATGGCGACCTGACGCGCCAGATGAACTTCTCGGCCAATCTGATTAACTCCGGCGGCTGGCATCATCGCCATCACGGCGCCATCGCCGCCAGTTTCACGAGCGGATCATTCAGTGTCTGGTACGCAGGGGGCGGTTGTTATCCCTCGCACTGCTGGTACCCTCGCTGGTCACCCTGGGTCCGCTGGTGCTGGTGGGATCACTGCGCCCCCTTCTATGATCCGCGGCCGTACTACTGTCGGCCGGTCGTCTACCAACCTTGCCAGCCCTGGGTCTATTCCGCCTATCCCGTCTGGCAGCCACTTCCCGTCGTCGCGTGCGGAACCTGGGTCGATGTGACGCCGGTCGTGGTTCCCACGGGTATCGACCTGCAGTTACTCGCCGTCCGATTCGTGGACAATGGTCATCCGGAACAGAACCTGGGGCCGCGGTATCGCGCCTGGATTCGGAACAACAGCAACATCCAGGTCACCGCGCCATTCAGCGTGCTGGCACTGGCCTCAAACGATCCAAATCCATCGGTCGATCTGCCGCAGGCGGGAGTCGTCATCCCCACCATGGATATCGGCGAAATCAAACCGGTCGACATCCGACTTCCCCTGGCGGCCAATCGCATGGGAGTGTCGCCTGAAGGACATCGAGTTCCCTTCAACTACCTGCATCTCCTGGTCGACAGTCATCAGCAGATCGTGGAAACCAACGAAGCCAACAATGGCTCGGTCGTGGCACGATCCGACATCCTGCCCGTCGATCCCGCCGCATTCTCCACCGACCTGACCGCCGCGGCCCCTGGCTCCACGTTGACGGTCGCAGGTGAAGGATTCGGTCCTGAACCGGGTCGAGTTCTGGTCTCGGTGAACGGTCAGCAGACGGAGGCGGTCATTGAGGGCTGGTATGACCTGGGTGTTCGCTTCATCGTTCCAAACTATACGCTGACGGGTTCGGTCGACGCGGACGTGCTGATCGTTCGCGGCGACGGGGCCGTCTCGAACCCGCTGGATGTCCAGCTTGCCCCGTCAACGCTGCTGGGCCCGGTTCTCGAAATCCCCGGCGCGCCGGTCCCCGATTCGCCTCGATAATCGATCTGAAAGCGCGTCGATCCGGCAGATTCTGCACAAAACGAAAGCGACTTATCATGTGCCACGTCCCTCGGTCCGGGGGACGTGGCACATTGCTGCGCCCCAACCCGAAGCCGCTTTGAGACCTTTGGCAAATCCGCGCGACCTTCGGAAAATGGAAGGCCCTGCAAACGCGACTGTCGGCACGCAAATCGCGTCCCCGTCGCCAAATTCGTAATTCATTCCGCATCCCGTCTTTTCGGGAATGAATCACCGTCTTTCGTCGCGCAGTGGGTGACTGTCACGCGTCGCCTGCCTCGTCTTTGTTTTCATCGTTGATCCCATTCGGATCGGTTGGCCATTCTTCCAGGAGGATCATATGCCCACAGCCAGGAACGTCCGTCCCGCACGCGCCAAAGGATTCACCCTGATTGAATTGCTGGTGGTGATCGCCATCATCGCCGTCCTGATTGCCCTGCTGCTCCCCGCCGTCCAGCAGGCGCGTGAAGCCGCCCGGCGAACCCAGTGCAAGAACAACATGAAGCAGATGGGTTTAGCCCTGCACAACTATCACGACAACTTCAATGTCTTTCCCCCTGCCCTGCTGAACTCCGGACGTTACAACGCCCCGACATACTTCACCGGGACGAATGTCGTCCTGAACACCCCCGGCTGGATCTTCCTGCTTCCCTATGTGGATCAGGCCCCCGCCTACGGCCAGTACACTTTCGGCGCCTGCTCCAGTGCCTCGTCCCCCTATGGCCTCACAGTCGGTGGATCGGATGCAACCAACGTCGGCGTCACCGGCATGAACCTGTCCATGTTGAACTGTCCGTCACATCCTGCGGCAGGACAACAGTCCAGCCAGAGCGTCAACACCCCATCCGATTTCTATTCCCGAAACCAGGCCCGGCGCTCCAGCTATGCCTTTTCCACCGGTTCGTTCACCGATTACTCCGCTCCCCACTGGCAGAATATTTCGGACATTCGGCAGGGAGCATTCGGAAACAGTGGGGCGGCCCAGTTGCGCGACATGACCGATGGGTCCAGCAACAGCATCCTGGTGGGGGAATGCTGGGGTGGCAACAACAAGACCAGCACGTCCTATGGCCCATGGGGAATGAGCGGCACGCACACCTGCTGCCACGGCTATACCCCCTCCGGTTCCAGCACCGCCCTGACCTCCGCCACCGTCGCCGCCTACTCACCCGACTGGGGAATCAACCGCCCCTACCAGGGGAGCGCCCTGAAGCAGACGTACGCCTGGGTCTTTAACAGCGGACACACGGGAGGCGCCCAGTTCCTGCTGGGGGACGGCACCGTCCGATTCCTCAGCGAAAACATGGACTACCTGATCCTGTGCCAATTGGCCTACATCCACGACGCCACCGTTGTCGGCGAATTCTGAAATCCATCAAGCCGTCTCTCCTCAACCCCATTCCCCTCGGAAGAAAGATCCGATCATGAGAATTCGCATCCGGAAGCTGGCATGGTCCTGGTCGCTGCTTGGCATCCTTTGCATGGGCCCGACGATCGGCTGCGGCAAGGCCCCCATCCCCAAGGGAACGGTGAAAAAAGCGGAAGTCTCCGGAACAATCACTCTCGCAGGAAAGCCGATTGAAGGAGCCGAAGTCTACTTCTTCACCGAGAAATTTACCGGCTTTGGGAAGACGGATGCGCAGGGGAAGTTCCGGCTGGCGCAAGGCGCCGCCGTCGGCCCGAACAAGGTCTATATCTCGAAACTCGAAGGAGGCGGCGCCGCGGCCGCAGGGAGCGATCCGATCATGGCTCTGAATGACCCCGGCCAGATGCAGGCCGCCTCGCAATCCAGCGCCGCGCCGATCAGCGGTCCGAAAGAACTGATTCCCAACGAATACAGCAACCAGCAAACGTCCAAGTTGACCTTCGATGTCCCCGACGCGGGGGCCAAGGAAGCGAATTTCAACCTGTAAACGCTGCTCACTGCCACACTACTTCAACTCAGGATGGTATCCCGTCGGCAGCAGCTTGATTCGGTACAGTCCGGTCCCGGCCGTGATGTACAGCGTGGTCGATTCGGCCCCCGTGCCGAACGTGCAGTTGGTCGGCAGCGGCCCCGTCGGAATGGACGCGACTTCCTTGCCATCGGGTGTATAAACCACGATCCCATGCGGATCCTCCTTGCGGACCGCGCAATAGATCCGACCGGCGGTATCGGTGGTCATCCCGTCTGTTCCCGAGTCCGGGCCAAAGTCGATCAACACCTTCTTGGGACTCAGGCGACCGTCGGCCAGGATCGGAAACGCATTCAAGGTCTTGCGAGGCTCCTTCGGCGGCGTCCCGGCGGGCTCCACACCTGTGGTTCCATTGTCCGTCTCGGCGACATACAGCGTTTTGGCGTCCGGTGACAGAATGAGTCCGTTTGGCTTGCGAATGTCGGTGGTCACCCGATGCACGGCTCCATCCGGATCCACCCGGTAGACACTCATCTGATCCAGTTCCAGCGGTTCCTTCCCGACATAGCGCGGATCGCTGAAATAGACCCATCCCGACGGATGCACCACCAGGTCATTCGGCGAGTGAAACCGCTTCCCTTCAAACCGGTCGACAATCCGGTTCATCTTGCCATCCGGCGTCACTTCAAACAGACCGCGCAGGCCGATGTTCGCCCCGCAGGCTGCCAGCAGCCGACCCCGCGCATCAAAAAACAATCCGTTGCTCTGCCCGCTGTCTGCCACATGCACGGTCGTCTTCGCGGTGGCCGGATCAAACTTCATGATCCGCCCGGGGTTTTTGGCTTCAATCGCAATGTCGCTGAAATAGACCTTCCCGTCTCTGGCAACGGCAACCCCTTCCGTGAACTCTCCCTCGTTCCACAGAAGTTCCAGCTTTGCGCCGGCCGGAATGATCGCCGGATCGCCACTCGGCCCCGCCTCATTCGCCTCGACCAGGGCCCCCACAGGGAGGGAGACCACCGCCAGGATCAGAATCGCGAACAGATAACGCATGGGAAACAACATGCTCACCTCGAGGAATGAAGGGAACAGGATCTGACCAGCCAGGAGATTCCAGCAGCGGCCTCAGGATATCCAACACCGTTTCCACGACCAATCGTTCACAGCGAGGGTCAGGTGTTAAATTTTTCCAATTTGGCCGACGTGACGCCCGTATTCCATAGGAAAGAGCTGGCTCGGCCAAATTGGGAAAATTCAACACCTGACCCCTACCAGCGACCCGTGAACAGTTACTGGTCCGGCGATCCGTGTTGTTTCTGAATATGCGATTCATTCCGGACCGGTAAGCTCGAGTCGATTTGCTTCAACGCGGCCTTCGCGGCTTCTCGCGTGGCCTCTTCCGGGTTGGTTGTGGCGGCGGTCAATTCTGGTATCGCCGCTTTTGCTGGTGAACCGATTTCTGACAGGACTCGAATTGCCTGACGTTGACTGAATGGGGGTCCATATTTCAGTTGCTGGATGATCACGGGGACAACAGCCTCGGCGTCCTCTGCTGCGATTGCAGCCATGCTTTTTCGCAAGCGTTCGATTTCCTCGAACATTTCAGACATCGACTTTTTAAACTCCAAACGATCTTCATCCGAGAGATTCAGCTCTTCGGCGACAGTATCAAGCTGCTTGGGATCTCCTTCAATGCAGAGTAGTGCGGCTCCCACGGCTTTGCGCAATTGAAGGTCTTCATCTGCCAGCAACTTGCGAAGGCCGGGAATCGCGGCCTTGGAATCGCTCGCCAATTCAGCCAGAACAGTAATTGCGATGCCACGAATCAATCGAGGGAATCGGGGGCCGGCCAATTCGACCAGGGTGGGAACTTCAATCATGGTTCGCCCGGAACTGATCAAGAGTCGACAGTAGTAGACCGCGGCGATCCCGGAACCTCTCACATCGTCGAAGTCCTCGTCGTCTGAATTCTTGTCTCCTTTGTTACCGTCCTTTCCCTGCCTTGCCACCGGATAGACTTCAAGGAGCAACGGCCCGACAGGTTCGTCCGCAGGCATCACATGCAGCAGAGCTACAAACGTGCTCATCCTCAGCTCGTCGGAAGTTTCCTTCGAACGAATGACATCAAGCATTGCCTTGCTCGCAGAGGAGGCATCGGAACCGAGTAATCCGAGCAATCCCGCCGCTGTCTGACGGCTTTCCTCATGCTTTCCGTTTAAGAGCTTCGTGAGCGTTGAGACATGCTGCTTCAACTCACTGCGAATGCGATCTCGCTCGACCCACGGATTTCCATCGCCCAAAAAATCGGGCAAGTCGTACAGCCATGTTTCGTAGAACCCGAGAGCTTCGTTGGCAGCTTGTCGAGTTTCCGGCTCATCGCTGGCCAGTCGTTCGATCCATTCGCTCAATGGCATGACCGGTTTATCTTCGACATCAGCGGCGAAAGCTGTGGATCGACAGGCAACGGCCAGAATGGCAATTCCGATTCGCAGCGATCGCATCATTTCGATTCACTCCATTGATGGAAATGATTGTGGTGCCCCATGGACGTCACATTGGTCTCAAGCGCGACGTTTTCAGTACTTCGTCCGGGGATAGTGCCATCAAGTATTCGTTCGCTCAAGACCAATCTGTGCTCCAATCGAATCAAGCAAAGGGGTCAGGGCCGTCAGGCCTCTTTGAATGACGTTAACGCAGCGAGGGTCAGGTGTTGAATTTTCCCAATTTGGCCGACGTGATGCCCGTATTCCATAGCAAAGAGCTGGCTCGGCCAAATTGGGAAAATTGAACACCTGACCCCTACCAGAGACGCCGCTGATTGCGCAACGGCCTGATCGATCCGGCGAACGACAATCCATGAACACCTGTGCTGCGATCCCTGCCGGGATCGAAGAGATTCATGATGGATTCCCTCCCGGGGGTGACGTCGCTGCGCTCTTCAACCCCCGGCGAATCGCTGTCACCCCTCCGGGCCTCCGGGGCAAAAATGGGGAAGCGGCGTGAGACCGGCCGCCCTGCAGAACGGCCAACGACGCGATCCTGCGGATTCTTCACCGAATCACTGGGGAAATTCCGCTCTCACCACGGCGCACGAAGAATTGCCAAATCCTTCCTGCAACATTCTTCCGAATTTCACTTCACTGCGTAACGTGGTGACATTCCAGTCGGACAACCCCTCGCCTGAATGCAGCTCGACGCCTCAGAATCCGTGACGGTCTTCATCACGCCCTGAAGTCGAGGTTGCCAGTTCCGCGACGGGCCCGGTATCGTGCATCGGAATGAATTCCGCCGAAAGGAAACCTCATGACATCACTCGGTCGACGCAATTTCCTGCTTTCCACACTGGGTCTGGCGGGTTCACTCTCGTTTGCCTCCGGACATGGCCTGTCGTCCACCGGAGCCCAGAACGTCGCGGATGCGTTGCGTCCTGAAAATGTCCGTCGGAATCCCGGACCGGATACGCTGATCCTGACCTGGCAGCAGGATCCCACCACCACCATCACCATCCAGTGGGTCGGACCGGAAACGTCTCAACCCACCAACATCGAATATGCCACTCTCGAAACACCGATCTGGCAGATCGCCCGCGCCTCATCCACCCCCTTCACCAATACCAACCTCAAGGTTCATCGCTGCCAGATCACGCAGTTGAAACCAGATACCGAATACCAGTTTCATCTTGGCAATCCCGATGATCGATTCCGGTTTCGCACGATGCCACCCACGGCAACGAATTCCATTCAATTCGTCTCCGGCGGCGATAGCGGCGTCAACCTGCATGCCATTCGATCCAACATCCTGGCGGCAAATCAGGAACCGTATTTCGCACTCATTGCCGGAGACCTGGCCTATGACAACGGGAAATCCCCCGAAGTCTTCCTGCAGTTCCTGCGAAACTATCACGAACACATGGTCGACCCGGTCGGCCGGTCGATTCCGCTGATCGCCTGCCTCGGCAATCACGAGGTCAATGGCGGCTACAACAAGACGCGGGCCGAATCACCCCAGTTCCTGAGCCTGTTCGATGGGTTCTATGCCGAGCGAACCTACGGGGTGTTCGACATCGGGAACTATTTGAGCCTGGTGCTGCTGGACACAGGTCACATCGCTCCGATCGGCGGCGAACAAACCGACTGGCTCGCCAGAACCCTGGCCGAACGCCAGGACCGACCTCATCTGATTGTTGCCAACCATGTCCCGGCGTACCCGTCCTATCGACCGCCGGAAGGGGTCAACGGAGGCGCCGGAACCGGGGATGAGCAGCGGAAGAACTGGTGCCCGCTGTTCGAACGATACAATGTGGATGTCGTTCTGGAACATCACGACCATACGTTCAAACGAACGCACCCGCTGATCAACGGGATGAAGGACAAACAGGGGATCGTCTACCTGGGGGACGGATCCTGGGGCAAGCTCAGGATCCCCAAGCAACCGGAATCGCGTCCCTACCTGGCCGCCGTCAGCCCCGCCTACCATGTGACACTCCATCGCCTGGAGGGGGACCACCGCTTTCACGTCGCCCTCGAAGAATCTGGACGCATCGCAGACGTCTGCGCGACGTACAGCAAACGCCCGGCGTTGTAACGGTCACTCGCCTCAGTTCGGGTAGGGTGCGTGCAGTCTTCGGAACGCACCACAAACGAAAGCGTCGGCAACA
>Ga0265327_10001523_pt1 | contig 28623 bp, 30 predicted proteins | sample 41621metaG_FD_202089 | JGI IMG/M metagenome (GOLD analysis project Ga0265327, IMG submission 202089) | Rhizosphere microbial communities from Carex aquatilis grown in University of Washington, Seatle, WA, United States - 4-16-21 metaG | ecosystem: Host-associated > Plants > Roots > Rhizosphere...
TTCGGCGGCCGCTTTCGTCACGTCAGGCCCGACAGACCTTGTGTTACCGAGAATTCGGCGGCGACAGCCCAGCACCGATATCGAGGCCGCTTTCGTCACGTGACAGTCGTCAGAACGAGCCGTCGTCGGGAGGGGAGGGGAGCGGTGGACAGTCGCGATCAACCGAATAGCTGAATCGCGCCACCACCACGACCCCTCAGGTTCGCCACTCACAACGAGGGTGGGTAGCCCAAACGGCGTCTCGCGGGAGCGTTGCCTGATGCTCGCCCTTGTCGCGCCCATTCCGCGACAGGTCGCCAACGGAGACTAGGCGCGGCCGAGCAGATGGCCTTGGCGCCTTTCTCGACTGGTTCACCCCTTCAACACGACGGCGAGTGCCCAGTGCGCGCGGCATGAAATTGATTGCACCGCAACCTTTTACGTCTGCTCCCTTCGGAACATCGGGCACATGTCGCGTCCGCCTGCGCCGAAACTGGGGCGGGCCTGCTGTTGGACGGCTGCCGTCAGGGCCGGTGGTCAGCAGCGCCTCTGGATCACGGTGCGCCCACGCCCGAATCGGACTCCGATGACGCAGAGCCTGTTCCCTAGGCGGCCGGCTACAGCTAAGGCCGGCCCTTTGGGGGATGGGGCCGGGGGCACGATGAAAGCGGTGCACCAACCAACGACCTAACTCGCCCCGAGGCCGATAACGACTTATCCATATGTCCCCCAAGGTATTTCATCCCAGGTGCAGCTGCGGACGGGCAGAGGAACACACGCAGATCACTGCGACGGGCACAGCGGCACTCCGACACCGCATCGCACTCGACCACATAGCCAGCCGCCGGCTACCACGTGAGCGCTGACCGCGCGGCGCGTACTACCGCGCCGCGCACCGGGAGTCGGCACGTGCTGTGCGCACGCTCACGACCGCGCCCATTGATCGTTCACCAGGCATTCGACTCGGGTCGCCCAATTCGGGCTGGGCGGCAGATCGAAACCTCTGCGGCCGACGATGGCCGCAATGACCGCCGCGCCGGGAGGCGGAGAACTGGGCCACGGCGTATCTCCGTCGGTGAAGCAGATCACGACGTCGGGTCGCGGCCGTTCGGCTTCGACGCCGCGGAACCCGAGACGCATGTCCGTCCCGCCGGCGCCGACGAGCTTGGCGTCCCTGGCTCGTCGCACCTTCTCTGCTGTGTGCACGGCGGAGTCGACGGAGTAGATGGTCATCTGAGCTCCGGCCACCCCCAGCGCCATCAGGGCGCCGTCGACCTCGCCGAGTGCGCGGGCCAGCAGATTGTCGTCGACGCTGGCGGAGGTGTCGATGATGATCGATACCCGCGGCACCGGCCGGTGCTGGCCCGGTAGCACCACGCCAGGAAGCGACGAGGAGCGCCGCGAGGGTTTGGTGTACGTGTAGTCGCCGCGTCCTGCGGCCCAACCCACGGCGCGGCGCACCGCCCCGCTCAGCAGGGGCTCCCATGGCACCTCGGGTTCCAACGTCCGCTTGACCCACCGCATCGCATCGCCCGGGGCACTGCCTCGGCCGCGGGCATGGGCGTCGTATTCGACTGCGACCTTGCGGCGAATCTCGGTCGCCTCGAGTTTGGAAACGGCGCCGAGGTCGCTGCCCGGCCCGTACTCGTTGCTCCGTTGTAGCCCGTCCGCGCTGCTGCCGCATCCATCGGTCGGCCCCAAGGTGTCGCCGCCCCTGTCACCATCGGGTGGCGGGGTGGGCAACCGGGAGAGCAGGGCGAAGTACTCTTCCGCGGAACGTCCCTCGGGCAGGTTCAAGGCGTTGGCGGTCGGTAATGTCCGTGGCTTCAATCCGTCCGGCGCCAGGGTGTGCGACACGGTCACGTCGGCGGCCGTCTCCCATGCCGCGGCGGTGCTGCAGTCGACATCCTGATCCCGCGCCCGGCCGGCATGATCGGCCAGCAGGTGCCACGTCACGTGCGCCAGCTCAGCGGCGATCTCGGGCACGGTGGCCGTCTCGAACCACGTCTCGTTGATGTAGATCCGCCACCACTCGTCGCAGGTCAACTTCTCCACCTCGTCGTCGACGACCGGGATCAGGGCATACAGCGCGTGCGACAGGTATGGGAGGTCCTTCGGACTGTCGTTCCCTGCGCGCGTAGAGGTGGGCGCAGGACTGATCAGCCACAGTTTCGCGGCGGCCAACTTGTGGTGGTCCATGTCAGGGAACCTTCGGCAACAGGCCGGCCAGCGCGAGAGCCGGGGCGAACACTTTGATCGACGCTGGCACCGTCGACCCCTTGGGCCGGGTACCGGGGCGCATCAGCGAACGCACCACGGGCACGGCCGGGTCGACGCCGACCTCGCTGGCCGCTCGTGCACACACGTCGACGGCGTTGTGCCAGCGAGCGGCCGTCGGTCGCCGCGAAAATGCTCCCAGCACCGCTTGCAGCGTCACGAAGACTCGGTCGGCGCGCATTCCGGCGAAGCTGATCACGGTGGGGTCCGCCAAGAGTCCTTCGGGGTCCGGGAGATCTTGGTTGGCGACCCAGGTCAGGTACTCGTGGGCGACGGCGCCCCCGATGCACCCCGCAATGAGCAGGCGCCGCACGTCGGCGCTGGCATCCACTGCCTGCGCGAACGCCGAGAGTCGCGCTGCGTAGTCCCAGGTGCGCGGGGTCGGGAAAGCGCGTCCGCGTTGCTCGGTGTTCTTCGGGATCACGCTGAGCTGGGATTCACGCGCGCGCAGAAACCCCGAGACCAGGACAACTTCATCGGCCAGGATTCGCTCGTAGCTGTCCGGTTCGCTGAACACCGGCATGGCGGGCCAGCTGCCGGTGACGAGCCCTTCGGAATAGACCTCGTAGGGCATCGCCCAGTCGAGGTGCACGAACCGGCTTGCCGTCGGTGCCGCAAGCTCCCAGCCCGCCGCCGCGACGTCGGCGGGGTTGGCGGCGGCGACGAACGACACGGTCCGGGGGAGCTGGAGCGAACCGACTTCGTAGTGCGTCAGCGGCCGCAGCGCCGCCGCCTGCAGCGAAGGAGAGGCCGTGCTGAACTCATCGAAGAACGCGATCGACGGTCCATCGTGGTCGGCCAGGCGTGTGGCCCACGCCGGGGGCGCCAGGGTGACGGACCCGTCGCTGATGACCGGCAGCCCTGCGAAATCCGACGGTTCGCTGTGGGTGATGATCACCGTCTCGACGTGCCACCCATGGCCGGAGGCAGACTCGACCGCCGCGGTCTTACCCTCACCTGGATTGCCCCACAGCAACGCGGGTATGCGTACCGATACGCAGATCCCCAACGCCTGCAAGGCGTTCTCGTACTCATGTCTGGTGCGGATCGTCACACCGTGTCCTTCCTGTCGAGGGGTCACTCGTGGTTCGTGACGTAGGCGTCGAGATCGTCGACGGTGCGCACCCCGTGGTTGAGCGCCCTGAGCACTGCATGGCGGTTGCCGAGGATCTCCAGCATCACCGCGAGCTCGGTGCGGTCCGGCAGTTCCTGCGACGCGGCCGGATTCCAGTTCGGGGCTTGGGCCACCCACTCGCATAGCGAGTCGATCGCTCGACCCGACGGCTGAGGTGAATAGACGCGGTGCCGTTTGAGGGCATGAAAGTGCCCCGCTTTCAGGCTGCAGCCGACGCTGGCCCATTTCACGAACTGGGCGGCCACCCCGCTGATGGACCAACCATTCGATGTCGCGACCTCGCGCACATGTTCCGGTGTCAGGCCCGCCTCGATCGCGATGATCACGTGCGCCTTGCTGATGCCGAAACTCAGCCACTGCCCCCACGCGGCGGGCGTGGCCCGCGTCTGCGGCCAGTCAAGCCAGACCAGCCAGGCAGCCGTGTCCGGGTCGGGATGATGAGCCAGGACCTCGGACACCCACTGGCGGTCGGCGCGGCCATAGACCAGTCCGAGGAAATACCGGACCGGCAGCGGCTCGTCGACGACTGATCCGACTGCCGCCAGCTCCGGAATGTCGGTGGGATGAATACCCGCCTGCCAGAGATCGCCGACGCCGCCCGTTTCTCGCACCAGTCGCTCGATGCGAGGGTCGAAATCGGGGCAGGCCTCCCAACTTCCCCAGGTGGCCGCGGCCGCGTCGAGGAAGGCTTCGATGTGCTTGAGCTGAACACGATGCTGGGCTGCAAGGTGTTTGGGTGAGCGCGTATGCCGGGCCGCGGCAGCGGCACTGCCGAAGAGGGTGCTGCGACAGCACCGCGCGAGGGAATGTGCTTGGCCGACTTGCCAACTCCCGCCGCGTCCGACGCTGAGAGGGACACGCACGGAACGCGTAAGGACGCGCAGCGACGCACGAAACGCCGCAACTGTCCGTTCCATGTGCGTCACACAGGAGGCATCACTGCCGAACGCCACCGCGATCCGCTCCGCTTCAGCGTCGTGCGGTGTGGTGATGCTCCAGTCCCCATCCGCGTGCACCGTGACGTGATGCTTTTCGCCGCCTGCGCCCGACACCGAGTTGAAGCACTCGATGTCGAGTTCCAGCGGACCCCCGCCCGGCGCGGGTCCAGCGCCGATGGCTTCCTTTTTCTCCACCGCGGGCGCCACGCGGCCGAGGCTATCGGCGGGCACCGACAGCCTCATCTGGGCTGGGCCGTTCCGAGTGGCCCGGCCTCCTGGCCGGCGGGAGGAACAGCGTCGCGGCCGGGCGAAGCAGCCCAGGGTGTCGCTGGCGGATCGACATGGAAATCGGCGTACCTCCGAGGTGCGGGCTGGTCGTCGCCGGGGGGCGACGCACACAGGGGGAACCGATCCCCCGTCGGAGATGACGCCGGCCGCCGCAGGGCGACGGCTTTCAGGTTCCGAGGTCGGACCGGCGCACGCCCGTCAGAACACGACCGCCGAGGACCGCTGCGACCAGGTCGATGGCCTGCAGCTCCATTTCCATTTCGGTCGCATCGGGCGGACCGTTGGCCATTGCCGCCGACCAGAAGCTCTGTTCCGCCTCCACGTGCTCGGCGGGTATCCGGGCAGCCAGTGCTGCGAGTTCGGCCGCGTCGCGCTCCTGTTCCCGGTCGACCAGCCAGGCTCGCCACTGGTCGCGTTCCGCGCGGTATCGCGTCAGGCGGTCAGCTCGGGTCGTCTCAGTCCGATGGGCGGCCGCGATACCGTCCAGCGTCCCCGTACCGGGCCCCACCGTGCCGCGGCCTGTCTTTGCCACCAGCCCAACGATTTCCAGGTCACGGACGATCTCGTCGCCGCTACTGCGCGAGACTCTGGCGGCCGCGTACAGATCGGCACGCTCCGTCAAACCGTGACAGACGATTAATTCGTACATGCGCCGCCGGTGGTGGCCCAGAATCGACCAGGCGTCGTGCACCGGCTCCACCCGCACCCTCTCCTCGGCGCCGGAAATGGCTACCGGATTCTGCGTCGTCAACGCGTACACATCCGCATCGAGCCCCAGGTGCTGCCTCGTCAGGATCAGGGGAGCGCCCTGCCTATCTCTCAGGTCGCGCAAGACCCGCCAGACCGCATCCTCACTCAGTAGACCGGTCGCCAGAGACAGGCTGCGGCCACCGACACCGACCACCCAAACACCGTTGATTCGTTCCCCCGCGGCGAGTGCCGACCAGGCCAGTGCCTGCAGCACGGCGTGCACCGTCCAGCGGAAGCGATGACCACGGTATTCGTTGTCGGCCCAAGACAAAGCGTTGGCCAGCCAGAGGCGTAGCTCGAGTGGCCCCCGCGGACCCCTTCCCTGAGATCCCCCCTGTGAGTACTTTCCCTTGTGCTGCGGATGTCGGTGTTTGACGACGTTGGTGCAGAGCCATGTGAGGGCATGTTGGAAGTCGCGTTGGAGAGCGCGGTCAGCGCCGTGCCGATAGCGGTGGTAGGCGCGGCCGAGCCCGTATTCCCACGGGCCGCCGGGGCCGATCATCGTGGACAAGGAGGCGAGGCTGTGACCGCGCGCGATGGCCGCGGTCAGGACGGCCATGCGGGCCTCTGAGTGCGACCGCCACTGCCGCTGGCCGGTGCTGAGCACGCCGTGTTGGGCGTAGGCGGCGAGGTCGGGGTGCATGGCGTCGTCGCGCGTGTACACGGGGGCGAGCCGCCGGTCGGCGTGGTCCCCGGTGCAATAGTCGGTCACCTGCGCGCCGCCGGTAGCGGCTGGGCCAGTCGGCGACGTTGCGGCGGTGCGGGGTCGGATCGCGCCGAGCAGTTCGGCGAGGCGCGGCAGCAGGGCAGGCGCGGAACGCGTGGTGAACGCGTCGACGGCGGCGGAGAGCGGTCCGTCGAGGGTGCGGTAGCCGCCCCGCTTGCCGGGCGTGCCGGGCACGCTCAGGCAGCCGAAGTCGGGGTTGGTGTTGGGAGTGATGTCCAGACTCGGCAGTCGGGCGCCGAGCAGGCGCACCAGGTGGCTGATCTCCTCGGCCGAGGCGGTGGTGCCGATCGCCAACGGGCACAACAGATGTCGTCCCCCGGTGGGGGAGCGGTCGGTGACGATGACGCCACCGCAACGGGTGATCCAGTCGGCGGCGGTGGCGAGGTCGGCGTCGACGTCGCCGTGGGCAGCGTCGAAGTCCAGGGCAAGCACCGTGGTTCGGCCTTTGGTCGTGTAGAGGTACACCGCGGCCGGCCGTGAGGGCAGCGTCTCGGTGCGCCGGCCGGTGTCGCTGAACTTGCCGGTCTCGGCGTTGTACAGACGCAGGGTGCGCCGCCCTGGGGCGCTGATCAACGGCGCCAGGGTTCGCCATACCTGCCGTGGGTGGCAGGGTGCGCCGGCCGGTGGCCGGACCGCGGCGGTCATCGTCCGTCCACCCAAAGCTGCTGATTTCCAACGTATTTGGGGTACACAATGACACGCGCGCCCAAAACATTGCGGCTCACGAAGGTGTCCTCTATCGTGGAGCCAGCCCTGATAGCTGGTTCCAAGTGTTCACGCGGTTCGGTTGTGAGTGGCTACTCGGTACGAAGGTGGTGCTTCGAACCGGAACCAGATGACCCCGCTTCGGCGGGGTTTTCTGTTCTGACGGGCCGGTTGGGACGGCCGTGGTGTGCGCGTCCCGGTGGCCCGTCGGCTAGGTGGTGGTGTGCCTCCTGTGACTTGTGTTGTTGGTGAGTTTGGCACGAGTTGGCGGATTATCCGCGTAGACACGCTGGTCATGACGTGATCGGCGTGTCGGCCTGCGCAGAGCCGGCTGGCGGGTCGCTTTGGGGCACTTGGATGCTCAGTCGCGCCGCTGCAGGCGAAAACAGTGCATGGCGCACCCCGGATCCGACTTTAGGCTGTTCGGAGAACCGAAAGGTGGCCGGTGGAGGAGCCTGCGATGCGCACCGAGTCAGATGCCATGCGGCGTGGCGCCGCCCAATTCTTCTGGGGCTGGCTGATCGTTGCCAGCGGCTTCTCGATGTCGGCCAACGTCGCGCATGCCGTGCTGCAGACTCATGGCACGCTGATGTGGATTGCGGTTGGCGCGGCATTGGTGCCGCCCAGCGTGCAGATCGCCGCGACCCACTCGATCAGTCTGTTGGTGCAGACCGGCGCATCGGGCCGGATCTATCGCAGCGCGCTGGCACTCACCGTCGTGGTCGGGCTGTGCGCCTTCGTGCTGTCGTTCGAGGCGATCAGGTCGTTGGCCGCTGCTCTGGGGTTCACCGGGCATATCGTCGGGCTGCCGGTTGCCGCCATCTTTCCGCTGGCGATCGACGTCTCCATCGCCCATGCGACGGTGTGTCTACTGGCTCAAAGTCGCACTGGCGCAGACGAAGTCGGCCCGAGTAGTCCGCGGTGTGACAACACGGCAAACGGCGAGGGCGAGGCCGGCCCCGATGCGCAGTACCTGTCCCTCGCGCACACGCTGGTACGCGACCGCGTCACGCGCAAAGAGCCACAGCTGGTGGCGAACCTGCTGGCCGACGATGCAGCCGGCCTCGGTCCGACCGCGATCGCCGACAAGTACGGCGTGCACCACTCGGTGGTGACCAAGGTAGTTCAGGCGGCACGCCGCCAGCACTTAGCAGAGGTGGCTGCTCCGCGGGTGTGAATGACCGTGAAAGCGTGGCGGATCCGCGGATAGAGTCACTCGCGATGTCGCATCAGGCGTCGGGGGTGCGGTGGGCGCTTTTCTGTGGTCTGCCTACCGGGTTCTTGAAACGATCGCGCCGATGCTGGAAGGCTTCCAGACTGGCCCTGGTCCAGATGGGTCCGGTACGCGGTCGGGCCAGCGGCGCGGGGAAATCGTAGCGCTTGCTTTCCCAGAGTTGGACAACGCGAGTCGGGGACACACCGAGCAGGTCGGCAGCATCACCCAGGCTCAGGAGGTCCATGGGTGGGGGCTGTTCGGTCTCGGCTCGGTACCGTTCGGTGGGCTGCACAACGATTTCCGTCGGTTTGACCGGAAGCAACTCTCGAGCGCGGCGCAGTGCGACTTCCGTGGCCTGGCGGAGAGTTGCCGCACTGACTTCAAACACGGCCTTGGTGCGGCCAGAGCCTGGGTCGTAGGTGACGGACGGAGCGAGCGCATCGACGGCCTTCGGCTTCAAAAGCTTTGGAGCGCCGAATGTCTGAGCTGTCCACCGCGTCATGTCTGTGCCTGACCCTTTCCCGCCGCCGCGACAGATGGGTGCCATTTTCACCCAACCGGCGGAGTTCAGCTGCGGATCCGGCAGACTCGAGGAATCCGTGTAGTCGCGGCAGGCCGCAGCGCGCCGGCTGGCGATGAATCACGCTGCGCGGGCGCTGAATCGACAAGCCGCACCCAGCGCCGATATGCGCCCGCAGGAGCCAAATGCACGCCGTCGCACCAATTTCGGTGGGCGCGTTCCGGTGATCAGTAGTGACCTGCGCACTGGCGGTGGAGAAAGGACGATCGGAGGTGAGGTCCCTGAGCGTACGTGCACGCTCGGATCGGCGGAGCCCAACGGGGCAGGTCGTTGTTGCAAACGAGTTGGAGCCGAATGCTGAACCAGCACACAGGTATCGGTGTCACACCGCCAGCCGGCCACGGCCTCCGACGGTGGTGCCCAAACGGCACGGGGCATGCCGTCAGGGGATGACCGGCTGATCGCTGTAGCCGCCGTAGGCGGCGAGCGACTGCAGTTGGCGCAGTGCGAAGCCCCGCGCGCGACCCTCTTTGGGGACGAATACTGCCGCAACCACACCTTCGATCCCAGGGGTGTCCAGCGCGTCCTTGGCGCACCGGAACCGACGCGGGCAGCCTCGGCACAGGACCTTCAGAGCTGGGTCGTCGCCGCCCTCGGACCACCGGTCGGGGTCGGTCAGGCACGGCGAGAAGAACTGAGTCGGCGGCTTGTCGAGCATCACGGTCACGGTCGTTCCTTTCGTCGCACGTTCCTGGCGCTGTCAAAACTTTAGCGCTGAAATTTAAGCAGTGCAAGCGTCAGGTGTTGCGCAGTCTGTGCATGGGCGCTTAGATACAGCGCCCATCCGCGATCCTGTTCTTAAGCGTCGATCGCCGACGCCAATCGACGCCAGGTCGCTGACAAGGCCCCGCCCGTGCCGATACACTGACGCCATGCACGACGACGCCGACGCAGTCGACGTGGCTCGCGCGGGCGCGGCCTTCGCTGCCCGGCGTGAGGAATTAGGCTTGTCTCAAAGGGAATTGGCGGCGATGAAGATCGTCTCCGCACCGACTCTGATTGCCTTCGAAAAGGGTCGGACCTGGCCCCGCGACCGCACCCGAGCCAAATTGGAGCAGGCCGTACAGTGGCCTCCGGGCGCGTTGGCGAGATTAAGCGTCGGCGGTGATCCGGATGCAAGCACCGCTAAAGAAGTCCGCCGGGACGACCCGTCGGCGCTGGTGACCGGCGCCGTGACCATAGCCGTCGGCCAGGTCCTGGCCACCGCCGACGCGCTGCCGACCGAGGACGACCCTGCCTTCGGCGACCGGGTCCGCGGGGTACTGAATGACCTGCGTGCCTTGGACGCGATGACCGCCCGTGCCATGCGCAGCAGCCACGGTTCCCCGGAGGTGATCCGGCTGCTGAGCCAGATTCGGCACCGTTACGCCGAGCTGACGACCCGTGCCGCCTCCGCGCCTGGGGCCACCGCCGGGCAGCGACTCTTCGCCGCCCGGCACCGCGCGTCGTTGAGTGTGTCCGAGGCGGCCAGTGCCCTGGGGGTGGCGCCCGAGCTGGTGATGGCGGCCGAGTCCGAGCAGCCTGTCGATGCCGACGTCCGCGACAGGATCGACGGGTTCATTGCAGCGTTGACCGGCTGAGCGCCACGCCACGTCGCCACCACCGCGCGGCGTGCAGCGCAGCGAGTCGTAGGCGACCGGTGTCTGTGTTGCCATCGCTCACATCAGACCATGCCTGATCGCGGGTAAGTCCTGATACCGCAACCCCATTGCGACGGTGCGACCTCAGCCCCGTGCCGAGGTGCACAGCCTGCCATGAGCTGCGCGCACGAGCGCTCCAGCCTGGGCGGGATCGGCACCGTACTGGCCGGCGACGAAATCGGTCGCCCCCTGGGTGCCTTTTCCGGTCATCAGCATCTGGCACGCCTGCAGTCCCGCTTGTAGAACAGCGTCGTCATCGCCGGGGAAACCCGCACCGCGGGCGGCGTTGATGAAGTTCTGCTGTTCTGGTGTGATCGGAATCGGCCAGGCCCAGGCCGGTGCGCTACGCACCCCGAGCAGCGCGCCGATAGTCGCGGCCGCGGCGGCCGCCCGAATGGTCAGCGTAGCCATAGTGTTCCCCCTTCGCGATGACGCAGACCAATGGCCTGCACCGAGCGCTGTCCGCCCGGCATCCATTCACGGTAACGACTTCCCAGCCACCCTCCCGACACCAATTTCCGAGCCGACCTCGCACCAAACCGAGCCGCGAAACGGGTACAGCCGCCGGGCTGGACTGTCGTGCGGCTCGTCGAGTTCCGTTGCGGGACAGCATCGATCGTAACATCCCACCGATTCTGCGGATCCGGCGCGCAGGCCGCTGACGGGACCCGCCACACGTGCGACGCACGTTCAGGACCTCCCCCGGTATCACGGCGCCGCAGACGGTCGGCAGTGCACAACCTGTGGAGGACCCTGTGCATAAACGCGCAGGTGAATCGCCGTCATGTGGTCGGCCAGGGCAGTCGGCAGATGGCGACCGGTGCAGCGATGCGCCTGATGCGGGGGTACGGGACGGCTTCCGGCGCAGGTCCCGACATGACTTGTTCCGCCCAGTGCAGGCAGCGCGCCAGTGCGGCCACCGTCTCGTCGCTGCGGTCCGCGTCTCCCGCGGCGTTGAGCCGGCCGATAGCCCCTTGAGGTTCGGCGATCTCCGCAAGGGCCCCGTTGTCCGTCGCGCGACGGGCACAATGCAGCTGACGAAATACTCGCCGGGAGCACCCAAGTCATGTGGTCGCGACTGTCGGGCTCGGTCCGAACGGTACGGATCGTGACCTCCATGTCGACGAGGCTGTCCGCGGTCGGCGATGTCAAACTCCGCAAGATTTCGGTCACGACGAAGGCCTCCTCGGTATCGGACGGTCGCCATCTCGTGCACCGGTTCCCCGGGCTCACCGCGCGATCGGTGGGCGCGAAATCGGCCGAACGGATGATTGACTGTCGTTCGGCAGGGGACTGAACTGGCTGCACGTACCAGTGTCCGATCGGTGCGCGGAAGGTGAAACCGGTTGATACGCCGCAACGAAGTGTCCGATGACGGACCGGACAATGACGCGGTACGTGAGCTGATCACCGGCATGTGTGACCGGTACCTGGGTTGGTTTCCCGGCGAGCACGATCGTCTGTATCAGCTGCGCCTCCAGCTCGCCAACCCGTCGGTGGACCTACGACGGCGGAGCACCATTCCGCAGGGGCACCTCTGCGGAAGCGGCATCGTGCTGTTGCCCGACGCCAAAGTGCTCATGCTGCACCATAAGTCGCTCGGCATCTGGGTGGTGCCGGGCGGGCACTACGACGTCGAGGACGGTCGTCCCGCGGTGACCGCGATCCGTGAGACCGAGGAAGAAACGGGGATATCCGGGATCCGGCTGCATCCGTGGCACCTCCAGCACCGCATCCCGCTGGACATCGACACCCACTCGATTCCCGCCAATGACGCGAAAGAGGAAGGCGCACATCAGCATTTCGATTTCCGCTATGTGTTGGAGCTCGACCATCCGGAGTACACGCTGGCATGCTTGAACCTCGACGGCAACGAAGTGCTGGGGTATCGGGCGGTACCCGTGGACGACGTGGATCCCGCCAGCAGCATTGCCCCGGCGCTGCGCAAGCTCGGCATGCTGACGGGTTCGCCGGTCACCTGACGTTCAGCAGCACAGAGTACGACCGCATGGACTTCGCCTTGGGGTCGCTGCACGCATCGGGGATCGGTTCCGTGGACGGGTCATTCGGCTAGATCGGGTAGTAAGCACACCACTGCTCAATACCGCTGCAAAACAACCAGCCTTGACTCGGCCACAACCGCTGTAGCGGCCGGTGACGCCAATTGAACGTGTGCGCGGACGGTCCACATGACTGTTCGCCGCCGAGCCCGGGGAATGCTCCGGACGCGAGGCAGCGAAGGAATCAATGCTAGGCGCGGGTGAATTGGTGTGCACTAGATTGCACTGTTGTTTGCATGCCAACATGATTCAGATTTGATCGTGCATACCAACGCACCGCACCGGTCTGCACCGCGTTTCTACGGAAAATACGGGTGATCGGCGCGCAGTGTCCCGCCATCGCTGGCCTATACCTGATCTTCTGCTGTGAACTGCCTCGGCATGGTCGTAGGCTGCGGCCATGAAGCCCTTGCTCGTGTTCGGCGGTGTCGTGCTCGCATTCGTTCTGATTGGGCTGATCGGCCTCGCCATGGACGACGACAAGCCGACGCCCGCTTCCGGCGCTACGCAATCGCCATCCGTAGGGGCGGGCGGCTCGGCGGAGGCCGTTCCGCCGTATCAGCTGGAGACAGGGAAGAAGCCGAGCAACTTGCGGGTCACCGTCGATCGTCTGTACACCCTGCCCGAGATGACGGCGATCGTCGCCGACCTTCAGCACCGGTACGCGGACCAACCTGACGGCTACTTTGTACAGATCAACTGCAGTGTGGGCGGAACAGCAAGCCTCGATTACCGACTGGCAAACGCGAAGTTCGCGGTAGGTCGGATTGGCGCCGCGCGTACGGGGCTCGATGATGGGGATCGCGAAGTGATCATGGTGGTGGGCGACCGCCAATGCCCGCCGGACCCGCTGGCGACAGCAGCTGCCGGCGCGACGACAGCGCAACAGGTAGTTGACGCGATCATCGCCGCCGGCCTACCCGCGCGAAACCCACGCGACAACTCCCAGAGCAACTGCCGATCCATTGGCTGCGTTCAGCTCATCACCACCGACGACGTCTCGGTGTATCAATTCCCCGCCGACGCTTCAGCGCTCAAATTTGCGGGGGCCAGCCCGTTCGGTGTTTCCCAGCGTGGTCCGATCGTGTTGGTCTTCCACGGCGATACACCGGACCACCGCTATCAGCCGGTACTGAATCGCATAGTGGCTCAGTGATGTCGGGGCCAGGGCGTACCGCCTCGAGTCGTGGCGGGGGTCGTGGTTCACCGCCTGGCCGGTGCAACTCCGCAACGGCTACGGGTTGTCCACGAAGCCGATGTGCCGCCATGGATGCGGCCTCGAATGGAACGGCGACGGCATCACTCTCCTGCGGACCCATCCAAGTTCGTGTGCCGCGCCTTGAGTTGCCTACAGATCTCGGAATACATGTCGGCTTGAAGTGCCACCAGCACAGCGTTTTTCACCTTTGTGTCCGCGGTACCGATGGTGTCGATAGCCGCAGCGATGGCGTCGACGACCGGCCAGCGGTAAATGCCAGAGCTGATCAGGGGAAACGCGATGCTCTGGACGCCGAGTTCGTCGGCGATGTGGAGCGCATTGCGATAGCAGGATTCCAGGAGCGAGCGGTCTCGTTGGCCGCGCTTGTAGTTAGGCCCGACGGTGTGGATGACCCAGCGCGCCGGAAGGTTTCCGGCCGTCGTCCATCCGGCGTCGCCGGTGGCGAGACCACTGGGGAATCGCGCTACGCAGTCCTCCAGAATGGCCGGCCCGCCCTTCCAGTGGATGGCACCATCTACGCCCCCGCCGCCACACATGGCGGAGTTCGCCGCGTTCACTATCGCGTCGACAGTTTGCTCAGTGATGTCGCCATGGACAGCGGTGATGACAGGCACGGGGTCAGTATGGCGCACCCCAGTGGTGTTGTTCATGTGATCGTCGCTTTCGATGTAGGGAGCGGATTCATTGAGGTGTTGTTCCGTGCCTGCCAAGGTGGTCACCACTGCGTGGTGTGCGGGAACCGCCTTCTGGACAAGGTCATTGGCGTTCATTCGGTGTCGTGGGCGACGGTGATGAACTCGGCCAGCTTGGTCGCGGCGAAAATCCCCGAGTAGGGCTCGGTCTCGACGCTGCTCGCCACCAGAAGCTGGTCGACGATTCCCGCATAGTCGTCGATGTTGTCGAGGCCGATCCCGCTCGCCACTGCGAGGGGTTTGCCGATCGCGTGTTTCATCGCGGCAATCTTGGCCGGCAGGGGTGGCATCCCGGTGCCGGGCCCGCTGGTGGTGACCACGTCGACGAAGGGCTCCGACTGATGGGCCGCCGCGGCCGCGGCGATCGGGTCGTCGGTGTAGGTCGGGGTGTATTTGAAGGCCACCCCGCCGAGGAGGTCCACCCCGGCCAGTTCCGGATGCGCCGCCTTGTAGTGCATTGCTCCACTAGGCCGGGCCTGATCGTCCATGATGTCGTCCGACCAGAGCCCGTCGGCGAAGATACCGGTGTCCAGGCCGTATTCGTGGATTCGGCGCAATGCCGATTCGGTGGACTGGCCGAGGAGGTTGACGCCCAGGAACGATGTGGGCGCGGTGCGGCGCACCAGGTTGAGAACGTCCAGCACGTTATCGCGGCCGCCGCCGTGGCTGATCAGGTACACCCCGTCGGCGCCCAGTCCCAGCGCCACGTGGGCCTGCTCGACGGCGATGTGGTGGTCGTTGATGTGCACAACGGGGAAGACCTTCACGGTCGCTGTTCTCCTTCGTCAGGGGCTCGGGTCGCCGACGCCGATACGTCGCGACTGCATCGATAGCACCGATTCCCCCCGCCTCGTTGTGCATCGGCATCGGTCGGGGCAGCGGCGCGATAGAACACCTGCTCGGGGCGGCGGCACCTTAGCCGGCATCGCAGTGCGAGATCTCGCTCCCCGGGCGCCCCACGCCAACGACCACCGCTCTGCCGTCCCACGCAGTCCGGGGCACGTGCCGTGGCACCCTCCGTGGTGGTCAAACCGATTCGACTCCCACACATTTCACTACCAGGGGGACCCATCTGGGTGAAGCCGGCCGGCACGGATCGCCTGGACGTGCGGCGCGGTGGGGGATCGGTGAAAAGTGCTACCAGGCTTGTCACACATCAATGGAGGTAGGCAGGATGGTTGCGACCGGCGCCATGTCCACGTACGCAATCGGCGACCCTGGCGGCGCGGTCGCCGAGGTCAGCGCCGGGGCCCCTGTGCGGCGGCCGTGGTGCCCGGACATCGTGGCCGATGCGGCTGATGTCCCGTGCCTGACCGTCCGGGTGCCAGCTGCTGCGGGTGCTGCACCAAAAATACGGCACATCGCGCCAGGATAGTTATTCCATGTCGTGGCATCAGGATTCGACGGCGTTGTTCATCACGGTCTGCGATGGTGTGGGCTCGTTGGAAATGTCGCAGGACGCGGCCGAGTGGGTGACGTTGCGGATGGCCGAGATCGTGCGCCGGGACGAATCGGGCGCCCTCGATTGGCCGGCGGCGTTCGCGACGCTGTCGGCCGAGCTGGCGGAGTTGGCTGCGGTCCGCGGCCCCATGGCCACCACGGTCGTGTCTGCGTGCGTAACGCCGGTGGACGACCGCTTCCGCGCCGAGATCGCCTGGGTTGGCGACAGCGCCGCCTACCTGCTCGGCCCAGCCGGGTGGGAGGTCGCCGGCGGCAGCGTGAAAACCGTTCCAATGGCGCTCCGCTGGTGACCACGACGTGGGCGTTGCCGAATCACGCGGTTGAAGCGCAGACCGCGGTTATCGAATTCGGTTGCGACACCGCGTTGTTCTTGATGACGGACGGCCTGGCCGACCCCTTAGGGGCCGGTACCGGATAGGTTGGGCAGACCCTCGCCTCCTGGTGGGCAGCCCCACCGGATCCGTTCACTCTGGCGGCGCAGGCCGCGTTCGCCCGCCACTCTTTCGACGACGACCGCACCGTGGTGGGCGTCTGGCCGACCGCCGACGCGAAGGTCTCATGATGGCCACCACGGCCCGGGTATCCCAGCTGGGGCGGTGGACGAACTTGGCAGCAGCACCTTCGGGGGTGTACCGCCTCGCCTCGTACCGTCTGCCCGGGTTTGCCGAGCTGGCGTTCTCGGGCTTCCACAGCGCCGCGGAGGTCGCCAATCTGACCGCGCTCGTCGAGTTCCGGTCGTTGTTGGATACGCACCGACGTGCGGTGCTCGACAATGCCACGGTGTGGCCACTACGTCTGCTCATCTGACACCGCGCGGTCTGCGGGTTTTCTCATGCAGCTGAGCCCGGCGGAATTCTTTGGCCAGCAACTGCTTCCGTCGGGCCGGACCGTTCGGTTGCCGATCAAGAACCATTGGTTGGTGGTCAGTCCCGCCAAGGTCGACGGGGCCGGCATCGCCGTGCCGCGCGCCGACAACTTACCAACGCGGCTGATGCGTCGATATTGGCCTGACACCGCCGGTCCGCATGCCGGTCAGTCGGTCGATCCCGCCCGCATGGTCCGAGTACTCGGCCTCGAGGGCAACTCGGTGATGCGCGATGGGGTGTCGGCCGATCGGGCGTCAACGGCATCAAGATCGCGCCCGCCGACTAGAAAGTCAAAGACTGATGCGCGAGAGCGGGATTGACTATGACGATCATCGATGCGATGTGCCGGCCAGGGTTCTTGCGAACGCGCCGGCGGATCACGTCGCATGCCATGCACTCTTTTCCGCGGCGGTCAGCGGCCAGAGGTCTTCACTGTTCAAGTCACCCCGGTGGTCACTGGCGATCTGGCCGGCGCGGATGGCCACCTCCGTGGCGTCTTGCCTCGAGTAGAAGGTGCCGCTCTTGCCAACAAAGCCGTCGATACAGCCGGCTCGGCTGGTAATCCCCTTGTCCGCCATCACCTTGTACACGTACCGGTGACGACGGCCGGTTACAACCTCCCCCCATGGATAACGCACCGCTGCCACCATCAACACGTCCGGGTCACCCATTGCCAACCTCACTAATGTCGTACCCACACGTTTCCATCGGCGGCGCTCGCCACCGTTCCCAACCAAGCATGACCTGCCAGGTCAACCCGGTGCGCGCCAAACATGTTGACACGTCCGCGCGTGGCAAGCCACGCAGCCATCGGTCAGGGCAGCGGGAAACCGATTTGACAGATCAGGACAACAGGTTGCCGTGCAAGCCTGATCGACCCGTAGTGCCTCGCGGTCCCCGCTGGCCCGGCGTCGTGTTTCGTTTCAATGTGTTTCGGCCTCTAACAGGCAATGGCGTGCTGTTGGGCGCCCCGCGCCTTTGGGGCGCGGGGCAGGTACCGATGATCGGTGCACTGGTGGTACAGCTCCGCGGAGCAGCCTCCGGCCCCTAGCACCTGAACAACGCTCAACCCGGCCTCGCGGAACTTCCTGGCCATCGGCGCGAAGATGTGATCACCCGACGCGATCACCACCTGCCCGAAATTCGCAGCCACCCAATCAATCTCGACGGAGTCGATGAGTGCGAGGTCGGCGCCGTCGGGCCGGTTCGCGCCGATGACCCGCTGGATACCCGATGGTAGGGCGAAGAACGCGTCAGCCGCGTGACGTCCGGAGACGGCCACTGTGCTGTGATCGTCGTAGCGGATATCGACGGCGTCCGCGAACTGCGACCACACCTGGCGCACGCGTGGGGCCTGCACTTCGCCGCCGACCAGGTTCTCCAGGTCGACCAGGTTCAGCGTCCGCGGCCGGGTACTGCGGTGTCGCCCAACCCGGACCGCACCGCGCCGGGATTCCGTATTGATCATTGTGGTCATAGCGTCCTCCGATTCGTCCGGGCCGCGCCGCCCGCGGTATACGGACATCACCGATTCCCTTGCAGTCCCGCGGGACCCGCGGTGACAAGGCGGAAAGAAATGCCTGGTGGGGGATCGGTAAGTGGGGAAGAATCACCTGGGGAGAGGAGCACCGATGGCCAAGCAGCATCCGGCACGCCGCAACGTCGACAGTGGCGCGCCTACCGATCCAATCGGTGACAGACCCGATCTGGCGGCGTGGCGTCAGCGGCACGAGTTGCGCCGGTCCGGCGCCGCGCAGCCGCACCGCACCGTCAATCAGTACACCCGCAAGCAGAAGCACCGGCACTCCGGGGTTGAGGACAGCTGAGACCGGCCCAATCCGGCACAAGATCAGAACACTTCGTAGCGGAACGGTGTACCGACCGGCCGGCTACGCAGGACTCCCTTGCTCGATAGTCCGCCGCGAGTTGTGCATGTCACCTTTCAACCGGATGCGTCACTTCCCTGTCGGCGACGTCGACATCGGACGCACAGTCCAGTTCTGCATGCTGGCGCGCGGTCCTCGAATTCGCGAGCGGCCATTCCCTGGTGTCGGCTGAGACCGCGTGCAAGATGCTCGTGTCGCCGCCCATTGAGATTGACGCCACACCGAAAATCGGAGAACGCCGCGGTCCGATACGGGCCACGACTCACCGAGACTCGCGTGAGGACGGTTGTCGCCTATCCAAACCGGCCGCATAGACTACGCCATTCCACGCTGGGCGACAGACAAATCTCAATCGGCGTCAGCAAATTCATCCGAACGGACGACAGCTCCGCCGCCATCATCCCGCGATGATCGACCATCATCGCCCCACCGACCGAGCACACCCGGCGGACGCCGGTTTTCGCATGGCTCGCTTGCCACAGGGCGGTCGGAGTTCGGCACGCATTATGTTGTGCCGCCTAGAAACACCGGACTTGTACGACTTCCTGTGGCCTGCGCACCAACAATCTCCATGCGGTACTACAGTCAGTGCGTTCCGGTCCCCGGATTGGCGGCGATGACCAGGCTGGGCCGGAGATATCACGGCGTCATTCATCTCAGCAACTACCGCGGAGCGTAGTAACCTATGTCGAGTGGCGACCTGGAATGACGTTCTCAGCTACCTACGTGGCACCTTTTCAATGGCCGAGGACTCCGGCGAACGGCTACAGATTTTTTGCCCGCAGAACGACGGCGACCTGCAGTTGGTCATCATCGAGCGCACGACAGTCCCTGCTTTCCCCAGCGAAGTGTGGGCAACGATTTCAGCCCCAGTAGGCTCTGTCCACGAAATCGACGCGATTGGCATACTTACCCGCGCCGGCCACGAGCACATCGTCGGTGGCGTTGTCCGGGTGGGGGATTCGTTGATGGTTCGCCACTCGGTGCCGACGTCTAGCATGCATCTCCACGAGTTCGTGGTGCCATTTCACCTTGTGATGAATGCCGCTGCGCAACTAAGGGCCACCGGCGAACGAGGCAGCGTCATTTAGCGGGAGCCAAGACGCAAATACGCACACCCGAAACAGGTGAGTCACGTTGTCAACCAAAGGTATTCGCTTAGCGACCAGGACTCCATTGAATGCGGACAGCAGGTTCCTGAAGGTGGCCGAGCAGACAACAGTAGACGCGAGAAGAGTTGCGGTGCTCACCTCACGTCCTCGTGCGCCTCGCTAGCGCGCGGGACCGTTGACCATGACCACCGAACCCGGTACCGCAGTTGGCAAGTAGGTGGGACACTGCCAGACGCGTAGGCCAGCTAAGCCCGCCGTAACGTCCAACCCCTCACCCTGTACAACCTCGACAGTTCCGCCCGAACCGGTTTCTCCGGTCGTTTATCGGGGCAAGACCACTCGCATCAGGTTCGGATGACTGCACCGGTCACCGAAGCGAGCTGTTCCATGGCGGCGTTAAGTCGCTCACGGCCACCGAACCGGAGTAGACGCTGCTGCAGCGATTCAAAGTCAAACGGCAGCCTCGAATCCCTGCGGCCGAGGAATGCAAGGAGGTACAGCAGTACGAAGGTGAGGTCTCGGTCGTGTCGGACGTACCGGTAGAGGTGGCCGGCCTGAGGCACCTCGGCTCGCAGAAAGCAGCCGAAGTGGCGCAGTCGTTCCCGGGAGCGGACAACATAATCGGCGATCACGCGGCCGGCCATACGACAAGTGTCTGGGTCGAGGTCTGACCAGCCGAGGAGAAAACCACTGAAGGGCTCGTATGCCTGAAGCTCGTCGTCGCACACTTCGTCCATGACAGCGGGCTGGAAGAACGTGCACGCGAGATTGTAGAGCGCGCTCATTCCGTCTCGGACTCCTTCGAGCGCGAGGCGAGCGGGGTCGGGTGTTGTTCGACAGCTATCGAGGTCGATGAGGACAGCTTGACCATGATCGTCAATGACCAGATTGTCCGGGTGTCCCGAGTAGCGGTACCAGCCAGCATCGGTAAAGACACGGAGCGTGACTCCGAACTGGTGATAGCACTGGGAAACAACGGTCAACTGATCTGTTGTTGCGCCGCTACAGTTCAGTGCGCGGGCGACACGCGCCCTCTCCGCTGCCACCTCTTGGGTGAAGGGCACGGCACCAGGGACCAGCGCACCGCACCGCAGCGCCGTCGCTACAGGACTGCCTGTAATGCTCACGGCCAACGGTTCTTCCCGCCCGCCCAGATCAATCGACCGGCCCACGTATTCATACACCGCGACAGGTACGGCGGCTGGTACGCCTGCATGACGCAGTTCTTCGGCACAGGTGAACTCACGGAGCGCCGATGTCAGGGTCAAGCCGCCAATCGGCGCCGGATCCCCGTTCAGTAGGACGAATTCGTGGTTGGCGTCAATTCCGAAATGGGGGTCCGGAGCCTGGCCGGGCCAGCGGTCGTACAACACGTCGGCCGGGAGCTGGGCGAAACCATCCAGCCACGGCGCGCGGCCGAGCCCTTTGAGCTTGAGCGCCGCAAAGTCGTACGTCCCGCCAGTCAACTCGATCCACCCCGCGCGCCCGCCGGCCCAGGCGGGCGGCGGCACGACCCAACGGCAAGCCGATTCGATGCGCTCGATCAGCGGCAGGTCAGTACCCGTAGCCGCGAGGCGCCGAACTTCAATGCCAACCTCACCCATTCGTCGAGCTCCTTACGAGTGTCGTTGAGGGGCGGAACCTTTGGCGGTCTCACGGCATCGCAACCTGGTCGCCGCTTGTCGTGACCGTCGCCCAGTATCCCCGACAGGGCCGGCTGGCAGTGGTCAATTCTGCTGAGGTGACCGATCCTTGTCCGTCGTTCGGGTGAATGTTCCCCGAGTAGCTGCGCGGCATCCGCGATCCGTGCAAGATACTGCGCTAGCAACGTTGATTGCCGGAAGCGTCGGCTACACCATTCCCTCCAAGGGGGCGAGCAACTATTGACGTCATCTGACCTCGTATGCGGCCGGATCAATGGACTGTCCCTCTTCAGTGATGTCGTCGACGGCGAGCTGAGCTGCCGTATCCGTGAACGCCTGCTCACCGAAGATCGCCATCGTCCCTGTGAGATCGTCATTAATGCACAGCGACACATGGCTCCCCGACTCACCTCATCGTTCTCCGATGTACCCCTGTTCATGGATGGGATGGACCCGAGCCAGCCGTGGACACCGGAGCTGATCGACCTTCGCGACCTGATCGGTCGACGATTTGGCCTGACGTTCAACTATGCGCTGGCAAATCTCTACCGCGACGGATCCGACCTCACTGGATGGCATTCCGACAAGGCGTGGCTCCATGTACCGGGCAGCACGATTGCGATCGTGAGCTTCGGTGCAACACGCACCTTGTCGGTCCGCCCCCGCGGCGCGAGTTCCGCCGACCATTTCACGCTCACCGATTCATCGGTGGTGCTTATGGACCTTGATCTTCAAGGGACGCACGAACATTGCATCCCTGCCGAAACTGAGGACGCCGGTATGCGTCTCAGCATCACGCTCCGGCTCATCGAGATGCTCCCCGAGTATCTCGATGAGCCGGCAACGCCGCCGGTGTGACGGCGTTACCACCACCGAAAGGAACCAGGCGAATGCCCTACACCGAGAAAGTCGAGCGCTTCATCGATGATCCGTTGTGTGGATACACCGAAAGCGAACTGCAGGAGAAGGTTTCAACTGAGCTTGCCCGCGAGGCCTTGGCACACCCGCCCCAGGACTACCTGATCGAGAAATTCGCCAAAGACCACGGCTACACCGATGCCGATGCTCGCAGCCTGTTCGAAGACGTGAAGAAGTTCCTGCTGCTCGGCAGCATCGTCGACGCATCACCGGCACCCAGCTTGCCGATCGATCAGATGTGGCACGCATTCATCTTGTTCACCAAGGACTACGCCGACTTCTGCTCCAAGGTAGGCGGATTCGTCCACCACCGGCCGCTGCCTTCGACCAGCGAGCACCAGCCTCCGATCGACCCCACGCTCAGGCTCATGTCGGCCGCATACGGCGAGTTGTCCGAAGCGCACTGGCCTGCCCCGCTCGGCGCGTACGGCATCATGGATTGCAAGGGCGGCGTCTGAGGACCACCGCAGGAGGTACGAACCGCGCCGGCACCGCCCTTGGTGCCGGCGCGGGATCCTCCTCGCAACAGACCGAGCGGATGTCAGCGAACGGGCTAGCCGGCCACTATGAGGCGTGGCGCTACTGTGACGATCCTCCAGTCATCGCTTGGGATGAACGAAAAGTGCTGGGGAGCGCGGACTTCGAGAATCGGTCGGGTGATCCCACGGCCGCGCGCGTACTCCTGGTTGGCCACAGCCGCGACCCCGACCTGGCACAGATCGCCGCGCGACTCAGCGACGTCGGCGCCGCTGTTGAGGTGCTCCTCGTCGACCGACTGGGGCGACAGCCGAACATGACCTTTCCAATCGAGGCCATCCACTCGCAGCCTTACGATGTCGGCTACTGCCGCGGATACCGCCCGGAGCAAGTCGTCCATTTCCACTTCGACCGCACCCTTCGCCGCGACAGCGATTGGGGCGCAGTCGATCCCAATCTGGCAGGACATGCGGCTCGACAGGCGGAAGGCCTGCTGTGGAGTTGGCTGGCCACAGCACCAGTGTCGCGCTGGATCAACTCGCCTTGGCGGCTGCGTGATGCAGAGTGCAAGCTGGTCCAGCTGGCTCGCGCTCAACAGTCAGAACTGAGGGTTCCGCTCACCTTGGTCACTAGCGATGTCCGAGCACTCCGACGCTTCGCCGAGACCTGTTCCGCCGGCGTGATCCACAAGAGTATCGACTCCCCAGTGGTGTCGATGCACGACGGGCAGGGTCAGTTTCTGTATACCTCCGTGGTCGATCCCGATGAAATCGACTGTCTGCCTTACCCGTGCCTGTTCCAGGAGCGCCTCGTGCCGCGGGTCGAGCACCGGGTCACGGTGGTCGGCAGGCGTGTGTTCACCGCGTCATTGCGGCGGGAACCGGGGCAGCCGACCGACTGGCGACGTCTTGCGGACGACCACCACCGGTTCGAGCATCACCAACTGTCGGACGCGCTCGTGTCCGCCATCCGCGAACTGATGAGCGCGTTGGACATCCAGATCGGAGCGGTCGACCTGATCGAAACGTCGGAGCAGTCGTACTTTCTCGAGATCAATCCTTCGGCCGCGTTGACGTGGTTGGAAAGAGCACTAGGGATGCAGCTATGCCAGAGCGTCACGAATCTGATTCTCTGCGGTGCATAGTCGAACGACTCGTCAGCGGCGCGCGGCGCGAACTAGGTTTGTCGGCAGTGGCGCTGCGACAGGTACTTGGTACGCCACCGCACGCCAGGTCTGTCAGCCCGCAATGTCCATACCAAGCAGTGGCCAGTCTGGCTGACACCTTGATGGACCGCCGTCCGCTTGCCGAAGGAGTCGTTGATGGCTTCTATTCCAGTGCGCGCCGTGGAGGTGTTGGCGAAGCGCTCTTCGCCGGTGGCGCCGACGCCCTGTCGATGCACGGATACGCTGACGACGCTATCGGGCAACTGCCGCCGGCCGCGGTAAGCAGATTTCTGGGGCTCGGCAACGTTTGGGTCGACCTCGATCCGTCCCACGGCCGAACCGTGATCGACGTGGGGTGTGGGTCCGGGGTCGACCTCGGCGTTGCTGCCTACTCGTGTCCACCTGGCGCCTTCCTCGTCGGTGTCGACAAACGGCCGGACTTGCTGGCCGTCGCTGCCGCGGCATGTCCCCAGGCCTCATTCTTGGTGGGCGACATCACTGCACTTCCGTTGGCAGGTGGCACATTCGACATCGTTCTGGCCAACGGACTACCACCACTGCAGCGACCGACAACGCTCGGTGACACCGTAGCCGCTCTGCATGCGCTCGCCGCTCCCGGCGGCAGGATTTCGATGACCGTGATCCTGGCCTCACCGACGTTGACGTCGATGATCGCTGACGTGCTTCCTGACAATGACCTCGCCTTCGCCGGGGGACTGGCCACGCTGATTTCAGGAAAACCCACCGCGCACGACATGGTGACAGCGTTCGCTGAGCTCGGTTCGGTATCGACGGTGCGGCTCGGAACGAATCCGTATCGGAGCCACAGCGCGCGACGACGCACTGACTTGTTCAATGTCTGTGCGGAAGTCTCATGACCACAAGCGCCTCCGACACAGTCGGTTTCGACGGAGACATGGTGCTCTGCGCATTCCTCGCCTCGACTGGGTACCACAGCGCATCCTGGCGCCATCCGAGGGCGGACCCGCTGGCGAACGTGAAGCCCGCGTATTTCGCCGACCTCGCGATCACCGCGGAACGCGGCGGGCTCGATGCCGTCTTCCTGGCCGACAGTATGGCGATCTGGTCGGACGTCAGCGCCCGACCGTGCGGTGCGATCGAGCCCGCGGTGCTGGCGGCGGCCATTTTGCAGGCCACAGACCGAATCGGCGTGATCCTCACCCAGTCGACCTCATACAACGAGCCCTTCAACGTGGCGCGCCGACTGGCGTCGCTCGACCACCTCGGCAACGGCCGGATCGGGTGGAACATCGTAACGTCAGCGACGCCAGAAGCCGCCAAGAACTTCGGTTTGTGTGACATTCCGGACCACGACCGGCGTTACCGCCGCGCCGATGAGTTCGTCCGCGTGTGCATCAAGCTCTGGAACAGCTGGCACCCGGATGCCATCACCGCCGACAAGTGTGGAGTATGGGCCGATCCCGCACGCATCAACACCATCGACCACAACGGTGAATTCTTCAGTGTGCGTGGGCCACTCGACGTTCCGCCATCGCCTCAAGGCGTTCCGCTGCTGGTCCAAGCCGGCTCGAGCGAACAAGGCATGGCGTTGGCATCGTCGGTCGCCGACTTCGTTTTCACCGTTCAGTCGACCATCGAAAGCGCGTACGCATTCCGGCAGCAGATGCGCAGGCTGACCGCGGGGAAGGACCCTGGTCGACGGATACGCGTCTTGCCCGGGTTGATACCCGTCGTCGGGACCACGGACGAGGACGCACGCCGGCGTCTCGCCGAACTCGATGCCCTGATGGACCCCGAACCGGGTGTTCGGCAACTCGAGCGCAGCCTTGCGCTACCACCTCACTCACTGCACCTGGATGCTCGCTTCAACCTTGAGTTGCCCTCCGCGACAACGAATGCCGGAAACCAGACGTACTATCGCGTGATCAAAGAGATGGCGGACTCGGGGCGGCACACGGTTCGGGAGGCGGCACAGTTGATGGCCACGAGCCGCGGACATCGTTTGGTCGTGGGTTCTGCGGAGACGGTGGCGGCCGCGATGATCGACTGGGTGCGCCGGGGGGCCGCCGACGGGTATGTCTTGATGCCCGCGGCACTCCCGGACGACTTGAACCGCTTCGTCGACGAGGTGGTCCCGCTCCTGCGGGCTGCGGGATACCTACAACATCAAGATGCCGACGGCCCGCTCGCGGCCCGGTTTCGACGACAATCTCGAGAGTTGCGTGACAGTGGTGAGTAAGCCTGGTGCGGAGGCGGTGTGGGGGTGGAAGTCCAGTGTTTCCGTCCCAGTTGGCCTGGGCGGCAGTGTCTTCGGGTGGATCGTCGCGCCAAAGGACACCGACGCGATTCTCGACAGATTCTTCGAGTTCGGTGGCCGGTTCATCGATACCTCCGACGGCTATTCGCATGCCGAGCGGGGCAGCGGCGGTGACTCCGAGAGCCTGATCGGTTCGTGGGTCAAGCGACGCGGCGTCGAGGACGAGATTCGCATCATCACCAAGGTCGGACTGTGCCCCGGCGTGGAAGGGCTCGCGCCCGCCGTGGTGGCGCGAGCCGCCGAGGCCTCGCTAGAGCGCTTGGGTGTGCCGGCTGCCGAGGCGATACTTGCCCACGCGGACGACGGCGTCACTGCGCCCGAAGACATCGCGGCCGGGCTTGCGGCGCTCGTCGGGGTCCGCGCCCGGCACATCGGCGTGTCTCGGTTCTCCGCGGCGCGGCTCGCGGCGACCCAGGCCGCCCTGAGGCGCTCAGCGTCGCCGACGATCAGCATCATCCAGGAGGAGTTCAGCCTCGCCGAGCGGCGTGGCATCGATGACCTCCTCGCCTGCGGAAGCGGCACCGCGACGCCGGGCCTGGTATGCAGTGTCGCGCTGGCGCGGGGATTTCTCACCGCAAAGTTTCAGAACGCACAGGAACGGGTGGGCGCCCGCCAGCGTTTCGTGCTCGAAACCTACAGCAGCCCCGAGCACAACGACCTGCTGGCCGGCATTCGTCGGGTTGCCGGCGATCGGGGCGTCACCCCGGCGGCGATCGCGATCCGCTGGCTGCTCCAGCACGACGCCGTAGTGCTACCGCTGGTGAGTGTCACGACGGCCGAGCAGCTGGACGCCTTCGCCGAGGCGGCAAGTCAGCGGCTGACGACCGCCGAATGGAGGTCACTGGATGAGCTGTCGATGAGGCTATTCCGTTGAAACACCCGGTCATTCTGTTTCCCTGGAACCCCGGGAAACCTCATTTCACCCACCGATCGAGGAGAGGTCATGGCTTCCGAGTTGGCCAGGAACTACGACGAGTTGTACCGCGATTCGGCGATCGCATTCGGGACCGGTGGACCGTATCAGCTTGTCGCAACGGCTGCTTCGGCTATGACGGGTACGAAGGTGTTGGAGCTCGGCGCCGGTGAGGGGCGAAACGCCGTCTATCTGGCGAGGCGCGGCTTCGACGTCACGGCGATAGATATTTCGGCGATAGGACTGCGCAAGCTGCGGACCGCACTCGGAGCGCACGGACTGACCGCTCAAACCCAGGTCGGCGACATCAGAGAGATCGTGCTCACCGATTCGTTCGATTTGGTGGTCACGACTTTCGTTCTGCATCATCTTCCCGTGGCTGACGGTGTAGCCGTCCTCCGGAGGATGCAGGAGCATACCGTGATCGGGGGCATGAACGTCGTTGCAGCATATGGCAATTCAGGCGACCTGGCGGCGTTGGAGGGGGACCACGATCTCTACTACCCGGCGCCCGGCGACATCCACCAACTGTATTCCGGCTGGGAGATAATCGAATACGACGAAGCTGAGGCGCAGCCAGCTCTGCAGAAGGACGATGGATCGTCGATGGTCAACGCGGTAACCAGAGTCTTGGCTCGCCGAGTCAACCCGTGAGTGGGAGGGATGACCGCTGTGCCTGTTCTGCTACCAGTTGAGTCGCCGTCGGTATGGATGCCGAACGAGTTTCCCGACGATGCCATGTGGTCGTTTGAATTGTCGGACCAGGACCGGCAGGCCCTTGTGGACTATGGTCGGGGCGGACCTAGCGCGGACCTCGGTCACCAGTTCGGCGCCGCGGCAACACGTTGGTCCGCGCTACTCAATGAGGGACCGGGATTCCTTCGGCTGCGTGGCTTCCCCGTAGACTCCGTCAGCGACCATGAACTCGAACGGGCCTACATCGGGCTCGGCAAGTTGTTCGGTGAGCCGGTCAGGCAAGATCGGGATGACAACCTCATCACTCACATCCGCGACGAGCGAACTCAAGCCGTTGTCGGTCGGCGCTACCAGACGAACCTGCACCAGGATTTCCACAGTGACTCGTCTGATCTCGTTGGACTACTGTGCCTGCGCCCCGCGAAGCGTGGCGGAAAATCGAAGATTGTCAGCGCCCATGCCGTGTACAACGAGATGCTGCGCCGGGATCGCCATCTGGTGGAGGTCATGTACACGCCAATGCCGTGGAGCCGTAACGCCGAGCGGCGTCCTGGAGTCAGCCCCTACTTCGAACTCGCACCGATCACCGACATAGCGGGAGTTCCACGAATCTTCTTTATTGCCTGGTATATACGGCAGTCGCAAGCCCATGCTGAAGCACCCCGGTTGACCAATGACCAACAAGCGGCGCTGGTTCTGATGGAGAGCATCGCGAACGATCCTGCGTTCCAGATCGAGATGGAGTTTCAGCCCGGAGACGTGCAGTTGCTCAACAACACGACGATGCTGCACGCGCGGGAGGCGTACGTGGACCACGCTGACCCGCGCCTTCGCCGACATCTGTTGAGGTTGTGGCTGTCTATCGAAACCCCGTTGGCGAATGGGGCCTCCTTGCCCACAACGAATACGACCGTCCGATAGGCGATCGTCTGAGAATATCCGAGCATGGGACGCTGTCGAAGGCGCTGACCCGACGCGCTA
>Ga0265327_10001524_pt1 | contig 28621 bp, 25 predicted proteins | sample 41621metaG_FD_202089 | JGI IMG/M metagenome (GOLD analysis project Ga0265327, IMG submission 202089) | Rhizosphere microbial communities from Carex aquatilis grown in University of Washington, Seatle, WA, United States - 4-16-21 metaG | ecosystem: Host-associated > Plants > Roots > Rhizosphere...
CGCGAGGCAGGCGCGGTGCCGCAGGCGCGCGACCTGGGCCGTGGCCTCGGCGCGGACGCTGGCCAGGAACGCGCGGTCGCCGGGGGACAGCGTGCAGGCGAACATGAAGTCCTGCCAGACGAGCAGCCCGAGCTCGTCGCACAGGTCGTAGAACGCCTCGTGCTCGTAAATGCCGCCGCCCCAGACCCGGAGCATGTTCATGTTCGCCTCCGCCGCCGAGCGGAGGTCGCGCGCGTAGTCCGATCGGCTCAGCCCGGCCACGAAGCTGTGGGCCGGGATCCAGTTCGCGCCCTTCGCGAAGATCGGTCGGCTGTTGACGACGAACTGGAATGCCTCGCCCCAACGATCCTTCGAGCGGTCGAGCGCGATGGTTCGCAGGCCGATGCGCCGCGTCCAGCGCCCAAGGTCACGCCCCGCGGCGTCGCGGGCCGTCAGCGTGACGGTGTACAGCGGCTGCGCCCCGTGGCCGTTCGGCCACCAGAGCTGGGGTTCCGGCACCGCGAGCCGGAGATTCGCGGCCGCGCCGGCGGCGGTCGCGACGACCTGCTCGTCCAGCGACAACGTCACGTGATACGTGACACGCGCGGCGCGGTGGGTGAATTCGGGCGAGACGGTCAGGCTGACGTGGCCGTCGCGGTGATGCGTCTGCCGGAGGCAGGCGGAGTCGAGGCGGTTGCCGCTCCAGCCCTCGAGGCGGAGATCGCGCCAGATCCCGGCGGTGACGAAGCGCGGGCCCCAGTCCCAGCCGAACTGGCAGGGCTGCTTGCGGAGGACGGAGCTGCGTCCGACCGAGTCGTTGAACTCCTTCGGCTGGTGCGAGGGGCGGAGCCGGGAAATGGCGCGGCCGGCGCTGGCGAAGTGAAAGCGCAGCTCGTTGCGGCCGGCGCGGAGCCCGCGGCGCACCGGCACGCGCAGCGGCGTGAACATGTTGGCGGAGGCGGCGACCCGGCGGCCGTTCAGGAACACCGTGGCCAGCGTGTCGAGCCCGTCGCAGACTAGGTCGACCTTCTCCTCCGCGAGCAGCGCGGCGGTCACGGTGAAGACCGCGCGGTATTCCCAGTCATGCTGCTCGATCCACTGCAGCTCGAGCTCGTTCGTGCCGAAAAACGGGTCGGGGATCAGGCCGTGGCGGCGGAGGTCGCGGTGCACGCAGCCCGGCACCGTGGCGGGGCGCCAGCGCGAAGCGGCGGTGGCGTCGCGGAACTGCCAGGCGACCGGGGCCAGCGGAAGGGTCGTCATCGGTCAGGAGCGGGCCAGCATCCGCCGCACGCCCTCGATGGGGGTCTCGGTGATCGGGGTGAGCGTGAAGGGCGCGCGGGCGGACAGGGCCTCGTGCACCACCGGGTGGGTGAGGATCGGGCCGCTGAGGCCGGCGGACACGGTGGGGATGAGCGTGGCCGAAAACAGCTTGGTCGCGACGCCGATCGCCAGGTCGAGCAGCTCGCCGGTCGAGGCAAGGACGATCTCCCGCGCGACCGTGTCGCGCTCGGCGGCCAGCCGCAGGATTGCGGGAGCGAGGGCGGCGATGTGGCGGTTGGGCTCGGCGTGCTGGTAGTAGGCGCGGGTCACGGTGCCGGCGTCGGCGGTGGACTCGAGGCCGGCATGCGCGCGCACGGCGGCGCCGAGCCGGGAGGGCGTCATCCAGCCCTGCAGTTCGAGCAGGCCGCGCGCGAGGGCGCGGCGGCCGAGGTCATAGCCGCTACCGGGATCGCCGAAGCGCCAGCCGAGCCCGCCCGCGTAGTGCGCCGCGCCGTCGGTGGTGCGCGCGGCGACGAAGGAGCCGGTGCCCGCGTGCAGCACCAGGCCCGGCCGTCCGCCGGTGGCGAGCTCCAGCACGGGCAGCGAGTCGTCGGTGGTCAGCACGCGGCCAAAGCCCGTCAGCTGCCGCGCATAGTCGCGCCAGAACTCGCGGTGGCCGGCCATGCACAGCAGCGTGTGGCTCACCAGCTCGCCGGAGCCGCCGGCGTTCTCGGCGGCGTGCGTCGCGGCCTGCGCGCGCAGCGAGGCCAGCGCGGCGGTGACAATGGAGGCGGCCTGCTCCGGGCCGGCGATGCTCGGGTTGCAGCCCGCCCCGATGTGGCCGGCGATCATCCGGCCGGTGCCGTCCAGCAGCATGCACTCGGTCTTGGTCCCGCCGCCGTCGACCCCGATCTTGTAGCTCATGGCGCGGGTGGTCAGGTGAGCTGCCGGCTCAGGCGGTGCTTGTATTTCTGGCCCAGGGCGCGGTTGTGCTCGACCGTGCCGGGCAGGTTCTGGCTGACGAGGACCGGCAGCGGCTGGCCCTGGGCCCGGAGCCAGTCGGTGACCTCGAGCATCAGGAGGTTCAGCAGCAGCGCGCTGGTGAGGGTCGAGGTCGGGCCGGCGCGGGTGCCGGGGGCGACCTCGACGACGGCGTCGCCGGGGATGCCGCCGTTGTCGAGGACGTAGTCCGCGACCGCATGGAGGTTTTTCCCGCCGGGATGAACCGTGGCGTAGGTGCTCGACATCGCGACGGAGGTGAGGCCGACGACGTTCAGGCCCTTCTTTTTGGCGTAGAGGGCGACCTCGAGCGGCGAGCTGTTCTTGCCGGAGTTGGAGATGATGATGATGGTCTCGCCGGGCAGCAGTTGGTACTGGCGGTCGTGGCGCTCGACGAGCTGCGTGCCGTAGCCGACCAGGTTCTCCACGAAGCCGCCGGTGGGATCGATGATGCCATTGACGCAGACGAGGCCGCCGGCCCGCCCGATGATCTCGCGCGCGATGATGTCGCTGTGGCCGCTGCCGAAGGTGTGCACCATGCCGCCCTCGGCGATGGACCGGCCGATGACGGGCGCGAGCTGGCGGAGGACGCCGGCGTTCCGCGTGCGGACCGTTTCGAGCAGCGCGGTGATGTGCGTGTAGAAGGTGTCGGCGAGGGATGTCATAAATGTGAGAGAAAAGCTTTCCCCGGGATTAAGTCGCGGCAAAAGTGCGCGGCACCCCAATTACCCCATGCGCACCTTACCCCTGTTGGCCGTGTTGGTCGGTTCCTTGGCCGTGGCCCGCGCGGAGCGCCTGCCCGTCGAGGACTTCAGTCACGAGGAGGCGTTCACCGGCATGGCCATCGCGCCGGACGGCAAGACCGTGGTCTACGGCCAGACCATCCACGGCGACAATCGGCTGTTCATCTACGACCTCGCCAGCGGCAAGCAGCAGGGCATCGAACTCGAGGGCTCCGACGCCGCCTGGAGCCACTATTCCGAGTATTTCTGGGTGAACAACCGGCGCCTGGTCTTCTCGGCCCATGGCCGCTGGGCGGCCATCGACCGCGATGGCACCCATGCGGTGTACCAGCTGCCCGGCGGAAGCCCCGTTTACCTCTATCGCGACGAGAAGGAGGGCATCATGCTGGTCAACACCTATGAGCAGGCGAACCCGGTGGGCATGAGTCACGTCGCCTACTGGGTGCCTGATCGACCCTTCATCCTCAAGGTCAACACGCGGTTCGGGGCCCCGATCCGGGAAGTGGAGAACCCGGGGAATGTCGTGGCCTGGGGGGTGAATCCGCAGGGCCTGACAACCGTGGCCGTGGAGATCAAGGGCACGCAGTATCGCGCGATTTTTCGCGCCGACGAATCCGCGCAATGGGAGACGCTCAAGGGCATGGACTGGACGGACCCGCAGGTGCGGCCGCTGGGATTTTCCGCCGATGGCAAGACGCTGTATGTGTCGCGCATCACGCCGGCCGGCACGTGGGGCGTGTATCCCTATGACCTGGTCCAGCGCCGGCTCGGCGAGCTGATGCTGGGCAACGAGCGCTACGACATCATTCCCGGGCACTCGCCGGCGGAGGCCAACCGGCTGCTGTACCAGATGCCGTTGTTTGCGCCGAAGGAGCGCGAGCTGATCGGCCTGCGCTACATGACGGAATTTCCCCGCACGTTCTGGATCGACCCCGGCCTGGCCCAGGCGCAGGCGGCGCTCGACCAGGCGCTGCCCCAGAAGATCAACACGATCGTCAGCCTGAGCGATGACCGGATGCAGCTGATGGTGCTCTCATGGACGGCCAGCGACCCGGGCACGTACTACCATTTCGACCGTGCGGCGCAGAAGCTGGAGAAGATGGTGTCGACGCGGCCCTGGATTGCCCCGGCGAAGATGGCGGATGTGGCCCCCGTGCGCTTCAAGGCGCGCGACGGCGTCATGATCAACGGCTACCTCACGTTTCCCAAGGGCCGCGAGGCCAAGCATCTCCCGCTCGTGGTGCTGCTGCGGAACAGCCCGTGGGAGCGGGACACGTGGTCGTTCAACTCCTCCGCCCAGTTCCTCGCGAACCGCGGCTACGCCGTGCTGCAGGTCAACGCGCGCGGGGCCAGCGGCTACGGTGAACCGTTCCGCAATCTGGCGCGGCGGAAGATTGGGCGGGAGGTCCAGCTCGACGTCGCCGACGGCGTGCGCTGGGCGATCCGCCAGGGCCTCGCCGACCCGGCGCGGGTGGGCGTCGCCGGCTACGGCGCGCTCGGCGGCTATGCCGCGCTGATGAGCCTGGCGCTGGAGCCGGACCTGTACTGCTGCGGCATCGCGCTCGCCCCGTACACCGACATGGTGAAGGTCATCGACAAGTCCGACATGGATCCCGACGTCTACGCCTATTCCACGGAGTGGATCGGCGACCCGGACGCGGGCCTTGCCGACCTGCGCGCCATTTCACCGCTGAACCTCGCCGACCGGATCAAGGCGCCGCTGCTGCTGGCCCATGACAGCGACGCGGACGACTGGAGCTTCAACCAGAGCAAGGCCATGGCCGCGGCGCTGAAAAAGGCGGGCCGCGAGGTGCAGTTCAACACGAACTACCACGACCAGCGCTACGGTTTCGAGCGCCACGCCAAGCTGCTGACCGACGTCGAGGAATTCCTCGCGAAGCACATGCCGGCCGACGCCGCCCCGGCGGCGAAATAACCCCGCTCAAGCCTCCCAGCGGCCGTAGATGCCGCAGGGGAGGACCTTGCCGTCGCGCTGCACCGGCAGGCCGACCTCGCCGGCCGTGATCATGCCGCCGCGGCGGCCGAGCAGCTCCGCGAGGAGGTTGGCGACGACGGTGGGCGAAAGCCGTGCCGTGTACGCGTTGATCAGGAAGAACAGCGGCTGCTCGCTGAGCAGCTCCCGACACTCGGCCAGCAGCTCCCAGAGGTGGTCCTCCAGCCGCCACATCTCGCCGGTGCTGCCACGGCCGTAGGTGGGTGGATCCATGATGATGGCGTCGTAGCGCCGGCCGCGCTTGATCTCGCGGCGGACGAATTTCAGGCAGTCATCCGTGATGTAGCGGATCGGGGCGGCCGCCAGGCCGCTGAGCGCCGCGTTCTCGCGGCACCACTTCACCATGCCCTCGGCAGCGTCCACGTGGCACACGCTGGCCCCGGCGGCCGCGGCGGCGACCGTGGCCGCGCCGGTGTAGCCGAAAAGATTGAGCACCGAGACCTCGCGGCCGGCGGCTCGCGCCGCCGCGATCTTCGCGCTGAACCAGTCCCAGTTGACGGCCTGCTCCGGGAACAGGCCGGTGTGCTTGAACGAGGTGGGGTGGATCTTGAAGGTCAGTTCCCCGTAGCGGATCTGCCAGTGGTCGGGCAGCTCACGGCGGTACTCCCACTTGCCGCCGCCTTGCTCGCTGCGGTGGTAAAAACCGTCCCATTCCTCCCATTTGGCTGGCGACCGGCCCTCCTGGTCGCCCGCATGACGCGGCCAGATGATCTGCGGGTCCGGCCGCACGAGGGTGTAGGGGCCCCAGCGCTCCTGCTTCATGCCATCGCCACAGTCCAGCAGCTGATAGTCGCGCCAGCGGTCGGCGACGATGAGGGCAGGGCGTTGGGCGGGCGCGGGCATGATGCTCTTGCCGGTGGAAACAACGCGCCGGAGAGAGACTTGTCGAGCAGGCGTGCGCCGGAGGTTTAAAAATGGGGCATCAGCAAAAATCAGGTAAAACCCCTAGTAGGATTGACAATTATGGGGCGAATTCAGTTTTTTCCACTTTCCTATCTACCCATGAATCTCCGCACCTCTGCCACCGCATTGTTCATCCTCCTCGGCGCCACCCTGGCGGCGTCGACCGCCTGGGCCGACATCGTCGAGACCAAGAGCGGCGCCCGCATCGTGGGCAAGGTGACCAAGATTGAGGGCGGCAACGTCTACGTCAACACGGACTACGCCGGGGATCTCACCATCAAGCAGTCCGAGGTCAGCGGCCTCACCACCGACCAACCCGTCGTGGTGCGCCTGGCCACTGGCACCACGCTGCAAGGCACGGTGTCGTCGGAGGCCGGCACGCTGAAGATCACCGGGGCCGACGGCCAGTTGACCACGCACGTGGAAAAGGTCGCGGCGACCTGGGCTCCCGGCGGCGAGGATCCCCAGGTGGCGGTCATGAAGAAGGCCCTGGCCGAGAAGGAGCGCCACTGGGCCTATGAGGCTTCGATGGACGTTTCCGGCAAGACCGGCAACACGGAGCGGCTTGGCACTTCGGCCAGCTTCCGGGCCACGCTCAAGGCCGCCGAGGATACCCTGCAGTTCTACTCCGCGTACGACCGGCAGGTGGCGGACGGCCAGAAGAGCGCGGACCAGTTCCGGGCGGGAATCGACTACGCCAACAATTTCGCCGGCGCGTTGTCCTGGTATACCCGCGACGAGGGCGGGTTTGACCGCGTGAAGGACATCAATCTCTACAACACGGCGGCGGCCGGCTTCGGCTATGACGTGATCAAGGAGCCGAAGCACCTGCTCACCACTCGCGGCGGTCTCTCGTTCCGCTATGAGGGCTACACCGATCCGACCCACGCGGCCCTGAAGAGCATGGGCTTGGACTTCGGCCTCAACCACGAGTGGGAATTCACCACCTCGAAGCTGGTAAATCGCGTGTCCTACGTGCCCTCGTTCGAGGACTTCAGCAATTTCCACCTGACCCACGAGTCGTTCTACGAGGTGCCGATGGCCAATCCGGCTTGGAAGCTGCGCCTTGGCTTGAACAACGACTACAACAGCAAGCCCGGCAAGGGCGTGGAGCGCCTGGACACGGGCTACTTCACCCGGCTGGTCCTGAACTGGAAATAATCATTCCGGCGGCGGAAGGATTAGCTGCGCTGCACCCGGGCGGAGGCGGGCTGGATTGATGCGCGCGGGGCTGCCGCAGGCTCGCGTCCATCGGGCCGGGCTGCTTCGCTGGCATTCCTATGGCTGCGCCCACGACCGCTGACTTTGCCCAGCTCGCCGGCACCCTCGAGGGTGACCTGCACACCAGCCGAACCCTGCGGCTCCTCTACGCCACGGACGCTTCCGAGTACCAGGAGCTCCCGGCGGCCGTCGCCATCCCGCGGACGGAGCAGGACGTGAAGACGCTCCTCGGCTTCGCCCGGCGGCACCGGCTCGGCGTCATCCCGCGCGGCGCCGGCACGTCGCTGGCCGGGCAGGTGGTCGGTTCCGGCCTCGTGCTGGACGTCGGCCGCTACCTGAACCGCATCCTCGAGATCGACGCCCCGCGTCACCGCGTGCGCGTGCAGCCGGGCGTCGTGCGCAACGAGCTCAACCTCGCCCTCCAGCCCCACGGCCTGCTGTTCGGGCCCGAGACCTCCACCGCGAACCGCGCGATGATGGGCGGCATGGTCGGCAACAACTCGTGTGGCTCGAACTCGGTGGTCTACGGCTCGACGCGCGACCACCTCATTTCGACGCGCGGCCTCCTCAGCGACGGCTCGGAGGTCACCTTCGGCCCCCTGACCCGCGAGGAGTTCGCGGCCAAGTGCGCCGGGCCGGACACGCTCGAGACCCGTATTTATCGCACCGTCCGCGACCTGCTCGGCAATGCGGACAACCGGCGGCTCATCCGTGAGCATTATCCGAACCCGTCGGTCACGCGCCGCAACACGGGCTACGCGCTCGACCTGCTGATGGACTGCGCGGTCTTCGACCCGGCCGCGGCCCAGCCCTTCAACCTCTGCCGGCTCCTCGCCGGCTCCGAGGGCACCCTGTTCCTCGGGCTCGAGTTCGAGCTCAACTGCGTGCCCCTCCCGCCGCCGGGCGCGCTGCTCTGCGCCCATTTCCAGACGGTGCAGGAGTCGCTGCACGCCACCCTCGTGGCGCTGCGCTACCGGCCGAGCGCGGTGGAGCTGATCGACCGCCACATCCTCGAGTGCACCAAGTCGAACCTCGAGCAGGCCAAGAACCGCTTCTTCGTCCAGGGCGACCCCGGCGCGATCCTCGTCATCGAGATCCGCCGCGAGAAGCGCGAGGAGATCGAGGCGACGCTGCGCGACCTGGAGGCGGAACTGCGCGCGGCCAAACTTGGCCAGGCGTTCCCCGTGCTCTGGGGCGAGGACGGCAACAAGGTCTGGGAGCTGCGTCGCGCGGGCCAGGGGCTGATGTCCAACGTCCCCGGCGACGCCAAGCCGCGCGAGGTCGTGGAGGACACCGCGGTCGCGGTCACGGACCTGCCGGCCTACATCGGCGAGTTCGACGCCCTGATGCGCGACAAATACGGCATCAACTGCGTCTATTACGCCCACGCCGGCTCCGGCGAGCTGCACACGCGGCCGCTCTTCAACCTCAAGACCGCGGAGGGGCTGAAGATGTTTCGGGGCATCGCGACCGACGTGGCCGCGCTGGTGAAAAAGTACCGCGGCTCGCTCAGCGGCGAGCACGGCGACGGCCGCCTGCGGGGCGAGTTCATCCGCTTCATGGTCGGCGACGACTGCTACGCCATGATGCGCCGGGTGAAGGAGACCTTCGACCCGGACGGGCTCTTCAACCCGGGCAAGATCATCGACACGCCGCCGATGGACACTTCGCTGCGCCACGGCCCCGGCCATGCGACGCCGGAGTATCCCACTATCCTCAACTTCAGCGCCACGCAGGGCATCCTCCGCGCCGCCGAGAAGTGCAACGGCTCCGGCGACTGCCGGAAGTCCCACCTCATGGGCGGCACCATGTGCCCGAGCTTCATGGCGACGCGGAATGAGAAGGACACGACCCGCGCCCGCGCGAACATGCTGCGCCACATGCTCACGAACCCGCGCGATGCCGCGAAGCCGTTCGACAATCCCGAGATCGCGGAGGTGATGGAGCTCTGCCTCTCGTGCAAGGCCTGCAAGTCGGAATGCCCGTCCAACGTGGACGTCGCCCGACTCAAGACCGAGTGGCTGCAGCACTACCACGACGCGCACGGCGTGCCGCTGCGCTCGCGGCTGATCGCCAATTTCTCCCGCGCCATGGCCCTGGCCTCGATCGCGCCGGCGGTGCACAATTGGTTTGTCACCAATCGCGTCACGTCCGGGCTGATCAAGCGCGCCTCGGGCTTCGCCCTCGGCCGCAGCATCCCGACGCTGCCGCGGACGACGCTGCGGCGCTGGCATGCGCGCCATGCGAACCAGGGCGGGCCGTTCCCCAACGGCCGGGTCTGGCTGTTCTGCGACGAGTTCACGAACTTCCATGACGCCGTGCTGGGCGGGAAGGTCGTGCTGCTGCTGAACCGGCTGGGCTACGAGGTGGCCATCCCGCGGCACGTCGACAGCGGCCGCGCGCAGATCTCCAAAGGCCTGCTCCGCTGGGCACAGCGGCTGGCCATCCGCAACGTTGAGCTGCTGAAGGACGTGGTCACGGCCGAGACCCCGCTGATCGGCATCGAGCCGTCCGCCATCCTCGGCTTTCGCGACGAGGCGCCGGACCTGGTGCCGGCGCACCTGATCCCGGCGGCGCAGGCGCTGGCCAAGAACGCGCTGCTGGTGGACGAGTTCCTTGTCTGCGAGTTCGAGCGCGGCCGCATCCGCCGCGAGTCGTTCACCACCGCCCCGCGGAAGATCAAGCTGCACGGCCACTGTCACCAGAAGTCACTCGCCTCGATCGAGCCGACGGTGAAGGCGCTGCGCTTGCCGGCGAACTACACCGTGGAAACCATCCCGAGCGGCTGCTGCGGCATGGCGGGCGCGTTCGGCTACGAGAAGGAGCACTTTGCCCTGTCGCAGCAGGTCGGCGAGCTGGTGCTGTTCCCCGCGGTGCGCGCGGCGGCGGCGGACACGCTGGTGGCCGCGCCGGGCACGAGCTGCCGCCACCAGATCAAGGACGGCACGGGCCGTCACGCGCTGCACCCGGCGGAGATTCTCTACGACGCGCTGGCCTAGCGCCCCCGGGGCGGGCCCGCGCGGGCTTCAGAACACGCCGGGCACGAGCCGGCGGGTGGACTGCGCGTACTGGCGATACTCGTCGCCGAAGGCGCCGAGCAGCGCGGCCTCCTCGATGCGGATCCGGTAGGCGAGCGCCGCGGCGATCGGCAGCAGCACGCCGGCGAGGGCGACCCAGTTCTGAAAGGCCAGGGCCAGCGCGACGAACGCCAGCATCATCCCGGTGTAGGAGGGATGGCGCATGAGGCGGTAGGGCCCGCGCCGGATGAGCCGGTGGTCCGCCGCGATGGCGACGTCAACGGTGAAGAAGGACCCGAGGGCGAGGATCGACCACCACCGCAGCGCGAGTCCGCCGGCAAACACCGCCATCACCGCCTCCCGGCCAATGTGTGAGAGCGGGAACGCGGCCTGATGGATCAGGTTGGTGGCGGTGCTGCCGAGGCCGATGCCCAGGCCGATCGCCACCCAGAGGAGCGCCAGCGAGCCGGCGTCCGCCGCCTTTGCCCCGCGCGCCGAGCGCCGCGCGAAGCGCACCGCCACTTCCGATACCAGATAGATCAGCCCGAGCACCTCGGGCAGGTTCACGTCATGTGCCATAGAGCCGGTCGCCAAAGTCGCCGAGCCCCGGCAGGATGTATTTCCGCGCATTCAGCTCGCGGTCGAGCGCCGCGGTGAAGATGGGCAGCTTCGGGTAGTGCGCCACAACCTCGGCCACGCCCTCCGGCGAGCTCACGATGCTTACCAGGGTGACATCGACGCCGCCCTGCGCGCGGATGACATCGATGGCCTTCACCGCCGAGCCGCCGGTGGCGAGCATCGGGTCGACGAGCAGCACCCGGCGGCCGGCGAGCGGCGGCAGCTTGCAGTAGTAGCTGCGGGCGACCGCCGTGGTGTGGTCGCGCTCGAGGCCGATGTAGCCGACGCTCACGTCGGGAAAAATATCCAGGAACGGCTGCACCATGCCCAGTCCGGCGCGGAGGATCGGCACGACCACCAGCGGCTCGGCGGGCAGCACTCGGCCCGTCAGCGCCTCGAGCGGCGTCTCGATCGCCTTTTCCACGGTGGGCAGGGTGCGCGTGGCCTCGACGGCCAGGAGGAGGCTGATCTGGTAGCAGAGCGTGCGGAACGTGGCCGGCTTGGTCGTCTTGTCGCGCAGGTGGGTGATCACGTGCGCCGCGAGGGGGTGATCAAGGACGTGGAGCATGGCGCAGCTTGGACCGCGCGGGCCGGGCTTGGCAAACATCGCGGATAAAATTCGAAGGCGAAAATCCGAAATTCGAGGACGGGTGATGCAGGAATCTCGCCCTCGAGTTGCGGATTTTGATCCTCGGATTTCCAAGCCGCTAAGGCTGCAGGACCAGCGTGTGCACGGCGGCACCGGGGAGGAGCGGGGTGGGCTCGCCCTTGACCCACGCCTCATGGCCGGCGCGGAAGTAGGGCGAGAGCGGATGACCGCTCTGGCCACCCGACATGTGCAGCAGGCCCTCGTCCTCATGGCCGGGGGAAACCACCATGCGCATGCTGGCGCCGAAGTAGGGAGTCTGCACGCGCGGCATGTCGTTGTCGCCCGGCAGCTGATCGGCGGGCATGTTCAGCCAGCCGGTGAGCCACGCCGGCAGCAGGCGGGAGAACGGATGAAGAATGCGCGCGGTGTTGCGCTGGCCCCAGGTGGCCCGCTCGAGGACCACGCCCTGCTGGTCCAGCTCCGCCACGACGGCATTGGCCGCGGCGAGCTGCAGGTCCTCCCAGCTCGCGTAATGCGGGCTGAGCAGGTGTGGCGGCTTTTCCCGCAGCAGCGCCTGCAGCGGCGCCTCGTAGTGGAGTCGGTGCCAGTCGAAGCTGGGCAGGGCTTCCACACAGCCCTCGAAGATCGGCGTGAAGGCCAGTTCGGCGGTCTTGAGGCGAAACGTGCGCACCAGCCGGTAACTCACCGAGTCGATGCTGGCGTGGCCTTCCCAATGCTCCACGAGCCGGCGCAACTCCGCCCGGGCCGGGTGCTGGGCGATCGCCGCCGGGGTCAGCACGGCCAGGAGGCGCTGCTGCCAGCCCGCGAGGAACAGGGCGCGGTCATCGAGCTGGATCGCCCGCAAGTCCCGGGGCGTCGCGTGCTCGAGGGTCGCGAGGTCGTCGCGGATCTGCGCGGCGCGCGCGGTGTTGGAGTAGCCGCCGTCGCCGAGGAGGGCGAGCGCGGGGCCGCCGACCAGGCGGTTGTTCGCCGTCCAGAGCCGCCCGCTGGCGGGTGCCATCACCACCGGCACCTGGTCCGGCGGCAGCAGGCCGTCCCAGCGCCGGTCGCCGAAGCTCCACGTGGTGGGCAGGCGGCCGTCGAAGCCGACCCGCTTCGGCAGGCGGCCAATGACGGTCCAGGCGATCTGGCCGGAGGCGTCCGCCACCACGAAATTATTCGCGGGCATGCCGGCGCGGTGGGCCATGGCGACGGCGTCGGCCACATCACGCGCATAGCAGAGCTCGAAGAAGGACAGGTTGGTCGCCGCCGGGTCGTAGGCGAGCCAGTGGAAGGCGAGCGGCCGGCCGCGGGGGCTGGTGCCGATCACGGGCCCCCAGTGGGTCCAGGGCACCTCGATGGTCACGGGGGCCTGGCCCTTCACCGCGATCGTCTCCCGGCGCTGCTCAATGGGAATGAGCTCATCGCTGCCGGGCAGCTTGTAGAGCGAGTGGTCGATGGGGTTGATCTCGATCGCGACCACGTCGCTCGTGTCGGCGAAGGCGTCGGTGAGGCCCCAGGCCACATGACCGTTGCTGCCGATGACGACCACGGGCAGGCCGGGCAGCGTGACGCCCACGATGCGGCACGGCGCGGGGCTCGTCCACTCGAGCTCGGCGCGGTACCAGATGTTGGGCACGGCCAAATCGAGGTGGGGGTCGTTGGCGAGGAGCGCGCCGCCGTTCGCCGTGTGCGTGCCGGCCAGCGCGAAGCTGTTGCTGCCGGGGAGGGCCTCGGGGTCGCGCGCCGGCTCGGCGGTGACGACCGCGCGGGCGGCGGCGGGCAGGACGACGGTGCCGGCGGACTGGCGGAGGTCGAGGATCTTGGCCGAGGGAATCGGCGCGAGCGTGCCGGTCGAGCTGTCGAGCGCGGCGTCGTCGGGCAGGGCGATCGGCGCGAAGAACGCCAGCCCGTCAAAGCCGAGCTGGTCGCGCAGCGTGGCGAGGATCTGCTCGTACGTGCCGGTCGAGTCCTGCAGGTCGAGCGTCATCGAGTAGATGATGAGCACGCAGTCCTCGGCCTGCCACGGCCGGGGCGTGGTGCGCAGCGCGAGGTACTCGAACGGCTTCTGCCCCAGCGCGGCCAGGCCGGCATTGACGCCGGCCGCGTAGCTCTCGAGGAGGGCGCGGTCCGCGGGCCCGAGCCGGGCCACCACCTGCGCGGCCAGCCGGCGGAAGCCGTGCACGCGCGTGTTCCGGTCGGCCGTCAGCAGGCGCGGGCCGAACAGCTCGGCGAGCTCGCCCGCGCTGCGCCGGCGCAGGAGGTCCATCTGGAAAAAGCGGTCCTGCGCGTGGACATAGCCGAGGGCCCGGGCGACGTCGTTGCGGGTGTTGCCGCGCACGAGCGGCACGCCCAGGGCGTCGCGCGCCACCGTCACGGGGGCCGCGAGCCCGGGCAGGGCGGCGGAGCCGTCGAGGCGCGGCAGGCTGGCGCGCATTTCCCGGTAGAACCAGCCGACGGCGACGGCCAGCAGCAGCCCGAGCACGCTGAGCACACTGGCGAGCAGACGGAAGCGATGGCCGGCGGGGGAGCTCATGGCCGCAGGCGTTGACGGATGGTGGCGATGATCTCCTCGGGCCGGCCGGCGACGTCGACGACCAGCGCGTCGGCCGGCTCCTCCAGCGCCGCGAGCTGGCTCTCCAGCATGGCGGGCTTCATGAAATGCCCCTGGCGGCTAGCGATGCGCGACCAGAGGACGTCGCGCGAGCCCCTCAGGTAGACCAGCTTCACGCGGGCAGGATCGGCGACGAGGACATCGCGGTACCGCTGCTTGAGGGCGCTGCAGGTGACGACCGCGTCGCGGCCGGCCGCGAGCTGCGCGTCAATGTGGGCGCGGAGCGCGGCGAGCCACGGGGCGCGGTCGGTGTCGTCGAGCGCCTGGCCGGCGCTCATCTTGGCCACGTTCGCGGGCGGGTGAAACTGGTCGGCGTCCGCAAAGCCCCAGCCGAGCTCCGCCGCGAGCTGCTGCCCGATGGTGGTTTTGCCGCTGCCGGCAACGCCCATGAGGACGATGACCATGGCCTGGCCGGCTCAGCTGTTCCAGGCTTTCGTGGCGACTGGGTCGCGGCCCTCGTCGAAGTCGAGGTAGTCGAACATCGTCATGACGGGCTGGCCCTCGAGCTGGCTCTCCTTGATGCGCTTGGCGAGAACCTCGGCGCCGCTATCGCGCCAGCCGCGTTTCATCATGAAGCCGCTCCACACCTCGCACTCCTCATCGGTGCGGGCGCCGCCGCGCTCGAACGCCCAGGCGAGCAGCTGCTCGTCGCTGAGCTGGCCGGCCAGGACCTGGGCGCGGAGGTCCTCATAGGCGACGCGGAGGAAGTTGCAGCAGCGGCCGTCGAACCCCTTGCCGAGATTGGCGGCGTAGTCGGCCGCGGGCAAAGCGCCGCGGGCATGGAGGCGGATCTTGTCGAGCATCCGGCCGAAGTAAACGAGACGACCCACCTTGACGTAGGGGCTGCGCAGTCCGGGCACGTTGGGCATACCGGGAGGAAACCAAAAAAACGGCGATTTACGAAGGATGAATTGCGACTTTTTGCAGCCCGCCAGGGGGTGCCCGCCGCGCTAGTCGCGCCAGAAATACACCGCCGTGCAGAGCAGGGCGGCGGTCACGGTGGGGATGATGACCCAGTTGGCGTTGAAGGTCAGGTGGTACTTGTCCACGAGCCAGATCACCAGGAAGCTCTTGCCCAGGATCAGCACCCAGCCGAGCAGGAGGAACCGCTCGGTGCGCAGGTCGCGCGGGCTCCGACGGGAGACGTGCACGTCCTCCACGAACCCGGGCTCGACCCCGGCCGGCGGTCGGCGCGCGATGAGCTGAAACAGGTTGGAAATCATGGGGGCCTTGGGTTGACGGCAGTTTACGCCGGTTTCGGCCAAAAGGAAAGCGCGGGCCGGGCAATGATTGTTCGCCCTAGGCGGAGGATCCGCGGTGGTCTGGGATTGAAGTTGCGATGGCAGCGCGCAATTTTTTGGAGCCGGAGTCTCCTTCCGGCTCCCGCCCCAGCCGCGACATGAAAACCTCCTTCCCCCTGCCCCTCGCCCACGGAGCCAAGGGCGCGCACCCGATTCCCGATGACGTGATGTCGTTCTATCACCTCGGGGAAGGGGAGCACTGCGGCAAGGCCTGCCAGGGCACGGCCTGCTTTGCGGCGAAGCACTTCAATCCGGCGCGGTGGGCGGAGGCCGAGCAGAACAATCCGAAGGTCTACTGCCTCGGCGAATGCTTTGCGGCGCCCGCCAAGGGCCAGCACCGGCCGCGCCCGCCGGTCAAGGTGTGCTCGCCCCACGGCATCGTGCTCGGCCGCCTCGCGGCGGGCGGCGCCCGTGCGCTGGCCGACGCTCGCCGGCACGGCGGCTACGAGGCCCTTGCCGCGGCCCTCACGCAGCCCGCCGAGCGCGTGCTCGCGGCGGTGGAGGCCTCGTCGCTCCGCGGCCGCGGCGGCGCGGGTTTTCCCACGGGCCGCAAGTGGCGGGCCGTCGCCCAGCAGCCGGCGGGCGTGAAGTACGTCGTGGCCAACGCCGACGAGGGCGACGCCGGCGCGTACATCGACCGTTACCTGATGGAGGACGATCCCCACCGTCTCATCGAGGGCATGGTGCTGGCCGCGTACGCGGTCGGAGCCAGCCAGGGCTATATTTACGTCCGCGCCGAATATCCGCTGGCCGCGACGGTGCTGCGCGCCGCGCTGGCCGAGGCCCGCGCGGCCGGCTGGCTCGGCCCGCGCATCGGCGGCACGGGCTTCGCGTTCGAGCTCGAGCTCTACGTCGGCCACGGCAGCTATGTCTGCGGCGAGGAGACCTCGCTGCTGCGCTCCATCGAGGGCCGGCGGCCCGAGGTGATGGCGCGGCCGCCGTATCCGACCGAGAAGGGCCTGTTCGGCCGGCCGACGCTGCTCAACAACGTCGAGACGCTCGTGACCATCCCGTGGATTGTCGCGCACGGCGGCGAGGCCTACGCCGCCCTCGGCTTTTCCAAGAGCCGCGGCACCAAGGCGCTCTCGCTCAATTCCCTCTTTGTCCGGCCCGGCCTCTACGAGGTCGAGTTCGGCGTCACCGTCCGGCACATCGTCGAGGAGCTGGGCGGCGGCCTGCGCGGCGGCGCGCAGCTGAAGGGCCTGCTGATCGGCGGGCCGATCATCGGCATGGTGCCCCCGCACCTGCTCGACACCCCGCTGGGCTTCGAGGAGCTGGCGGCCATTGGCGCGGGCGTGGGCCACGGCGGCATCGTCGCCTTCGACGAGCACACGTCCATCCCCGACCTGGTGCAGCACGTCTTCGCGTTCGGCGCCTACGAGTCCTGCGGCAAGTGCACCCCCTGCCGCAGCGGCAGCCGGCGCGTGGAGGAGATCTTCGCGCAGGCCGTGGTTGGGACGGCGCGGGCGGACGACCTCCGCGAGTGCCGCGACCTCGTCACCGCGTTGAAACTGGCCAGCCTCTGCGGCCACGGCACGGGCCTCGCCCGCTTCGCCGAGTCCATCCTGCGCTACTACCCGAAGGAGATCGAGCCATGCTTCAAGTAACCATCAACGGCCAGGCGCACCAGTTTCCCGAGGGGCTCACCATCAACGAGGCCCTGCACCGCATCGGCCTCGAGGTGCCCACGCTGTGCCACGACGACCGGATCGATCCCTACGGCTCGTGCCGCCTCTGCTCCGTGGAGGTCAAGGGCCTGAACGCGCTCGCCACCGCGTGCAACACGTCGCTCCGCGACGGGATGGAGATCCAGACCCACTCCCCCGCGGTCGAGGGCGTGCGCCGCACGCTGCTGGGCCTGCTCGCGGCGGATTATCCCGCCGAGGCCGTGGCGGAGTTTCCCGACAAGCAGTTCCACCGCTACCTCCGCCAGTACGGCGTGGCGGCCGGCGGCTCGCGCGCGGCCCCGCCGCCCGCGGAGCCGTTCATGCGCGACGCGTCCCACCCGTACATCAACGTGGACATGTCGCAGTGCGTGACGTGCTACCGCTGCGTCCGCATCTGCGAGGAGGTCCAGGGCCAGTTCGTGTGGAAGGCGTGGAATCGCGGCGACGCCACGCGCATTTTCCCCGTTCACGGCGAGACCCTGCTGGACGGCGGCTGCGTCAGCTGCGGCGCCTGCGTGGACACCTGTCCCTCGGGCGCGCTGGAGGACCTCACGGTGCTCGCCCGCGGCACGCCGACCGAGTGGACCAAGACCATCTGCTCCTACTGCGGCACCGGCTGCGAGGTGAACGTCGGCACGCGCGACGGCAAGATCACCACCATCCGGCCCTCCGACGGCCCGAGCAACCACGGCCACACCTGCGTGAAGGGCCGCTACGCCTTCGACTATGTCTACGCCGAGGAGCGCATCACCTCGCCGATGATCCGGCGCAACGGCGTCTGGGTGGATGTGACCTGGGACGAGGTCATCCCCTTCATCGCCGGCCGCCTGCAGGCCCTCGCGAAGCAGCACGGCCCCGACAGCATCGGCGTGCTGAGCTCGGCCCGCGGCACCAACGAGGAAAACTATGTCGCCCAGAAGTTCGCGCGCGTCGTGCTGGGCACGAACAACATCGATTGCTGCGCGCGCGTCTGCCACTCGCCGACGGCGGCCGCGATGAAGATGACGCTCGGCACCGGGGCGGCGACCAACTCGCTCGACGAGATCGAGGTGGCGCGCACGATCCTGGTCTGCGGCGCGAACCCGACCGAGGGGCACCCCGTCACCGGCGCCCGCATCAAGCAGGCGGCCCGCCACGGCGCCAACCTCATCATCGTCGACCCGCGGGAGATCGAGCTGACCCAGTTCGCCACCGTGCACCTGCAGCTGCATCCCGGCACCAATGTCGTCCTCTTCAACGCCATGGCCGCGGCCATCGTCGACGAGGGGCTGGTGGACGAGGTGTTCCTGCGCGAGCGGATCACCGAGTTCGCGGAGTTCCAGAAGTTCATCCAGGAATTCGCGCCGGAGAAGGCGGAGAAGATCTGCGGCGTGCCCGCGGCCAAGATCCGCGAGGCGGCCCGGCTCTACGCCACCGCCAAGCCGTCGCTCAGCGTGCACGGGCTCGGCATGACCGAGCACATCCAGGGCACCGAGGGCATCATCGCGCTCGTCAACCTGGCGCTGCTCACCGGCAACATCGGCAAGCCCGGCACCGGCATCAACCCGCTCCGCGGCCAGAACAACGTGCAGGGCGCGCCCCACATGGGCTGCGAGCCGAAGCTGCTCGCCGGCTACGTGCCGATCGACGAGGCCCGCCCGCAGTTCGAGCAGGCCTGGCAGGCCCCCGTCCCGACGCGCCCCGGGATGAACATGATCGACATGCTCGACGCCGCGGCGAAGGGCCGTCTCTCGGCCCTGTGGGCGATCGGCTACGACATTCTCATGACCAACCCCAACACGCACGAGACCCGGCGCGCGTTGGACCAGGTCGAGCTCGTGATCGTGCAGGATCTCTTCCTCAACGCGACGGCCCGCGAGTATGGCGACGTGTTCCTGCCGGCGGCCTCCTCCTTCGAGAAGGACGGCACGTTCATGAACGGCGAGCGCCGCATCCAGCGCGTGCGCGGCGCGGCGCGGCCGCAGGGCCAGGCGCGCTCCGACTGGGAGATCGTCTGCCAGGTCGCGAAGGAGATGGGGCACGGCGAGCACTTCGCCTACCGCACGGCCGAGGAAATTTGGGACGAGGTCCGCTCGCTCTGGCCCGAGGGCTCGGGCATCAGCTACGCGCGGCTCGACCAGGTCGGCGGCCTGCAGTGGCCGTGCTACACCGAGGACGACCCGGGCATGCCGATCATGCACATCGAGCACTTCACGCACGGGAAGACCACGGCGCTGCGCCGGATCGAGTTCGTGCCCCCGCCGGTGCTGGTCAACGCGGAGTTCCCGTTCCTGCTCACCACCGGCCGCAACCTTTACCAGTACAACGCGGCCACGCAGACCTCGCGGACGCCCAACGACCGGCTCCACTCGACCGACTACCTGCAGATCTGCCCGGCCGACGCCGGGCGCCTGGGGCTGGCCGAAGGGGAAATCGTCCGGCTCAGCAGCCGCCAGGGCCACGCGGACCTCCCGGTCAAGATGAGTGGCAACGTCAAGCCCGGCGAGGTCTACACGACGTTTCACAACGCCCGCGTTTTCCTCAACCAAATCACGACCTCCCAACGGGATCGCTACACCAAGACCCCGGAGTACAAGGTCACGGCGGTGCGCATCGACAAGCTGCCCGCGCCGGCGCCGGCCGCCCGCTGAGCGGACCCCGGGGCGGAGCGAGTTGGCTCGCCCCGGAACCATTGGCCAGGATGATGGGTCACACGCTCCATCTATGAAAACCTCCCACCGCTGGATTTGCTCGCTCGCCACGCTGGTCGCGAGCCTCTCGGGTTGGGCCGCCGAGACCGCCCAGCCCACGGAACGCACGGAAGTCGTCTTCGCCCATCCGGACACGTACGCCGACGTGCGCGACAGCTCCTTTGGCACGGACAAAGGGCGCGACGCCATTCTCGAGCAGCTGAAGGATTACCTCGTCCTGCGGTCCAAGTACTACGTTGCGGAGGGGCAGAAGCTCACCGTCACGGTCACCGACGTGGACCTCGCTGGCGATTTCGAGCCCTGGCGCGGGGCGGAGATGACCGATGTCCGCGTGGTGAAGGACGTCTACCCGCCGAAGGTTGACCTGGAGTTCAAGCTCACCGGCGCCAATGGCAAGGTGTTGAAGGAGGGTAAGCGGCAGCTGCGCGACCTGGCCTTCCTCTCGAAGATCAACATCGACCGCAGCGATGCGCTGCGCTTTGAGAAGGCGCTGCTCGACGACTGGCTGCGGGCCGACTTCCCGCGGGCGAAGTAGTCCGGCCCGCTTCCGGCGCAGGCTGATCCCCACGCGCGCGTCCCACCGGACGCGCGTTTTTTGTCGGCGCCCCGCGGGAGAGTCTTGCGGTTCGCGGCCGGGACCCTTGAGATCTGCGCCCGTCGACCATTGTGGCCGACCCCGACTTACCTCCCCATGAACCTGTCCGCCTTCCCCCGCTGCCGTGGTCTCCTGCTGACCGCGTTATCCCTGCTCTCGTTCACCGCCCTGTCCGCCGCCGAGGTCTTCGAAGGCCGCGTGCACATGGAGGTTTCCTCCTCGAAGAAGAAGGAGCCGATGGCGATCGATTATGCGATCAGGGAAGGCCTGATGCGCTACGACATGCCCCAGGATTCGTCCCACCGCGGCGGCGCCGCCGCGGTGATCATCGATTTCGCGCACAAGGAGATGATCATGCTCATGGAGCACAACGGGCAGAAGAACTTCATGCGCCATCCGCTGGCCCAGCCGATGGAAGCGGCGGCCAGCCAGGCCGCGGCCGAGCATGTGGGCACGGCGCCCGTGGCCACGGGCCGGACCGAGATGATCGCCGGCTACCTGGCGACCGAGTACAAGTACACCGGCGCCAAGGGCGAGAGCTACGAGCTGTGGCTCGCGAAGGGGCTGGGCACGTTCATGTTTCCCCAGGCGCAGGGCCCGATGGGCGGGCGCGGCGCGCCGTCCCCGGAGTGGGAGAAGATCGCGCGCGACGGCAGTTTCTTCCCGCTGCGCGTCGTCGGCCACGACGCCAAGGGCGCCGAGACCACCCGACTCGAGGTGAAGAAGATCGAGAAGGGTCCGCTCCCGGACTCGCTGTTCTCCACCGACGGCTACACCGAGTTCAAGATGCCGGACCTGGGGGACATGTTCAATCCCCTCAAGCGGCGCTGACCCACCCGCGTGACGGCGCGGCTCGACAAATGGCTGTGGGCCGTGCGGCTCTTTCCCTCCCGCGCCCAGGCGGCGGCGGCGATCCAGGCCGGCGGCGTGGAGGTGAATGACCGGGCCGCCAAGCCGGCGCGCGAGGTGCATCCCGGGGAAATTGTCACTGTCCGGCAGGGCCTGATCCGGCGCACGCTGCGCGTGGTGGCGGCACCCCGGTCGCGCGTGGGCGCCAAGCTGGTGCCCGATTACTGCACCGACCTGACGCCGCCGGAGGAGTTCGCCAAGGCCCGGGAGCAGCGGCTGCAGCACGTGCTGGCCCGCGCCCAGGGCAGCGGGCGTCCGACCAAGCGCGAGCGGCGCGAGATCGACCGCGTCTTTGGCTGAATCCCGGCCGGCTCCACTCATGAACGTCTATTCCAAGTTCGAGACCGAGCTCGCGGTGCGGCCGGACGACATCGACCTCTACCAGCACGTGCATTCCACGCGCTACCTCGACTACGTGCTGGCGGCGCGGTTCGACCAGATGGACCGCTGCTATGGGATGTCGATGCAGGCCTTCGCGGCGCTGGGCCTCGGGTGGTTCATGACCTCCGCCACCATCCACTTCAAGCGGCCGCTCGGGTGGGGCGACCGGATGACGGTCCGGACCTGGATCGAGAGTTTTTCCGAGACGGGCTGCCGGGTGGCGTTCGAAATCGAGAAGCTGCCGACCGGCAAGCGCGTGTGCGACGGCCACTGTGACTACACCCTGGTGACCCTCCAATCCGGCCGCGCCACGCCGCTGCCGGAGGAGATCCGGGCGAAATATTCGATCTAACCCGTTGGTGGGTGAAGGACAGGGTCGCGAATTACCTTGCAATCCCCCCGACGATCCGTGACTTAAGCAGCTGATCGATAGAGAAAACGTTAGATGACAGCATCTGGTGAGTCGTTGGCTGAGCGTTTGGCTTAAGTGATGATTTCGAAACCCACGGTGGGAACGGAACTGGCAGCGGACGGTAGGATCTTCGAGACATCACATGAGTAATTCCAAACTATACGTCGGTAACCTGTCGTTTAAGACCACCGAGGACGAGCTTCGCGCCGCTTTCGGCCAGTTCGGCACCGTGACCGACCTTTACGTCGCCATGGACAAGATGACCGGCCGCCCGCGCGGCTTCGCGTTCGTCACCATGGGCACCGCTGAAGAGGCCAAGGCCGCGACCGAGAAGATGAACGGCACCGATCTCGGTGGCCGTCAGCTGACGGTCAATGAGGCCCGTCCCAAGGAAGAGCGCCCCGGCGGCGGCTTCGGCGGTGGCCGTGGCTTCGGCGGCGGCGGTGGCGGCGGCGGTGGCCGTGGCTTCGGTGGTGGTGGCCGTGGTGGCGACCGCGATCGTGGCGAGCGCCGCTACTAAGCCTCGGTTCTAGCGAACTGAATTTCGAGGGACGGAGCTCCTTTGGAGCTTCGTCCCTTTTTCTTTTCTGACTTTCCTTCCGCCGCGGAACTGCGGCCCTGTTTTATGCCTTTCAAAGCCCTTCATCTTTCCGAAAACGTGCTCCGCGGCGTGCAAGCCGCCGGGTACACCGATCCGACCCCCATCCAGCTGCGCGCCATTCCGGCCGTGCTGACGGGAGGCGATGTCATCGCCTCCGCCCAGACGGGCACCGGCAAGACTGCCGCCTTCGCCCTGCCCGTGCTCACCCGCCTGGGTCACCACGGCCGCGCCCGCGTGCTCGTGCTCGAGCCAACCCGCGAGCTCGCGGCCCAGGTCGAGACCGCCTTCCGCGACTTTGCCCGCTTCACCGACATCCGGACCGTCGCCGTCTTCGGCGGCGTGGGCTACGGCCAGCAGCGCTCCGAGCTCAAGCGCGGCGTCGATGTCATCGTCGCCACCCCGGGCCGGCTGATGGATTACCTCCAGGACCGCACCGTCAGCCTGCAGGACATCAGCATCCTCATCCTCGACGAGGTCGACCGGATGCTCGACATGGGCTTCCTGCCCGTCGTGAAGGACATCGTGGCCCGCTGCCCGCGCGAGCGGCAGACGCTGTTCTTCTCCGCCACGGTGCCGCCCGAGATCGCGGCGATCGCGTCGTTCGCCCTGCGCAATCCCACCAAGGTGGAGATCGGCATCGCCCGCTCGGTCAACGAGTCCGTCAAGCACGCCCTCTATCCGGTGGCGGCCGAACAGAAGTTCGAGCTGCTCGAGGCCCTGCTCGCGAAGACCGACTTCGACAGCGTGCTGGTGTTTTCCCGCACCAAGCATGGCGCCGACAAGATCGCGCGCCGCCTCAAGACCGCCAACCACTCGGTGGCCGTGCTGCACGCCAACCGCTCCCAGAACCAGCGCATCGAGGCACTGGCCGGCTTCAAGTCCGGCAAGTACGAGGTCATGGTGGCGACCGACATCGCCGCGCGCGGCATCGACGTCGCGGGCGTCTCGCACGTGATCAACTACGACGTGCCGGAGAAGCCCGAGGACTACGTGCACCGCATCGGCCGCACCGGCCGGGCGCAGGCCGTGGGCGACGCCTTCACGCTGGTCACGCCGGAGAATGCCGGCGACATCCGCGACATCCAGCGGTTCATCGGCCAGAAAATTCCGGAGCTGAAGCTCGAGGGCTTCAACTACCGTCCGATCGTCGCCCGTCCCGCCCAGGAGTATGCTCCCGGCGGAGCCCACTCCAAGCCGAGCCGCCAGGGCGGCTGGAATCGGTTTGGTGGCGGCGGGGGCCGGCGCCGCGCCCGCTACTGAGCGGGCCCGGCCGGTCTCATCCCGCTTTCCACTTTCAACCCACGGCGCGCCGCCCCAGCATCGGCGCCCATGACCGTCCCGGTTGCCGCCGTCGAGAAGCACCTAACCCGGCTGCAGGCCTGCACGCGCTGCCCGCGCATGCACCGGCCCGTGGTCGTCGGGCGTCCGGCCGCCAGCCGCGTGGTGCTCGTCGGCCAGGCGCCGGGCGACAAGGAGCCGAAGCTGGGCCGGCCCTTCGCGTGGACCGCGGGCAAGACGCTCTTCAAGTGGTTCGCCGGGGCAACCGGCTGGACCGAGGACGAGGTCCGGGCCCGGATCTACTTCGCGGCGGTGTGCCGCTGCTTTCCCGGCAAGCGTCCCGAGGGCGGCGACCGCGTGCCGGCGCCCGAGGAGATCGCGAACTGTTCCGCCTGGCTCGAGCGCGAGTTCGAGCTGCTCCACCCGGAGCTGGTGCTGCCGGTGGGCAAGCTGGCCATCACCCAGTTCCTGGGCGAGCGCCCGCTGGCCGAGACCATCGGGCACACGTTCCGCGTCGATTACCGCGGCCATGCGGTTGACTGCATTCCGCTGCCGCATCCCTCGGGGGCCTCGCCGTGGCACCGGATGGAGCCGGGGAAGACGCTGCTGGGCCGGGCGCTGGGTCTGGTCGCGGCGCATCCGGCGGTGAAAAAATCCGTGTCATTTGCCTGATCTGCGCTAAATCAGCCTGCTGCATGCCCTCATTTGCCCGCCGCCTTGGCCTGTTGCTGCTCGTCCTGCTGCCCGTTCTGCTGCTTCAGGCGCAGCGGGAAAAACTGCCGCCCGAGGACCTCGAGTTCGTCGAGCAGAACTGGCCGAACGCCACCAAGACGGACATGGGCGTCCGCTACGTGATCCTGCGCGAGGGCCAGGGGCCGGTGCCGGCCCCGGGCGAGCTCGTGGCCCTGATCTACACGGGCCGGCTGCTGGACGGCACGACCTTCGACCAGTCCGTGGACCCGGCGCGGCCGTTTGTCTTTCGCGTGGGCCGCGACCTCGTGATTCAGGGCTGGGACTATGCGGTCCAGCAGATGAAGCGCGGCGAACGCCGGCTGATCATCATCCCACCCGAGCTAGCCTACGGCACGCGCGGCTCGCCGCCGCGGGTCCCGCGCAACGCCACCCTGGTGTTTGTGATCGAGCTGCTGGAGATCAGGCACGACTGAGCCGCCGCTGGGCCAGCAGGTTGTCGGTCGTGTAGAGGGCGAGACCGCACCAGATGAAGGCAAAGGCCGCCGCGCGCTCGCGCGAGAACGGCTCGTGGTAGCACCAGACGCCGAGCGCGAACTGCACGGTGGGGGCGATGTACTGCAGCAGGCCGAGGGTGGAGAGCCGGATCCGGCGCGCCCCGTAGGCAAACAGCAGCAGCGGGATCGCGGTCACCACGCCGGCGCCCACGATCATGACATGCTCCAGGGTGCCGACGCGGCCGAGCGCGCCCACCCCGGTGAACTGCTGCCAGGCGATGAAGCCGAGCGCGAACGGGCAGAGCAGCAGGGTTTCCAGCCCGAGGCCGGTCAGCGGGCCGAGCGACGATTGCTTCCGCAGCAGGCCGTACGCCCCGAAGGTCGCCGCCAGCGTGAGGGCGATCCACGGCAGCCGGCCGACGCCGAGGAGCAGGAGCGAGACCCCGACAACGGCGAAGGCGATGGCGAGCCATTGCAGGCGCCGCAGGTGTTCGTGCAGCACCAGGCGGCCAAGGGCGACGTTCACGAGCGGCACGAGGAAATACCCCAGGCTGGTTTCAAGCACCCGGCCGTGGTTCACGCCCCAGACGTAGACGAGCCAGTTCAGCGTGAGCAGCACCCCGCTGAGGGCATGCCACCGCAGCGCGCGGGGGGTCCGCAGGGCGGCCCCCAGCTCCTTCAGGCCCGGTCCCACGGCCATGAGCCCCAGCACGAAGAGCAGTGACCAGAGATGCCGGTGGGCGATGAGCTCGGTGGCGTCAACGTCCGCAAGCTGCTTCCAGTAGATCGGAAACAGGCCCCAGGCGGTATAACACGCCGCCGCCGCGAGCGCCCCGCGCCCGGCGGCGCGGTGAGCGTCCCCGCTCATTTCCCGGTCGCGCGGATGTAGGGGTAGCGCGCGTGGAACTCGTCAAGCGCCTGCTGCCGGGCGACATCGGCGTGCAGGCCCTGGGTCACGAGCTCGGCGGTGCGCTTCTCCACGAAACGCTGGCGGAAGCTTTCCTCGACGTCGGAGGCGATCGAGGTGGTTTCCTTTGGTTTTTTATCGCCATGCGAACCAAACCAATGGGGCCAGACATGCCAGCAACCGGCGGACAACAGGAGAAAAGGGAGCAGGCCAAGGGGAAGCAGGCGTTTCATAGATGAATAAACTCGGATGGGTTAAAAGTTACCATGGGGGTAGTTGACCGCGAGAGAATCTTTTTGGTTTCGCGCCGAACGCAAAATTCCTATCCATTTACATCCCATGAGCGATGAGACTCCGCCACCTTCATTGCGTCTGAAGCCGCGCCAGCGGCCGGACGCGGAGCCGCCGCCGGCTGCGCCGGCCGCGCCTCCGGGGGCGGAGTCGGATGCCGGCCGGCTTCGACTCAAGCCCAAGCTGGGGGGCGACAGCGCCGCCGCGGCGCCTGCGCCGGAGCCCGCACCCGAGCCCGTTCAGCCTCCTCCGGCTCCTGCCAGCGAGCGCATCCGGTTGAAGCCGAAATTGAATGCGGAGCCGGCCCAAGCCGCTGCGGCCGCACCAGCCGAGCCCGCTCCGGCCTCCGAGTCGGCACCGCCGCCGCCAGCGCCCGAAGAGGGCAAAATCAAGCTCAAGATCAAGATCCCCGGAGCCCAGCCGGCCGCGACTGCCGCGGCCGCCCCGCCGCCCCTGCCGTCGGCCGACGCGCCCGCTGAGGAAGCCCCCGTCGTGGCCGTGCCTCCGCCTTTCCCGGTGGTGCTGCCTCCGGGAGCTCCGGCCGAGCCGACGGTGATCCGCCCGCCCGGGGCAGCCCCGCGTCCGCCGGTCCGCCGTCCGCCCCCGGCGGTCGAGGTCGCCACCGCTCGCCGGAAAAGGCTCGTTCGCCTGCTCCTGGTCGCCGTCGGCGGCGTGGCGGTCGCCGCCATGATGATCTTCCTGGCGATCTCAAAGTTTGTGGAGACGGAGCCGCCGCCCCGCCCGAAAAAGACGCTGCTGCCCCCGGTGGCCGTCAAGCCCGTGCAGGAGCCGACCCAGACGCCGGAAACGGAATCGGCGACGACCAAGCCGGTGGCCCCTGAGGTGACCGAGCCCGTCCGGCCTCGACCGGCCCGCCAGCACCCCAAGTCCACTTCCTTGTCGACAACCGCGACCACCGACCTGGCGCCGGGCGTGACCGTGACGACCGAGGCCGTCGAGGCGGAGGTCGAGGCGAGCCAGGCTTTCCGCACCTTTGTTGCCGATGCCAAGATCAGCGGTGTGTTTCAGGGCACGCCCTCGCGCGCCTTCATCAACGGCCGGCTGATCCGCGTGGGCGAGGTGGTTGATTCCTTGCTGGGCGTCCGGTTTGAGAGCGTGGATCCCGCGACCAAGACCATCGTGTTCAAGGACACGACCGGGGCGAAGGTCGCCCGCCGCTACTAGTCAGGCCGTCGCCACGGTCCAGTGTTCCCGGCCCTTCACGGTGCGGGGCACGTGACCCGGCAGACGAATCTCCGCCGTGACGCCGCGCGGCAGCGCCAGCTCGACGTCGTAGCCCTGGGCGACCCGCCGCCAGCGGCTCGTGATCGAGCCCTGCGGCGTGGGCACGGTCGCGCCGCCCGACTCGCCCATGAACACCGGGGCGAAGTGAATCCGCTTCCACGCCGGCGCCGTCTGGCGGATGCCGCCGATGATCGCCATGAGGTGGAAGAGCGGATGCGCGGACCAGGCGTGGGAATGACTGATGGGGAAGGCTGGGTGGTCCTTGAACAGCTCGAACGTTGATCCTTGGGCGATCATGGGCTCCCAGCGGGGACGCAGGTGGCGCACCACCTCAGCCCCGTGGCCCAGCGACGTGAGCACGGCATAGACATAGGTGATCCAGTAGGCGCTGGGCTGGGCCTTGTGACCGGACTCATCCTTCAGGTATTCGAGCAGGTAGCGCTCCATCGCCGCCGCCGCGGACGGCTGCAGGTCGGTCATGAGCGCAAGCGTCTGGGCGTGCGCGGAGGTGCTCTTGAGCACGCGGCCTTTCGCATCGTAGCCATCGCCCATCAATCCCTTGGGCGTGACGAGCGCCTTCAATCGCGTGCGGATCTGGCGCGTCCAGCGTTCGCAACGAGCCGCGCGCGCCGGCTGGCGGTCGAGCCGGTGCAGCGCCGCGAGGCGCTCCAGCGCGATCAGCAGCCAGAAATTGTAGACGCTCGACGCTCCGTCGCGGGGCAGGTCGGTCCAGTCGAGGAACAGCCAGTAGCGCGGATCGTACTGCACGAGCCCGTGCTTGCCGGTGTGCGCGCGGAAGTAATCCAGGGCGCGCTCAACCACGGCATGGTGGTCGCGGAACGGCTGCAGGTCACCCGTCTGCCAGTAATAATCCCACTGGGTGATGATCCAGGTCAGCGTGAAGTCGGGCAGCACGCAGTTGTGCGCCATCGTCGGCGCATGGCCGTAGGTGATGCCGTCGGTGGTGGTCTGGCCGCCGATCTGGTAGATCCCGCGCCGGAACAGGCGCGCGTCGCCGCTCAGGTGGAAGGTGTTCCAGGCCTGCACGCGCGCGTCGCCCCACCACTGCGCCTGCTCGCGCCAGGGCGTGTCCACGTAGGCATCGAGCATGCAGTTCTGCTGGGACCACGCACAAGTCTCCCAGATCTGCTCGAGCATGCGGTCCGAGCTCTCGAAGCGGCCGAGCCGCTCGAGCGGATA
>Ga0265327_10001525_pt1 | contig 28591 bp, 32 predicted proteins | sample 41621metaG_FD_202089 | JGI IMG/M metagenome (GOLD analysis project Ga0265327, IMG submission 202089) | Rhizosphere microbial communities from Carex aquatilis grown in University of Washington, Seatle, WA, United States - 4-16-21 metaG | ecosystem: Host-associated > Plants > Roots > Rhizosphere...
GTCGAGTTCCAGACCGGCTCGATCTTGGGGTTGGCCAGGGCACGGTCGGCCATGATCTTCGAGGCCCGGAGTTCGTCGCGACGGTGGATCAGGTACACCTTGCTGGCGAAGCGGGTCAGAAAGGACGCCTCTTCGCACGCGCTGTCCCCTCCCCCGATTACGGCCACCGGCACGTCCCGGTAAAAGGCTCCGTCGCACGTGGCGCAGGACGTCAGGCCGTGGCCGATGAGCGAATGCTCGTTCGGCAGGCCGAGGTGGCGGGGCGCGGCACCGGTCGCCACGATCAGCGTTTTCGTTTCAAAAGTTTCCGAGCCGCAGTTGAGCTTGAAGGTGCCGTCCGCACGGTGTTCGACGGATTCGACCGAGGCCCACGCAACGCGGGCACCGAATTTTTCCGCCTGCTGCTGCATTTTCATCATCAGCTCCGGTCCCTGGATGCCCTCGGGGAAGCCGGGGAAATTCTCCACCTCCGTGGTGGTGGTCAACTGGCCGCCTGGCTGGGTGCCGGACAACAGCAAGGGGCTCAGATTGGCACGGGCGGTATAAATGGCGGCGGTGTAACCGGAGCATCCGGTGCCGATGATGATGACATTTTCCATAAAGCTGCTGGAGAGAGGAGCCGCGAGAATCGGGCGGGAAGCTTCCGCTGGCAAGCGATGAGTGCGGCCACCGTTACTGGATGCCGCGCAGGAGTTTCTGCTGCTTGATCCAATCCCGATCCGGGTCGGAAAGCCGGTTTTCCACGGTGCGGGAGCGCCGGCCATCCGGTTCCACGAGGTAGAGCGTGCCATTCGAATACGACAGGAGCTTCGCGAAGACCTTGTTGCCGCTGCGGTCCTGCCATTCGCGATAGCCCTTCTGCATGAGCCCGGAGCGCCACTCGTTGCCCGCCTTCGCCGCCAGCCCCTGGCCTTGCTTCAGCAGGCCCCAGGTGTAGTCGGCTCCGCCGGCCTTGTATCCCTTGTAGCGGCCGATCACGTCGCCGCTGGGAGAAAGCACCAGCAGGGCCGGATAGCCCATCACCTTGTAGCGCTTGTTCATTTCCGCGATGTAGGCCTTGTTCTCGATCTCCTTTTCGGTGGCCTGCTCCATCGACAGATTCGGATCCTTGACCCGTGGATAGGCATCGATTCGCAGACGGACGAACTTCTCCTTCGCCCATTGCTCGAAGTCCTTTTTGGCGAACAGCTCGTCGTCCAACTGCCGCGAGGTCGGACTGCGCTGGGAATCGGTGAAGTAAATCAGCAGCGGCTTGCCATCGCGGACGGCACGCTGGCGGGCGATGCTTTCATTATCCTCCCACAGTCCCTTCTTGGGCGCCGCCATGAGAGTGGAAAGTTCCGGAATGCCGTTCTCCGGATGGTCCGGATCGGTCCAGGAGATTTCATTGTCCGGCGTAATCATCGTCGGAGAAATGGGAACATTGCTCCCGGCAGCCACGGCCGTGCCACCACCGCTCCCGCCTCCAGCCCGCAGCGCGGAGCTGGCGGCCATCAGCGCTTCCTTTCGCGACAGGGCATCGGATTTATCCTCGGCCTTGGCCTTGTCACCGCCCAAACCAGGAATTTTGGCACAGGAGGGCAGCAACAACATGACCAAAGCAGCGGCGCGGAACCAGGGAGACATGCCTGAGCATGTGCAGCCGAAGCGGCGGCTTCCAAGTCCCAAAGTGAAGGGCCTGATGGTCCGGTTGCCCTTGCCACGGCGGAAGGCGGCTTCTTTACTGTCGCCGATGACCGCCCTCTTCCGCATTCTGATGGTGCTCGGCACCTTGGTCACGACCGGTCTGGCCGAGTCGGAACGGCCCGTCTTCCTCGACAAGGCGGACGCGTTTCCCGCGCTTGAAGCCACCAGGGGCATCACCGGAGTCTGGGAACGAATCCAGTTCCGCGCCCACGAAGAGCCCTTCCTGGTCGTGGCCACCGTGATCTTCGTGCTGGCGATCCTGCATACCTTTCTGGCGATCCCGATCACCAAGCTCGCCCACCGTGTGCAACACGATCACGAGCTGAAGGTGAAGGGCGACCCTGAGCACCTGAAGCGGGTCTCGTTCAAGGGCACGATTCTGCATTTCCTCGGAGAAGTGGAGGCAGTCTTCGGGATCTGGGTGGTGGTGCTGCTGGCGGCAATGGCCTGGTTCTACAAAGTGGAAGCGGTCACCGGCTACGTGATGCATGTGAATTTCACCGAACCCTTGTTCGTGGTGATCATCATGACGCTGGCCTCCACCCGGCCGGTGCTGCGGTTCGCGGAAGGCTGCCTGCGCTTCTTCGCCCGCTTTGGAAAAGAGAGCCCGGCCGCGTGGTGGCTCTCGATCCTGATCATCGCGCCGATTCTCGGCTCCTTCATCACCGAACCCGGCGCGATGACGATCGCCGCCCTCCTGTTGGGCCGGAAATTCTACCGCCTGAAGCCCCGCCCGATGTTCGCCTACGGCACCATCGGCCTGTTGTTCGTAAACATCTCCGTCGGCGGCGTCCTGACCAATTTCGCCGCGCCTCCGGTGCTGATGGTGGCGGACAAGTGGAATCTGACGACCGCCCACATGTTCATCCATTTCGGGGACAAGGCGGTGCTGGCCATCGTCGTCTCCACGCTCACCTACTATCTCTTTTTCCGGAACGATCTGAAGGCCATGGCCGCCCTGGTGCCGGACCGTGACGGGGACGGCTTGGCCGACTGGACTCAACGTGAAACGCCGGTGCCGATCTTCGTCACGATCGTGCACCTGACATTCATGGTCATCACGGTGCTGACCGCCCACTATCCGCCCCTGTTCATCGGTGGCTTCCTGTTTTTCCTGGCCTTTGGAAAGGCGACCCAGCACCACCAGAATCCGATTTCACTGCGGGGTCCCATCCTGGTCGGCTTCTTCCTCGGTGCCCTGGTGATCCATGGCGGTCTCCAGAGCTGGTGGCTGCAGCCGATCATTTCCAGCCTGACCGAATGGCCCCTGTTCCTCGGCTCCACGCTGCTGACTTCCTTCAATGACAACGCGGCGATCACCCTACTCGCCAGCCAGGTGGACGGACTTTCCCACGCGCTCAAATACGCGGTACTGGCAGGAGCCGTCACCGGCGGCGGTCTCACCGTGATTGCCAATGCGCCGAACCCCGCCGGGCAGGCCATTCTGGGCCGCTACTTCGGGGATGGCGTGTCCCCGCTCAAATTGCTTCTGGCCGCCCTGCTGCCGACGGTTCTCGTGGCGATCAGTTTCATGCTGATGCCCGACCGCACCGCCCACCTCCAGGATGCCCCGCCGGCTCCGATCCACCCCGAAACTCCCAATCCATCCGATGTTCACCGGCCTCGTTGAAGCCACCGGCACCGTCTCCGCCCTCGATTTCCTGGGCGATCAGGCGCGCCTCACCCTCCGCATCCCCTTTCAGAACGAACTGGCCCTCGGAGATTCGGTGGCGGTCAACGGCTGCTGCCTGACCGTAGCGGAACTCCTCCCTGCGGGGACGTCGTTCGATGTTCTGATGCAAACCCTCCGCGTGACCTCCCTTGGCGCCCTTCAAGTGGGATCGGAGATCAACCTCGAACGCGCGATGCTGGCCACCGCCCGCTTCGGCGGCCATTTCGTGCAAGGCCATGTGGATGCAACCGGCACGATTGTCGCACTCGAACCACACGGCCAGGACCACCGCTTCGAAGTCGCGCTGCCACCGGAGATCCAGCGCCTTTGCATCGACAAGGGCTCCCTCTGCGTCGACGGCATTTCCCTGACGATCGCCGAATTGAAGGAATCCAGCGCTGTATTCTGGATCACGCCGCATACCTTCGCCCACACCCATCTCCACGCCGCCGCAGCCGGGCAACCGGTGAATCTGGAGGCCGATCTGCTCGCCAAATACGTCGAACGCCTGGTGGCCGGGCGTTGACCGGTCAGTCCGAGTCCATGCCCTGCTCGGCATGCAGGGTGGCGATCGCCCCGGGGGTCCGCCGCTCGACGATGATCTCCCCCAGCAACTGGCTTTGCCGGATGACAAACTGATTGAGCTTCATCAACTCCAGCACCGCGAGGAAGGTCACGATCACCTCCGCCTTGGTGGTCGCACCATCGAACAGATCCTCGAAACGCCGGGCCTGGCCGCCGACGAAGTGGCCGAGCAGGAACTCGATCTTGTCGGAAACCGTGTAGCGGTCGTCGATGATGTCGCCGAAATCGTGGGATTCCTCGAAGCGCTTCAGGACATTCTGGAACGCACGGATCAGGTCGAAAATCGACACCTCGCCGAGCGGGGCCGGTGTGACGTCGACCGGCACTTCACCGGGTTCCGGCTGATGGGCGAAGGCACCTTCCTGTTCGATTTCCCGTAGCGAAAGGAAACCGGCCGCATCCTTGAACTTCTTGTACTCGATGAGCTGGCGGATCAACTCCCAGCGCGGATCGTCCTCCTCGGCGTCCTCTTCGGGCGGCTGCTCGGTGCGCGGCAGGAGCGTGCGGCTTTTGATATACATCAGGTTGGCCGCCATGACGATGAATTCGGAGGCCAAATCGATGTTCAGCAGCTTGAATGTGTCGATGTAGTCAAGGTACTGGCGGGTGATCCGCTCGATGGAAATCGTGTGGATGTCCACTTCGTCCTTCTTGATGAGGTAGAGCAGCAGGTCGAGAGGGCCTTCGAAAATCTCCAGTTTGACCTTGTAATCGGTGGTTTCCACGGGGCGCTTGGTAGGTGATGCAAGGTGCACGTGCGAGGGAAATTTCGGCTCGCGCATCCGGACACGGGCAGATTGAATGCCGCCGCCCAGCAGGCCCACGCATGGAAACCGACCAACTTCAGGCATTCAACGAGCGGCTCAGCCAATGGATCTCCAATCAGGGATTTTGGTTCCAGCTCCGCTACTCCATGTCCGGCGGTGGCTACTCCTCCGCCACTTTCCATTTCCTGCGGCTGCTTTTCCGCCTGTTCCTGTTCATGATCCTCGCCGGGGTCGGTGGCTGGATCTACCTGGTCAAGCGGGTGGATGCGAAGACCTTCCCCCGAAAGCTCGAAGCCGCCATCGGCCGCAATCTGGAAGCGTCCGAAGCCAAGGTCGATGGATTCCAGCGGATTCAGAGCAAGCTGAACATGCGCTACTTGAGTTGCACGGGTGGCTCCGATTCGTTTTACTCCGGCTTCAAGGCCTGGAACATCCACTGCGACATGGGCCTGCTGGACGGCGTCATCGGCACCTGGAAGCCGGGCCCCCTGACCGTCGACCGGATGGAAATGGAAATCCGCGCCGGATCGGACGATCAGGAGCAGGCGGGCCGCCGTTCCGCTTCATTCCTCAAGGTGTTTCCGAAGTTCGACGCTTCGTCGATTGAAGTCTCAAGTGCCACCATCCGGTGGGGATTCCTCTCCGACCTGACCAAGGGCTCGATCGAACGCAGCCACCTCAACGCCCAGCGCGTCGAGGACGGCTGGCGCCTGCAGTTCCACGATGGCCAGTTTACCCAGGGCTTGTTCCGCCGCATCGACATCAAGCGTCTCGTCGTGGTTGCCACCTCGACCGGGATCAAGGTCGAAGAGGCCGAATTCACCGTGAAGCCGGACGATTTGAATGGTCCGGTAGGAACGCTGTCGATGTCCGGTGTCACCGTAGGGGGAGGTGCGCGCCCCGCGGTCGCCGGGTCCGCCAAGCTCCGCCATGCTCCCTTGGAGACCCTGATGCCGGAGCGATTCCAAGGTTTCATCGAAGGATCGATTTCCACCGATTTCAAACTGTCCGGCTCGACCAACTCCACCGACGGCGTGACCTTCGATGGGCAGGTCGTGCTCGACGGCAAGGACCGCATCACCCTACGCGACCGCATTCCTTTGCTGCGTGCGCTGACCAATGTCGGGTCCGCCGCCAAATATCGCAAAGTGGTATTTTCGGAAGGATCCTTCGTCCTCCGCTCCAGTGGCGGCGTCCTCGACATCCATGACGTGAACCTGAAGGCATCCGAGCCCTCGAGCGAGTTGGTGGTCATGACCATGCAGGGTTCTCTCAAGGCACGCCCGCCAACCAGGGCGGAGATCGACGCAGCGGTCAGCCGGCGTTCCCCCAGCAACATTTCCGCGATCTTTGATAACAGCGTCTTCACCGAGGATATCGGCAAACAACCGACCTCGACCAATTCTGGGGATGGCGACAAGGGGGAAGACCTTTCCTTGAAAAAGGCGGCCGCCTTGTCCCGGGCGGATGAAGACAAGCAGGAAAAGGAAGACAAAACCGGGCAGGATCCTGACGTTTTCGCCAGGTTGGGCCAAGGTCAGGTTGATGCCCGCACCCAGCGGATCCAAGAGCAGGGCAAGGAAGTCGTGGCCCGCACCCTCCGCTACGAGGGAGCCCTCCAAATCACGATTCCCGGTGACTCCTTCGAGCGCGCTGATGATCTGCGGCCGGTCTATCCCGCCGATCCCGTCACCGGGCGTATCCTGATCAACGTGCCTCTCGAAGGCTCGCTCTTCGATGTCACGCTCAAGCAAGCGGAGGACATCTACCTCAAGGGCCGCCGCCACGATTGAGTTGAGCGGCGGCGGAGCTCAGACGGCAGCAGCGGCAAGGCCCAGCGACGCGTAAATTTCGCGGGTCGCGCGGCTCTTGTTCAGGGTGTAAAAGTGGATTCCGGCGACACCGGCATCCAGCAGCCCGGCGCATTGCTGCGCGGCATAGTGGATACCCACCCGCTCGACCGCCTCGGCATCCCCCCGTGCCCGTTCGAGAGCCCGCAGCAGGGTGGCCGGAAAGCGGGCTCCCGCCGCCAACTCCGCCATCCGCTTCATGCCTTGAATCGAGGCGACCGGCATGATCCCGGCCAGAATCGGCACACGGATCCCGAGCAGGTCACAGCGGTCCCGGAAGTCGAGAAAATCACGGTTGTCGAAAAACAACTGGCTGCAGATGTAGTTGGCACCTTCATCGATCTTCGCCTTGAGATGGTCCAGTTCGAGCAGGCGGTTCGGGGTATCCGGGTGGCCTTCGGGGAACCCGGCGACGCCAATGGCAAAACCGCGCGGATCAGGATGGCGGCCGCTCTCGTTGAACTCACGGATGAAGCGGACGAGATCGGCCGCGTGACGGAATTCTCCCTGGGACCAGTCATAGTTCGTGACCCCGCGCGGGGCATCCCCCCGCAGCGCCAGGATGGCGGTGACGCCCGCAGCCGCATAGCGGGTAAGGAGAGCGTCAATTTCGGCACGGGTGTGGCCGATGCAGGTCAGGTGCGGCACGGGAGGGATGGCCGTGGTTTCCTTGATCCTGACCACCAGATCATGAGTCAGTTCGCGGGTGCCGCCTCCGGCTCCATAGGTGACCGAAACGAATGAGGGGCCGAGTGGTTCAAGCTCGCGGATCGTCTGGTAAAGCTCCTCGGAGGACGCCGGCGTGCGGGGCGGGAAAAACTCGAAGGAAAAGCCTGGGCGTCGGGTGGAAAGGAGATCGAGAATGTGCATCGGGCTGGGCGGGAAAGCGTGGAAATCCATGCGCGGACGAAACTTCCGGGGGTTTGTGGAGTTTCACTCTCGAAGTCCCCGGTCGCAGGGCCTAGAAAAACGCCGAATCCGAATGAAAACAATCCCCGTTTCGCTGGTCTTTGCCAGTACCTTGCTTGGAGCATGGGCCGACCCTGCGCCCACGGAAGGTCCGACGCCGCCTGCCGCCGGTGAAACGCACCCGGCACCACCAGCCGGAGAACCACACCGTGGCGGTGGCGGCAACAAGCGCGCCTCGGCTGAATTCTGGAAGCGGGCGGATACCAACGGCGATGGCTTTGTCTCGAAGGAAGAATTTTTCGCCCTCCCGCGCATCGCCAAGCTCCCGGAGGAAAAGCGCCTCAAGCTGTTCGAGCGCCTGGACAAGGACGGGGACGGCAAGCTTTCCAAGGAAGAGCTGGTGAAAATGGGCGAAGGCGGCCCGCCACTCGGCTTCCCACGGCTGGCAGAGCTGGATACCGACCACAGCGGCGGAGTGAGCTTCGAAGAGTTCAAGGCGGCGGAGTTTGTGAAAAAACTGCCACCTGACCAGCAGGAGGCTCTTTTCAAGCGGCTGGACCGCGACGGCGATGGCCAGATCACCCCGAAGGATCGGCCTGCCGAGCAGCCCCACCATGAGAATGAGGGTGGCGAGAACGGGCCGGGGATGGGCCTGCGCCAGATCCTCCGCACGCTCGATGCCAATGGCGACGGGGCGGTTACCTTCGAGGAGTTCCAGAAGGCTCCATTTGCCGAACGTATGGGAGAAGACGCGCTCGAAAAGCGCTTCGAAAAGCTGGACCGCAATGGCGACAAGAAACTGACGATCGACGACGCAAAACCGGAAGGCGAAGGGGGCGAACACATGGAGCGCCCCGAGCGCCCGCGGCCCACGGATCAACCGAAGCCCCCGGGACAGTAAATTCCGAAACTCCGGTTTCCAAAGCCTCCGCTGCCACTGGCGACGGAGGCTTTTTGGTGGCCACCCGGTCGCGTCGCGGGAAGGGGTCAGAAATTGACTTCGAACCAGATTCCGCCGAAGAAGCGGGTGGACTCGGGATCGGCGTCCATCGGAATGGAAATGCCGACGAAGGGCGTCACCGAGACGCGCTTGCTGAAGTTATACGTGAAGGCAGCTCGGGCGTAGAGGTCATTCCAGCCATCGCGGCCGTAGTAGTCTTCCACGAAACTGGTGCCGGCCTGAAGGGCGATGAAGGAGGAATCGGTGACCGGGTGGCTCCACTTGGTTTCCAGCCATTCATAGAAACCGGAGGCCCCGGTGTCGTACGCGGCCCCGGCGGTCAGATCAAGGTCCTTGGTGGCGTGCCAGGTGAAGCTGGGCGCGAAGTCCACGCCGCTGTCGAGAATCGGATGGTCGAAGTCCTGACCGGTGATCGAGAAGGCGGCGGACCATTGCTTGGTCTCGTAATTCAGGTCCACGAAGAGGGTGGCTTCCGAATTGTCGCCCTGGCCGGCCTCGGTGCCATAGGAGCCGCCGATGTCGAGAGACCAGTTGTTGTCGAGGGCGATTTCACCCTGGAGCTGGAAGTCCAGCATGCTGTTCCCGACCTTGAAGCCGCGCCAGATGGTCTCCGAGCGGAATCCAGTGACCGCCTCGATGCCGAGTGGGATTTCCTTTTCCACCTCGGCTCCTGCCGGGAGCATGGCGACGAGCAACAGCAGCGGGACAGCACGGATCATGGCCGGATGCTGGCGTCCCTTCGCCGCCGGGTCAAGGAGCGCGGGCGGGCTCCCCGCATCTTCCCCTTCAAAAGCACGGGTGGTCTCGCCCGTGCTCATCCATTCCTATTGAACGGTCGGATTGGCGTCGACGGTCAGGCCCCCTGCGGTGACGCCGTCGTCACGGAGCTTGTCGTTCTTGCCGCGGCCCCACCAGAGGACGAAGGGCGAGGCGACGAAGATCGACGAGTAGGTGCCGACGATGATGCCGACCAGGATGACCAGGGCGAAATCGCGCAGGGTCGAGCCACCGAGGATGACGAGCGAAAGCACGGCCACCAGCGTGGCACCGGAGGTCAGGATGGTGCGGGAGAGGGTCGAGTTGATCGCCTCGTTCATCACTTCCTCCATCGTGTGGCCACCGAAGGAATGGGAAAGCCGCTCGCGGATACGGTCGAAGATGATGATGGTGTCGTTGATCGAGTAACCGGCAATCGTCAGGATGGCACCGACATGGATCAGGGACAGCTCGTTGCCGAGCAGCACCACCGCTCCGGCGGAGATCACGCAGTCGTGGAGAATGGCGACGAAAGCACCGACCGCGAACGAGAACTCGAAGCGGATCGTCACGTAGATGAAGATGCCGAGCAGGCCGAGCGCCAGGGCGAGGACCGAGGTGCGCATCGCATCGCCACCGATGAGGGAGGAAACGTCCGCCTTGCTGGCGTCAATCTTGTAGTGCTCCTTGCCGGTTGTTGGGTCGGTGACCTTCTCCGACAGGATCGGATAGGTCTCGCGCAGCTTGGCGGTGATCGCGTCGGAGTCACGGGAGTCGCACCGCACGGAAAGGAGGTGGCCGCTGGTCGGGTTGGACTCATCCTGAACGAAGGCTTCCTTGTTCAGGTGCATCTCCGGGGTGTTGATGATCTTTTCGGCCTCGATGTTGGAGATCGGCTTGTCACCGACCAGGAACTCGATGCGGGTGCCACCGGTGAAGTCAATGCCGAGGGACTTCTCCTTCTTGACGAAGAAGACGCCGATGGAAATGACCGCGAGCGTGAGCGAGACGGCGACGGCGGGGACGCGCTTGCCGAGGAAGTCGAAGTGCTTCGACTTGATCAGGTTCAGGAAGGAAAGCTGCTTGAGGAAGCCAAGATCGATCCCCCAGCGGAAGAGGACGCGGGTGGCGAGCACGGCCGAGAACATCGAGCAGAGCAGGCCGATCGTCAGCGTCACGGCGAAACCCTTCACCGTGCTGCTGGCCAGCCAGAAGAGGATGACAGCGGTGATGAGCGAGGTGACGTTCGCGTCGAGAATGGCGGTGAAGGCCTTGTCGTAGGCGGAAGCAATGGCCAGTCGCAGCGACTTGCCGGCTTCGAGTTCTTCCCGCAATCGTTCATTCACCAGCACGTTCGCATCCACGGCCACGCCGATGGTGAGGACGATACCGGCGATGCCAGGCAGCGAGAAGGTGAAGCCGAACATGGCCATGATGCCGAAGAGCATGACGGCGTTCAGCGCGAGACCGGCGACCGCGACGATGCCGGCCACGCGGTAATAAACCAAGACAAAGAGGAAGGTGAGGCCGAGGCCCAGCGCTCCTGCCCACACGCCCTGCTGGACGATGGCGGCACCGAGGAGAGGCGACACATCGCGGGATTCCTCGATCTTGAGCGGGTTCTCCAGCGGGTTCATCAGGTTGCTGGCGAGGTTCTGAACCTCACCGGGTTCGTGCAGACCCTCAATGACGAACTTCCGGCCCAGCGGAACGGTCTGAAGAACCGGTGCGTTGATGGCAATATTGTCGACCACCACGGCGATGCGATCGTGCTTTTCGGTCAAATGCTCGGTGAGGGCGATCATCTTTTCGCCACCGGCACTGGTGAGTTCGATGTCCACCGCATCACCCCTCATGGTGGAGGGGCGGGCATCGGAAACGTCCTGACCACTGAGTCCGATGCGTTTGCTGAGCAGGATCGGCGTTTTTTCAGCGCCGGGATCCTTGCCCTTCAGCATGAACACCTTGTAGCCGGGCACTACTTCCAGACCGGCGGCGACGTTCTGGACGAGACGGTCATTGTCCGGATGGACCTGGCGGAGTTCGAGGTGAGCCACTTCTTCCAGAACCTTGCGGATGTGGGCGGACTCCTCGGGTTTCACGCCGGGCATTTGAACAAGGATATGATCCGCACCCTGCGTGGCCACGAGTGGATCGGACGTGCCGAACCCATTGAGGCGTTGTTCGATGACTTCCTTGGCCTTGTCAATCTGCTGGGTGGTGATCGGCTGCTTGGTACCGTCCTCGTTCTCACGCGGTTGGACGCGGAGGGTGAAGGACGAGCCGCCGAGGATGTCGATGCCGCCCTTGAGGCGCTCCTTGAGCGGGAAAATCGAGATCAGGCAGAGAATCCCCATGCCCAGAAGCAGGGCAGTGCCGACGTTGCGCTTCCGCTTGTCGATCTCGGTCGCGAAGTACCAGACGAAGAGAACGAGCAGCACCATTCCGATGCAAAAGAGGAGAGTCGGATTCTCGAACGTCTTGTTCAGCCAACGGAAAAAATCGTTGAAGCTGTCGTAGAAAGTGGCGGCGACGATGGGATGGAGCATGGCGGGTAAGCGCGTGAAAGGGTTCTAACGGCGGCGGCGGATCACTTCTTGGAATCGCCGGAGTCCTTGGGCTGGACATTGCCGATGGCGGTCTTGTCGAACTCCATCATGGTGCCTTCGGCGACCTTGAGAACGACGGTGCGTTCCTTGACGGAATGGACAAGAGCATGGATGCCGGCGGTGGTGATGACCCGGGTACCGGGCTGCAGCGCGGCGATGCGAGCCGCCTGTTCCTTCCGCTGCATCTGCTGCGGGCGGATCATGAGGAAGTAGAACATGACCACCAGCAGCACCGGCATGATGAAGTTTCCGCCAAACAATTGCTGGAACATATTGGGGGCGTCTCCCCCTTGACCGGGGGTTGCAGCCGGGCTGGCAGGAGCGGCGGTGGCGTCAGCCAGGAAGATGAGAAAGGCGTTGAAAACGGTCATGTCGGATCGGTCTGAGTATAGCGGCGGATGAAGGAGTCCTTGAACGCGAGGAAGTTCCCCGCGGCAATGGCGTCCCGCGCTCCGGCGACGAGGCGGAGGTAGAAATGCAGATTGTGGTAGGAAAGCAACCGCAAAGCGAGGATTTCCCCGGCCCGGAACAGATGCCGGAGATAGGCCCGGGAGAAGGGGGCGACGTGTGGCGGCGAGGTCTCGCAGAGCGGACGCGGGTCCCGTTCGTGGATCTTGTTTTTGATCTGGATGGGCCCGTCCAGAGTGAACGCCATCCCGTGCCGGGCCACCCGGGTGGGCATGACGCAGTCGAACATGTCCACCCCGCGGGCGATCATTTCGAGGATCTGCGGCGGCGTGCCGAGGCCCATGGCGTAGCGGGGTTTGTCCTGCGGGAGGAATGGAACGGCATTCTCGATAGCACGGAACATTTCCTCCTCGGGCTCGCCGACGGAGACGCCGCCGACGGCATAGCCATCGAAGCCGATGTCCACCAACTCTCTGGCGGATTGTTCGCGGAGGTCGGCGTAGATGGAACCCTGGACGATGCCGAAATGGCGCTGCACGCCGTCACCGGAGCGGGGCTGGTGTTTTTCAGTCCAGTCCTTGCAACGACGGGCCCAGCGAGTGGTCATGGCCAGGGATTTGGCGGCGTAGTCCTTGTCGCAGGGATAAGGCGGGCACTCGTCGAAAAGCATCGCGATGTCCGAGCCAAGCGCGGCCTGGATCTCCATGGAGAGCTCCGGGGTGAGGAGCATTTTCGAACCGTCGAGGTGGTTGCTGAAGCGCACGCCCTCCTCGGTGATCTTGCGCAGCTTCGCCAAGGACCAGACCTGGAAGCCGCCGGAGTCGGTGAGGATCGGCTTGTCCCAGGTGGTGAACTTGTGGAGGCCGCCGAAATCCCGGATCAGCTCATGGCCGGGCCGCAGCCAGAGGTGATAGGTGTTTCCCAGAATGATCTGGGAGCCGAGCTCCTCGACCTCGCGCGGGTGCAGGGTCTTGACGCTGCCCTGGGTGCCCACGGGCATGAAAATGGGGGTGTCCACCGTGCCATGGGCCAGTTCCATCCGGCCGAGGCGGGCGGCGGATTGGGGGGCGGTGGCGAGAACGGAGAACATGGGCGGCCGGGGTGATTACCACGGGGACGGGAAGTTCCAAGCCCAAGTTGTCGCACCGGGTGGGTGGCGGCCGGCGAGCGAGGCGATTCTTTTTTTCATTTTTCATGTTAGGGGTTGGCCGATGCGGTCCAGAATGCTCTGAATAGCGCGATGGCGCAATGGTACTACGGTGAAAACGGCCAGCAGACGGGGCCTGTCGATGACGACGGGATCCGCGCCGCGCTTTCGGCCGGGCTGCTGAACCCGAACACGATGGTGTGGCGGGAAGGCATGCTGAGCTGGACTCCGCTGCTCCAGGTCCCCGAACTGGCGGGCGGCTCGGTGGTGCCGGGGTATTCCGGCTATCAGCCCGGTGGCTACGCGATACCTGCCCCCACCTCCGGTCTGGCGATCGCCAGCATGGTGTGCGGCATCGTGGGATTTTGCCTTTGTTATGTCTGGGCTCTGGCAGGCATCCCGGCCGTGATCTGCGGCCACATGGCGCTTTCGCGGATCAACAAGTCCGACTACCCCATGGGCGGTCGTGGCATGGCCTTGACCGGCGTGATTCTCGGCTACGTGCTGATCGCCATCAATATCGCGATTGTGATCACGCTCGTCGTCATGGTTTCCCGACATTCTACAATCTGAACAACCAATATCATGCAGTGGTATTATTCGAAAAACGGCTCCCAGCTCGGCCCCGTCAGCACCGAGGATCTCAAGGCGAAACTCGGCACCGGTGAGGTCACGACAACGGATCTGGTGTGGAAGGAAGGCATGGCGGATTGGCTGCCAGCCCATCAGGTGGGGGAATTGACCGCCGTGGCGGTGATTCCGACTCCGGATGGTGGCACGGACGCGGGCCAGGCACCGGTTTCACCCTACACCCCGCCGTCTTCGCCATATTCGCCGCCGCTCGCTCAGCCAGGACCGATCACGCCCGGGGGGCCGCCGTTTCAACCCAATTGCGCCAAGGCCACGACGGCGATGACACTTGGTATCTGCGCCATCGTATTGTCGCTGTGCTGTCCATTGATTGGACTGGTTCTCGGCATTTTGGCGGTGGTCTTCGGTGGCCAGGCCAAGCAGGAAATTGCCCGGAATCCGCAATGGGCGGCCGATCAAGGCAAGGCCAACGCAGCCGTCATCATGGGATGGATCTCGATCCCCCTGGCGGTCGTTGTGGGCGCGATCAGCGTCGTGGTTCAATTGGGGAGAATCGGATCAATGAGATGAAAATAGGCACGCTTCGCCCTCTCGCGGAGTCTGTGTCACCGCGTCGGACCGCCCTTTGGGCCGGTCCGGCATTGGTTTTCGGTGTGATCGCCACCACGGCCGTGTCCGAACCGCTGGTTCGAGGCTATGCGCCGCATTGCCTTCTCCATGAAACAACTGGTCTTTACTGCCCCGGCTGCGGGGGGACGCGGGCATTTTTCGCCCTGATTCACGGCGACCTCGTCCAATCGCTGCGATACAACCCGTGGACACTGGTTCTGATGGCGGGACTGACCATTTGGAGCGGAAAACGGGTGATCCGGATGATTTCACCGGGGCACCGGCTCGGGATTCCCCTGGCGACTCCCGGATGGGCCCTCTGGAGTCTGTTAGGGGCGGTGATTGCTTTCGGAGTTCTGCGGAACTTTCCGTGGTGGCCGTTCACGGTGCTGGCACCGCCGGGGCCGTAGTAGCGTAATCCAACTTGCGCGCAGGTGGGGCGGACCGTTGGGATGACATTCGGACGCCAGGAAGGAGTCCACGGCGCCTGCTTGTTAACAGGAATGCTTGTGCTACTTCATCACCAGCCTGACCGCCAGCACTACAAGACCCAGGCCGAACAACCCGTCGATCACCGGCTGCGCCTTGCGGTAGCCATCGCGCAACGGCGGCCATTGCAGCAGAAGAGCCCACAATGACCACAGCAGGCCGCCTTGAATGGCGATAACCGCCCACAGCGCGAACGGCCAGCCGTGCGGGTGCTCACCCTTTAGAAACGGGGCCACCACTGCGCCGAGGAAGACCATCACCTTCGGGTTGAGGAGGTTGCACATCAGGCCGCGGACGTAGGGATTTCCCTTCAATGCCGGAGCCTCGCCCTTCTTTTCGTCTGAGGAAAAGGTCGCGAAACTTGCCCGCAGCAGTTTGTAGCCCAACCACAGCAAATAGCCCGCCGCCGCCCAGATCATCCCCTGCCGCACGACAGGAAAGCTTTCCAACAGCAACGCCGCGCCGCCCACCGCCAGCCCGCCGTAGAGGCACAGCCCGGTGGCGATTCCCAGTGCGGTCACCACCCCGGACCGGCCGCCTTCCGCCAGCGCGGTCCGCGTCAGCAGCAGCATGTCCGGCCCCGGGCTGAACTGGCCCAGCGCCATGATGCCTGCGAAAGCGAGTAATTCGACGCCGGGATCCGCCACAGGGCGTTTGTTGGCAGGCCTATTCGCCCGATTCCAGAGAATTGAACTCTTTTCTGGAATCTGGGTTCTGGACTCTTGAATCTCGCGGCACGCCCGCTAGCCTCCCGCGCGCCGACCCTTTCTCAACCATGGACACGCTTCGCACATTCACCACCGGCTCCGGAGCCGAAGGCAAATTCTACTCCCTTCCCGCCTTGGCCGAACAGGGCTTTCCGAAGCTCTCCCGGCTGCCGGTTTCGATTCGCATCGTGCTCGAGTCCGTACTGCGCTGCGTGGATGGCCGCAAGGTCAGCGAAGCCGATGTGACGAACCTCGCCAACTACAACGCGAAGAGCCCCGGCGAGTATGAGATTCCCTTCACCGTCGCCCGCATCGTCCTCCAGGACTTCACCGGCGTGCCGCTGCTCGTGGACATCGCCGCGATGCGTGATGCCGCCGTCAGCCGTGGTGCCACGCCTGAGAAGATCGAGCCGCTGGTGCCCGTCGATCTCGTGGTGGACCACTCGGTGCAGGTGGACTTCGCCGGTTCCCAGGCCGCGCTCGACCGCAACATGGCGATCGAGTTCCTCCGCAACCGCGAGCGTTACGAGTTCCTCAAGTGGGGCCAGCAGGCCTTCCAGACCTTCTCGGTGGTGCCTCCCGGCATCGGCATCGTCCACCAGGTGAACCTCGAGTTCCTCGCCAAGGGCGTGCTTGAGAAGAACGGCGTGTTTTATCCGGACACCCTCGTCGGCACCGATTCGCACACCACCATGATCAACGGCCTCGGCGTCGTCGGCTGGGGCGTGGGCGGCATCGAGGCGGAGGCAGGCATGCTCGGCCAGCCGGTGACCTTCCTCGTTCCGGAAGTCGTCGGCGTTTACCTCACCGGCGAACTGAAGGAAGGCGTCACCGCGACCGACCTCACCCTCCGCATCACCGAGATCCTCCGCAAGCACGGGGTGGTCGGCAAGTTCGTCGAGTTCTTCGGCCCCGGTGCCGCGGCGCTGTCACTGCCGGACCGCGCGACCATCGCCAACATGGCCCCGGAGTATGGCGCGACGATGGGCTTCTTCCCCGTCGATGACGAAACGCTCGCCTACCTCCGCGGCACCGGCCGCAGCGAGGAGCTGTGCAAGACCGTGGAAGCCTACTACAAGGCCCAGGGCCTCTTCGGCATCCCGGACAAGGGCGACTGCGACTACACCGACCTCCTCGAACTCGATCTCGCCAGCATCGTTCCCGCCGTCGCAGGCCCGAAACGCCCGCAGGACCGCATCGATGTGCCTGCTCTCGGCGAGAAGTTCAACACGCTCTTCACCAAGACCTCCGCGGAAGGCGGCTTCGGCCTCAGTGGCGAGCAGCGCGACCGCCGCGTGAGGCTCTCGATGCGGGAAAAAGCCGGCGTTTCCATCGACTCGCTGCTTTCCACCGATAGCAGCCACGAGAAGTTCGAAGGCGGCGCCCGCAACGAAGTTGAGATGGTTTCCAATCGTCCAACGGCCGATGTGGTGGACCCGGACCTCTTCGCCGATGGCCCGCGCGATCTCGAACTGGCTCACGGTTCGATCCTCATCGCCGCGATCACTTCCTGCACCAACACCAGCAACCCGAGCGTGATGATCGCCGCCGGACTGGTCGCGAAGAAAGCGAACGCCCTCGGCCTGACGGTCGCGCCGTTCGTCAAGACCTCGCTCGCTCCCGGTTCCCGCGTCGTCACCGAATATTTCGAAGCCACCGGCCTGCAGAAGGAACTCGACCAACTCGGATTCCAGACCGTCGGCTACGGTTGCACGACTTGTATCGGCAACTCCGGCCCACTCCATCCCGCCATCGAAGGCGCGATCAAGGAAGGCGATCTGGTCTGCGCGTCCGTGCTCTCCGGCAACCGCAACTTCGAAGCCCGCGTCCACGGTTCGATCAAGGCGAACTTCCTGATGAGCCCGCCACTGGTCGTCGCCTACGCTCTCGCCGGCCGCGTCGATCTCGATCTCACCACCGAGCCGCTCGGCAATGACAAGGATGGCAATCCCGTCTTCCTCAAGGATCTCTGGCCGACCCACGCCGAGGTGAAAGAACAGCTCGCCGCCGCCCTCAAGCCCGCCGTTTACCAGAACCTCTATGGCGACCTCGACTCCGCCAACCCGAAGTGGGCGGAAATCTCCGGCACCACCGGTGCTACCTACTCGTGGGATCTAGCCTCCACCTATATCCAGTCCCCGCCGTTCTTCGAAGGCGGTGCCACGGTGCTCGGTGATATCCTCGCCGCCCGCCCGCTCGGCATCTTCGGCGATTCCGTCACCACCGACCACATCTCGCCTGCGGGGTCCATCAAGGCCACCTCGCCCGCCGGCAAGTATCTCATCGAAAACGGAGTGCCGAAGGCCGAATTCAACTCCTACGGTGCCCGCCGTGGCAATGACCGCGTGATGACCCGCGGCACCTTCGCCAACGTCCGCATCAAGAACCAGATGATCCCCGGCGTGGAAGGTGGCTACACCCTCTACTTCGGCGACCGCGAGGTTTCCGCTCCGGACACCACGATTTCGCTGCCCGTCGGCAAGCCCACCTTCATCTACGACGCCTCCATCGCCTACCAGCAGGACGGCACCAACCTCATCGTCATCGGCGGCGAGGACTACGGCATGGGTAGTAGCCGCGACTGGGCCGCCAAGGGCTCGCGTTTGCTGGGTGTCAAGGCCGTGGTTACCAAGTCCTTCGAGCGCATCCACCGTTCCAACCTCATCGGCATGGGCGTCCTTCCTCTCAATTTCGTGGACAAGGCCGACTACGACCGCGTGAAGGACCTTCAGGATGTCACCTTCGACATCACCGGACTCTCCGGCGAGCTGAAGCCGATGCAATCCGCCACCCTGGTGGTGAAGCCGACCGGCGGCAGCAGCTTCGAGATCCCGCTCAAGGTCCGCATCGATACCCCCGCCGAAATCGACTACTACGTCGCCGGCGGCATCCTGCCCTACGTGCTGGATCAGATCCTGGAGGCCTGATTCATCCGGGTCCGTTTCTCCCAAAGGCCGCTCCTCTCATGGGAGCGGCCTTTTTGTTCTCACGGCCAAAGTCGGACCGCGGAATTCATTCCGCTCTGTTTGGAAGAGGAAGAAGCGGAATGAATTCCGCGGTCCGACTTTGGCTATACCGGCGCTTCCGGATCCCATCCAACTCCCGCGCTCGAAAAGGCCCAGTCCTCCGGCGTCCCACACAGCCGCGCCTTCACGGGATTATTGCGGATATACGTTCTCGCGTTGAAGAAATGATCCTCATTCCGGATCAGGCGGTCGTGATAGTCCGGCATCCACAACCGCCCCTCACGACCTGCCAGTCGATTGATTTCAATGGCAGAGACCGCCTTCCATCACTTGATCACTACTGAGAGAGGGTGGGTCGCCGCTTCCTCCATCAGCACATGCACATGATTCGGCATCACACACCACTCGATCAACCGATACCGGGTCGGATGACCTTCAATCAGCAGACGCTGCACCACCTCGGCATGGGTCGGGACTGACAACAGACAGGAACCATGGCCTGCATCTTCAAACACCGCCAACCTCCGGGTCATCGCTACCTCCGCCCAGCGTCGGATGTCGGGATGAATCGCCTCCGTCAGCCACGCCAGAATCCAGCTCCGCGGATGACCAAGTCGCTAACAGTCCCGCTGCCCCGTCTCTACATCCCGACCAGCCCCGCCATCGTCTTCGTCATGAACTTCCGCGCCGGGGGGATGTGCTGCATCGTCCGGAAATAGGCGTGACGGATCGGCGTCAGCCATTCGTGGTCGGATTGGAACCAGGGCGTGAGCTGGCGGGTGGCGAAGCGGTAGTAGCCCAGCGGCCAGCGGCGCTCCCTGGTGTAGCGGGCGAGCGCCTCCTGGAGTGGAAGGCGTTCCATACAACTGGCTAGACAGGAGGCATCGGCGAGCGCGAGATTCACGCCTTGTCCCAATTGCGGGCTCATGGCATGGCCGGCGTCGCCGAGGACCACAACTCCATCCCCATCCCAGCGCGACATCCGGACATCGCCATAGCGGGCGGTGAGGATCTGATCCCACGAAACGATCTGGTCTAACAGAACGGCCGACCGAGGGCAGAGGGCGAGTACGTTTTCCTTCCATTCATCGAGAGGCTTGGCGCGCCATGCTGCATCATCAGCGAGCTTAATGCTCCAGAACAGGCTGACGAGGTCTTCGCTGCCGCCGCGGTCGCGGCCGGTGGGGAGAAAGCCGGAGAGCTTCCGCGTGCCCTGCACGACCTGGTGGAGGTCGTGCTCCGGAAAACTGCCGCGATTCTCCCCGATGAACCAGTGCGCTCCCCACGGATAGCCGCGGTCGGTACCTTTCAGTCCGAGCTTCCCGCGCAGCGTGGAGCGGGCTCCATCGGCGACGATGAGCAGGTCGAAACCACGCTCGACCGAGCCATCGGCGACGGTGAGGCTCCAGTGGCCGGCACTGCGTGCGATGCCGGTGATTTCGGCATTCCATCGGACCTCCACCTTCGCGGTCTGCATGGCCTCCATCAGAAAATGCAGCAACACCGGACGATGGAGACCGGCACCGAACATCCCCTCCCCCAGCTCAGGGTAACGCAGGTCGAGCAGGGTCCGTTTGTCCCGCGTGACGACGTGAAGTCGCTCGACTTTTCCGGCATGGGCCAGCACAGACTCGCGGATGCCGAGTTCCTCCAGCACCGCCATACCGGAGGGCTGGAGGAGAAAGCCAGCGCCGACGGCTTTGCAGAGCGGCGCACGCTCGAACAGGATCACCTCGTGGCCGGCGTGTTTCAGCAACACGGCCGCTGCGGGACCGGCGGAACCGCACCCCACCACAGCCACCCTGAGTTTCCGGCCCGCCATTCGGGCCATTATTCAGGCTGGAGCCTCCAGCGCCAGCGTGACTTGGAGCCTTCCTATCGGTCCGATAACAAACCCTGCCGACCCATAAAAATTCTTTCGGAAATGAGAAATTCCAAAAAACTTTGAACATTCACCCTAATCGACGGTCTGACTCCCTGAAGCCTGATACATGCCAGGCCTCAAGTAAGGGTAGAACAGCACAAGTCAGCCGCAACTCCCATGGGTGTGGGAAGAAGCTGATTTACAGGCCGCCGGGACAGGGACCCCGGCGGCCTTTTTCTTTTTGCCGGAAGGCGGAAAATCTCCTCTGGAAAACGGCCGCAGGTGGTGGATGCTGGCGGCGTTCATGGATGACCTTTCCGCACTGCCGCCGGACCGCCTGTTCGAGTTGTTCGAAAGTGGTCGGATCGACCGCGAAACACTGCAGGCGCTGATGGCGATCCAAGCGCGGCAGTTGATCGAGGAGATGGACGAAGATCGCCAGAACCCGGCAGCCGCCTTCATCGAGCACCTGCGGAATCTGCGGGTGGCGATCAAGCTTGCCAGGCGGCACGGTCAACAAGTGCTGCGCGATGTCTTCAGCACCCTGGCGCGGATGGAGGGTTTCCCGCCCACGAAACTGCTGTGGAATGCCTCCCACGCCCACGTGCCGCTGCATTGCTTTTTCCGCACCAAGCGCGAGCCGGTCTTCCGCGTGCTGAAGCTGGTGAACGATGGAGCGGTGGTGAGGATCGAGATCGAATACGGTGTCCGCTATCCGAAGGCGGTGCATCGCGAGGCGATCGTGCTGAAGCGGGATGAACGCTGGCAACTGCAGGTGCAGGAACGAGAAACCTTGCCGGTCAAATAACGGCGGACGGTTCTCTCAATCGTCACGGCCCGGAGAACGCCGCAGGCCCTTCTTCTGTGAAAGCTGCCGCTTGTCGGCAACCGAGCGCTGCTTCGAGCGGCGGGAGCGCTGGCGCTTCTGACGGCGAATCTTTTCCATTTCCTGCTGGCGGGCCGAGTCCTTGCCGAGGCGGATCTCGTCCAACTTGTCGCAGAGCTCCTTGCGGGCCTGATAGCGATTCATCTCCCGCGAACGATTGGCCTGGCACTTGATCTCGATGCCGGTGGGCAGGTGCTTCAGGTAAACGCAGGAGGAGGTCTTGTTGATCTTCTGCCCGCCGGAACCGGAGCCGAGGATGAATTTTTCCAACAGATCGTCCTCCGCGATGCCGAGGGCGGCGAGGCGGTCATCAAGAGCGGTTTGTTTGTCCTGGGAGACCATGGGGCGCTCTATAACTCGCTTTCCAGAATCGGAACGATCTTCATCAGAGCCCTCTGGGTACCCATTTTCAGATCCTGATTACCGTGTATCGGAATCACCAGTCGTTCGATCCGTCCTTGCTTGGTGTAAACATGATGGCCGCCGTTCACCCGCGCCAAAATCCAGTCATGCTCTTCGGCAAGCTTGGCCAATCTCTTTCCACTGACGGACTTCATACCGCCACTTCGAAAATGCGCTCGCCTGGTGCGACGTCAACGGGCTCGCCTGCCAGCAACCAACCTTCGATCGCCTCGTGGAGATTTGCCTCAATTTCCTCCAGGGTTTCGCCTTCGGTAACGCAGCCGGGGAGGGCCGGCACTTCCGCCCAGAACCCTCCTTCTTCGGCGATATGAATGACGGCCTTCAGTTTCATGGTTCTACCCTAGCATCCGGTTTCGTTTCCGGAAAGGCTCGAATAGCCCTGGCAAAGTGGCGGCGGGAGGTCTTCAGTCCCGCGTCCCAGAGGTGACCCGCGCGATATATGAACGCACCGCCTTCCGCACCACACCCGCCACATCCGCCTCCGGCTTGGCGAACGGCGGCACGAACCACGGGAATGAACCGATGAGGTCGGTGATGACGGCGACTTCACCATCGCAGGTATTCTCACCACAGCCGATGCCGATCGTGGGAATGGAAATCGCGGCGGTCACTTCTGCGGCCACGGCCGGCACGACGGATTCGAGCACGACGGCGAAGGCTCCTGCCTCGGTGACGGCATGCGCATCGGCCAGGAGGGCTTCGCGCTGAGCGGTGGTCTTGCCCTTTTTCTTGTAGCCGCCTTCTTCGAGCACGCTCTGCGGGAGCATGCCGAGATGGCCGCAGAGCGGAATGCCCGCGTCCACGATGGTGCGGATGATTTCCCTTTGCGCGACGCCGCCTTCGAGTTTCACCGCGCCAGCCCCGGCGGCGATCAATTGTCTCGCCGTGGCCAGTGCCTGCCCGGGCGTGTCATACGTATGAATGGGCAGATCACCGACGATGAGGGCCTGTGGTTCCGCACGGGCGACGGCAGCGACATGATGGAGCATGTGCGCCAGAGTGACATGGGTGGTGTCCGGATAGCCGAGCACAACCATGCCCAGGGAGTCACCCACGAGCAGGAGATCGATGCCGGCTTCGTCGAGCAGCTTCGCCGTCGGGTAATCGTAGGCAGTGAGCGTGGCGAGCGGCCGGCCGCCCTTGCGGGCGCGGATGGCAGCGGATTTTTCGAGTCCGGTCATGGAAAGTTCACCAATTCGCCTGGACGATCACGAGCGGCGACTCCTCCGAATCGAGGTGTTTCAAATGCTCGCCGATGGAAACGTGATCCGCAGGCAGGATAAGGTCGGGCCGGATATCGGCAAGCGGTTGCAACACGAAACGCCGCGCCGTCAGGCGAGGATGCGGCAGCACCAGCAGGCCGGCGTCCAACTGCTCGTCGCCCACATACAGGATGTCCACGTCGATCACGCGGGGCGCGTTGCGCTCCGGTGCCGGAGTCCGGCCAAGCTTGAACTCGATCGCCTGGGTGTGGTCGAGCAAGTCGAACGGCGTGCCCCTGAACTCGAACTCGACAACGGTGTTGTAAAAATCGGGCGAATCCACCGGGCAATCCACCGGGGAGGTCTGATAGATCGGTGCCTGCAGAAACTCCGTCCCTGGCACCGCGATGTTCTTCAGCAGATCGCGGGCGAGCTGGAGATTCAGCAGCCGCGGCCCGAGGTTCGAGCCCAGGGCGATGGCCGCACGCGTTGAGTTGCCAGTTTTCAGAGGTCGGGATTCAGGAAAATGTTGAGCGCAGATGACACCTCGCTCCGTGGAGTCGGGTGGGCTTGGAGAAGGGAAATGGCGGCGGGGCTGCGGATCAAGTGCCAATCGTTAGGGAGCTGCGGAAGAATCGTAAATTGCCTTTCCCCGTGATTTCGTAATCAATATTCTGAGTAGACCGCTCCCACCATGTGCTTCGTGCTTTATCTCGGCTCGCCGGTGCCTCTTCCCCTCATCCCATGGAGCGAGGCGGCCCGGGGACTCAATACCAATGCCATCTCGGATTACGAGCACGGTGTCGAACAGCACTTCACTGCTCCGCACATTTGCTATGTGGGGTCGGACCTGGGCTGTGGTTGCGGGTTCCGAAATGCCTCGTATCAAAATGGAAGGTGGCCGAATGAGGAATGGAGGGACGACGACGACACCGGCCACCTGACCACTCAGCCAAACCACGAAGCTCTGGTAAAATTCATCCTCGGTCACCTCCCCACCAAGGCCGTCGTCGAACTCTACGGAGCATGGGATGGCGATTTTGAAACAGCGTTACTTTCAGATGAGGGCATCGGGATCGAGCGGTTGCTCGACCCCGACTTTTACTTTCGGGAACGGGGTCGCTACACCATCTGCCTTCCGTGACACCAGAGCCTCCAAACGAAAATCAAGCCTATCCGGCTACTTCGAGCACCCACGCTCGCTCAAGATTGGCAACGTTGATCGTCGCGGCTTTGGCAATCACGGCGATCGTCGTCGTCAGTCTATTTTGGTCGGCCATCGTTGTGAAGTGGGACGAGCGCCTCGCAGTGCGCGCGATCGAACGGTTCGATCCGAACCGACCCGTCGCATTTGAAAAAGTATACGGCATCAACACCTTTGATACCCGGTGTTCAAGTGAGGTGATCCGTCGCTACTACGAAACGGCCCGCCAAGCACTCGCCGCCAAATCTCCCGATCTCAAAACCTATTTCTGGGAGGACCAGGAAGGTTATCCGCGAATTGACACTATCCTTCAAACAGCAACCGGTTACGTGGTCGTTGAAGCTGCTGGCAACAACGACAACGATTCCGTTTCCGTCCGGTTCCAACCGGGCAAATTCGAGAAGCCCAAAATGAAACTTCTGCCCTCCTGCACGCTGCCGAAAGGAGTCCTGAGACCCGGTTGAACAACGATGCTCCCGGTTTGCCGACCCTCGGACACAACAGGCGTCCCCCCGTAGCCTTCGAGAGGACTCGCAGTTCTTCGCTGAAAACTGAAAACCAGAAACCAGAAAACTATTTCAGCCCGAGCACGTCCTGCATGTCGTACAAGCCCGGCGGCTTGTCCTGCAACCACACGGCGGCACGGACGGCACCGGCGGCGAAGGTGAGACGCGAGCTGGCCTTGTGGGTGAGTTCGAAGCGTTCCCCATCGGCCGCGAAGATGACGGTGTGATCACCCACCACATCCCCTCCCCGGAGGGTGTGCATGCCGATCTCGCGCGGCTTGCGCGGCCCGACGTTGCCGACGCGACCGTGGGCGATGTCTTCCTTGTAGGAGGTGCCGGTTTCCTCGTTGAGAATTTCCAACAGACGTCGTGCGGTGCCGGAGGGTGCGTCGATCTTGTGCTTGTGATGCATCTCGACGACTTCCATATCGAAGCGGTCCTGGTGAAGGACGCTGGCGGCCTTCTGGGTGAGCCAGAAGAGAAGATTCACACCGACCGAGTAGTTCGACGCGAACACGATCGGCAGCGTCTTCGCCGCCTCGGCGATGGCCGCACGTTCCTCGTCGGTGTGGCCGGTGGTGCCGATCACGAGGTGCGTGCCATGCTTCAGGGCCTCTGCCACCACTTCGAGCGTGAACTTGTGGATGGTGAAGTCGATGACGCACCCGGCCGGCACCATGGCCTTGGCGAGATTTTCACCGGCATCATGGGTGGAGACGACGGCGACAGCCGGTTCGGCGGCGGCGGCCTGGAGAATGGCCTGGCCCATGCGGCCGGACTTTCCGGTGATGAGGAGATTGAGCATGAGATTTTAGCCTTGGATGAGTTGAAACTCCTCCAGCAATGCGTGGAGCGCCTTCTGATTCACTTCGGTCATCGGCACAAGAGGAAGGCGGAATTCATCGGTGCAGTGGCCCATCATGGCGGCTGCTGACTTGATCGGCACCGGGTTCACGTCGAGGGACATCAGACCCTTGAGGAGCGGGTAAGTCTGCTTGTGGAGAGCGGCCGCAGCAGTGAAATCTCCGGCCAGGCAGAGGTTCACCAGGCGGCTCATGGTCTCCGGGATGATGTTCCCGGCCACCGACACGAGGCCAACAGCCCCGCAGACCATAAAGGGCAGCGTGAGCGGATCGTCACCCGAGAGGATCGCGAAATCGGCAGGCAGGGCGGCCACCAGTTGGTTGATGCGCTCGACCGAGCCGCCAGCTTCCTTGATAGAGACGATGTTCGGGCAATCGGCGGCGAGGCGGGCAGTGGTGTCCACGCCGATCTCCACCACCGAGCGACCGGGCACGCTGTAGAGCATCACCGGCAGGGAGGTTTCCGAGGCGACGGTCTTGAAGTGCTGGTAGAGGCCTTCCTGGGAGGGCTTGTTGTAATACGGGCAGACCTGGAGCGTGCCGGTGGCACCGAACTTTTCGGCGGCCTGGGTGAGCTCGATGGCCTCACGGGTGGCGTTCGCGCCGGTGCCAGCGAGGACTTCGCAGCGACCGGCAGCGTATTCCACGGCGAGACGGATGACCTCAATGTGCTCGTCGGTATCGAGCGTCGGGGATTCCCCGGTGGTGCCGACCGGGACGATGCCGGTGATGTTTCCCGCGATCTGGCGTTCGATCAGGGCCTGGAAGGCGGGAGCATCGATTCGACCGTCGCGGAAGGGAGTAATGAGGGCGGTGTAGGTGCCGGAAAAGCGCATGACTGGATGGGAGTGTGGAGATTGGAAGGCGGACGTCCAACCTTTGAACGTCCGGAAAACGAAAAAAGCGGCGGCGGAAACGGTCCGTCACCCTTGGAAACGCGGAGCCAACCGGCGGCTCAGGGCTGCTCTTCGACCACGCGTCCGTCTTTCCAGACGATGATCGGCAACCCCAGCCGGCGATGCTCCGCGCGAAGTTTTCGCGCCGCCCGTTTGTGTGCGCGCAGGGCCAGCTTCCCGTGCTCGGGAATCTCAGCGGCCGTTTGCGGCTTCAGGGGCTTGTAGGTGGAAGAAATCACCGGACCGGATATAGGAGGGTTCCGACGCCACGGCTATCATCGAGGGCACCATTTGCCAAGGGCGTAGTCTCAACGGGTCTGTCAAAGTCGATACGGAACATGGATGTCCGGGGACGTTTCCGGAAAGTCCTTGGTATTGCGCGTTGTCAGACGGCATCCCGCCTCCCGTGCGGAGGCCAGGATAATGGCGTCGGGTAGTGCGAGGCGGGGGACATGGTAGCGGCGCAAGGCAACCGCCGATTCCGCAATCTTCGCGCTCAGTTCGTGGGTTTCAAACTGAGAAAGAAAGACGCGGAAGCCGTCTTCGATGTCAGATTTTTTGGCACCTGCCATGACCTCCATCCAAGTGATCCGGCTGATACAGCGGCGCGAGAATGGGGCGAGGGTGGTTTCCGCTTCGGGAATGCCATTGAGAAAATCAATGAGAATGTTCGAGTCGAAGAATCCGGTCATGGCTCACGGCCCTCCCGATTCCATTCCGCGCGCATCGCTCGCTGGTATGCGACGCCGTCGCCAAAGTTGCCTTTGCCTTGCCCGAATCCTTGCAACGGCTTCAGAGGCACGCTGCTCGGCCGATCGTGGCGGATCAGGTATTCGGAAACGGCTTCCCGGAGGATAGAAGCCCGTGAGGTTTCAGCGGCCCGGGCCAGTTCGTCCAACTGGACGATGTCCTTTTCTGGGAGATCGATGAGGGTCCGTTTCACAGCAGAAGGATTCCACACGGTCCAGATGATGTCAATTTCTGATATCAGACAGTAACACTCAGAACGAAAAAGCCCTGCGGTGAGGCAGGGCTTTCTAAAAGAGCAGAGGCTCGGCGCTCGGAGAGAACCGCCACGGTCACAGGTCGATCTCGCCTTCAAATACGAAATCAGCCGGGCCGGAGAGCGTCACGTTGGTGAAGGTTTGCTCTCCGGTTTTTTCGAAGCCGATCTCCAGCGTGTCGCCGCCTTCCACGTCCACCTGGATCGGCGACGGTGCGCCGGTGAGGAGGTGGTAGACGAGGGCGCTGGCGACCATGCCGGTGCCGCAGGCGAGGGTCTCATCCTCCACGCCGCGCTCATAGGTGCGGATGGCGATGTGGCCAGGCTCGAGTACTTTGGCGAAGTTCGCGTTGGTGCCGGCCGGGGCGAAGGCGGTGTGGAAACGGATCGCGGAACCGTGCTCCTGGACGTCCACCTCGTCGAGATTGTCCACGAACACGACCACATGAGGCACGCCGGTATTGACGAAATGGAGGTCGCCATCAAATTCGTCGATCTTTACACCGGTATTCAGCTTGAGGTCCTTCGGCTCGGACATGGCGATGCGGACGTTCTCGCCCACCATCTCGGCCGCGAGCGTGCCGGCGATGGTTTCAAAGGTGACCCGGTCCACGGCCTCGTCACCGAGATGGGCGGTGAAACGGCCGAAGCAGCGCGCGCCATTGCCGCACATTTCGGCCTCGCCGCCGTCGGCGTTGTAGTATCGGAACTTGTAATCCCCACCTTTCTCGGCGGGCTCCACGGCCAGCAAGCCATCGGCTCCGATGCCGCGGTGGCGGTCACAGAGCGCGGCAATGGTGTCGCCATCGAGTTCGGCGGAAAGAGAGAGGTCACGGTTGTCGACGACGATGAAATCGTTGCCGGCGCCATTCATTTTGTAGAAGTGGAGGAGCATGGGAAAAGACGGAAGACTTGAAGACGCAAGAAGTAAGATAAAATCAGACGGACTTGGTGGCGGCGATGAGGGGAGCGGTGAATACGCGGACGGCGGCGGCGGCGCGGTCGGGGTGGAGTTCGACCTGCTTCACAATC
>Ga0265327_10001526_pt1 | contig 28582 bp, 17 predicted proteins | sample 41621metaG_FD_202089 | JGI IMG/M metagenome (GOLD analysis project Ga0265327, IMG submission 202089) | Rhizosphere microbial communities from Carex aquatilis grown in University of Washington, Seatle, WA, United States - 4-16-21 metaG | ecosystem: Host-associated > Plants > Roots > Rhizosphere...
TGCTCCGGCTAAGGGTGGTCAATTTGGACCGGCTAAGGGTGGTCAGTTTGAACCGGCTGGCGGTGGTCAAATAGAAACGGCTGGTGGTGGTCAAATAGACCGGCGTTTGCATAATGCACGCCACATGTAGGCAGCATATTTGATACGCCAATTACTGCTTCTACCCGCTTCGTCTACGAACTGTTCAAGTGTTACCATAATTTTTCCAACCTCTTGTTTCGTCAAAAAGGTTGGCATCCTGCGAGGCACTTTTCAAAGAGGTACATCGGCTGCAGAAAGGCTAGTGAGGTATGATTTATTGCCGAGCCATCTAATGTAGGTCATTACCTTTTGCACAAAAGCATTCGTGAGGTGTGGTGTTTCTCCGCCTTTAGTGTTGCGCCTTCTTTTTCTACGTTTCATTCGTTCATAGAACATATACATGTCAGAGGCTTTTAGGTCTGTTGTTTCAGAGATTCAAAAGAGACTGGTGAAGTATCTTAACGACAAATCAATTGCTCTAATCGTCGTGGCCTTAACGCGTCTTTCATACCTAAGGTGCGTATCATATTCGGCTAGTGTTTCAAGGACTGTGCTCATGTTAGCTCTTTCATTAGGGAGTAAATGTTTGTTTCCATTTGCTCTCTTACATAATCAGCAGCTTCACGCACTGCCTTTTCAAGCCTGGGTTTCATGGCGTTCGTTCTTCGCACGGTTGCGATATCGCTTCTGCAAATCTCAAATCAGTATGTCGCAAGAACGCTACCACCGACTTCTTTACGCGAATGCTCTAGGCATGTAGCGCACATCGACTGCTTACAGCAAAAGCACATTTGCACAGCCTCTTTCTTAGCGTTGCTAAAAGGTAGGTCTTTTGCATAGCGATTGTGATAAGAGAGGCAGAACTCACAAACATCAATTACCGTTTCAATGTACGTCATGGCTGCTCTGTAAGGAGTAAATAATACTCTCTTATCTGTTCCTATTTTTATAGAACGAACGTTCTATTTTCAAGAGGAAATACAGGAAGAGAGCAAATTAATTTCCAAAGCAAATCAGGATTCATACATCTGCTTTACTTGTCGCAGAAAATTATTTTTTGATGTACAAAAAAGCCTGAGTGCTTTGCAGCAATCAGGCTAGTTTGTACCAATATTCTACCAAATAATTTCTCGACAATAAGTGAACTTTTGGGTCGGCAGGGATGCACAACCTCAATGTCTTCTGCTTAGAAACTGGTGAATAATGTGAATTGGATTGTCCTGATTGCTGATTAAATGGTAAGAACTTTTCAAAGAAAATCAAGAGAAAATTTGGTGCTACTCGAATCATCTGAAACCCATGTTCTACTTCATTATAAAGCGAGTATTCCTTTCAAGAACAATTTGAAGAAATTTACCGGCTATTATGTTTGGCAACGATTGAAGTACGCCTACCGCTCCGTATGCCCTTTAAATTCTCCAATAGCTTGACCATACCAACAATACTGCCGATCCGTCATAGTACTCACTTCAAATATCCGCCAAGGCTGACGCGCACAAGTTTGTTCATTATCCAGCCTTAGAGGGAGATTGCAACTGGTATAAAAAGGGCATTTTGCGCCCCCCTTCATTTCAATTGTTTGCGTCGATGCTAGTTCATGAGCTTTCTGATAGTGATCGTAAGCAACCAAAACCTTTGTTGCTTGACTTGCGTCTTCGTCAACTTGCGTGGTTCCAAGAAAATCTCTATCGAATTCGTCATGGTCTGTGAACACGTACATATAGTCGCAAATGTTGACTAGATCAAAAAGCATTTGATAGTTGCCATTGAACACCAAATCAACTTCAAATGTCGGCTGTTCTGCACGCACTAAGTAGGCACCTTTTGCGCTCTCGCATATTGTAGTAAATGCCTTTTTTAGCCTTGGTCTTTTATCAAACACTTTGATAATTTCATCTTGCGCACCGTTGAAATCTCCGAGCTTTTCAAGCAATATCGTACTTACCTCGCTTCGCTTTACGTTCAGATAGTTTTGGACTGCATCAGGCGAATTACCTAACTGGGAAATATCCTTGAGAAAACGCACAAACATTGCACCGCAATCTAAATAAGAGAGAGATAGGGATGCGACCGATAAGAAAACTTTTTTCTCTATTCCTGGACACAAATAATCCGCAACAAGCCGTAGATAAGTGTACTCAGAGCGACGTAGGGAATCATTAATGTTGGCTCTACTATTTCGCTGACGGTCAAACTCCCTATCAAGTTCGTAGGCTATTCCTTCGTAGATAAAGAACTTACCAAGAAGAAGATGTTTGTCTTTGTATTTGCCATCTTCAAATACATGAGTAGTGATTTCCGGAATTTCAATCTCAGTCTCTGAAAATCCGTTGTCGTGCGGTATAAACACGCTGCTCTTAATGAGTTTAATGCGTTTAATGGACAAAAGCTTTGCGTCCATTTCTATGCTTCCATTAATTACTTCTCTCGCAAGGTGCATCTTTAGAACGCCCTCAAAACGCGTATCTCGAATGTTCAACCCATAATTTACCGAAGAAGCTAAGTCCGAATTAAAATAATGGCTAAAGATAGATTTCAACGTCAATTCGATGGCCAGACCTACATTGCCGACTACCGTGCTTATCTCATGAACATAGTGTATGTACTCGTGAAACATTGGAGTTTCATTTTCACGCTGCATTCTTCGCTGAATGTCCAACGATATTTGGTCGCGGGGTGATAGGCCAAAGTGGGCTCTACTTCTCCCAGTGTTTACTGCGAAGTAATATTTACCAAGGAAATAGGTTGCCGCAACTTCTCGTGCAATTATATTAGAGAGTTCTTCAAGGTTTATGTTCATAAAAAGGTGGTGCTAACTAATAAAGCACAAGTGCTTTACGGTTCAAGTATGTGGACCCTTGTTCTAGAATTCTCTGACACACTCTAGTCCTTTTTGAGATAATGAAGACTACCTAAAGCTTCTTCCAGCTCTGGCCGTTTTGCAATTACCGTACTTACCCAAGATTTTAAATCAGCAAAAGACTTTCCAAGTGGGATGGAAAAAATATATGTTCTCTTACTGAAATGCTGCCGAACGTCTATCTTTTGTGATTCAGTATCCTGCCCCTCTTCTTCCCATATCACAATGCGCGGATTAATGTCTCTTCTGTAGCAAGACAGAAAATACAATCCGAGCAATTCAATTGCTTCAATGAACGAGCCTGCATACCAATGAGCAAAAGCCAAACTGCCGTGAATGAATGGCATATCAGATTCGTCAATCAAATTGTAGGTGACGAGAAGCGAATAGTGATCACTCAGCGCTTGCGTGGCATTCACGAATTGGCCCGCCATTATATAGTTGTAGCCTAAGTCAAAGAGTACTTTCTCTTTTTTATTTTCTAATCCAAAGTTTGAAGCAATGCTGACACAGATTCCAAACATTTCAATAGCGCCGTCATGATCGCCTGCCACTGAAAAAGTCCATCCATAACTTTCATACAAATGAAAGAGCCCATCCAGCACATTCATTCCAAACTTGGCAATGGCTAGTTTATAAAATTCAATGCTCTTATCAAAAGCTACAAAAGCTTTTTCATATTGCTTGCTTTTACTATAGGCATCTCCGAGGAGTTGCCACATCCCGGCGACAACATTAATCTGCACGTCGGCAATGTTGACTTCCTCAATGAGTCTCTCCATATCCCGAACGGCCTCATTGAATTTGTGAGACCACATTAGATGTGTAATCAGACTCAGCTTGGACTGAACTGCCATGCTCGGATCATCGAGCTTACTTAATTCTCGATAGATTACCTCTGCTTCTTTGTAAAGGGCGTCATTTTGTTGCACTTTTGATTGGTATGTAAGCATACTCGCTTTCTCGAATCGACAACCGTTAGCTTCATCAGGGGTAGCGCCTAACGCCAAAGCCTTGTCGTAGTTCAATAACGCGGACGAATAATCTTCGTGAAAGCGCAACACACGCCCCTGGACAAAATATGGCCAGCCCCAATCCGCTAGCAATTCATGAGAAGTAAGTCTTTGGGCAATTCTTAGCGCTAGGAGGAAATCACCGTTGCTCATCAAATTACTGAGCAAACGAATGGCTTCATCCTTTGCAATGGAAACTTCATTTATTTCCAGTGCCCATTCGACCAATGCCTCACGCTCAAATAGTCTGACGTCACCTTTGATCGATTGCAGGTACTTTATAAAAGCAGAGGCCGAAGCGCTGGATTCTAGACAATCTCTACTCTTTAATACATGAAGCCTAATAAACTCTGGAATAATAAAGAACTTATCGAAATAAGACTCTACTAAGAATTTTGCTCTTAGAACCTGGAAGCATTTAGCAAATCTTCCCGGTAAAAAACCTCCGATGTCATACCGGAAGGGAACTACAAAAGCACTTAGTATTTCCAAAAATGTGCGTTCCTCATCGGACAAAGTAGTCAACGCTTTGCTTCCTATAAATCCGTCAATTTCGTCGTGTCTTTCAGCTTCAAGCTCCGCAATAAATTGTTCCACCGGTTGAACTGAAAGTATCGGCGCGACAAGTTTCAATAGGAATGGATGTCCGTTAAGCAACCTAAATAAACGCTGCCGGTACACACCGATATTTTCAGACAGCCCAAAGAGATCTAATAGTTGCAAAAAGGCTGATTCATCTAAGCCTTCCACTCGCAATCTATAAACCGGGTTTAACCATCCGATAGTATTAAGAGGGACATTTGTTGAGACCAAAATTTTTGAGCCACGTACGTACGTACTACATGCATTTAGCATAGGTGACAATTCTTGTGCGTATGCGTTTAGGCCATCCAGAACTATACAGCAGTCGTACACATTCAGAGCATGAACTACTGCACGTAAATTTGCTTCGTCATCGTTGCTTGATGTCGCTCTTGCGAGTGAACTATCACCAAATTCTTGCTTAAGAAACTTTGCAAGATGGCTATAAAATGCCTCTTTGGTTTGTACTGTATCACAATCAATCCACAGGGGTTTATGCGAGCCGATGTCCTGTAAGAATTTAGCTAGAATGCTACTTTTACCGACCCCTGAAATTCCCTCGACGATAAAGAAATTGTACGCTTGGAAGCCAGTCGCCAGCGCATCCAGTTCCTTAGCTCTACCTTGAAATTGAAATATAGGAGGTATGCCAAAATACTCCAGGGTGTGCTCAGTCGTCGCGTCCTTTTCTGAATTCAATTGAGCAGAAAGCAGACTTAATATTTCGTCTTGTTTGCTATCAATCTGCTGAACAAATCCAAGCGTTTGTTCAACGGTCCTTAGTAGTTGTTCAAAGAACTGGCTAACCTGTTGTACATGGTTGCTATTAATTAAAATCGGGCTCTCTCGAAATTGACTTTCATGTTGATACTTAATCTCTTTGAGAAAATCTACGGTATATATTACTTCATTGTTGGTCTCTACATGATGTTTACCACAGAGGAATAGTAAGTTATCAATAGCTCGTCGTTCTTCGATTGTCTGATTTGGATTATACCTTTCACCGCCGGGTAAGGCTGCTTCAATGTGACAACATTCAGCAACGAGCTCATCCTTGTCATTGAATATTACATCCTGACAATTGGGAAACGCACATCTGTTTCCAGAGCGAAGTAGTAGCTTCCGAATTGTTTCAGAAGTTGGGCTTAGTCTCTTGATTATATTGCTATCCATGCTCCACCTGAATTTATGGTAGAGTTAGCTCAACCATTCTATCCTTGTACTTCTTAAAGAGCGCTCGTAACGATCTGTAAAAATTAGAAGTCAAATCCTCTTCGATTTGCATCATTTCTTTAAGCATTTCCATGATTTTCAAGCGTGTAAAAAGATCTTCTTCCTCTTTGGTCAATGCTTGCATATCAAATTTCTCCCTCGCAAATTTTGCAATTTCAATTAACAATAAGTCGGTGTCTTCATATACACCTTCGTGAGCCAGTTTATTGCGGATCGGCTGCACTTTCAAAAGCAACTTCTTAATCCCTTCAAGTACATCCGCCGCTTCAGAAAGCTGCAATTTCTCTGACTTTTTTAGTAACCTTTTTTCATAACCAAGGCCTTTCTCAATGCCAAGCTCCAGTATTGCGTCAATTAGCTGCATTACTTGATCTTTATAAGTAGTAAGCCTTAGAAAATAGCATTCGATATTGTATCGAACGAATGTATCGCTTGCAATGCTCGATCCCTCTCGTTGAGTAACATTTGGATGTTCTTCTGCTATGAGCACACGTGCAGTTTGCAGTGTCTTGAGTGTATGAAAGACTTTAGAAACCTCATGCTGAACTGCCCTGCAATAAATAAATTTTTTGGGGTTTATCTTTTGTGATTTATAAGCCTCGGACAAGTCGGTCAGAATTTTCTGCACAACTTCATGATCAAGAAATTTTGTTTGATTTTGTTCATCCATTTTTAGAAATGATTTGAGGATTGACTTATTACAATCCAGATAATAAAGGTAGCTCCTGCATTCAGGAGCTACAGAGCAACAGTGGTATACGGCCATTTCCCCATAGTGTTACGGTCTGCGTTGTGTATCAGCTCATTGCCTTGTTCGTTGCAGAGCATATCCCAGCTGAATGATATCCGCACCAGGCATGCCTGTTACCATTTTTAGTACTCACTTGCAAACATGAGAGTACAATGATTGTCGTCATCACGGTATTGACCACTTTCAATCATTTCCTTGTTTAACTGATCGATAAAGAAAAGTTTTCGTCCTTTCTCATCCGCGTAAACTTGGAGATAGTCAATCCCATTTTTCTCTTTCACGAACGCCTTCAGGTCTTGGCAAATGAAGAGTATTTCTTCAATTGAAAGCTCGGTTACAATTCCGCGTGTTGCGTAGAATTTTCCACCGAAAAAGTAGGTTCCATCTCGTTCTTGTTTTTGTCTTTTCCAATTTGACATAGCCTTCCCTATCGCATCAGGGTGAAGTTTCTCAGCGATGCTCTTTTTCTCACGAGCGACGAAACGAAAACGCGCCTTGCCTATCTCCTTGCACATAGCAAAGTGTTTAGAGTCGTGACACATGACAATGCGGCACACGTGCCCGCTCTCCCCGCCACCCCCAGAACGATTTCAAAAATATCAGAACAAGCAAAGACAAAACAGAAAAAACCAATCGAGCAATTGTTTGATGGAAAACCGCCAGCATTTACCTCATAAACTGAATAGCGATGCAGTTGATAAATGAAACGCAGTGCAGCCTCTTGGAAGCAGTGAATAGATTCACTTTCCTTTCGGTATCTCACTTTGAGATTCTTACAGGAAAATCAAAGAGCTATCTCCGCGCGATGCTTGCAGAGCTTACGAGCGCTGGCTATCTGAAAAGTTATAGGATAGAAGTAAGCTATCAGGTGAGAGCGGAAAACACCTACTACTTACACCAAAAGGGAGCAGACTTTTTACGTACGCACAAGCATGCTTTTGTAGATCATGTGAATACCGGAACCGTTGTCATTGTACGCGATCATTTTCACCGTCATAGGTACATAAGCCTTCTGATAGCGATAACGATGTTTGCTGATACGCAAGGCATATCACTTGAGCTATGCAGTAGCTACTTCACCAAATCAGGGAGCACAAAGCAAGGAAACCTCCAAGCAGTAACATACATCCCCCTCGAGGGGAAAGGTTACTACGTTCCGGATGGAGTGATTAGAACAGCTCAATCACTCCATCTCTTGGAACTCTATAACGACAAAGACATTAAGCGCATCACAGCAAGCATTGCAACACACGCGAAAGCCATTGCATTAGGAACACCCGGAAAAACGTTCAATGTGCCCGCAAATCCAAAAGTGATTGCTTGTTTCACACATGCAGATTTCATGGAAAGAATCATCCAAAAACTGCAAAAGACCGAAGGGTTTTTTCCTATGCAGCATCTGTTCTACTTCGGCGCACTTACAGATGCGCAGCAACACTTTGCCAGCGCCTTTTCGACGATTGCCAATCAACCTCTTCAATTCATGTAACTAAATCTCCAATAGCGATGAAAATAGAAATACTAACGACTGAACACCTTGCCACTTTCAAGGAAGACTTGCTCAAAGACTTAGCAAAATTGCTCGCATCAGAACGTAAGGAGCCACGAAAATTTTTACGTTCTAAACAAGTTACGGAGCTTCTCAACATTTCCAGTGGCACTCTGGTAAACTATAGGGTTCGCCGCCTCTTGAACCCGACTAAAGTAGCTGGAGTGTATTATTATTCCGAGGATGAAATAAAAGCGCTGCTCAATGGAAATAATCGATAGCAACGACATACTAACCTCTTTCTTTAGCACCATTCTCGATGACCCGCGTATAACGCCGATGCATGTTGCCGTGTACTTTGCGCTCTTTCGCACGTGGTCAAAGAAAGGTTGTCACAGCACATTTCAAACCTCACGACAATCGATCATGCGCAAGGCTAGGATACGTTCAACTGCCACTTACCACAAGATGATTTCTGAGTTGAGCCAATGGGGATACTTGCGTTATCAACCTTCCTATCACCCTGCGTTAGGTAGTAGCTTTTCATTATCTTCCTCTTGCGGCGAATAACTTTTTTTTCGTATCCTATAATAAAACTAACTGCCAAACTAAATCATGAATCTATCTACTGATTGAAGAGCGCTGTTGTAAAGTTGATACCATTCCTGCATTTTAGCTGCTTCCGAATATGCACCTTGATTTACGCAGGAAAAACATTTCCTATTTACGATAATTTAAATCTGACTAAAATAGCTTACAAGCTACATTGGAGCAGTGTAGGGCATTAATACAACCAATTTAAAAAGATCACAGGACTCACAACAGCCGCATTTAAAAATCAGTAAGAAAAATCCACTCTATGACATACGATCTGTGAAATCTGTAAATTATTGAAATAATTGTGTAATGCTTATGCTGTATACAACGTCTAATTTTGTTGTGTGATATTTTTTCATAATTAAAGTCAACAAAATGAATATAAAAAATCTACTATCATTTTTAATATTATTTTTTGCATTTTCATCCGCTTTCTCTCAAGCTCCGAATCTGCAGTCCCTCTCTGGCTTCTCCATGTTTACTGCGGCTGGTGCAATGACGAACACAGGTGCATCGGTAATTATCGGGGACATTGGTTCCGATGCAGGCGCAATCACAGGGTATGGCTCCTCCACTATGACAGGTTCTATTCATACAGCCGGTGCTTTGACTGCTCAAGGTAACCTTGATGTACAGGCTGCATATCTTACTATGAGTTCTAATACCTGCGACAGCACATTGAGCGGTACCATAGGATTAGGCAATAATCAGGTGCTTAAACCTTATAATTATTGCATCGGTTCCGCGACATTATTAACAGATACACTGATATTAAACGGAATGGGAAATTCTGCTTCGCTATTTGTTTTCAAAATCAATGGTGTACTGAACACAAGCTTAGGGTCACGGGTCATTCTTACAAACGGAGCCATGCCTGAAAATGTTTACTTCCAGGTAAATGGTGCGATAAACACCGGCGTCAACTCGATCCTGGTAGGCGTCCTGCTTGCTGATGGCGTTATCACACTTGCTAAAGGAACTACCCTAGTTGGCCGTGCCTATTCAATTGCCGGCGCTATCCATCTGGACAGCAATACGATCACTCCGGCGAATTTTACCCCACTTCCTATTGCCTTAGCCGATTTTTCCGTATCAAAATCAGGCGGAAATGTATGTTTGAAATGGTCTGCCGCCACTTATCAACACCATTTTATCGTAGAACGCAGCAGCAGTGCATTGGCCGACTCATGGACCACGATCGGTACGATAGCTGGTTCACCCAACACCATTCAATACAGCATGACAGACTTTAATATATCAAGCGGGGTCAATTATTACCGGCTGCGTTGTTTCAATACAAGCGGAACGGAAACCCTCAGTGACGTGAAAATTGTGTATGGCGATGCCCTCACGACTACTAAGTTTCTTGTATTCCCTAATCCGATGCACAACAACTTCACAGTAACCGGCGCAACGCCTGGCAGTATCATTATGCTGTCCGATATGACCGGTAAATTAATCATGAGCCAAGCGGCAGGGGATATTCGTAAGGATATCATATCTACGAAAGACCTGAACGGCGGCATGTATCTGCTGAAAATAATTTCAGCCGAGCAACAAGAAGTGAGCCTCAAGCTCATCAAATTCTAAACGGACTAGGCGGACTAGATATGCTGCCTCTAACATTTGGAGAGGTGGCGGAAAGGTGGCAGTTTTAATGTACAGGCATCAAGTAGAAAGAACATAAACGATTACATCAGTTTTCTAAAACCCTTATCTACCATCGTTTCCTATTCGTTTATGGGTTTTAAAGTGCCATTCCCTTAGTCCCGTCCAGTCTGCCTTCGCCCGCTTATGTTTTAGCAAAGTGGGATTATACCCGCTATAGGATAATACCTACGGCGGGTTTTTTATTTGCGGGCTACGGCGGACGCGGTCCGCCATACATTCCAATCAGGTTCTTTATTTCTTATCAGCGGGCTTGCCCGTCGGCTAAGCCCCGAACAAATACTAGCCGAGAATACTGGAAATAAAATCAGAATGAAGGCTGATCTTGAAAAAGGCAGTCAATCCCAGTATAACTCCGACAAAACTGATTGCCCAGCTGAAATACAATAGCCAGTGTTTCTGCGTTAATGCAGTGATACCAAACATGGCAATGGAAATGGACAACAAGGCTTCGGTCATATCAAACTGATCATCAAATACATTGAGATCGTCGTACTCTTTGGAATAAGCCTCTGCTTGGGCTTTGATTTTCGCCTTTTCCGTTTCATAGCCCTGAATACGGTTCTTGTAATTCGCAATCACCTGTTCCTTGCCTTTCAGGCCTTCTGCTTCCAATAGTTCCAGGTCATTTTCGGCAATAGCCTGCTTGGTGCTTTTGGCCTGAAAGTAGGACCAGGCATCAATGCTATGCGCCTGTGCCTGAGACATGTTCTGTACAATATTGCCGTCCTTGATATTGCAGATCGCCATAAAGGTGGCTGCTATCGCTACGAGAATAGCTACACGGGCATTTATCTTACTCTCACCCGCATGTTGTACGGATTCCTGAATGGCATCTGTTGTATCGCTCATAGTTTCAAAGTTCTGTTAGTATAGCAATCAAAAGATCGGTGAGATTACTGCTTCAGAATAAACTTATAAAATTGCTCCACATTGTTTTCATTCAACAGCTATTTCTTAAGTTCATTACCTGTATAACTCCTGCAAAAACATTTCCACAATAATCGCTAATGAAAGCAGGAAAGAGAAATCTCCGAAGGTTTTACAGGGTCATCCTGGTTTTGTTTGCCAGTCTTAAATCACCTCCAAATGGCGGTCGATTTTAAGATTGCTGGATCAAACAAAAGCAACCTGTACATTTATTTCAATGATTTTCTTACTTCCTTTCTTTATAATAAATCTGGTACTGATTGGTCTATTCACAGAAAGTACAAGGGCACTAGGACAGAATAATGCAATAACTGAAAATAGGCTGGCCTTTCTGTATTCGAAGATCAACAGTTTTATTCCAGGAGATGCCGATAGACTCCGGTCGTATTCAGATACCTTCGAGACGGAATTCACAAACTATATTCAGTCGACACCCCAAAGTCTGCATAATCCTTTCAAGACCCTGCTAGATAGCGGATTTCGATTTATTCAGACATCTTCGGATGGCAACTTCCGAATCTATAGCTGGGATTTGTGGGTTGGAGGTACTATGCACTTTTTTAAGGTGATCTATCAATGGCAATACAAAGGGAAGGTCTTTTCCAAAATTCCGGATTGGCCGGAAGGAGATGCAGGATGCTTTTACTCGAAGATCTTTACTGTTGATATTGACGGTTCGAGCTATTATCTGGCTGTTTCCAATTCGATCTTTTCTTCAAAAGATTCAAGACAATCCATTGCTGCGTTTAAGATTGAGAACGGGCTGATGAATGATTCCTGTTTACTCTTCCGGACCAAAACAAGAAGCCTCAATAGTATTGATGTCGATTTTGACTTCTTCAGTGTTGTCGACCATCCTGAAAGGCCATTGGAATTGATTAAGTATGATCCCCGTAAAAAGCTCATTTATATACCCCTCGTGGGTGATAAAGGAAAAGTGACCAAAAAATACCTGGTTTACCAATTGAAAGGAAGTCAGTTTGAGTATATCGGTGTGGATGCAGGGAAGTTATAAAGAGATTAGTTTGATTTACTTGTAACAAATGGCACCAAACGCTCACCTTATACTAATGTGAGACTATGGAGGATCAATACTTGATGTATTCGTATTGAATTTATTAGGGCTTATAAGAGTTGAACGATTTATACTTTAATCATCACACTACCGGAAGCCAAATCGTGTATGGCTCGGCGTTTAGGATTGCTGTTTATGGTCAAAAAAGAAATCCAGCCTAAAAGCAATTTAACCGGGTACCGAATAATGGCCTGAAAAATATTGATATGCCTGGATGTATCTGACTCCTGCCGAACCCGGATTTTTTTGACATAATTTCCAAGGGTGCAGCCAAAGGTCATGCAGATTGGTTCATAGGCAATAAGAGAGGCAAATAGCACAATAGTTACCCAATCCGGAACATGCGCAAAATGGTCCAGAATGCTCGTAAACCCGATCATCAAGGCGATCAATACCAGTGTGTCAATAAATGTGGATTGTAGCCGTTCAATTAGTAAGGGATAGTTCTCTGGCATTGTGGTTTATATAATGTGGATGATTCTGAAAGCATTCCGAAGATAGGATACGATTCTTGTACAATATCTTAGATAAAGATTGATAGGTCTCAGGATTAAATTATCATCTCAAATTCTGATATTGGTTTTATTCATCCTCATTACTTTGTTGAAAGTCCTCAATTATTACCGGATCACATTACTATTGTGTTGTAATGAACCCAACTATTAATCCTCAGAACATAAGATTATTTCTCCTGTTATCGATAGGATTCATCATTGCTACTGTCATTGGTACCTTATCCCATGAGTGCGGACATTACTTCGTTGACAGATGTCTGGGGTTTCAGGCTAGGATCAATTATGCAGAAAGTTGGATTATCCACTCCCCAACTGATCCTCCCATCACACAAACCGATAGAATATTGATGGTTTTAGGAGGCCCAATAGAAACTATGGGTACAGGTTGCATCGGCTTGCTGTTACTTTTTATAAGGAGAAAACGATTTTACGCGACGAAGTGGCTTTCTTCAGGGCAATGGCTGATCATTTTCCTATCGCTCTTCTGGTTACGACAGACTACTAATTTTGTAATGTGGACCGGTAACTATTTATTGACCGGGGATTTATCAACAAGATCTGATGAAGTCAGATTAGCCAAATATTTCCATATTCCCATCTGGTCCCTATCTGTTGTAACGGCCATGATCGGTGCATATGTTCTCTATGTCATTACATTTAAAGTAATTCCTGCGCAGCAACGCTTAGTTTTCATGCTCGCAGGAATAGTAGGTGGTGTCTTAGGATATTTAATATGGCTGGAATGGTTCGGAAAAGTTTTAATGCCATAGATCACATAAGTAGACAAATAGTAATTGAACGTTCGTTTGTTTTAAGAACAACTAAATGACCTTTAAAGACGCGATGCTTCTCCGATCAACGCACCAGAATCACCTCACCCTTTTGCTCGATATCATGCCCATTCCCTTCCTTACAACGGAATCGCACATAGTAATAATACGTGCCCACATCCTGTAGTACGCCATTGAAGGTACCATCCCAGCCTTTTGTCTCATCACGTGTTTCAAAAATCACCTGACCCCAGCGATTCAGAACTCTGAAACTATTCAACACGTGATGGCCGTTTGTGATGATCCTGAAACGATCATTTTTACCGTCATTATTGGGTGTAAATGCGGTTGGAAATGATACCTGACAACAAGGATGTGCCGTAACAAGTGCACTATCAGTCGAAGTACAACCCCAGGGGCTGGTTACTTTCAAGCTTACATATCCACTACGGTCAACAACACCCCAGGCAGATGATCCTGAAGAGTCCTTAAAATAGCGGACCGGACTCCACAGGAAGGTATCCGCAGGATTGGTATCAATCGCCTGAGCAAAAACACTGTCACCCATGCAGATGTCATTAGGTGCAATGTTGTTGATCCCGGCTACAGGAAGCGCGTGAACCATTACGGTATCCACTCGTTTCAGAGATTTACATCCTGCAGAAGAGGTGATCATAGTGACCAGCTTTGTGCCCGCGGTATTCCAGATGATACCAAATGGTCCGCCGGGAGAACCTCCATACTGCAAATACCCATTATCAAAGTCCCAGTTGAAGCCGGTAATTGCAGATGAAGTATGATTCAGCGCAATGTTCACAATATCATTTACACAGGCATCACTTTGAATGACCGGATGCGCGAAGGGGCGAGGATTTACAGTAACTGGGAACAGCATTTCATTACCAACACAGCCATCGTTATTTAATTGAAGACGGACACTCGTTACACCCGCAGAATCAAAGCGGATTGCAAGCGGGCCTTGTCCGGAACCACCCAGAACAAGGGTACGGCCGATGGGTGCTTTCCAGTTATATTCCATGTCGGGAGTTCCATTCCCGAAATAAAAGAAGGTATCCACATCACCCTGGCATATAGTTGCTTGGTTTCCCACAATAATTCCATAGGGCCTGCTGGTGACATGCACTTCGAGTTTGGTCCGTACACTTTCACAACCATTATTTCCCTGGGTTACCCAATAAACAATCGTATCCACGTATACCGTACTTGGAATAGGAGGGATGGTCGTGCCTAGCCCGGAAGCGGGTGTCCGGTACCACGTAAGTTCCTGGCCAACCGCTGTAAGGGCAACAGCACTATCATTCTGGCAATACAAGACGGGTGTTACAACCTTGGGGGGCGCAGGAATTGGGCTTACCGCAACAACCACACTGGCAGGCTTGAAAGTGCAGCCATTTACGGTAGCTGTTACCATATAGGTTCCAGAATTTATGGATCCTGCACCTGGTATCGATGGATTACGGATCCCGGAGGTAAACCCGTTCGGACCTACCCATAGGAATGTTGCCGAACCTGCTGTGACTGCATTTAACTGAAGGGTAGCACCGACACACAGCGGCGAATTGGAACTGGCCTTGATCAACAATGAATCGGATGCAAAGGTGAAATAAGTGCCTGATTGCAGCATCAGCGATCTGGAAAGAATGCTGTTATTGGTATCAAGCCGGTAGGCTATAGTATTGGCAGGCGTAAAAGCACTGTCAGTGGATACCAAAAGATGCATGGTATTGGCAGGCATATCACTTGCCTTAACACCCAGTGTCACGGTCCCTAAGGATCCGGTCATCTGAACCTTCCAGGTTCTGTTCATTCTCAGAAAGGAAGGATTCCCGCTGAAGCATCGGTTTAATGTAGTGGTACCGGCATTATCTCCAAAAAGCAGGTAGGTATTATCCGCCTGAAAATTGTTGACATTCGAAGTATTCAGAGTCGGGAAGGTGCTACCATTATAAACGCCATTATAGATCGTTACAAGACCGGCAGTATTAATGGATCGCGATTGCCGCTGAATGAGAGAATCGCCATCATCTCTGCCGATTCCTGTGATATTATTTACAAAGGGCAGATTGTTACTACGATTCCAGATAATGGTTCCGTTGGAGGAAGTATAATCATTGGCATTTGCGGCGGACTGGTCCAGTGTAAAGCCATATTTGACCGCCAGATAGGATTCTACCTTATTGCGTTCTGCCGCTGACAGCGCTTTATTAAAGAGAATAACCTCAGCAACATCTATGGTTGTAGGATAGGCATCTCCATACTCTTCATTCCCGATCGTTATCCGGGCCGGACTGTTAGTAGCAGGGGCAAATGCCGCCTGACCAGTATAATTCAGCACCGCATCATTATTTCCGTTTAAGCGTATAATCGAAGTTGCCTGAGTCGTATTATAGCCAGCCAGGTAATACTGGTCATTTACAATGGTGTTGGAGAAATTATTGGTGCCCCTGAAGTCAAAACGAATCTTACCGGCATTGGTACCACCGTTATTTACTTCATTACCCAGCCTGTTGACATTTGTATTGCTGTATTGCCATTTAAACCATACTCCGGTATTGTTAAGCGTGTGCAGATTGATCACCTGCAATACAGAATTGTTATACGGATCGAGCAGTTGCGTGCCAATAAATGCATTATTACTGGAAATCGAGTTAACCACATTCTGTGAGAAGGAGACATGGGGGTTGAAATTGATACCTGCGGCCACATACATCGGCGGATTTTGAGTAGCAGCCATCCCGATGTTTGATCCCTGTGTTGCAAAGTTTCCGGTTACACCAGCACCTGATAATTCATTCCATTGAGATACCGTATTGGTTGGGTTCAGAGATATCCCACTGTTGGCTTTTAACCAGAGCTTCAGATTGGTATTTACGCCTCCCGGATACTGCGCTAACAGACAATACGGAAGGAACAATAAACAGGCGATAAATACTTTTTTCATCTCAGGTACTGGAATTATAATTGGAGGGTAATAGTTTGATGACCGTCATTTCCTATTTTCTATCTTGTTCGGCAGGTTTATTTCGGCGCTTAATTTTTCAGAAATAGTTCTTGTCGCTTAAGTCGGTATATTAATCAGATGTCTTCATCAGCTTCTCCGTCTTGATCATCTTACCCTGCTGGTCCCGGATAAGGAGCAGATAAGGGCCATCCGCAAACGGAGAAAGGTCTAATTCATGCGCATCATCAGTCTGCAGTAAAAGTCTGCCGATCACATCCTGCAATGAAATATTGACTTTAACAGGTGCTTCGATTTTCACAATACTTCTGACAGGGTTTGGATAGATCTTAATGGATTCAGGCGTCAGGATCTGAGTTACACCAAGATTGTTAAAGAAGAAGATGGTGGAATAATTCGTACAGCCGTTCGCATCCGTTACCCGTACCGAGTATCCACCATTCTGTGTGACATTATAACTCTGACCGGTAGCTCCGTTAATTGGCTGGCTATTGAAATACCATTGATAGGTATCATAACTTCCTGTAGAAAGCAGAAAGACATTGTTTGTGATGACAGGTTGTGGCAACGGATTCACTACCACGAGAATTGTAGGAGAAAGCGCTGAACAGCCAAAACTATTGGTGACTGTTACGGAGTAACTGCCTGTAGTACTGGCAATATAATAGTTGCCTGTAGCGCCACTAACCTGGACAGCATTATTGTTCCATTGATACGTAACTCCTGTGCCGGAAACAGCAGTAAGTACTACGGCACCACCCTGACAAAACGTTATAGGAGTGGTATATGAAATACTGCTGGTCGGTCTTGGGTTTATTGTGACATTGGTAATTGTTGATGTTGTCGAACAACCGTTGCCATTGGTTACTGTTACTGTATAACCTCCGGTACCAATTGCGGGATAGCTCGCATTTGTCGCTCCGCTGATTGGAGTACTATTCAGCTTCCATTGATACGTTAATCCGCTTCCGGTATTGGCATTCAGCCAGACGGTGTCACCTGCGCAGGCTGTTGTGCTGCCGGTTGCCGTAATACTGGCTGTGGGGAGTGCATTTACAGTAACAATTGCGCTGGATGATGTTGCTATGCAACCCGTACCGGTTATTGTTGCAATGACCGTATAACTACCTGCTGTACTTGCTGTATAGCTAACAGCATTGGCTGCAATAATATTAGCGGAGTTTAACTGCCACTGGTAGGTCTGGCCTGTTGCTGACGGTATACTTAGTGTAACATTCGAACCCACGCAAAGATTCAGCGGACCTAAAGCTGTGATAGTAACGTTTGGTAGCGGGTTAACATTCACCGTTGTAAGCGTCGATGTCTGCTGACAGGTCGTACTTGTATTTGTTACAGTAACTGAATACGTTCCTGCAGCCTTTGCCCGATAGCTCGCGGCAGTTACTGCAGGCGAAATCGGACTGCCATTGAAATTCCACAAATAAGACAATCCTGTTCCTGTATTTCCATTCAGGGTTACAGAATCACCCTGACAAAAGGTTGTTGGGCCAGATGCTGTAATACTAGCAGTTGGTAATGGATTTACCGAAACACCAAGAATATTCGATGTGTTCTTACAACCGGTTGCCGTATTGGTAACAGTAACTGAATAGTTACCTGCTATGGATGCAGCATAAGAAGTGCCGGTAGCTGAAGGTGTTATGGGAGTCGAATTCAGATTCCAAACATAGCTGAGGCCGGTTCCTGTATTCGCATTCAGCGTCACATTGGTTCCCTGGCAAATGGCGGTACTTGAACCCGCAGTTGCTGTCGCAGTTGGTAATGGATTTACGCCTACTACTGTAATCCCTGATGTGGCGTTACAGCCGGTGCCTGCAGCAACAGTAAGGGTATAGTTACCCGTTGTGCCAGCAGGATATGAAGAACTGGTAGCGCCGGTAATCGGTGAGCCATTTAGATTCCACTGGTAGGTAACACCCCCAGCTGTAGGTCCGTTGAGTGTAACGGTACCTCCCGAACAATATGCAGCAGTGCCCGCCGGGCTGATGCTGGCGACAGGTGGTGCATTTGCCACTACCGGAATTGCATTGGAAGTACCACTGCAACCGGTTGTGGTATTTGATATCAGTACGGAGTACGTTCCTGAAGATGATGCTGTATACGACACGCCGGTAGCCCCGCCTATCGGGCCGGCTCCATTCTGCCATTGATACGTATATCCAGGTGTTGCGTTGATGACCACGCTTCCACCCGCGCAGAATGTGGTGGTGGTTGCAGCAGTAATTGTAAGTGGTAATGGATTTATGGTAAGTACTGCAGGTCCGGAGAGCAGGCTTCCACAAGGGGAGCTTCCGCCTATCAGCACGGTATAGGTGCCTGTATCCGTCAGGCTGATATTGGTTAGTGACAGACTTGATGAAGTCGCACCAGCTAAGGGAACGCCGTTTTTCTGCCACTGATAGGTTATCCCTGTTCCTGTAGCCGCAACGGAGAATGATACATTGTTATGCTCACATTTGACCTGAGAAAGGGGTTGTGTTCCAATCGCAGGAGGGGTGTTAATGGTCAGGACTGCCGTTGCAGAAGGCACAGCGGTTACATTTCCGCATTGACTGCTCAGGACCACGGTATAATTTCCGGCATCCGCTGTTGTTGTAACCGGTATGGTGTAGGTACTGTTGGTAGCACCTAAGATCGGATTTCCATTCTTTTGCCATTGATATAATACACCTGCAGTGCCGCCTGCAATCACACTAAAACTTACAGAATTCCCTGCGCAGATCAGTTGTGAGGCCGGTTGGGTCACAATACTGAGTGGTGCGCAGGTCTCGCCAAATGCATAGTCACCATCAATTGTTGCGGAAGGAACGGTAACCGTTATTGTTGTCGGGCCTGCTGCAGAAACAGCGGGTGATGTCCAGGCTGAAGTATAATACCTCCCGGCTATAAAGTTGGCTGGTGTGGTTCCTGGATCAAGATCGGCTGCATTCCATATAGGAATTACTGTAGCTCCGGCAGCAGTAAACGTTAGCCCATTCGGCAATGCTATGGACCAGTACCGGTTGACACTCCGGCTTGGATTGATCACCGAGCTGCTAAGGTTGGGATGGTCTGTAGCTACTGCGCCTACAATAATATCACCGGCAGTTGCTGCGGTGCCATTTATGGCTAATGGAGTATAGTAATTAATGTCCCCTACCGGATAACTGTGTGCAACACCACCTGCTGTAGCATTCTTCTGGAACTTACCGACGACCCATCCGGTGGTTTGCGCTGGACCGGTCAGCGTAGCTCCAGCATTTTGTGCCAGAATATTGGAACCCATAAAGATCTTTCCGAGGGTAAAGGTCAGCGAGCCACTATAGTTGACATTGCCGATATTAAATGTTACACCTCCTCCGGAATTGTTCATCAGGATATTGGCAAACTTCGCTGCAGGGCTGGCAACCGCCGTATTTCGGAACGTTCCAGCGCCACTTACTGTTTGTGTATTTGTACTTGCAACGGCTGTGCCGGTAGCGAAATTGGCAAAGGCCACTGTACCAAGTCCGGAGAAAATACCCCCCGTATTTACCGTCAGGTTATTGTTGATATAAGTAGTCTGACTGGTAGCATTATTCCGGAATTCCCCACCGCTGTTTACGAAAAGGTCATGACTAACCCCCATAGTCGCGGAACCTTGTACGAAATAGCTATTGGTAGCTGTTCCGGTATTAATTACCAGGTCATTAAAAGCCAGTTTGCCGGTACTGGTAAGGGACGTGTTGACACTGAAGTTATAAGGTGTCTGACCTCCGGGGTCCGTGGAGACTCCGTCGCCCATCCTGAATACATGGGTACCTGAGGCCGTAATATTTGCCGCATTATTATACACCATCGTGTTGGCTCCGGTTGCACAGGCATGCGGGTCCACGACTGTAAACGTGCCGCCAGTGAAGCTGTTTGCTGCATTCACCAGACTAACGATAGGAAGGGAACACGGAACACTGTTTGCTGCCACACCACCCGCATTTCCATCAACGTTAATATTTCCGCCACTCTGATTGATTACTGAAGCGGCGATGGTACTGAAGTAGCCATTTATATTGAGTGTGCCTCCCGTCACATTTAATGTGCCATTTTCTGCAAATGGAACCGTACCTCCACCTGTTGGACCGAGGTTCAGGGTACCCGCACTCAGATTCAGAATCGAAGCTCCATTGTTTAGAACCCCGCTGACATTTGGCCTTCCAGTGATCATCATGGTACCACCTGTAAGATTTAGGGTCCCGTTGTTCTGCAGGGCACTGTCCAAGGTGACCGTATTGCCAGTGGCGATATTCAGAATACCACCAGGCAGAATATTGAGTGATTTCGCAGTATTGGTGGTAGCATTGGAGGTAACCGTCACACCCGGGTTTATATACGCTTCATTCGTCGCTCCGGGAGCAACACCTATATCCCAGGTAGTACCGGTGCTCCAGTTGCCGGTATTGATGGCAGTATATACACCTGTGATATCTGCTGCTGCTGCACCGATATACAGAGGAACACTCAGATCGGAGAGTGCAAGTCCACTGCGTTGTGCAGTATTTCCAAATCCTGCAACGTATGTGCCGGATACCGCTGCGGCTTTCATGACTCTCAGGTTTGCTGGATTAGCTGAGGTAAATAAGCCTGAGCCATTAAGTTGCAGACCTAAGGTTCCGCTAAGGGCAAGTGCATTGGTTGTAAATGACCATAATGAATTGATGCGTGTATCAATGGTATAGGCACCATCGGCTACAGACAATCCAGTGGTGAAACCCGGTGTATTGGTGTGAGCAATGGCAATCGTACCTCCGGTGCTAAGCGCTGTTGCACTGCTGAAGAAGAATGCCACACTCCGGTTCAGACCATTGTAGCCGATCGGGTAATATCCGATGCCGGTACCTGCGGCAGTTGGTAATCCGGTTGTTCCGAACCAGCGCACGAATGAACCGCCGGTAGTTAACCGGATAAAACCAGCCGTATAGGTTAAGGTACCGGGAGCTGCAGCGGTGGTACCCAGGGTCAATACATTTGCTCCCAGATTAATATCGCCGCTGGTAAGGTTGAGTGTGCCCGGAACCGTACGGCTGAAAGGCATTGTGATCACGTTGGCACTACCACCTGTATTAATGCTCAGGTTGACCGGCCCACTGGCTACAGGAAATACATTCGCTGTCATCGTATAGACCGCATTGGCGTCATAGGTAAGGGTGGTTCCGGTGGTACCATATACAAAGGTTAGCGTCGTATTTATCGGATTTGCTGCAGCACTTGAAATCCGGATACCTCCATTATTATTGATGTTGAAATTACCTGTGAGAGTACCGTTACCGCTAAGATTAATTCCCGATGGATTCGTAATACGATAGACGATCGGGCCTACCGGTGCGGCATTTAAAAAGCTGACATTCTGTGCACTTCCTGTACCATTAAAATTGAGTACCGGAGCATTCGCGCCTGTACTGGCACCGGTACTGGTAAAGGTGCCTGCTGTCTGGTTAAATGAACCCGATACATTCAATACGGGTGTAGCCGTTGCAACGCCGGAATTCAGGTTGAGGGTCCCACCGGTCTGAATAAAATTGTTGAGTTGATAACTGTAGCCCTGGGTGCTGGAAAATTGCAGCGTGCCCGTACCTGTTGATGAGATCGTGCAATTCCCGATTACTACCAGCGGACCGGTCCCACTCCAGTTCGTATTACTGGTCTGACTCTTACAGTCATAAAGGAAGTTGGCAAAAACCTGGTTCATCCCGCCATTAGGGCCTCCCGTAGGGGTATTAAACCCAGAAATAATCGTCGTTGAATTGCTGTTCCATGTGGCAACCGGCATGCTCGGATTGCTGGTGCTCAGATATTTGTAATTGAGGGTGCCGTTGACGATAAGATTAGTGGCTGTGTTTCCTGAAATACCTAAAGTCGTCTGTGTACCACCGATGGTCAGGACACCACCGCTTGCAACTGTAACCGTTGCATTGCTGCAGTTCAGGAAATTGTTCCCACCATATGTTACCAGCCCGAATAATTCCATATTACCGGAGATCGTGGCCGTTGCACCTGTTCCACTGAACGCAAGTGTGAGTGAAGATGTTGTCAATGCCGATCCATTAAGCAGCAAGGTTGATCCTGCTGCAACGCTCAGTTCATCGGTAGCTGGATTGTTATCTGAGGCAATGGTCAGGGTAACTGCTGCTGAGGATTGAAACATAGCAATGGTATTGTTGCTGATGCTGATTCGGCCTACAGTCTGAGCAGGAATACCATATACCGCATTGGTGCTGCCATTGTTAAAAAGCAGGATGTCGGAAGGATCCGGTGCTGTACGCGCCGGAGTCCAGTTCGTTGGTACAGTCCAAGTGAAATTTGTTGCACCGGTCCAGGTATAGGTGGAAGTACTGTTGGTGGTTACTGTACCAGTCGCTGGAATTGTCGTATTGTAAAGTGGTCCACCGGAGCAAAGGTCATTGTAGGCAAACACAGTGTACCGATAGAGTGTTGCTGGGGTCAGACCCGCATCGGAGAAGTTATTTGAAGTACCGGCACTTACAACAGTCCCATTGCCCAGGCTTGAGCTGACTGCATAAATGGTTCCATTAACAGGGGAGGCGCTCAATGCAGCTCCGGTGGTACGTACTACCAGGTACTTATTGACATTCGGAGAGGCAGAGGTGAACGCTACATTCACGGAAGTACCTCCAGGTATTAGGGTAAGCCCTGCCGCCTGTGAGGAAGGAGTACTGCATGCTGACAAACTTGCTGCAGCCAGCCCCATGACATTTACCACCCCTGCGGTTGTAGTCTTCGAAACGGTAACAGATGCTACCAGCTTGCTGTAATTAGCTGCACTCAGACTTAAGCGGACTTCATAGAGCCTGGGATTGGTAGTATTGTTGTCGATCAGATTGGTGCTGACAGCTACACGACCTACACCAAGTATCGCATAGTTGGCTCCTGAATACCAGTCCGGAATTGAAATGGCACTGAAAGTCTGTGTACTTGCATCTGTAAATGTGACGGTAATGTTTGTAGTTGAAGCCCCGCTTCCTGAAGTCGCAAGCAGGTAAAGATCACTGGTTGCAATCGGCGTTGTCAACGTGAGTGTTCCTGCACTGACGGTAGCAATTCTGAGTGAATTGTTTGCAGTATAAGGTTGTAACTGAAAGCTTAATCCTGTAGTGGTAGCGCTGTTTATCAGACCCCCCAATGGAAGAAATGAAGTAGGGAAGGTACTGCCTGAAGGGTTGAAGTTCGGTGCCATAAAAGCATATCCGGCGCCATCCACATCTGCCGTAATGGAAGTAGACGCACTTCCGGCAGTATCAGCTACGACATCTGCTGTATAACCGCTTGCCGGCACGATCACAAAGGAGCTGGCTGAACTCGTATTGACGCTGGCCATTAATGGATTACTGGTGTTGTAGGTGGGGCCACCGGAACAAAGATCATTGTAGGCAAAAACGGTATAACGATAAAGGGTATTGGCAGTGAGCCCGGCATCAGAAAAACTGGTGGATGCCCCGGCACTTACTACAGTTCCATTGCCAAGACTGGCGCTTACAGCATAAGTCGTACCATTCGAAGGGCTGGCAGTAAGTACTGCTCCATTGGTGCGTACCACCAGGTATTTATCGGCAGCCGGAATGGATGCTGCAAATGAAACGGTATTGGTCGTGGTTGTGGGCACGATGTTCAAAGCATAGGGTTGGTTGATTGGTGCGCTGCAGGCAGAAACCTGATTGATCGCAACCCCCATAATATTTATAACACCGGCAGTAGTAGTCTTGGCAACGGCTATGGATGCCACCTGTTTACTAAAATTGGCAGCGCTCAGACTCAGTTTGATCTCATACAGCCGAGGGTCAGAAGGATTATTGTCTATTCCATTACTGGCTGTATTCACCCGGCCCATTCCACGGATGGCAAAATTGGCACCCCCATACCAGTCCGGAAAAGAAACGGCAGTAAAGACCTGCGTACTGGCATCCGTAAATGTTACCGTAATTGTGGCCGTACTGGCTCCACTGCCGGAAACACCCAACAGATAAATTTCTGAAGCTGCCTGTGCTGTCGTCAGCGTCAGCGTTCCTGAACCTGTAGTTGGAATGCGCAGGGAGTTATTGGCATTATAGGGTTCCAATTGAAATAGTACCCCGGAAGTCGTTACGCTATAAACCTTATTGTTGCTGGGCATATAAGCTGTCGGAAGCGCGCCCAGTGGGTTGAAATCCGCCGCCATGAATGCATACCCGGCACCATCAACATCTGCCGTAATTGATCCGGTCGCTGAACCTACTCCATTGGCAACCACATCGGCATTGTAACCAGTTACTGCCACCGGAACATATCCTGCACGGGCATGGTAACTTCCTGTAACTATCAGAACCAGTATTGCCAGGCATAAAGGGAGTTGTAATAGTCTTCTGTTCATGGATTGGATTTTTAATAGGAGGTAGCTATTTAAGTAGACAGTCAAAAAATGACTAATGGAGCCTGAAACGTATTTATGACTTCTTCTGATTACGGTACTTGCTAAAATTTGACAAGTCTCTGATAATTATTGGCTTTAATCGTTCCTGGGCAGCCCTCAAATTACCATTTACAAATCAATCATATTTTAAATTTAAATAAAGATATCTTGGATTAATCTGTTCAATATCACGGTATCGTCTTGTTTTTTAGGTAATTAAATAATCACATCCGGTTCTTATTCTCGTGTAGGGCAAAACTCCCATAAAGCAGGAGGGCAGGCAACTACACAATGATGTAGGTGAAGTGCTGAAATGGCATAAACGATTCAGTAAGAAGACATTCCCTTGGATCCTCTTATTGTAAAAAATTAGCCGGTTTCTGTAAATCCCCATTTAACTACGATTACTTTCGCCCCGGTCTATGAACCCGCATCCATGAAGGCATACGTTGCAGTTTTACTTTTTGCTTTGTGTCAGCTCATCGGAACTGCAAGAGCCAAGGTCATTGCCGTGGAAGGTGGACCCGGTCTGCCGGACAAATACATTACGGCCATCTGCAAAGACCGTCGTGGATTGATGTGGATCGCAACCAGGCAGGGATTATGTACTTATGACGGCAGCCATTTTGAGGCGCCTATCTCAAAAGTGGGGGCCGGAATACCCATCAATCACCTCAGATATGATCCATCCCATGATGTCCTCTGGGTTGCAAGCTTAAAAGGGCTTTATCGAATTTCCTGCAGCAACCAGTTCATTACACTTCTTTCAAATAAAGAAGCCTGGGGACTTGGGATCGTAACAGATATCTGTGTCCTTACGGATGGCTCCGTATTTGCCAGCTTTCATAGCGGCGAGATTGTACATGCTTCACTTTCAGGTAAAATGACGCTCCTAGGCAGGGTGCAACATTCTGAAAATAAACAGCGTTTCCCGGATTGTGTAGAACCTTATGACGCTGGTCACCTTGTTTTTCAGTTTTCAGGAAAAGGCGACTGGTTTTTGCTCTCATTAAAAGATGGGTCATTCAAACAGCTGGAATTTCAGGATAAATCAGTTGTCCTGTTTAGAAAGCGAACTAGTGATACTGCTTTTATAGACTATCTGCATAGAGGACTACAGATTATCGACCTCAAAAATTCCAAAGATCTGCTGCCGAGCTCCAGTTCTCTTCTGAGCAGATTGTATGGGGTAACAGATGCTTGCTTCTGCAGCGACAAAAGCATCTATGTAGTTTGCAAACAAGCCCGCCTGTATCATGCCATTCTAGATCAAAACAGGATCGATACAATCACCTCCGATATATTCAATGAGAAACTGGCAACCTGCCTGTTTTATGATCCGGAAGGGATACTATGGGTGGGAACCAACAAGGGATTATTGAAGGTGCTTGAAAATAGTCATCTATTCACTCCACTGCTGCTGCAGAATCCTACAGTCAGCGTGCGTTCTCTAGCGGAGGATGAATCCGGTATAATTTATGCAGGCACTTACAGTGGCTTTTTCAGATGTCTGCCACGATCACAGAAATGGGAAAAGATCAGTACGGAGATCCCCTACACGATGATCGATGTGCCGGGTTCCTATATCTATTACTGCACCGAACAATTTGGCTTTTACCGTCTGAACAAGAAAAACCTCCGGATTGAGTCGGGTTTCTTTACAAAGGGTCCGCTTATTCAGGACGAATCCAATCGGGTCTATACCATGCTGGAAGACAGCGACGGGCTTATCTGGATCGGTACCAGCGCCGGACTGGTTACTTATAATTCAGTAACCAACATACTCTCCTCGTACAAAACGGATGGATTGCCAGAAGGTACACAGGTAGCCAATATCAGCCATGCAAAGAATGGCAACCTGTGGTTGAGCACGCTTCAGGGAGTTTACGAATTGAACCCATTAAAAGGTATCGTATGGCATATCAGTAATCAGACGCAGCCTGCCCTGGCAGTCAATACAGTTAATTATGTCAGCGAAGACAGTATCGGACGTTTATGGATTTGTACCGTCGGTGGTGGCATTAATATGCTGAGTCAGGACAGGCGGCAAGTAACCGTTTTAAAAACATCCTCCGGCCTAAGCGATAATGAAACGTATCAGCTGATCTGGCAGGATAATAAACGTGCATGGATCAGCACGTTTAATGGTCTGAGTAGCTACAATCCCCAAACCCAGGCCTTTTACAATTACTTTCTGGAAGATGGGCTCACCAGTAATGAATTCAACCACAATGCCTTCCTTCAGGACCGCACAGGACGCTTACTTTTTGGTACGATCAGAGGAATAAGCTCCTTCTTCCCCGACAGTGTCTTTGAACATGAAAGTGCTACCGGCCTTTTTGTTTCCGGGATTACCAAATGGGATAATAAGACCCATTCATTTGTCAATCTAAATCCTGCTGATTCCATTTCACCGATCGTTTTAAATCCGCTGGATCATTCCCTCGCATTCAATCTTGCACTCACCAATTACAATAATCCGGAGGCCTGTAATTTTCAGTACCGGATCAAAGGGCTCTTTGACGACTGGGTTTCGCTGAGTGGCCAGCACACACTACGGCTGGACGGACTAGCGCCTGGATCGTATATCCTGGAACTAAAAGCTACTGACAGCAGGGGTACGCCTGCATTGAACAGGCTGCAATATCATATTCGGGTCGGGCAACTTTTTTTTAAATCATGGTGGTTTTATCTGCTTTTATTTCTCATCTCCAGCTTATTATTAGCTGCATTTTTCGTGCTCAGACTGCAGAACATTAAACGGGTACAATCACTCAGGGAACAGATTGCGAGCGATCTTCATGATGAAGTCGGCAGCCTGCTTACGCGGATAACCATGACGTCTGATAATCTGCGGAACACCAGAAATACGGAGGCTGATAAATCTTCGAAACTTCAAAAAATTGCTTCCCTAAGCCGTACTGCGGCTTCATCGATGAGTGATATTCTTTGGGCCATCGATGCCCGTAATGATTATACTGGTAATCTTGCCGACCGTATGCGGGAACATGGTGAGGAAATGCTTTCCGCGATTGGCCTGCATCCTCATTTTGATTTCAAAGTAAATCAGCGACTCTCCATACCTTCCCAGTTCCGCCAGCAACTATACCTGATCTATAAGGAAGCGATAAACAATATCGTTAAGCACAGTACGGCAACCGAGGTCAATATCAGTTATCATCATACGGAGCAAGGCTTTTATCTGAGTATTGTAAATGACGGTTATCAGGAAAAAGAAGGTTCCAACTCAAGAGGTCAGGGCATCCGGAACATGTATATGAGAGCTTCCAAACTCCATGCCACTGCACAGGTAGGCGCACAGGGAAATGAATTCAGTGTCATCATAAAAAATTAGCAACTCCATCATTTGATTTGGATATGCAATTACATTAGTTAACACGGAGGGCTTTAGGCCGACAGTAAGCTAGGCCTAAAGGCCCCTTTTTATTCATGGTGGCTTGGAATCCCCAGCCTAAAGTGGCTGTTGCACGACACCGTCTTTGGGAGCCCATCTTTTTTTTCAAGTAAAATTCGACCCCCATATAGGCTCAACAGTCGATGCGGATTTTATGTCCGACTTTTTAGTCGATAAAAAAACAAGGGCGCATTTCTAAAGTGAAAGCTTGTGTGAAGACTGTTTTTTGATGCAAAATGGCTTCCA
>Ga0265327_10001527_pt1 | contig 28569 bp, 22 predicted proteins | sample 41621metaG_FD_202089 | JGI IMG/M metagenome (GOLD analysis project Ga0265327, IMG submission 202089) | Rhizosphere microbial communities from Carex aquatilis grown in University of Washington, Seatle, WA, United States - 4-16-21 metaG | ecosystem: Host-associated > Plants > Roots > Rhizosphere...
CCTGCAGGTAGATCATGCCGGCAGCCAGGTAGTTGCAGGCGCGCCACCAAGCATCAATGGTGACGAGTTCACTGTCAGAAAGCGATGGAGTTGTCATTTATCAGGAGGCCAAATATAGATCGAAATATAGCCTGTGAGTCTACCACTGCAGGATAACGTTATTGTGACGGTATTTAAGACCCATATTCCATATGACCATCCAGCCTATGAAGCACTTGTCATGGAGGGAATGCCGTTACAGGAACTGCTTGCCTAACCACCAGAATGCGGCGGCAATTAAGCCACTAGCCGGGATAGTCAGCACCCATGCGACCACCAGATTCATGGCTACGCCCCAGCGTACGTCTCGTGTGCGGTGTGCTGATCCGACGCCGACGATGGCACCTGATAGGGTGTGCGTGGTGGATACCGGAATGCCGCCTAGGGTGGCCAGCCCAAGGCTGATGGCGCCGCCCAGTGAAGCACAGGAGCCACTCACCGAGTTGAGCTTGGTGATCTTGGTGCCCATGGTCTTGACGATGCGCCAGCCGCCCATGTAGGTTCCTGCGGCGATGGCAAAATAGCAGGAATACACGACCCAGTCAGGTAATGATGCAACATCAGGCGTGGCTACTCCGGCGCTGATCAGGAGCAGCCAGATGATGCCGATGGTTTTTTGCGCATCATTGCCCCCGTGCGTCAGGCTGTAGGCGCCGGAGGCGAACAATTGGGTGCGGTCGAACCAATGCTTGACCTGGCTAGGTGTCTTGTTGCGGAACAGCCATGCCACCAGCACCATCAGGAGTCCGCCTAGCAGGTAGCCCACCAATGGCGAGATCAGGATGAACATGAGGATCTTGCCGAAACCGCTCCAGATGATGGGGGCAGAGCTGCCGGCCTTGGTGATAGTGGCACCGACCAAGCCTCCTACCAGTGCGTGGGACGAAGACGAGGGGATGCCGTAGTACCAGGTCACAATGTTCCATGACAAGGCCCCGCACAGCGCACCGAAGATCACGTAGTAATCGACGAAGTGCGGATCCACCGTGCCTTTGCCGATGGTCGCGGCCACGTGCAACTGGAACACCCACAACGCCAGAAAATTGAAGCACGCGGCGAACAGTACCGCCTGCTTTGGCGTCAACGCGCCGGTGGCAACGATAGTGGAAATCGAATTGGCACCGTCATGAAAGCCGTTCATGAAGTCGAATGCCAGCCCGACCAGGATCAGCAGCCCCAGAATCCAGATATTGATGGTCAAGGCTTCCATCAGGAATTCTCGATCAGGATTTCTTCAATGGTCTTGGCTGTTTCTTCGCAGCGATCCAGCACGTTTTCGAGCAGGAAATAGAATTCGTGCAATTTCATGGCCTGCCATGCGTCGCCGCCTTCCCGGAACAGGCGGGTGATGGCACGTTTGAGCACCTTGTCAGCCTTGGATTCGATCTCGTCGATTTCCTGACAGAAGGCGGCAGTTTCCTTGCGTCGACTCTCGTCGGCCAGTGAGATCATGGCGCGATTGAGACGCAGGCTGGAATCGGCAGCCAGCACCGCCATTTCGCGCGCTTCCGGGGTTGCTTGCTCAATGTTGTACATGCCGACTGCGTTGGCGACGTTGCGCAACGCGCTCAGGATCTTGTCCAGTTCCAATGTCAGGTTGTGAATTTCGTCACGATCCAGCGGTGTGATGAACGATTTGTGCAGCAAGGCGATCACTTCGGCCTTGATGCGGTCTCCGCTCTTTTCATTGAAATCGACTTCTTTGACCAGCAGTTCGATTTCCTTTTCGCTGGCGGTTCCCAGGCTGTTGACTAAGCGCAAAGTGGCGTTGGCACTCGCGACAACCCGGTCAGAATGGGCGATGAGCAAGTCGAAGAATTCTTTTCTTTTTGGCATCATGCCGCTGAACATGGTCGGGCGCTCCCTTGGGTTTGGACTGAGGATTTTCGGATTCCAGTGTCCGGAAGGCCATTATTGTAACAAAAGTGTCACCAATGCATCACATTAGGCTGCTGTGAACGCTCCCTAATCCAGTCCATAACGCCGGATGAACCAGGTTTTGACGAGTTGCGTGAATACCAGATACGCGCCGATGATGACCAAGAGCGCCAGCCCGTATCCGGCAGGCATTGGCGCAAAGCCGAAATGCGCGGCGAAAGAAGAGAATGGCAACCAAAGGCCGAGCAGGCAGATGCCGATGCTGGTCACCATCAACGGTAGGCTGGCACGACTTTCGATGAACGGGATGCGTCCGGTGCGGATAATGTGAACGATCAGGGTTTGCGACAGCAACGATTCCAGAAACCAGCCGGTGTGAAATAGCGTTTGATTCTGCCAGCCGCCAAACCAGTAAATCAGCGTGAAATAAGTGGCGTAATCAAACAGGGAACTGATCGGACCGAAGATCAGCATGAAGCGTGAGATATTGCCGATTTCCCATTGCCTTGGCCGTGACAGGTATTCCTCATCGACGGTATCGGTGGCGATTGTGGTCTGGGCGAAGTCGTAGAACAGGTTGTTGAGCAGAATCTGCACCGGCATCATCGGCAGGAAAGGCAAAAAAGCACTGGCGCCCAGCATGCTTAACATGTTGCCGAAATTGGAGCTGGCACTCATGCGCAGGTACTTGACGATATTGCCGAACACACGGCGGCCTTCCATCACGCCTTGTTCAAGCACCATCAGGCTTTTTTCCAGCAGGATGATATCGGCGGACTCCTTGGCGATATCTACTGCGCTGTCGACTGAAATGCCGATGTCAGCGGCCTTGAGCGCAGGCCCGTCGTTGATGCCGTCGCCGAGGAAGCCGACCACGTGATTGCCGGCGTGTAAGGCCGCAATAATGCGCGATTTCTGCTCAGGGGCGAGTTTGACGAAGATGTTGCTGGTTTCCACCGCTTCGCGCAGTGCTGCATCGTTCATGGCGGTAATGTCCTGCCCGCTGAGGACGCCAGTGATCGCCAGCCCCACCTGGCCACAGGTCATGCGGCTGACCGTTTCATTATCCCCGGTAAGAATCTTGACCGAAACGCCATGCTGATGCAGCGCCGCCAGCGCTTGTGCAGCACTCTCCCGCGGGGGGTCGAAAAAGCCGGTGTAGCCGAGCAGCGTCAGGCCCTGTTCGTCTTTCACGCTGTACACGTCACGGGTAGAGGGGAAGATGCGGCAGGCAACTGCGATCACCATGAAGCCATCGGCGTTAAGGTCATCCTTGAGGGTGAGCAGCCGTTTCTGCCATGTTTCATCCATCGGCGTGATCACGCCGTTCACTTCGATCTGGGTGCAGACGGCCAGCATCTCCTCTACCGCGCCCTTGCATACCAGTAGATGGTGGCGGCCATCCTGCTCAACCACCACCGACATGCGCCGACGATGGAAATCAAACGGGACTTCGTCTATTTTGCGGAAGCGATTTTCCACGTCGAGCCCCTTGTGTACCTCCGCGTGATGCAAAATCGCGAGATCCACCATGTTCTTGAGCCCGGTCTGGTGGTAGCTGTTGAGGTAAGCATGCTCCAACACCTTGTCGCTTTCCTCGCCATCAGGTCCCACATGTTTTTCAAGCACCACGCGGCCCTGTGTGAGCGTGCCGGTCTTGTCGGTGCATAGCACATCCATGGCGCCGAAATTCTGGATGGCGTTCAGACGTTTGACGATGACTTTTTTGCGCGAGAGACTGATCGCGCCTTTGCTCAGGTTGATGGTCACGATCATCGGCAGCATTTCAGGTGCCATGCCCACGGCTACGGCGATGGCGAATAGAAAGGCTTCTATCCAATTTCCCTTGGTCAGGCCGTTGATGAGAAACACCAGCGGTGCCATGACCAACATGAAGCGCAACATCAGCATGGCAAAGCGCTGCGCACCTTTCTCGAAACTGGTGCCACTACGCTGCGTTGAAATTTCATGCGCCAGCGAGCCGAAGTAAGTGGAAGTGCCGGTTCTGAGTACAAGGGCGGTGGCGGTGCCGCTCAGGACATTGCTGCCCATGAAGCACAGATTGCAGAAATCCAGCGCGTTGCCAGTGTCTTTATCAAGCAACGCATGTTTGTCGACGGGCAACGATTCACCGGTGAGGGTTGACTGGTTGAGCGATAGATCCTTGCTTTGGATGATGCGGAGATCAGCCGGCACCATGTCGCCGGCCGAGAGGTGAACAATGTCGCCCGGCACCAAGGCCTCTATTGGAATGTCGTGGATTTCGGGCCCCATTGGATGCAACTGGATCTCGAAGGCCTCAACCACTTCCGGCGGCACACCAAGACGTTTGTCCTGGCGTTGCACGGTAGCCGTTGATCGCACCATGTGCCGGAGCTTTTCGGCAGCGTTGTTGGAGCGGTATTCCTGCGCAAACGACAGCAATGTGCTCAACACTACCATCAAACTGACCATCACAGCTGAGGTGAAGTCGCCCATGCCCAGAGAAACTCCGGCAATGCCAAGTAACAACAAGTTGACTGCGCTGAGAAAGTTCTTCCCCAGTAGTTTGATCCAGTGCGGGCGCTGTTCAAGTGCGACTGCGTTAGGGCCGAAGCGGCGCAGCCGTTTGTCGGCCTCGCGGTCAAGCAGGCCATCGGGGAAGGAGGCAAAGCTTTTGTAGACGAAAGCCAGATCGCTACGCGCGATGGCTGGCAGGTCAAGTTTGGTGGGATCAGCAGTCATTAACCCCGAGGCAACCAGTTTTGGTGCATCGGGGTGTTTTTTTGCCCGTAATCGTATAGGACGGAGCGAGGGAGGATTCATCAGTAGTCTGGGCGGCACCTATCAAGCGGCAACGTCCATCATACCGCGACCTAGCCGAACTTGCCGGTAATGTAGTCTTCCGTTTCGCGCCGTGTTGGCTTGGTAAACATGACATCGGTCACGCCGAATTCCATCAATTCTCCCAGATACATATAGGCCGTGTAATCTGAGACACGAGCAGCCTGCTGCATGTTGTGGGTGACGATGACGATGGTGTAGTCGGACTTCAGTTCGTGAATCAGTTCTTCAATGCGTGCGGTAGAAATCGGATCCAAAGCAGAGCATGGTTCGTCAAGCAACAATACTTCCGGCTTCACTGCCACGCCACGCGCGATGCACAGGCGTTGCTGCTGGCCACCTGACAGGCTGGTACCGTTCTGGTCAAGCTTATCCTTGACTTCGTTCCAAAGTGCGGCCTTTCGTAACGCCCATTCCACGCGGTCGTTCAACTCGGTTTTGCTGGGATTCTCGTAAAGCTTGATGCCGAAAGCGATGTTGTCATAGATCGACATTGGGAACGGCGTCGGCTTCTGAAATACCATGCCTACCTTGGCGCGCAGCAAGTTGAGGTCCTGCTTTGGGTCCAGAACGTTATTTCCGTCCAGAATGATCTCACCCTTGGCAACTTGCTTGGGGTACAACTGATACATACGGTTAAACGTACGAAGCAGTGTCGACTTGCCACAACCTGAGGGGCCAATGAATGCGGTCACATGGTTGTCAGGAATGGACAGGTTGATGTTCTTCAGCGCGTGAAAGTTCCCATAGTAGAAGTTGAGGTCTTTCACGGTTATTTTGTCAGGCAAGGCCATGTTCGTTTCCTGTGGATATTCAGGGTGCATCAAATGAGGAGGTGTGAGATGTAATTGTGTCATTACGAGTCGCTGCCTTTTCGGAAGATTGACCGTGCCAGAATGTTTAATCCAAGCACAAACATAGTGATCAGCAGTGCGCCGCTCCATGCCAGGTAGTGCCAGTCTTCATAGGGGCTCATGGCAAATTGGAAAATAATGACGGCAAGGCTGGATACGGGGCCATTGAGGTCATTTGTCCAAAACTGGTTGTTGAGGGCTGTAAACAACAAGGGCGCTGTTTCGCCTGAAATCCGTGCTACGGCAAGCAATATGCCGGTCAGCATGCCGGCACGTGCGGCGCGGTACGACACCATCACCACCACTTTCCATTGAGGAGCACCCAGCGCTGCGGCAGCCTCGCGTAGGCTATTGGGAACCAGTTGCAACATGTTTTCAGTGGTGCGCACCACGACAGGTAGTACGATCAACGCCAGCGCCAGTGCGCCTGCCCAGCCGGAGAAGTGTCCCATGCGGTGCACGACAAGTTCGTAAACAAACAAGCCAATCACGATGGAAGGGGCCGACAGAAGGATGTCATTGATGAAGCGCGTGGTTGGGGCAAGCCATCCGGCGCGACCGAATTCAGCAAGATAGGTACCCGCCAATATGCCAACCGGCGTCCCGATCAGTGTTGCCATACTCACCATCATCAAGCTGCCCGCAATCGCATTAAGCAATCCGCCGCTGCTGCCAGGCGGGGGCGTCATCTTGGTGAAGGTGCTCAAAGTCAGATGGCTCAATCCATTGTTGAACAGTGTAAAAAGAATCCATGCCAAAAAGAACAGGGCGAATGTCACCGCGATCATCGATATGGTGAGATTGATTGCGTTCACCGCTCGACGGCGGAAATAGCGCTTCTGATCCAGCCCGGTCATGACTGTTTCCCTTCTTTTGCCGCGAGTTGAATCAGCAAGAGTTTCGCAAGTGCCAACACGATGAAGGTGATGACGAACAACAGCATACCGAGCGTGATCAGCGACGAAGTGTAGACATCGCCGACTGCCTCGGTAAATTCGTTGGCCAGTGCTGATGAAATGGTATTGCCCGGCATCAGTAGCGACATTGACAGTTCATGTGCATTGCCGATGACGAATGTGACTGCCATGGTTTCGCCGAGCGCACGACCCAGGCCCAGCATGATGCCGCCGACGACACCAACCTTGGTGAATGGCAATACGACGTTCCAGACCACTTCCCAAGTGGTGGAACCCAATCCGTATGCGGATTCTTTCAGCATGGGAGGCACAATTTCGAAGACATCGCGCATTACGGATGCGATGAATGGGATGACCATGATGGCCAGAATAAATCCTGCTGTCAGCATGCCGATGCCCATTGGAGGGCCCTGGAAAAAGTGCCCCACCATCGGCAATTCACCCATGTGGTCATTGACCCACGGCTCCAGATGGTCAGCAAACCAGGGGGCAAATACGAATAGACCCCACATGCCGTAGATAATGCTGGGAATGCCAGCGAGCAATTCAATCGCTACACCAAGCGGACGCTTGAGCCAGTTGGGTGAAAGTTCAGTAATAAAAAGGGCGATGCCGAAACTGACCGGGACGGCGATCAACATGGCGATACTGGCCGTCGCGATTGTCCCGAAAATTGGAACCAAAGCACCAAACTCAACCGTGACCGGGTTCCATGCGTCACTGGTGAAAAATCCGAAACCAAAAGTCTTGAGGGCGGGCAGGCTGGCGATCGTCAACGTTCCCATGATGCCCAGTAACAGGGCGAACACGAGAAACGCGAACAGCCTTGTGGTGTTGTGAAACAATGTATCCAGTATGGCGTTCTTTTTGTGCAGCGTCGTTTCGCTCATATGCTTGCCCATTAATGGGGAGAGGGGGATGCCCCCTCTCGCCGACTTCTATTTGGATGTTGTTGCAGTTATTGCCAGACGGCGCTGCCGTCCTTGTTCTTGATGTTGCTGCTCCAGTGCTTCTCAATCAGCTTGACCACATTGTCTGGCAGCGGCACGTAGTCGAGTGACTCAGCCATCTTGTCGCCTTCAGTGTAGCCGTAGTGGAAGAAATTGAGAACTTCCTTGGCTGCGGCTGGGTTTTCCTGAGTCTTGTGGATCAGGATGAATGTGGCCGCTGCGATTGGCCAGGATTCCTTGCCCGGTTCATTGGTGATGATTTCATAGAAACCAGCAGCCTTTTCCCATTCTGCATACTTGGCAGCAGCGCGGAAGCTGTCATAACCCGCTTTGACGAACTCGCCTTCGCGGTTTTGCATCACGGCGACCGGCATGCCATTTTGCTTTGCATAGGCGTATTCGACGTAACCGATAGAGCCCTTGATGCGTTGTACGTAGGAAGCCACGCCTTCGTTACCCTTGCCGCCTACACCGGCTGGCCATGAGACGGAAGTGTCTGCACCGACCTTCGTTTTCCACTCTTCGCTGACCTTGCTCAGGTAGTTTACGAAGTTAAATGTGGTGCCGGAGCCGTCAGAACGGTGCACGATGGTGATGGCTGCAGAAGGGAGCGCCAAGCTTGGATTCAGCGCTTTGATAGCTGCGTCATCCCACTTGGTGATTTTTTTCAGGAAAATGTTGGCCAGTACTTCGCCGTTCAGGCGCAGCTTGCCAGTAGCGATGCCGTCAATGTTGTATACGGGCACGACACCGCCAACGACGGTGGGGAATTGCAACAGATCATCCTTATCCAGTTCTGCCGGAGTCAGTGGCTTGTCGGATGCGCCGAAATTGACTGTCTTGTTCTGGATCTGCTTGATACCGCCGCCAGAGCCGATGGACTGATAGTTCATCTTGACACCGGTCTTGGCGTTGTAGGCTTCAGCCCACTTGGAATAAATCGGATAAGGGAAAGTTGCACCAGCGCCGGTAATGTCGACGGCTTGTGCGGATATTGAAAACACAAGGCCGGCAGCCGCAATGGCGCCAGTCAAGCTGCGGGTGATGTTACGCATCTGTTTCTCCGATTTGGTTAGGATGCTGGGCATTCTAGAGATTAATTATGACAATTATATGACAAAGGCCCGGATATTCATTGCAGGATAACCGGCTTGCCATTGTCAAAGAAAAGCCTAACATTGGAACGTTACAAATTAACGTTGCCAAGGATGCTAAGGCATGAATGATCTGTTGTTGCCGGGGAGCGGACTGGAGTCATTGCCTGCGTATACCACTAGCCTTGCGTTGGGCCTGATGATCGGCCTGGAGCGTGAACGCAGCCCCGCGGCCAAAGCCGGGTTGCGAACCTTTGCCTTGGTGGCGTTGCTGGGCACGTTGCTCGCGATGATCGGTGAAAAAACCGGATCACCCTGGCTGCTGGTAGCCGGGTTTGTTGGGGTCGCTGCCATCATCATCAACGCCTATGTTGGCGACGGCCGCGAAGAAGACCCAGGCACCACTACACAAGCCGCGCTGATGCTATGTTTCGCATTGGGGGCGGTGGTCTGGTATGGCTACAGCACCCTCGCCATCATGCTGGCAATTGTCACCACCGTGCTGCTGCACTTCAAGCCGGAACTGCAGAGCATGAGCAAGAACCTGACGCGGCGTGACCTGCAATCCATCCTGCAGTTCGCAGTGCTGTCGTTCATCGTGTTGCCGATTTTGCCCAACCAGAATTACGGCCCTTACGAGGCCTTTAACCCTTATCAAACCTGGCTGATGGTAGTGTTGATCTCGGGCGTCGGGCTGGCCGGGTATGTGGCATTGCGCCTCGTTGGCCAGCGCTATGGCGGACCCTTGTTGGGTTTTCTCGGTGGATTGGTGTCGAGCACAGCCACCACGCTGGTGTATGCCCGCCACAGCCGCAATGGCGAGGCCATGGGGCGGTTGGCAGTAGTAGTGATCCTGATAGCCAACCTGGTAGTGCTGTTACGCCTTGCTGTGGTGAGTGGTGTGGTGTCGCCGCATATTCTTCCGCATATATTGCCGGTGCTGTTGAGCGGGTTCATCCTGGGTTTGCTGGTGACCTTCTGGATGTGGCGCAACATCATTCGCGATGGTGATTCTCCAATGCCGGAATTCACCAACCCGACAGAAATCAAGACAGCGCTGGGGTTTGGCTTGATGTATGCGGCGGTGCTGTTCCTTGCTGCATGGTTGTCGGATTATGCCGGCAGCAGCGGATTGTATGCGCTGGCCGTGGTATCCGGGCTCACCGATGTCGATGCGATTTCGCTTTCAAGCTTGCGATTGTTTGAGTTGGGCAAATTGGGCGCAAATCAGGCAGTTACAGCAATCTCGATTGCCTACCTCTCCAATCTGGTCTTCAAGTTCGGATTGCTGACGGTCGTCGGTGGCAGCGCACTGGCGAAGCGTTGTGCACCGGGAATGCTTGCTCTGGCTGCCGGTGTGGCCGGTGCCATGATGTTCTTCATATAGTAGATGCCACCGAATGGGGCGGTAACTACTGCCTTGCGCTCTATTTTGGTGCGTGTTCTGGCCGGCTATTCTGCCGGAATTTATAACGTCATGAATTAAAAAGGGTTATCTCCTTGGCATGCGCATTGCTGATAGATTGTTATCATGACGACCAATATCAGTAAAGCATACGACGAGATGCGCACCGCCGGTGGCGATGTCCGTGAAGTTTACAGCCGCTTTGCCGGCTGGCTGCAAGGCACCACCCACGCGCATCTGACCCAGAAAACCCGTGAGGCCGAGTTGCTGTTCCGCCGTGTGGGGATCACCTTCAACGTATATGGCGAAGAGGCCGGGGCCGAGCGCCTGATTCCGTTTGACGTCGTTCCACGTATCCTTGCCGCTTCCGAATGGCAGCGCCTGTCGGCCGGCGCCATTCAGCGTGTGCGTGCACTCAACGCTTTCCTCAATGATCTGTACCACGATCAGGAAATCATCAAGGCGGGTGTGCTGCCTGCCAGCATCCTGCAGAACGAAATGTACCGGCCTGAAATGCAAGGTGTGGACGTGCCGGGCGGCATCTATGCCCACATCGCCGGCATCGACATTGTGCGCACGGGTGAAGACCAGTTCTACGTGCTTGAAGACAACCTGCGCACGCCATCCGGGGTGTCGTACATGCTGGAAGACCGCAAGATGATGATGCGGTTGTTCCCCGAGCTTTTCCGCCGTTATTCTGTCGCGCCGGTCGAACATTACCCGCAGGTGCTGCTCAACAATCTGCGCGCCGTGGCCCAGCCCGGGGTGCAGGACCCAACCGTGGTGCTGATGACGCCGGGCGCCTACAACAGCGCGTATTTCGAACATGCTTTCCTCGCCCAGCAAATGGGCATTGAGTTGGTCGAAGGGCAGGATCTGTTTGTTCGCGACAACGGCGTCTACATGCGGACCACCGAAGGGCCGAAGCGTGTGGATGTGATCTACCGCCGTATCGATGATGATTTCATCGACCCGTTGGCCTTCCGTGCCGACTCCATGCTCGGCGTGCAGGGGCTGGTGTCGGTCTACCGCAACGGCGGCGTCACGTTGGCTAATGCAATCGGTACCGGCGTGGCCGACGACAAGGCAACCTATACCTACGTGCCGGACATGATTCGGTTCTATCTGGGCGAAGAGCCACTGCTCTCCAACGTGCCGACCTACAAGCTGTCGATTGAAGATGATCGCAAATACGTGCTTGAGCATCTCGATGAATTGGTGGTCAAGGAAGTACAGGGCTCAGGCGGCTACGGCATGCTGGTCGGCCCGACGGCTTCGAAGCAGCAAATCGCCGATTTCAGGGATCGCATTCTGGCTGATCCCGACAACTATATCGCCCAGCCCACGCTGGCGCTGTCGACCTGCCCGACACTGGTGGAGCAGGGCGTTGCCCCGCGTCACGTGGATTTGCGCCCCTTCGTGCTCTCCGGAAAAACCGTCACGCTGGTGCCGGGTGCACTGTGCCGGGTGGCCTTGCGCGAAGGCTCGCTGGTGGTCAATTCGTCACAGGGTGGCGGCACCAAGGATACCTGGGTATTGAACGAGGGCCCATCATGCTAAGCCGCACCGCTGATCATCTTTACTGGATGGCGCGTTACATCGAGCGCGCCGAGAACATGGCACGGGTGCTGGATGTCACCTACCGCATGTCGCTGGTCTCGCATGCCGGCGAAAGCGAAGCCGCGTTATGGAAGCCGCCGGTGCTGATCGCCGATGATGTCGCCACGTTCGAGCGCGATTATGGCGACTACAACGCCGCCAACGTCATGCGCTACATGGCGCTGGATGCGCACAACCCTTCCAGCATCGTCAGTTGTTTGGGAGCGGCGCGCGAAAACGCCCGTTCGGTGCGGGTGGCGATGTCCTCTGAAATGTGGGAAACCGTCAACGCCCTGTGGCTGGAACTCGGGCAGCGCCTGCAGCAAGGGTTCAACGAGGCCGATATCGGTGATTTTTGCGATTGGGTCAAATCGCGCTCGCACCTGTTCCGCGGCGTGACTTTTGGCACCATGCTGCGCGACGATGGCTACAGGTTCATCCGCCTAGGGACCTTTGTCGAACGTGCTGACAACACGGCACGCTTGTTGGACGCCAAATATCACCTGCTGATGGAGTCCGACGCCAATGCCGGCGGCCCGGTGGATTATTACGAATGGAGCTCGCTGCTGCGCTCGGTGTCATCGTTTGAGGCGTATCAGAAGGTGTATCGCGACACCATCGAGCCTTCCAAGGTGTCTGAGCTGCTGGTGTTGCGTGACGATATGCCACGCTCGCTGCACGCCTGCTACGACGAACTGACGCCGATTCTGGAGCAGATCTGTATCCAGCGTGGCCGTGAATGCCTGCGTATCGCCGGCGAAACCCACGCGCGCCTGCATTTCGGACGCATGAAGGATATTCTCAATGGGGCCCTGCACAAGTTCCTGCAGGATTTCATTACCCAGAACAACACCCTGGGTCGGGAGATACAAATTGCCTTCCTCAACGCCCCGGCCGACTAAGTTGTCCCATCCTGCAAGGCCTGAAACGACGGCCGTTCCTAAAGGTCATGCTGCTGGCGAACCGCGTGTAAACGATGCCCCCGATTTGCTAAGGCTTGCCAATCAGCGCATCCCGACGTGCGCCGGGCTTCGGCAGGCCATGGAACAGTCTCAACAATAACCTTCATTTTTGACAGAGCCGCAATGACGACATCACTGATTCACCCTAGCCATCTCTTGGTCAAGCTGACCGATGCCGCCAGCGTTGAAGAAAGCATGGCATGACGATCAAGGTCGCTCTGCATCACAAAACCGCGTATCTCTACGACCAGCCGGTACAACTCGCGCCGCATACCTTCCGGCTGCGTCCGGCATCGCATTCGCGCACGCCGATCTCGGCGTACTCGCTCAAGATCAAGCCGGAAAAGCATTTCATCAACTGGCAGCAGGACCCGTTCGGCAATTATCTGGCGCGGGTGGTGTTCCCCGAGAAATCGACCGAGCTGTCGATCGAGGTCGATCTGATCGCCGAGATGACGGTGATCAACCCCTTCGATTTCTTTCTGGAAGAATACGCCGAGCATTTCCCGTTCAGTTATCCGGAACAACTGCTGAAAGAGCTGGCGCCGTATCTTGAAGTGCGTGAAGACGGCCCGCTGCTGAAGGCGTTTCTGGCCGACATCAGTCGTGAGCCGCAGGCCATCGTCAATTTTCTGGTCGACATCAACCAGCGCGTGCATCGTGCCGTCAACTATTCCATCCGCATGGAACCGGGCGTGCAGACCTGCGAAGAAACGCTGGGCAAGCAACTCGGCTCCTGCCGCGATTCCGGCTGGCTGCTGGTGCAGGCGCTGCGCCACATGGGGCTGGCGGCGCGCTTTGTCTCCGGCTATCTGGTGCAGCTGGTGGCCGATGTCAAAGCACTCGACGGCCCTTCCGGCACCGAGGTCGATTTCACCGACCTGCACGCCTGGGCTGAGGTGTATATCCCCGGCGCGGGCTGGATCGGTCTCGACCCGACTTCGGGCCTGTTCGCCGGCGAAGGCCATATCCCGCTCGCCTGTACGGCCGATTTCGTCAGCGCCGCGCCGGTGACCGGTGGCTTCATCGGTCAGGCCAACACTACCTTCGATTTCAGCAACAGCGTCACCCGCATTCATGAAGACCCGCGTGTGACCAAGCCTTATTCCGAGGCGCAGTGGGCCGCCATCGACAAGCTCGGCGACAAGGTCGACAAGGTGCTGAAAAAGGGCGACGTGCGCCTCACCATGGGCGGCGAGCCGACGTTTGTCTCCATCGACAACATGGACGCGCCGGAATGGAACACTGCCGCCGACGGCGAAGAAAAGCGCAAGCTGGCGGGTGAGTTGGTGCGACGCCTGCGCGACAGCTTTGCCCCCGGCGGTCTGCTGTATTTCGGTCAGGGCAAGTGGTATCCCGGCGAGCCGCTGCCGCGCTGGCAACTGGCCTGCTTCTGGCGCAAGGACGGCAAGCCGGTCTGGAAGAATGCCGACCTGCTGGCCGATGAAACGCGCAGCTACGGCTTCAAGCTGAAAGATGCCGAGAAGTTCGTCGGCGAACTGGCCAAACGGCTGGGGCTGAAAGGCAGCTTCATCCGCGCCGGTTATGAAGACCCGCTCCATTACCTGCTGCAAGAGGGCGTGCTGCCCAAGAACATCGACCCGCTCAAGCATGACTTCAAGGATGATCTAGAACGCCAGCGTCTTGCAAAAGTACTGTCTGCCGACCTGGGCGCACCGGTCGGCTACGTGCTGCCGCTGCACTGGAGCTATCAGGCCAACACCTGGAGCAGCAGCCCGTGGGAATTCCGCCGCGGCGAGATGTATCTGGTGCCGGGCGATTCGGCGATGGGCTTGCGCCTGCCGCTGGCCAGCCTGCCGTGGGTGCCATTTGAAGATCAGGATCATGTGCCTGAACGCAGCCTGTATGAAGAAGTCGCGCCGCTGGGCGATATCGATTCCGAGGTCAGCCGCAGATATAGCAAGACCGGCAAAAAAGCCACGCACCCCACCGAAATGGAATCCGCGGATGACACCACACCGCACGACCCGGAATGGACACCGCATACTGCGCTAACAGTCGAGGCACGTGAAGGGCGCATGCATGTGTTCATCCCGCCGACTAACGCGCTGGAACATTATCTCGACATCATCGCCTCGGTCGAGGCTACGGCCAAGGCCCTGAAGATGCCGGTGGTGATCGAAGGCTACCAGCCGCCGCACGATCTGCGCCTGACGCGCCTGCCGGTCACCCCCGACCCCGGCGTGATCGAGGTCAACATCCATCCGGCCGCCTCGTGGCGCGAGCTGGTGCATAACACCACCACGCTCTACGAACAGGCACGCCTCACCCGGCTCGGCACCGAAAAATTCATGCTCGACGGCCGCCATACCGGCACCGGCGGCGGCAACCATGTCACGCTGGGCGGCATCACGCCGGCTGACAGCCCGATATTGCGCCGCCCCGATCTGCTGCGCAGTCTGGTGACCTACTGGCAGCATCATCCCTCGCTGTCGTATCTGTTCTCCGGCCTGTTCATCGGGCCGACCAGTCAGGCGCCCCGCGTCGATGAGGCCCGCAACGACAGTTTGTACGAGCTCGAAATCGCTTTCCAGCAGATGCCCGAGGGCGAAGTGCCGGCCCCGTGGCTGGTCGATCGTCTGCTGCGCAATCTGCTGGTGGATATGACCGGCAACACCCATCGCAGCGAGTTCTGTATCGACAAGCTCTATGCGCCGGGCACCGATGCCGGCCGTCTGGGGTTGTTGGAGCTGCGTGCCTTCGAAATGCCGCCGCACGCGCAAATGTCGCTGATGCAGATGCTGCTGCTGCGCACGCTGGTCGCCTGGTTCTGGAAGCAGCCTTACAAAAAGCCGCTGGTGCGCTGGGGCACGCAGTTGCACGACCGTTTCATGCTGCGGCATTTCATCGCCAGCGATATCCACGATGTCGCCCGCGACCTGCAACAGGCCGGCTTCGATTTCAAGGCCGAATGGTTCGCGCCGTTTCTTGAATTCCGCTTTCCGCACATGGGCGAGTTGCAGGTGCACGACCTCAAGCTCGAACTGCATCAGGCCATCGAGCCGTGGCACGTGCTGGGCGAAGAAATCACCAGCAGCGGCACCGCCCGTTATGTGGATTCATCGGTAGAGCGCCTGCAGGTCAAGCTCACCGGCGCGATGGGCGAACGCTATGCCCTCACCTGCAACGGCCGCCGCGTGCCGCTGGTGGCGACAGGCATCCCCGGTGAAATGGTCGCCGGCGTCCGCTACCGGGCGTGGAATCCGCCCTCTGCACTGCACCCGACCATCGGCGTGCAAGCCCCGCTGGTGTTCGATCTGGTCGATACCTGGAATGGGAGATCGGTCGGCGGCTGCACCTACCACGTCGCCCACCCCGGCGGCCGCAGCTACGACACCCTGCCGGTCAACGCCTACGAGGCCGAAGGCCGCCGCGTCAGCCGCTTCTGGAACCACGGCCACACGCCGGGCGATCAATTAAGCGCGTTGCCGACTGAAGAAACCAACCCCGCCTACCCGCTCACCCTCGATTTACGCTGGAACGCTTGATGATTCTGACGACCCCCACCGACATCCATGATGTCTCTTTTGCCATTCGCGACGCCGTCGCCCCGGTGTTTTTGCTCACCGGCATCGGCTCCATCCTCGCCGTGCTGGTCAACCGCCTAGGCCGTTCTATCGACCGTGCCAGAGCCGTGAGCGGCATGAGCCCGGAGCAACGCAAAGCGCATCGCGAAGAATTCGACATCATCGTCAGACGCACGAAATGGATGCGCTGGTCGGTCGGCCTCTTCATCTTCGCCGGCCTCTGCGTCGCCATTTCCATCGCCTCCGTCTTTATCGGCGTGGCGATCGGCGTTCATCTGACGAGCTTTGTGCTGTTCACCTTCATCGCCGCCATGCTCTCGCTGATCACGGGGCTGCTCTGCTTTTTAAGGGAGATTATTCTGGCTTCGGGGGAAGTGATTGATACGCGGCCGTTGGAAGATAGCGACTAGATATTAGTGCCCAATAATGTTTAAGTCGCAAGAAAATTAAAACCTGAGACTGCGTGAATATTCTGGAAAAACCTCTGATGCTGAAAGTTCTTTCCGAAGAGTTATTTGAGAGACATCATACTTTCCTAAACTAGCTAATTCACTTGCGATAGCCTTTTTATTGCTCTCGGAGAGTCCCATTGCTGTTCCGTATACTTGCTTCAAGTGCCTTACTGGCCCATCAACGAATGGCCCAAATAGAAGGCTAAGGTTTAGTTCGTGATACGCGAAGCCCAAGAATATTAGTGTGTCAGCATCAAACACAGACTTTCTGATTTCATTGATTCGACTTTCGGTGACGTCGGTGCCCTCTGTGAATGTACGCAAAGTTGATGCAACTGAGAGTAAGGTTCTGCTATCCAGATCGGCACCGTAGGGAACTGAGGTGGTGCTTGTCTGCTGCCAAGGGAGCGCTCCAACACTTCCGTAAGGATGCAGTATGACTAAGGAATTTAGTGCGATGGCTGCTTTTTCAGATGTGCAACCGTAGTAATTCTGGATGGCATGATGAAGAAAGTGTTCAAGCGTACGGTCATAGTTGAAGGAAATAATCTTTACTCGACTTAGGCGCTCAGGAAAATCTTCGAGTTGGGTATTTAGTGCCAAAAGTTGGAAGAATGCATTGAACCATGTGTTTTCGACGTTTGCGAAATCGAGCTTGTTATATATGTTGCTAGGATTTACAAACAATTTTGATGCACGTTCAGCTTTAAGGATCTCCGATGCAATAGCTAATTTACCGCACTCGGCAATTTTCGGATCTGCACGATGCGAATCAATAAAATTATCAATAGATGGTGCTTGTGGCATAGCACGTTTAATAAGAAGCGCAGATTCAAAATATTTATTGATATTACCGCTCGCATTGCCACTTTGGGCCAGTTGGTACAAGGCTTCGCGAACTTTGGGGTCACCACCCTCCAGCCTGCCGAAATTATCTGCCCCAAAAGCAAGAGCCTTAGCGACAGCCGCCTTCAGGCCATAACCCGTGGGCATATCAACTTCATTGCTGGCGCCAGCGCCAACCACAAAAGTTATTGATTTTTCTGTTTGGGACATATTAAAAAAAGGAAGAATTAGGGTCAGAGACATTTACTCTGAATTCGTCTTTGATCCCCTATAGCCTTTCACTTTGACGCCACCGCCAGCAGCGCCTTCGGGTTTGTGCTGGCAATGGCAAGCAAGGTACGCGCTGCGCCACTCGGTTGTTTGCGGCCTTGCTCCCAACCCTGGAGCGTACGGGCAGAAACACCAAGGAGCGCCGCGAATTGCGTTTGCGAAAGGCCGGTCTTTTTGCGTGCTTCTATGACAGGGGAGGACACAACATGCACCTTGCCTGCCTGCATTTCGCGCACAGACTGGAGCAGTTCCGCCGCTAGGTCGCGTTCGGCCTCGTAGGCTTCGAGTTCGGCGTCCGTCAATGGTTTATTCTTCGAGGGCATGTCTTATCTCCTTTAATTTTGAACCAGTGAGGTTGTCTGTTTTTGACTTGGCATAGAGCGTCAGCAACACGACCTCACCTTCTGCAGTACGGGTGAAGTAGATCACGCGTACCCCGCCTGATTTACCTGAACCCGCCCGGCCCCAACGCACCTTGCGGATGCCACCGGATTCAGGCACGACATCGCCGGCTGTCGGATGCTGGGCAATGTAGGAAGCGAATTCGCCGCGTTCATCTTCTGTCCAGTAGTATGGCCACTGTTTCTGAAACAGCGATGTTTCGATCACGGTTAGCATGGGGTAACTATACTCCCAAGGAGTATGTCAGTCCATTGTAAGTTGAGACTAAAGAAGCGTGTTCCGATGGCAGGCTTAGCCAACGGCAGCCCAGAATTTGTTGGGAGATTGAATCTGCATGGCGACATTCGCCAGGTTCTTCCACAACTGCTTTGCGCTGACATTCTTTTTTGCAGCCAGTTGCTTGATGGCGCCAGACACCAATGACATAGGGGTCTCGTCAATCAGGTGCAACACCTGGCCTTCAAACCCCGGCTGAATTTTTGCACTCAACATGAACTTTTCGAGATCAGATTGCGACATGGCCTGCTTGTAGCTCGTATTGACGTTACTCAGCGTGAGCTTGAGAAAATCCATGGGTTTGCCTGATGAAAACAGAGGGGTGCCCACGTTCTCGGCAATCTCGGCCAGTTTAACGGCGCCGATATCCCCGACTTTCCCGTTCTCCAGATTCACGATGGTCACCCTGGAGACATGCGAAGCCTCAGCCAGCGCCTTTTGCGTCAGGCCGCAGGCTGTCCTTTCCTTCTTGATGATGCCGCCTATCGTGGAAATGTTCATGTTGGGAATTATAGGCAGGCTCGAATAAAAGTAAAGTATGTTTTACTTTTTTCGGATATTCATCGGGGTGATGTATGTGATCGTGCAAGCCCCCGAGGTTCGTAAGAGATTTTGTAGGGCGCCAATAAGCGAAGCGCATTGCGTCGCAAGAATCGTGGCCGCATACGGCGCAATGCCTTTCAGTTATTGCGCCCTACTGAGCTGTGTTGATTTGAACAACCAGTTGGCCGCATTTTTAGGAAGTTTTTCTAAATTTATGCTTTGACACGGATGCGATGCCCTCTACCGCCATGAGCTGTGTAAAGGACCATGAACAAGTAGCCTTGTTTGGCTTTTTGTATGATGTCATCGTCCTGATCTGCCATGCCTATCCATTGAGCACCTACTTCGAACCGATATGGAATTCGTTGAGCCTGTGATGGCTCTGTGACGATGAATGCTTCAAGGGGCTTTCGGCGGCTGATATAAGCACTCCACCAGGAGTCGAAATACAGCCCTCCTAGGTTAGTAATGGTGGTGGGGCGGTCGCCTACATTCCAAGCTGTGATAGATATGTAAACTCTTGGGTCATCGATGATACCCCCAATGATTTTCATGCCTGTTTGTATCGACACTTCAATTTTTGGCCCAGCAGCCAACCATTTATAAGCGTCCCAGCCCAAGACGAATGTCGATATGACTGCTGCATAGGCTGCAATTCCAAGTGTCCAAAGTTCATTGGGTGTGAATGTATAGGGCATAGAAGTAGCCATACCTTTGGTCTTCTCTTAATTATGACTAATGTTAAAGAAATCATCCTAATTTGACGCAATTCATTCAATCAAATAAAAATGTCCCGCCTTTTGGTTGTGTTGGTGGACTAATTAACACCCCGCCTACTCAGGCAACCGTTCCACCTCAACCGACACTTTCAGTTCATGGTTCTGCCCGCCGAAAATCACGCCCTTGAGTGGCGTGACGTCGCCGTAATCGCGGCCCCAGGCGACGGTGATGTGCTGGTCTTTGGGCACCTGATTGTTGGTGGGGTCGAAATCCATCCAGCCGGATTCGGGCAGGTAGACTGAAAACCACGCGTGGGAGGCATCGGTGCCGACCAGTTTTTCTTTGCCCGGCGGCGGCAGGGTTTCGATATAGCCGCTGACGTAGCGGGCGGCGAGGCCTTGCGAGCGGATGCAGCCGATGGCGAGGTGGGCGAAGTCCTGACAGACGCCACGGCGGTGTTCGAGCACTGTGTTGAGCGGCGTGGCGAGGGTGGTGAATTCCGGGTCGAAGGTGAAGTCGGCGAAGATGCGCTGCATCAAATCGTGCACGGCTTCGACCAGCGGCCGCCCGGCGGTGAACGAGGGTTGGGCGTAGGCCGCCAGCGCGGGGCTGGCCATGACGAAAGGCGAATCGAGTGCGTATTGGCGGGCATCCAGCGCCTCTGGGTGGCGCTCGTTCCAGATCGCTTCCTTGACCGCCTCCCACGAGGTGCCTTGCGAGAAATCCAGCTGCGCGGCCTGACTGAAAATCTGCACTTCGCTGATGGCGGTGACGATGAATTCGCGATGTGGCTCGGGGATGGAGAAATGCGCGACCTGGTTGCCGAAAAAGTCTTCCCGCACGCGGTAATCGGCGATGTTGGGGCTGATCTCCAGCCGCGATGAAATCAGGTTCTGGTGGTGGCAGAAGCGCGGTAGCAAACGCGCCTCGTTATACGACTGGCCCACCGGGTCGGTGTATTCGTATTCGGTTTTGTGGGTGATGCGGTAGCGCACGTGGTCTTGATCCTAAAGAGGTTGTGGGCTACTGCCGTGCCGGAAATAATCTGCAGTAATGGCCTCGGACATGGCGCTCAGCAGGTAATACAGCCGGCTCAGTTGCTGATCGAGGTTTTCGCGGATGCCGTCTTTCGAGATCACCAGCAGATCGTCCAGATTGACGAGGCTGATCAGGGAGCTGGCTTCAAGAATCAGGCGTTCTTCGGCGCTCAGGCGTTGCCCCTGACGGGTGCGCGGGAGTTTGGTGACGTGTTCTTTCAGGCTGCTGATCTGGTAGGCCAGCGAGCGCGGGTTGTTGGGGTCGAGCAGCAGCAGTTCGAGGAAAGAGGGCAGCTCGAAATAGCTGCGGTAATGCTGGCGGTAGCAGATGGTGTTGTCGCTGCTGTCGAGCAGGGATTCGACCAGCTGGGTTTCCATGCCGTCGCTGTGGCTGACCGAGAAGGCGGTGCGCAGTGTCGAGATCAGCAGCAGGCTGCGTTCGAGCCGGCGGCCGATGTCGAGAAACAGCCAGCCGTTGCCGCGCGTCATGTTCTCCATCACCAGACCGCTGAAGGCGCACAGGGTGGTGATCAGGTGGTCCATGTGATCCTGCATTTGCCACAGGGTGCCATCGCTCAGATGCTGCGAGCCGGTGAGGTGGGCTTCAAGATCGTCCATCACCCGCCAGGTGTCGGATGACCACAGGTCGCGCACCGCATAGCCGGTTTGCACCAGACAGCGCAGCGAATGCGCGATGCTGCCGCTGCGGTGCTCGTCCAGCGAGATCGAGAGCAGTTCAGGCTCGGGGGCTTGCAGCAAGGCGTTAGCCTCTTCGGCGAAGAACCCCGGCCAGGTGCCGGTGAGGTTGGTCAGGCCCTGTAGCAGGCTGTGCAGGCTGGTTTCGTAATCGGGGTTGCCGTGGTCGGGGTTGTGGTACAGCTTTTTGACCGTGGCGCGCAGCAGGCGGATGCTGCCTTCGGCGCGTTCGGCATAGCGGCCGACCCAGAAAATATTGTCCGCAGCGCGGCTGGGCAGGGCGTTGTTGTGGTTGCCGTGCGTGTCGGCGCTGTGTTCCGGGCGGATGGTTTCGGCCACGTGGATGGGCTCAGTGGCGATGATCCAGGTGTCTTTGCTGATGCCGCCCATCTGGTTGGAGATCGGCACATCGCCTTTTTCCGGCGCGCTGCGGGTCAGGCCGCCGGGCATGGCGGTGTAGCCATCGGCACGCGCCACGGCAAAGCAGCGCAACAGCGCCTGACGCGGCTCGTAACCGCCGGGCACAACCGAGGGCATGGTGGAAAAGCTTTCGTGCTCTTGCCCCACATACAGCGCCGGGTTGCTGCGGATGCGGTCGCGCAGATCGGCCAGTTGCTGCTGGCTGAGCAGATGGCCGAATACCGAGCGGCTGCCGGGCGTGCGGTAGATCGGCTTGATCACCAGCCGGTCGAGGTTGGCCAGCACATAGTTCAGTTCCTTGGGCTGGCCGCACCACCAGGTGGCGATGGTGGGCAGTTTCAGCGGCTGGCCGAGAAAGTGTTGTGCGATGCCGGGCAGGAAAGGCTGCAGGCCGGGGTTTTCAAGAATGCTGCTGCCGAGCGGGTTGGCGATCGCCACGTTGCCGCGGCGCGCCACTTCGAGCAGGCCGGGCACGCCAAGGCGCGAATCGTCGCGCAGTTCAAGCGGGTCGCAATAGTTGTCGTCCACCCGGCGCAGAATCACATCCACACGCAGCAGGCCGGTGAGCGATTTCAGCCACACATGGCCGTCGCGCACCGTCAGGTCGTCGCCCTGCACCAGCGGGTAGCCCAGCTGCGAGGCAAGATAGGCGTGCTCGAAATAGGTTTCGTTGAACGGCCCCGGCGTCAGCACCACCACGTGCGGCATTTCGTTCTTGTCCGGGGCAATGGCGTTGAGGCCGGCGCGCAGCGATTGAAAGAACGGCTCAAGGCGGTGAACCTGCGCATTGCGGAACAGGCTGGGCAGCACGCGCGACATCGCCAGCCGGTTTTCCAGCGCGTAGCCGGTGCCGGAGGGCGCCTGCGTGCGGTCGCCCAGCACCCACATTTTCTGATCCGGCCCGCGGGCAAGGTCGGCTGCGTAGAGGATCAGCTGGTGCCGGCCCGGTAATCGGACTTGATCGCAGGCGCGCAGGAATCCGCCGTGGTTGTAGATCAGTTCCAGCGGCAACAGGCCCTTGCTGATCAGCTCGCGCGGGCCGTACAGGTCGGTGAGAATCAGGTTGAGCAGCTCGGCGCGCTGCAACAGCCCGGTTTCGATGTCATACCATTCGTCGCCGGAAATCAGCAGCGGCACCGGGTCCAGCTGCCACGGCCGGCTATTGCCGTTCGGGTCGCCATACACGTTGTAGGTGACGCCGTTTTCGCGCAGCAGCTTCAGCGCCTCCTTGTGGCGCAGCTCGACTTCGGCGATGCCGAGTTCATCCAGCGCCCGCATCATGGTGGCCCAGTGCGGGCGAACCTGACCTTGCGGGTCCTGCATTTCGTCGTAGGCGTTGACGCCGGGCGAATAAGGTTGGCTGAACGCGGCCTGTGCTTGTTGGCTTTGCATTCTCGGAAGTTTACGCGTTTAACCTGTGTTGCGCAGTCCCGCAGCGATGCCGTTGATGGTCAGGTGGATATTACGGCGCACGCGTTCATCCGTCGCACCGGAACGGTAGCGCTTGATCAGCTCGATCTGCAGGTGATTGAGCGGGTCCAGATACGGCAGGCGACGCTTGATGGATTCGGCCAGCGCCGGGTTTCCGGCCAGCCGCACCGGGCTTTCCAGCAGCAGGTTCAGCGCCTCGGTGGTGAACGCGTACTCTCGTTCGATGCGTTTGAATACGCGGTTGCGCAGGCTTTCATCCTCAACCAGTTCGGCGTAGCGGGCGGCCATCGCCAGATCGGTCTTGGCCAGCACCATATCCATGTTGGAAAGCAACGTCTTGAACAGCGGCCATTCCTTCAGCATCTGGCGCAGGGTGTCGGTGCGCTCGGATTTGAGGGCGCCATCGTTTTCGTTCAGATACTGGCTGATGGCGCTTCCGAAGCCATACCAGCCCGGCAGCAGTAGACGGCATTGCCCCCACGAGAATCCCCATGGGATCGCCCGCAGGTCTTCGATACGCTGCGTCGCCTTGCGCGAAGCCGGGCGGCTGCCGATGTTGAGTTCGGCGATTTCGTTGATGGGTGTCGCCCCGAAAAAGTAATTGGCGAAGCCCGATGTTTCGTAGACCAGCTTGCGATATTCGGCCATGGCAGTGGCTGAGAGCACGTCCATCACCAGTTCGTAGCCGCGGCGCTGCGAGGTCGAAAGCTGATCCTGCGGGAACAGGGTGGCATCGACCGTGGCCGCGATCAGCGTCTCAAGATTGTGTCGGGCGACGCGCGGGTCTGAGAACTTGTTGGCGATGATTTCGCCCTGTTCGGTGAGGCGAATCTGGCCGTCCACCGTGCCCTGCGGTTGCGCCATGATGGCCTGATAGGTCGGGCCGCCGCCGCGACCGACCGTGCCGCCGCGACCATGGAACAGGCGCAGCCGGATCTTGGCTTGCTTGAACAGCTCCACCAGCGAGACTTCGGCCTTGTAGAGCTCCCAGTTGGAGGTAAGAAAGCCGCCGTCCTTGTTGCTGTCGGAATAGCCCAGCATGATTTCCTGCTGGTCGCCCTGATAGCGCAGCAGGTGGCGGATGCCGAGCAGGCTCAGCCATTCGCCCATGATGCGCGGCGCATTGCGCAAGTCGGCGATGGTTTCGAACAGCGGGGCGATGTTGAGGTCCATCTCGACCGAGGCTGATCCCCATGCTCCGCGCAGCAGACCGGCTTCCTTTTGCAGCAGCGCGACTTCGAGTAGGTCGGAGAGCGCTTCGGTGTGCGAGATCACATACTGGCGGACCGCTCTCGGGCCAAACTTCTGCCGCACTTCGCGTGCTTTTCTGAATACGCCGATTTCCGATTCCACCAGTGCCGAATAGGCCTGATAAGGCGAATACAGCAATCTTGGCTGTTTCAGCTCGGCTAGCAGGACCTTCACCTTGCGGGCCTCGTCCAGCTCGGTGTAGTTGAAATCTTCGCCGGCCTTGTGAAACAGCTCGGTAATGACGTTTTCGTGCACGTCCGAGCTCTGCCGCAAATCGATGGTGGAAAGGTGAAAGCCGAAGGTTTCGACTGCCTTGATTAGCTTGCCCAGCCGCGGGTAGACCAGCGCCGGCGCGCGGTTGGCGATGAGCGAATCGGCAATGATGTTGAGATCGGCTAGAAAGGCTTCGCAGTTTTCGTAGGCCGGGAGCTCGCCGGCTTCCTGCGGGGCTGGCGTTTTGTCTGTCAGCAGGCGGAAACTGTTGCACAGGCGTTCGAGAATCGCTACCAGCGCAAGCCGGTAGGGTTCGTCCTGCCGGTGCGGGGATTTGTCAGGCGATGTTTCGGCCAGTGCCTGCAGCGCCGGCGAAACCTCGACCAGCCGGGTGGTCAGCGAAAGCTCGCTGCGCAAGGCGGTGGTTTCCTGCAGGTAGTAATCGAACGCCGTGATGGCCTGCTGGGTGATGGCCTGCTCCAGCGTGGCGGCGTTGACGTTGGGGTTGCCGTCGCGGTCGCCGCCGATCCAGCTGCCCATTTGCAAAAAATTGCCCAGTCTGAAATCCTTGCCGGCATCGCCGAAGCCACGGCCGATTTCCAGTTCGAGATCCTGCAGCAACTCCGGGATGGTATCGAGCAGGCTCATGCGGAAGTACGACAGGGCGTTGTCGATCTCGTCGTTCACCGTCAGCCGCGAAAAACGCAGCATGCGGCTTTGCCACAACAGGGTGATGGCGGCGTAGAGCATGCGGTCGTTGCGTTCGGCTTCATGCCGCGACAAGGGTTGCGACTTCTTCGCCAGCAAGGCCGAAATGGCGCGCTCGGTATCGAGCAGGCTCTTGCGCTGTACTTCGGTCGGGTGCGCCGTCAGCACCGGCGAGATCAGGGCTGAATTGAAAAAGGTCTCGATGTCCTGCAGCGACATCTGTTCGCGTTTGAATTCGTTGAGTGAGTACGCCAGCTGACCGGGTTCGAGGTCGTCTTCGTGCCGGCTGATCTGGTGGTGGCTGGATAAATCCTCGGCAATGTTCACCAGATGCTTGAAGTAGCTGAAAGCCCGCGCCACGGCGATGGCCTGGTCGGTATCCAGTGCCTTCAGCAGGCGATCGAGCGTCGAGGCGGAGGCTTGCTCGCCGTCGCGGTGAAACCTGACGGCGGCCTGCCGGATGCTCTCGATGGCCTCGTAGGTCGCCGTGCCTTCCTTGTCCTTGATGACTTCGCCCAGAATGCGGCCGAGCGCGCGGATGTTTTCCTTGAGGATTTTTTCAGGGGTGTTGGATGCTGAGGTCATGCCGGATTCCTTGCTTGCCAGTTGGTGCTGCCGATATGGCGGGGTTTTTGCTTCTTTGAGTTTTCCTGCTTTCAGGCGAAGCAACTATCAAGCCAGTCGCGCCCGTCGTTCGTACCAGTCATTCGCGCATTTGCAGCACTGTTTGTTGAAGACGACGCGGCCAGCTATGATGGGGCATCATTTTACCAATTATAAATTGTATTCAATCATGACTTATTGCGTAGGTATTCTGCTCGACACCGGCCTTGTCATGGCTTCTGATTCCCGCACCAACGCGGGCGTCGACCATGTGGCGACTTTTCCCAAGATGAGTATTTTTTCCCAACCGGACGAACGTGTGCTGGTGTTGCTGACCTCAGGCAACCTGGCGATTTCACAGGCGGTGGTCAGCCGCCTCAGAAAAGCGATTGCGGACAATGCCGAACCCAACCTGAATAACGTGACCTCCATGTTTGAGGCTGCACGCATTGTGGGCGAGGCGGTGCGCGCCGTGCACCATGAAGATGCAGAGCACTTGCGCAAGCATCAGGCCGACTTCAATCAGGCCATCCTGCTGGGTGGGCAGATCCGGGGTGAAAAGCCGCGCTTGTTCAACATCTACGCGGCCGGCAATTTTATCGAAGCCGTGGCTGAAACGCCGTATTTCCAGATCGGCGAAACCAAGTACGGCAAGCCCATTCTGGATCGCGTCATCGGTACGCATACCGATCTCGACGAGGCGGCCAAGTGCACGCTGATCTCGTTCGATTCGACCATCCGCAGCAATCTCTCTGTCGGCATGCCGATCGACCTGATCATCTACCGTACCGACAGCTACAGCCCGGATGGGCAACGCCGGATTACCGAGAGCGACCCTTACTTCAACCAGATTCGTCGCGGCTGGTCTGAAGGGCTGAAAAAGGTGTTCTCCGAACTCCCTGCGCCTGACTGGTGCTGATTTTTACTGCGTACCTCAATCGGCCGGTAGGCCTTGTTTTTGCGGTATAATTCGCCCCTTTTTGATGCGCAGCAAATCCCATGGAAGCAGAACAACTAAATCTCATCGCCAATCGACTGGCGGACCTCGCCGAGCGCAGCACCGCGCTCAGGGGGTATCTTTGACTTTGCCAACAAGCAACATCGTTTAGAAGAAGTTTCCGGCCTGCTGGAAGATTCGAACGTCTGGAACGACGCCAAACGCGCGCAGGATCTCGGCCGTGAGCGCCGCAGCCTCGAAGCGGTGGTGGGTACGCTGATCGACATCGATAGCGGTCTGCGCGACAGCCGCGACCTGTTCGACATGGCGCGTGAAGAAAACGACGACGACACGCTGCTCGCCGTCGAGGCAGATTCCAAGGCGATTGAAGCGCGGGTGGAAGAGCTTGAGTTCCGCCGCATGTTCAACAACCCGATGGACCCCAACAACTGCTTTGTCGACATACAGGCGGGTTCCGGCGGCACCGAGGCGCAGGACTGGGCCTCCATGCTGCTGCGCATGTATATCAAGTACTGTGAACGCAAGGGCTTTCAGGTTGAAGTGCTGGAAGAATCCGAAGGCGACATCGCCGGCATCAAAAGTGCCAGTCTGAAAATTTCCGGCGATTATGCCTTTGGTACTCTGCGCACCGAAATCGGCGTGCATCGTCTGGTGCGTAAATCGCCGTTCGACTCCAACAACGGCCGCCACACCAGCTTTGCCAGCGTGTTTGTGTATCCGGAAGTCGATGATTCCATCGAGATCGATATCAACCCGGCTGATTTGCGCATCGACACCTATCGTGCATCTGGCGCGGGTGGTCAGCACATCAACAAGACTGACTCGGCCGTGCGGATTACCCACCTTCCGACCAATACCGTGGTGCAATGCCAGAACGACCGTTCGCAGCACCGCAACCGAGACGAAGCGATGAACATGCTGAAGGCGCAGTTGTACGCGCTGGAACTGCGCAAGCGCAACGAAGAGAAACAAGCGCTGGAAGATTCCAAGACCGACATCGGCTGGGGCCATCAAATCAGAAGCTACGTGCTCGACAATTCGCGCATCAAGGATCTGCGGACCAATGTCGAAATCAGCAACACCAAAGCGGTGCTGGACGGCGACCTCGACCCGTTCATCAGTGAAAGTTTGAAGCAGGGAGTCTAAATTGAGCGAACAAGAACAACAGCCAGTGCAGGACGAATCGCACGTCATTACCGAGCGCCGCGAGAAACTGAAGGTGCTGCGCGAGCAGGGCGTGGCTTTCCCCAATGATGCACGCCGCACTCATCACGCTGCTGACCTGCACAAGGATCACAGCGAGAAAACCGCTGAAGAGCTGGAGCCGCAAGCGATACGCGTTGGCGTGGCTGGCCGCATGATGCTGAAGCGCGTTATGGGCAAGGCCAGCTTTGCGACGGTGCAGGATTCCACCAGCCGCATCCAGTTGTTCATCACCCGCGAAAACATCGGTGAAGAACTCTACGATGCCTTCAAAAAGTGGGATCTGGGTGACATCCTGACGGCAGAAGGCGTGCTTTTCAAAACCAAGACCGGCGAGTTGTCCGTCAAGGTGGATCAACTGCGCCTGATCACCAAGTCGATTCGGCCGCTGCCGGAAAAATTCCACGGCCTGTCTGATCAGGAAACCAAGTACCGCCAGCGTTATGTCGATCTGATCATGTCGGAAGAAAC
>Ga0265327_10001528_pt1 | contig 28541 bp, 23 predicted proteins | sample 41621metaG_FD_202089 | JGI IMG/M metagenome (GOLD analysis project Ga0265327, IMG submission 202089) | Rhizosphere microbial communities from Carex aquatilis grown in University of Washington, Seatle, WA, United States - 4-16-21 metaG | ecosystem: Host-associated > Plants > Roots > Rhizosphere...
GCAAATGAAAATAATTTGTCTTCAATATTAAGAATCTTTTTATTTGATGTTAATTCGCTATATATTTGAGAAATATTAATATCAGTCATAAAATTTTCATGGTATTAAAAGTAACTAATAATTCATTCAAAGATAAAATATATATTTTTTAACTCAAAACATATAAGATTTATTTTCAATCACGGTAAAACTTTTCATAAAATCGAATAATCGGATTAAAAATTAAATTACTCTAAATAAATCTATTAATATTCTTCGCGAATAATTTTGCAAAAGTTGAATGGCTTTTAATGCGTAATTTTGTAAAATTGCAGATTAATTAAAATCGAAAAAAAATAAATTATGTATATTTCCGATTTCTCAGAGCAAGTTGGTAGCCAAGTGCACATTCAAGGCTGGATGACGCACAAACGTACCGGCAAAGGCTTGTTATTTTTAGTTGTTCGCGACGGCAGCGGATTTACGCAAGCAGTTATAAGTTTAAGCGATGTTGGCGAAGAAAAATTTGAAGACGCAAAACGTCTGACACAGGAAAGTTCGCTCGAACTGACAGGTAAAGTTGTAAAAGACGAGCGTCAAATTGGTGGATTCGAATTGCAGGTGAGCGACTTAAAAATTGTACACATTGCCGAAGAATATCCCATAACCAACAAACCGCACGGACCGGAATTTTTAATGAATAACCGTCATTTGTGGTTGCGTTCAAAACGTCAATGGGCGATTATGCGCGTGCGTAACCAGATAATTTATGGCATTCATAATTTCTTTCAGAAAGAAGGATTTATGCAAATGGACGCGCCCATATTTACAGGCAATGCTTGCGAAGGAACAACCAATTTGTTTTCGACAGAATTTTATGACAAACCTGCATACTTAACACAATCAGGTCAGTTGTACGGCGAAGCAATGGCAATGGCAATGGGCAAAATTTATACTTTTGGTCCGACATTCCGTGCAGAAAAATCCAAGACACGTCGTCACTTATCCGAATTCTGGATGATTGAACCCGAAATGGCTTTTTTCGATTTGGAAATGAATATGGATTTGATTGAAGCATTTATCAAATCGGTTGTAGCAGCAGTTCTCGAAAATTGCAGCAATGAATTGGCATTGCTCGAACGCGACACCACAAATCTACAGAAATTAACGACAGAACCATTTAAAAGAATTACTTACGACGACGCAATTAAAATTTTAAAAGGCGAAAAAGAAGTCAATGGGAAAACCACTATCGAAACGCTCGAAGGTGATTTAAAAGAATATCAAAACCAAATAGATAAACTCAATCTTGCGTTGACTGAAAAAGAAAACCAAATAAAACAACAAGGTTTGAAATTAGACAAACAAAATCTACTTCAAAACCAGATTGACACATTAAAAAACGACATAAAAGAAATTGAAGAAACCATTCAGAATGTTCCGGCGTGGTTAAACTCTGCAAAGAATTTCGAATATGGTAACGACCTTGGCGGCTCGGACGAAACAGTTATTACGCGCATGTTCGACGTGCCCATTATGGTTTACAACTGGCCCCACGAAGTAAAAGCATTTTACATGAAACGCGACGCGAACAATCCACATCTTGCAAAAGGCGTGGACGTATTAGCGCCCGAAGGTTACGGAGAAATTGTTGGTGGCGGCGAACGCGAAACCAACGTTGATTGGTTAACAGAAAAAATTAAAGAGCACGAATTGCCTATGGAAGCTTTCGAGTGGTATCTCGATTTAAGACGCTACGGTTCAGTTCCTCATTCTGGATTTGGGTTAGGTTTAGAAAGACTTGTTGCGTGGATTTGCAAACTCAAACATATCCGCGAAACAATTCCATTTCCACGTATGTACGGCAGATTATTGCCATAAAAATAAATTACTATTAATTAGAACGGCTGCTTGAAATATTTTCTTCAGCCGTTTTTTTAATATTCAATTTTGTTTTGCGCATTTTGCCACAAATAAAAAACATCTTGTGCTTCTTCGCGCATGAACGGAATAAATTTTATACTTCGTTGGTCAATATTTTTTTCTATTTCCAAATAAATAAATGAATCGTCAAAATTAATTGCAGCAGCATCAAATTGCGTACTGGCGTAATAAACTTTTTCGGGACGCGCCCAGTAAATTGCTCCCAAACACATCGGACAAGGTTCGCAAGTTGTATAAACTTCGCAGTTTTCTAATTGAAACGATTGAATATTTTTACAGGCATCTCGAATTGCAATCACTTCGGCGTGCGCAGTTGGATCATTGTTCGTTGTAACCCGGTTTACACCTCGCCCGATAATTTTTCCGTCTTTCACAATCACAGCACCAAAAGGACCACCCAGTCCGCTTGTTACATTTTCTTTTGCCAACCGAATGGCTTCGTCCATAAATTTTCGATTCATAAAATATTTTCTTCATAATTTGCGTCCAAAGATATAAATTAAAATTTTTTATTATTTTTGTATTTCAATTTTTTTCGTACATCATTCATTTTAAAAATTGCCAATTAATATATGTCAACAATTGCAGAACAAATAAACGAGCTTTCCGAAAAATATAAATTATATACAGCCGAAAACTTATCCAAACTTGTACAAATAAAATCATTAAGTCTTGGCGAAAAAGACGTGCAGCAGGAAGTTAAACGTCAAATGGAAGAAGCCGGTTTTGACGAAGTTCGTTTCGATGGACTTGGCAATGTTATTGGACGCATTGGTAACGGCAAAAAAATTCTGGCAATTGATGGTCATGTTGACACAGTTGATGTTGGTAATATTGATAACTGGACTTTTAATCCTTTTTCGGGCGAAATAAAAGATGGATTTGTTCACGGACGTGGAACGGTCGATCAGGAAGGTGGCATTGCTTCGTTTATAACTGCAGGCAGGATTTTAAAAGAATTAAAATTCGATAGAGATTTGACAATTTATTTTGTTAGCAGTGTGATTGAAGAAGATTGCGACGGTCTTTGCTGGAAATATATTGTCGAAGAAGAAGGCATCAGACCAGATTTCGCAATAAGCACCGAACCAACAAATCTCAATGTTTACCGTGGTCATCGCGGACGAATGGAAATAGCTGTAAGTTTTCGTGGTGTTTCATCGCACGGCTCTGCGCCAGAACGTGGAAAGAATGCAATTTATATGGCGTCGCGCGCAGCATTGGAAATCGAAAAACTAAACGAGCGTCTTAAACACGACGAATTTCTGGGTAAAGGCTCCGTAACAATTTCCGAAATCAAATCGGGTAGTCCATCACTTTGCGCAGTTGCTGATTTTGCACGTCTTCATTTAGACCGTCGTTTGACGTGGGGCGAAACAAAAGAATCAGCTGTCGCAGAAATCGAAGAAATTATAAAAGGAATGGATGCAAAAGTCGAAGTTTTGCAATACGAAGAAATTTCTTGGACAGGCAAAAAATATGGAATGGAAAAATATTATCCGACTTGGAAAATGCCGGAAGATCATCACGTCGTTACAACCGGAGTAAATGCTTACAATAAGTTATTTGGCAAAAATCCGGTCGTCGATAAATGGACGTTTTCGACCAATGGCGTTACAATAAATGGTTATTACGGAATTCCTTTAATTGGTTTTGGACCCGGCAACGAAGTGATGGCTCATGCACCAAACGAAAAAGTACCAATAAATGATTTAGTCGTAGCATCGGCATTCTACGCGATGTATGCCTACGAATTATAAACAAGTTAACCCCTTAATTAAATAAAAAATGAAAAAATTAGTACTATTCGCAGCAATCGCTGCCGGTTTAAGTTTTGGCTTAGTTTCTTGCGGCGGTGCTGGCGAGCAAAAACAAAACGCAACAGAACAAACTGCAAAAGCAGATTATACCTGTACAATGCACCCTGAATATCACAGTGACAAACCGGGTAAATGTCCAACCTGCGGAATGGATTTAGTGAAAAACGAAAAGACAGCAAAAACCGATTCTGTTCCTAAAAAAGATACTACAAAACACTAAGCAAAATTTTAATTTTAGCAAAACCCCGAAGAAAATATTTCTCTCGGGGTTTTTAAATTACGATAATTTATTTTGACAAATAAAATCAATTTATATAAAAGATGAAAATATCTCAATATCATCAAAAAATATTGAGATTTTTCTTTTATATTCGCAGCCAACATTTATGCTAAAACTGTCGAAATAAAAATTTGAAACACAAATCTCTGACGAATGAAAATAGGAATAACTTTTGATTTAAAAAGCGAATATCTGAAAGCAGGATTTACTGATGAAGAAGCCGGTGAATTTGATCGCGAAGATACCATCGAAGCAATCGAAACCGAATTACAAAAGCTGGGACACAAAACCGAACGCATTGGTAATATAAAACAACTTGCGGCTGCTTTGTTAAGTGGCAATCGTTGGGATTTAGTTTTTAATATTGCCGAAGGAATGTACGGCGTTGCACGCGAAGCGCAAGTACCGGCATTGTTAGACGCTTACAATATTCCATACACTTTTTCTGACGCAATGGTGATGGCGCTATCGTTGCACAAAGGATTCACCAAAAGTATTATCCGCGATGCAAAAATTCCGACCGCCGATTTTATAAACGTGAATACAATCGATGACGTCAAAAAAATAAATTTACCATATCCCTTATTTGTTAAACCTGCGGCAGAAGGAACGGGAAAAGGAATTGACGAAAAATCGGTTATAAATAATCCATCAGACTTAGAACCAACTTGTCGTCATTTATTAGAAAAATACAAACAACCGGTTTTAGTAGAAACTTATTTACCGGGACGCGAATTTACAGTCGGAATTGTCGGCACGGGTGATGACGCAAAATCTATCGGTGCTTTAGAAGTCATACTGCGCGAAGAAGCAGAAAAAAATGTTTATTCGTATGTCAACAAAGAAAAATGCGAAGACCTTGTAATTTATAAAGTTTGTTACGAACCAATTGCCCGCGAATGTGAAGAAGTCGCATTACAATCGTGGAAAGCACTCAACTGCCGCGACGCAGGAAGAGTCGATGTAAAATTAGATAAAAACGATGTACCTAATTTTCTTGAAGTAAATCCGTTGGCAGGTATTCACCCTTTACATTCTGACTTGCCGATTTTAGCTACACAACAAGGAATATCGTACAGCGAATTAATTAAAATGATTATGAACTCAGCAACAAAAAGAATTTATGGAAAATAATAAAGCAGTATTACTATACAACAAAGTGTCAGAGAATCCAACCATCGACGAAAGAGATGTTCTTGACCAAATGGAAAGCATCGGCGAAGCGCTCACAGAGTTGGGTTATCATATAGTCGAAGTGCCGTTTTCGATAAATATAATGGATGCAATAAATCAGTTGCGCGAAATAAATCCGGCGTTTGTTTTTAATCTTGTTGAATCGTTTGATGGTAGTAATGAGTTGCAATCAATCGGAGCAATGATTTTGCATCACTTAAAAATTCCATATACCGGCGCATCGCACGAATCGTTGTTTTTGTCAACAAATAAACTGCTGGCAAAACGCATTATGCACGAAGCCGGTATTAATACACCTGAATGGTTTATGATGCAAGATATTAATAAATTAAATCCAGAATATAAATACATTATTAAACCAATTGCCGAAGACGGTTCGGTTAATCTCGACGAACATTCGGTCTTCGACGGAAATGATCAGGAATATATCAACGCAATCAGAAATCACAATCCCAGCGAATATTTTATAGAACAATATATCGACGGTCGCGAATTTAATATTTCTGTGATGGGTACAAAATTCAACCCAAAAGTAATGCCAGCAGCAGAAATTATTTTCGAGGGTTATCCGGACGACAAACCAAAAGTTGTCGGTTACAAAGCAAAATGGATCGAAGATTCTTACGAGTACGATCACACACCACGTCATTTCGAGTTTCAGGAAAGCGATACTCCGTTACTTGACGAACTCAGAAAAATAACTGTCGAGTGCTGGAATGTCTTTGAACTTAAAGGTTATGCGCGCGTGGATATAAGAGTTGATAAAAATAACGTACCCTATATAATCGAAATAAATGGAAATCCATGTATAAATGTTTATAGTGGTTTTTCAGTCGCAGTTAATCAAAGCGGATTGTCTTACAAAGAAATGATTTCGACAATTGTAAACGAAGCGTTGCATAGAAACTAAAAATGATAGTCGTTAATTATTAAAAAACGAAATATAGATTTTTATTTTTATTTTCGTCAAAGTATTTGTACCTTCGCTTTTGAAAAAAAAGACTTTTTCTAATCTATAATAAACTGCATGTGTGGAAAAGTTCTAAAATAGATAAATCAATTGATGAATATGAATTGCAACGACGCATTGATGTCTTGCAAGCCATTGGAATTTTTTCTGACACCAAGGAAAAAGTTTTGAAAGAAATTGCTATTTCATTAAAACCACAAAGTACCGACGAAGGCACAGTTCTTTTCCATAAAGGCGACGAGCGCGATGCCATGTACTTTATTGTCGAAGGAAGCATTATCATACACGATGGCGATTATATTTACAGGACGCTTTGTCGTGGTGAATTTTTTGGCGAATACGCTTTAATTGACCCTGCCGTAAGATCAACATCGGCAACAACAGTTACAAAGTCAGAACTACTTTTACTCGACCAGAAAACGTTTAACGATATAATGAGTAATAAAATTGAAGTGTCGCGTGAAATTCTAAAAATACTCATCCGCCGGTTACGCGACTACAATGTACTCGAAGCAAATTTGAACCAACGCAGCATCGAAATAAAACGCCAGAAACACGAACTCGAACACCAGCACAAAAAATTACGCGAATTAAACGCAACCAAAGACAAATTTTTCTCGATAGTTGCACACGACCTCAAAAATCCGATTGGAGCGCTAACCAGTTTACTGGAATTGCTCCACAGCAATTTCGATTCGTGGGAACATGATCAATTGAAAAGCTTTGTACAGGAAATTTACCAACACTCCGGTAATATAATGAACTTGCTTGAAAATTTATTGGTCTGGTCAAAATCGCAACGTGATATGATTACGATTGAAAAAGAAAAATTTTCATTGGTAGAAATAATCTCGACAACTTTAGATTTAATGATGTCATATTGCCAGCAAAAAAACATCATAATAAATTATCTAAACAACAGCTCCGACGATTGCAAAGTTATTGCCGATAAAAACATGATATTGACCGTTGTTCGAAATCTGATTTCGAATGCAATAAAATATTCTTTTCCGGCAAGCGAAATTGACGTCGCAATTTACCAAAACGATTCCCAAATAGTTTTTTCGGTCAAAGACAATGGCGTTGGTATAGACAAGTCAAACATTAACAAACTTTTCCGTATCGACGTTAATTACACAACTACCGGAACTGCAAACGAAACTGGGACTGGGCTTGGATTAATTCTTTGCAAAGAATTTATCTCCAAAAACGACGGCGACATTTGGGTTGAAAGTCAGAGTGGCAAAGGCAGTACTTTCAAATTCTGGCTTCCCATCGCAAAATAAATTTACGACATTTCTTATTTAATGAAAAACATTTCCGATATTCAACAATTCGAACAATACAACAATCTCGAATTTATAGCAAAGCAAGTTGTCGAAGGCTTCATAACCGGTTTGCACAAAAGTCCGTTTCATGGTTTTTCTGTCGAATTTGCCGAGCACCGTATTTACAACAACGGCGAATCGACAAAACATATCGACTGGAAACTTTACGCGCGAACCGAAAAATTATTTATCAAACGATACGAAGAAGAAACCAATTTGCGCAGTTACATTATTATCGACACTTCCACGTCTATGCTATTTCCGTTAAACGAAAAAACGATTGTAAATAAACTTGGATTTTCGGTTTATTGTGCCGCAGCATTAATTCATCTCTTGCGTAAACAACGCGATGCCGTTGGATTAACTTTATTTTCAGACGAAATTGAATTAATGACCGATGCAAGAATGTCGTCGGTGCATGTAAAGCGACTTTATACCGAACTTGAAAAACTCATCGACAACCAGGCTGACCGCAAAAAAAATCCGTCCACTCAAAAACAAACGCAGTTGGCAAAAAATCTACATCAGATAGCTGATAACGCGCACAAACGTTCGTTGATTATAATATTTAGCGACATGCTCGACAATCAAAATCAGGAAGAATTTTTTTCGGCTTTACAACATTTGCGTTACAACAAACACGAAGTTGTATTATTCCAAGTTACCGACAAACGCCACGAAGAACAATTCGATTTCAAAAATCGCCCTTACAAATTTGTTGATCTCGAATCGGGCGCCGAAATGAAAATAAATCCCAATGATATTAGGTCAGATTATGTTGCGCTCATTGGCGAATATTACAACAAAATCAAATTAAAATGCGGTCAATATAATATCGATTTAATCGAAGCTGACACGAACGACGATTTCAATCAAGTGCTTTTACCTTATTTGATTAAGCGCAGTAAATTATTTTAGTAAACTACCGCAAAGACGCTAAGTCGCAAAGCAAATATAATATTTTTTGCGCCTTTGCGTTTTTGCGGTAAAAAAAATTAGCGACGTTTGCGGAATTTAACTTTCAATGGTGGACGGTTATTAGATTTAATTTTGTCAACCATCATAAAGTCAATTTGCTTGCGCGGAACATTTATTCTGACAAGTTTAACTTTTAAGCTGTCGCCCAACGAAAATTTTTCTTTGTTTCGTTGACCAATGATGCAGAAATTTTTCTCGTCAAAAATATAATAATCGTCTTCCATATCGCGCAAAGCAATCATTCCTTCCACTTTTGTTTCGGTTAGTTGCACAAAAATTCCCCACGAAGTAACGCCCGAAATAATTGCTTCAAATTCATCACCAATTTTGTCAGCCATAAATTCGACCTGCTTATATTTTACCGACGCACGCTCTGCATCAGTCGCACGTTTTTCCATGTCCGACGAATGTTTGCACATTTCTTCGTACAGTTCGGCGCTGACCGATTGTCCATTGGCGAGATAACGTTCCAGCAACCGGTGCACCATCATATCGGGGTAACGGCGAATAGGCGAAGTAAAATGCGTGTAATGTGGAAATGCCAATCCATAATGTCCAATATTTTGCGTCGAATAAACCGCCTTCGCCATTGCGCGCACAGCCATATTCGAAATAATATCCTGTTCGGGGCGACCATCGGTTTTATCAAAAAGTTGGTTTAGCGATCGTGCGACTTCTTTGTTGCTGCTCAATTTAATTTCCAATCCATATTTTCTGACGAACGCATTAAACTGTACTAATTTGTCATAATCTGGTTTGTCGTGAATACGGTAAACAAAAGTTTTTGCTTTGCGTTTCTCTTTTCCAATACGTTCAGCAACGCTTTTGTTTGCCTGCAACATAAATTCTTCGACTAATTGAGTTGCATAATTCGACGACTTATAATACACGCCAAGCGGTTTGCCTTTTTCGTCGAGATTGAATTTCATCTCATAGCGGTCAAAAGCAATACTGCCACCTTTGAATCTGTTTGCACGAAGTTTTTGCGCCATTGAATTGAGCAACAAAATTTCATCTTTCAAATCGCCATCTTTCGCGTCGATTATTTTCTGGACTTCGTCATAATTAAATCGACGCGCCGAACGGATAATTGTCTTGCCAAACCATTGGTTGTAAATTGTAGCATTTGCGTCAATTTCGAAAACTGCCGAGAATGTCAGTTTATCTTCGTCAGGTCTTAAAGAACAAATATAGTTCGACAATCTTTCAGGCAACATCGGAACAACCCTGTCAACCAAATAAACAGATGTGGCGCGGCTCAATGCTTCTTTGTCAAGAATGGTATTTATATCAACATAATGTGTTACGTCGGCAATGTGTACGCCGACTTCCCAGCGATCATCACCAAGTTTTTGAATGGATATTGCGTCGTCAAAATCTTTTGCATCAATCGGGTCGATTGTAAATGTGAGAATCTTTCTAAAATCGCGTCGTTTAGAAATTTCTTCTTGCGAAATTACGTCCGAAATTTTTTCAGCAGCTCTGTCAATTTCGGGATCAAACTTTGCCGGTAAACCAAACTCCGCCAGAATTGCGTGCATCTCGGTATTGTTATCGCCGGTGTCGCCAAGCACTTCCAAAACCTGACCGGTCGGATTTTTTGCATCCGCAGGCCAATCGTCAATTGCTGCAATTACTTTCTGACCATGTTTTGCACCATTCAGTTTTTCGAGCGGAATAAAAATGTCGAACGGAATATTTTTACCGCTTAACAAAAATGCAAAGTGCGCACGTATTTCAATTTCGCCAACAAAATGACGCTTGCCTTCGGTAATAATTTGTACAACTTCGCCTTGCAGATTTTCTTGTTTGCGTTTTGCGTGTAAATAGACTTTCACTTCGTCGCCCGGTAAAGCGTGGTGCAGATTGTCGCTCCAAACAATTACTTCGTCGGGTACGTCGGCAGTAATGATGCGCGCCTTCTCGCGGTTAATCATTTCCACAGTTCCTTTTATGTAACCCGACGCCGTATGAAATTTATATTTGCCGGTATGCAGTTCGTCAAGAATTTTTTCTTCGGACAATTCCTGCAAAACCACATTTATCAACTGGCGTGCGGCTGTGTCTTCGACTTCCAGACGTTTTGCAATTTGTTTATAATTGTAAATCTGCGATGGATTGGTAGAAAAAATTGTACTAATAAGTTTTGTTAGCGACTTTTTGTTATAAGACGTTTCGCCATTCTCGCGTTTATTTATTTTCTTTTTTTTCGGCATAAAATTAATTTGATATATTAAAAAATGTTAATGAATTGATTGGCGTCCCGATAAAGAATTCCAATGAAATAAAGGATAAAGGTACAGAAAAAAGTCGAAATAAAAGAACTTACGAAAAAAACAATTATTCTTTTATGAAAATGAATGGTTATGATAGAAATTTTTTATTAATTTTGTAATCTTTTTTCTACAAGAAAAATATATGGAAAAAACAAAAGTTCTCTTTATTTCGCAAGAAATAACACCATACTTGCCCGAAACAGAAATGTCGATGATTGGTCGGTATTTGCCGCAGGGCATCCAAGAAAAAGGACGCGAAATACGCGCCTTTATGCCAAAATATGGTATTATCAACGAACGGCGAAATCAATTGCATGAGGTCATCCGGCTTTCGGGGATGAATATGATAATTGACGATACGGATCACCCACTCATTATAAAAGTAGCATCGATACAATCAGCACGGATGCAAATTTATTTTATTGACAACGAAGATTATTTCCACCGCAAAAGTTTATTTTTCGATCATAACGGAATTCCTTTCACAGACAACGACGAGCGGGCAATTTTCTTTTCGCGCGGCGTCTTGGAAACAGTCAAGAAATTACGTTGGTCGCCGGACGTTGTGCACTGTCATGGTTGGATAACATCGCTTGTTCCATTATATTTGCGCAAATGTTTCAAAGAAGACCCTTTATTCCATCACACAAAAGTTGTATATTCGTTGTACGACGATCAATTTACCGGCAATTTAAATAAGACTTTTAAACATAAAGTGAAAATTGACGGAGTTACTGAAGACGACGTAAAAATAGTTGACGTACCATCATATATAAATGTAACCAAATTAGCAATTAACATGGCTGACGGAATAATAGTCGGCAATGAAAATATTCTTCCAGAAATAAGTTCATATATCAAAACATTAAAAAAACCCGTTTTAGAATATCAGTCGAAAGAAAAGTACATCGATGCATACTCCAAGTTTTACGATATAGTACTCGATGGTCATTAATATTAAGTCTCAAATAAAGTTTAAACAATCTATTTATTACAAATGAAGCATTTAATGAATATGTTTCCTGTAGAGAGGAAATATAGTATTATTACGTACCTAAGCAAATTTGCAATTATCAGCTTATTTATTGCTGTATTATCAGGAAGTTGTGTGAAAGAATATAACTTACCAGTAGGTTTACTACCAAAAAGTGATTTAATTAATTTAAGCGTTGACAGTAGTTTTTCAATTCAAACTTATACGCTTTATGACGACAGCGTACCTTCAAATGCTCCGACAACCGCCTTGTTGGGTGCAATAAACGATCCGGCAATAGGAACAACAAAAACCGAATTTATAACACAATTTTCAGCGACAACTAATAATATTTTAGTAATGTCAAATCCATTAAAACCCGATTCGGTTTGTTTATACTTGGCATATCAAAAAGATACTGCATCAAATGTATTTGCAGGCACGGCCGGTACACCTTTGCATATACGAATTTATCAACTGAACGCATATATCACAGACACAGTGAATCACTACACCAAAGAAGACCCTAGCAGGTATTATGATCCGGAAATGCCTCCTTTACTCGATACAATTTTTAAACCCTATGCACAAAATGACACTATGCTGGTATTAAAACTCAGTAGCTTTTTAGCTTCACAATTCACAGGTCCTTCAAATTTAACTTCTTTAACCGACGTTACTCTTTTTCCACAATTTTTCAAAGGGCTATATTGTCAGACGGTTGCCGACCCCAATAATAAATCAATTGTCGGATTTAATTTATTATCGGCAAATACTAAATTAGTTGTATATTACCGAAACGACACTGCTAAGGTAAGTATTCCAATGACATTCAGTATAACCAGTTCAAATGCCTACTTTAATTTAGCAACACATCAGTATAATAGCAACATCAATAATGCAATTAATAATACAACAACGCCGTCCACCCAATATACTTATGCGCAAACAAACGGAGGTTTAAAAACTTTGGTTAAAATTCCTAATTTAATAAATTGGAATATAACCCATCCCAACAACGCTATCATAAAAGTTGAGTTACTTGTTCCTATACTTGAAAATAATCCATTATATCGATCGCCAGATGGAATGATGATTGAAACTGCCAAGTCCGACGGTATTCACTCTCAATATATGTTCGAATATTACACATCAACAGGTGGTTATTTAGGAGTAGCTCGCGACACGGCATATACAAAACTAAATTACTCATTCGATATAAGCAAATATGCCCGCGATATAGTTAAAAATCCGTCAACTGATTACGGTTTATATATATATGCCGAGAACAGATCAACCTGTGTGCGGCGGGCAATTATTAAAAACTGGTTACAACCCGGTGGAATGAAATTATACATAACATACTACGTTCCTCCAACTTCAGTTAAAAATAAATAGTTATGTGCGGAATAGTTGGTTATATTGGAAAAAAGCAAGCTTATCCAATTATTATTAATGGATTAAAGCGACTCGAATATCGTGGTTACGACTCAGCAGGAGTTGCTATTTATGACGATAAACTTTACGTTTACAAATGCAAAGGAAAAGTAAGCGATTTAGAAGAACGCATTGGACAAAAACCTGTGGCGGGATCATTGGGTATTGGGCACACACGCTGGGCAACCCATGGCGAACCTAATGATGTTAACGCACACCCACAGACATCTTTCAAAGGAAATTTCGTACTGATACACAACGGCATTATTGAAAACTATGCACGTCTTAAGAAAAAATTAATCAGTAAAGGCTACGAGTTCGTAAGCGAAACAGATACCGAAGTTTTGGTCAATCTAATAGAGTTTATTTATACCAGCAAAAAAGTTACAGCCGAAATGGCAGTGCGCATGGCATTGACACAAGTCGAAGGCGCTTATGGAATTGTTGTTATCTGCAAAAACGAACCGGACAAACTTATTGCAGCACGAAAAGGAAGTCCACTCGTAATTGGAATTGGCAAGGACGAATATTTTATTGCTTCGGACGCCACACCAATTATAGAACACACCAATAGCGTAATTTATTTAAATAACGACAACATTGCCGTTATAACGCTTGACGAATTGGTTATAAAGACAATCGACAACTCAAAACTTACACCCGAAGTTCAAACTCTTGAACTTAACATTAACGAAATTGAAAAATCGGGTTACGACCATTTTATGCTCAAAGAAATTTATGAGCAACCACGTTCGATTTTAGACACTTTCCGTGGACGTATTTCGAAAGACCATTCCGAAATACGTTTAGGCGGTTTGTTAGACGTAATGCCAAAATTAATTGAAGCCCGGCGAATTATCATCATTGGTTGCGGTACATCATGGCATGCCGGATTGGTTGGTGAATATTTAATAGAAGAATTTGCACGGATACCGGTTGAAGTTGAATACGCATCCGAATTCCGTTATCGCAATCCTATTCTTTATCCCGACGATGTTATTATCGCAATCAGTCAAAGTGGCGAAACTGCGGACACACTTGCTGCAATCAGTCTTGCAAAAACATCGGGAGCATTGGTGCTTGGAATTTGCAATGTGGTTGGCTCAAGTATTCCACGCGAAACCCACGCAGGAGTTTACACACATGCCGGTCCCGAAATTGGCGTTGCTTCGACCAAAGCATTTACTGCCCAGATTACTGTGCTTGCAATGATTGCAGCGGTTATGGGACGAAAACGAAATACACTTACTCAAAAAGAATACGAAGACATTATAAGCGAATTGATTTTGATTCCGCAAAAAATTGAAAAGATTTTGGCTTTAAACGACAAAATAAAAAAATTGGCGGGAGTGTTCAACGGAATAAACAATGCGCTTTATTTAGGTCGAGGCTATTTCTTCCCGGTTGCACTCGAAGGAGCTTTGAAGTTAAAAGAAATTTCGTACATTCATGCCGAAGGTTATCCGGCAGCCGAAATGAAACACGGTCCTATTGCTTTAATTGACGAAAAAATGCCTGTTGTTTTTATTGCGACAAAAGACAAATCGTACGACAAAATAGTCAGCAATATACAAGAAGTTAAAGCGCGCAAAGGTTTAATTGTTGCAGTAGTTACTGAAGGTGATACAACAATCAAATCGATGGCTGATTATGTACTCGAAGTTCCGCAATGCGATTTTGCACTTGCTCCACTTTTAACAGTTATTCCTTTGCAATTATTGTCTTACCATATTGCAGTGATGCGCGGTTGCAATGTTGATCAACCGCGTAATCTTGCAAAATCTGTAACTGTCGAATAAATTATTTTCAATTTTTATAAAAAACAAAAAGTCCGGTGAATTTTCATTTTCCGGACTTTTCGTTTTGATATAATGATTATTATTTTGCAGTTTTTGTGGCGTTATGCGATTGCGTCAGTAATGAAACAACAACCAAAGTTATAATTGACAATGGAATCGAAATAATACCGGGGTTGTCTAATGGAATAGGTGCATCCTTTGGCACTAATCCATATTTGTCATACATCGACGGGGAGAAAAGAATAATTCCGATTGAAGAAACGATACCAACAATAATTGACCATGAAATACCTTTGGCAGTTGTTTTTTCCCAGAACAGCAGGAATAAAATTGCCGGCAAATTTGCCGATGCTGCAACAGCAAATGCAAGACCTACCAAAAATGAAACGTTCATTCCTTTAAATAAAATCCCTAAAATAATTGCAAAAACGCCAACACACAATGCAGCAATTTTCCCTGCTCTTACTTTTGCTTTGTCAGCCATTTGCACGCCAAGATATTTGTCGATAAAATCGTGAGCAATTGCACCGGATGATGCGACAATAAGTCCGCTGACAGTTCCAAGAATGGTTGCGAATGCAATTGCTGAAATAATTGAGAACAGACCAACACCAAATGCTTTTGCAAGTAATGGAGCTGACATGTTGCTACTTTCTACGTCCAATACACCATTGATCATAGCGCCTAATCCCATGTACAATGTCAACACATAAAAAAATCCGATGGCAGAGATTGCAACAATGGTTGATCTTCTTGCTGAACGTTGGTTAGGTACGGTATAATATCTGATTAATACGTGCGGTAAAGCTGATGTTCCAGCAAATAATGCAAGCATCAACGATAAGAAATTAAGTCTGTCCCACCATGTTGCGCCTGATGCTTTTGAAACTTTGTATAACAGACCGGGTTTCATAACATCTTCGCCTTTTGTAATTGTTTGAAACCAAACGGTTACTTTTTCTTTTCCATCGGCAAATGCTTTTTTAGTGAAACGAACAACTTCGCTTTTCCCAACGTCTTTTAAAAATTCGAATGGACCAACAGCGCCCGTTTTTTCAACTTCTTTTCCATCGACAACAATTTTGCTAAGGTGTCCTACCTGATAAAATTTTTTCTCAGCTTTTGGCGCGCCGTTGAATAATTTTTTACCGTCTTCAAGTACGGTTGTGAAAAGAACTTCGTCAACTGCGTCGCCTTTTTTATTTAATTTATACCAACCATAAGTGCCACCTTTATCAAGTTTTACAAATATATTTTTATTCTTGTCAAGTTTTTTTGTGGCTAATAATTTATATGTCGAATCTGGAATGTTGACAATAGTATCGTTGGTGGTTGTTGCTGCTATTTTTACGAATTTATGATAATTCGGATTTGGTGTTAATGTCAAACCATTATTTAAAATGTAAATTGTCAGCACTGTCGAAAAAATAACCAATAACGCTCCTTTTAAAAACTGAACGTAGGTTGTTGATGTCATACCCGCCGTTGCAACGATGGTGATAACGATTGAACCTACAATCAATACGCCGACATAGTGCGGAAATCCAAGTAAAGGAACAACCAAGTCGCCGGCTCCAACCATTTGCGGAATAAGGTAGAATATCGAAACAATCAAAGTACTGATTGCTGCTGTAAGTTTTATTGACTTCGAATTAAAACGCGAATCCAATGCGTCGGTAAATGTGTAGCGACCTAATTTTCTCAAAGGCTCTGCTACAAGGAATAACGCAACAACCCAACCTGCTAAATAACCGATGGAATATAAAAATCCATCGAAACCGGAATATGCAATCATACCGCAAATTCCAAGAAATGATGCCGCCGATAAATAATCACCGGCAAAGGCAATACCGTTAACTGCCCAATGGATTTGTCCGCCGGCGGCGTAATAACTTGCTGATGATTTTGTTTTTCTGGCAAAATAAAAGGATAGTCCTAATACTAAACCAACTACAAATAAGAAAATAATTATTGCTAAATTTGATACATCGTAAATCATAACATTTTATTTTTGTGGTTGTTTAACATTCATTTTATTTTCTAATTTTACGCATTGGTAATTGTAAATAAATCCCATTACGATGGCTAAGATTATCAATCCCAATCCATATACGAAAGCAAGATTTTGCCCTCCTATAATTTCAGCTCCCAGCAGTTCGGGATAAAACAATCCAAGAAAGACGAATCCCGCATAAATAAAGGTGTAGATGAAAAAATTAACTACACCCAAACTCGCTTTGTGTTTTTCAGCATAATCCATTTCGTGGAGCACTGCATTTTGATGTAACATAATACCTCCTGTTTTTAGTTTGTTGTTGTTTAATGAAATTTTTTAAAGAACGAGCGTACAATATCTAAAAATTCTAAACATTAATTTTTTTGAGAACCACTATTTTACGTAATCCGTTGTGTTAAAATTATATTATGAATTTATATATGATTTATAAACGCTTTCTTAATTGGGGCTGAATATTGTTGCAATGAATTTACATAATATCGATTGTCGAAAATATTAATTTATTTATAAATATGCAAATGTTTTGCAAATTAATTTACTAAAAATTTTTAAGTATTTTTAAGACTTCATCAATTATATTTGTCAACATTGCGTCTGACTTGGCTTCTGTTATAAAACGCAAATATGGTTCGGTGTTCGACGGACGAATATTAAACCACCAATCGGCAAACTCTATTCGAAAACCATCGAAATCAAAAGTTGCTGTTGGTTTTTCAATCGATGTAAAATAATCGCAAACGGCTTTCATTGCTTCGGCTTTATTTTCTATTTTAAAATTCATTTCGCCAGAATTATGGTACGCCGAAATACCGGAAATGATTTCAGAAACAGTTTTTCCTTCGCGCTTCAGGTCAGCAAAAATTCCAAGTAAAATAAGCGCTGCAATTATTCCGCTGTCCGAATAAAAAAAGTCTTTGAAATAATAATGACCTGCAAGTTCGCCACCAAAAAGACCGTCAATTTCGCGCAGCTTAAGCGCCGCATACGCTCGACCAACGCGCCATGTGTGCATCTCGAAGCCAAATTTTTCGACAAATTCTTTTACTGCTTTCGACGAGCGGATGTCTTGCAAAACTTTACCACCTTTGCCTTTGAAATAATATGCTAACACTGCAATCATCAAATCTGGCGAAACAAATTTTGCGTTCTCGTCAACAAACATAACGCGGTCAGCATCGCCGTCGAATATAACGCCGATGTCGCATTTGTTTTCGATAACAAGTTTTTGCAAGTCCACAATATTTTCTGCAACCAACGGATTTGCTTCGTGGTTAGGAAAAGTGCCGTCAAGTGTGTCGTAAATATAAATCGGAGCGTCCCCCAAAATGTCCTTGATAAGAAGAGCCGCCATGCCGTTGGAACAGTCGATGCCGATTTTTAGATTAGACAAGTCTTTCAAATATTTTTTTTGAAATTCGATGTATTCCTGCCGAACGTCAAGCGAAATTATGTTACCGCGCATGGCAACGGGCACGACTTGATTATTCAAAACCATTTGTTCCAACTCGCCCAGACCTGTATCGAAACCAACAGGACAAGCATTGGTACGCGAAACTTTTAATCCGTTATATTCTTTTGGATTGTGCGACGCCGTTATTTGTACCGACGCATCGAAATTATTTTTTGCTGTTGAATAATAAACCATTGGCGTTGTTGCGATACCAATATCATACACGTCGGCGCCGGCGTCGTTAATACCGTGCGTGAGCGCTTCGAAAATTTCGTTGGACGAAATGCGAACGTCGCGCCCAACTAATACTTTATTGGTATTTAGTAATTGCGGCAAAAAGAAACCGATTTTATAAACGTCGCCTTTATTAAAATCGCGGTCATAAACGCCGCGAATGTCATACGCATGAAATGCTTTCATTGAATAAAAATATTTGATTAAAATTGTTAAATGTTATTCGAATCAATTAAAAAAGATGATTAACATCACAAAGATATAGAAACACGCGAAATTGTTTTTAAAAAACAGTAATAAAAGTTTAAATTTGCAGTGTGATATTTTTGTTTTACAAAATAAAACCCATAACAATTAATGCCGGTAACAGCAAACTTATAAGTTAATGCACTTTGACAATACATATTTTCTGATTGCGATAACATTTCTAACTTCGTTTGTCATTTGCAATGTTTCTATTCCGTCTATTATAAAAGTCGCGAAAGACAAAGGACTGGTAAATGTTCCGGGCGATCGCACTGTTCATAAATATCACACGCCAACGTTGGGCGGACTTGCCATTTTTGCCGGATTGCTTATTTCCTTGTGTCTTTTTGCTGACGCCGATAAAATTGCCGAACTACAATTTATTATTGCCGCATGCATTATTGTTTTTTTTGTAGGTTTGAAAGACGATGTTTTGGTTATCGCTCCATTAGTAAAACTTACAGGTCAGATTTTTTCCGCACTCATTCTTGTGGTTTTTGGCAATTTGCGCTTTACCAATCTACATGGGTTTTTTGGCATATTTTCGATAGATTATGTTTCGAGCATTCTTATTTCTGTGTTTTTTATCATTGTTGTTATAAACAGTTTTAATTTAATCGACGGCATCGACGGTTTGGCTGCGGGCATTGGTTTTGTTACATCGCTTACTTATTGTATTTGGTTTTATTTATTTGGCGAGACGCAATACGCATTGCTTTCTGTTTGCATGACGGGTTCGTTGCTGGCATTTTTTCGTTTCAATGTTTTTGGAAGCAAAAATAAAATATTTATGGGCGACACCGGCTCGTTAATACTTGGTTTGATTCTCGCAATTTTGACAATAAAATTTAACGAATTAAATATCAACGCGTATTATTCATTAAACAAGTATGCCATTACTTCGGCGCCGGCGGTTTCGTTCGGAATATTAATCATTCCGTTGTTCGATACTTTGCGCGTGGTTTTTATCAGGTTGGTAATTCGAAAATCGTTATTTAAAGCCGACAAAAATCACATTCATCATGGATTGTTGCGGTTGGGGCAAAGTCATCTCAAAGCAACAATGGTTTTGGTTTTGGTAAATATTGGTTTCATAGTTTTTTCGTTTTATTGCAAATTTATTTCTATCCGTCGTTTGTTTTTATTTCTTTTGCTTTTAGCCATGATATTAGCTTACATACCATTTATTATAGCGGAGAAACGTCAGAAAAAAATAAAAAAAATTAAAGCGAAGTAAAAATATCAAGTTCATTATGCAGAACAAGCAATTAATAATATTTGCAATTTTTACAATTCTATTAAATGCTTCGTGCACAACAGAAAAGAAAATTGCATTGAACAACGAAACTGCATACCGTTACGAAAATTATATTTACAACATCAATGAAAAGTCGCACACAGCCATTAAACCATATTCACTTTGCACCGACACAATTGATGCCGCGTTAAACAAATCTTACGACAATCTCACGTTAAACAAATTTTTCAACAACGATTTATATTTTAAAATATCGAAAGACAGCGCGTTTGGAAACACCGTCAATCCATATATCGACCAAATTGGCGGTTACGATTTTGCTTCAAAAAAAGCATTGAATCATTCTGCAATTGGTTTGACGTTATTTTCGAATTATTCAAACTCCATAACTTTTAACGGCGACCTGAGTTTTCACACGCAAACCATGCCAAACTTTGTGTTACAAAAAATGGACTCGACAAAACTATTGCCCCACGTCGGAAAATATCTCAACCGCAACGGTGACAATGTTCAATATTTACAAGGCAGTGCAAGTCTGACGTACAACACATGGTCGCATTTCACATTCGAAATTGGTTATGGCAAAAATTTTTGGGGCGACGGCTACCGCTCATTAATTTTGTCGGACAACGCAGCGTCATACCCATATTTTAAAATGACAATTAACATTTGGAATTTGCAATACCAATATTTGGTGACGGCTTTGCAAGACGCCGGTTATTGGGACAAAACACAGACGCTTGAAAGAAAATACGCAGTCATGCACATTCTTAGCTGGAACATTACAAAACGCATTAACCTGAATATTTTCGAAACTGTTGTCTGGCATGGAACTGACAGCATTGGATTTCGTGGCATCGATGTAAATTATCTCAACCCGTTTATATTTTTCCGTCCTGTAGAATTTTCGCTGGGTTCGCCCGACAATGTTTTGCTTGGCGCCGGTTTTCGCGTTAAACTTTTTCAAAAGACGCATATTTATGGGCAAATGTTGCTCGACGAATTTGTTCTAAGCGAAATGGAAAACAATCCAAAGTGGTGGGGCAACAAATATGCGCTGCAAATTGGTTTTAAATCTTTTGATTTTTTAAAATTCAAAGGATTTTATTTGCAAGGCGAAGCAAATTATGTGCGACCGTTTACTTATTCGCACATTGACAATTACGACAATTATGGAGATATGTACGATCCACTTGCGCATCCGCTTGGCGCAAACTTTTGGGAGACAATCGGCATCATTCGCTATTCAAAAGACCGATGGTCTGTCATGTCGAAAAATATTTTTGCAATGTATGGCAGCGACATCGATTCTTTAAGCGTCGGCAACAACATTTATAAACCTTATACCACGCGCAATCCGGTTTACGAAAACAATAGCGTACTTTTGCAAGGTCTTAAAAATAAATTTATTTATTCCGAAACAAAAATTATGTATTTGCTCAATCCCAAATGGAATATGTATTTGGAATGTGGTTATATCAACCGTTTTATTTCAAACAGTTTGGGTAACGAAAATTTTAGCTACATTTTTTTTGGTATTCACACCGCACTTTACAACGACCATTGGGACAATTAACACAATCAAATTTATAATGATACCAAGAATAGAAACATTAAAAGAAAAAAAACTTGTTGGTTGCAAAATAAAAACATCTTTTGCCAACAACAAAACCGGCGAACTCTGGCGAAACTTTATGCCACGCCGCAAAGAAATTACGAACAGCATTGGTACTGAACTTTATTCGATGCAAATATATCCGCAATCGTTTTATGACAATTTTAATCCAACCACCGGATTTGAAAAATACGCAACCTTAGAAGTTGCAGATTTTGATAAAGTTCCCGAAGGAATGGAAACTTATATTTTGACAGAAGGACAGTATGCAGTTTTCATTCACAAAGGTTCGAACACCGACAATAGAACTTTCGAATACATTTTTACAACGTGGCTGCCAACGTCAGAATATTTATTGGACGACCGTCCGCATTTTGAAATATTAGGCGAAAAATATAAAAATAACGATGCAAACTCGGAAGAAGAAATCTGGATTCCAATAAAACCAAAGAAATAATTATAATAAAAAAAAATGAACAAAATCAAAATCGTGGCTGTATTCATTCTATTGATAAACAGTTATACATTTTCACAAGTTCCGAAAAGTTTAAACGACGGAATTAAAACTGCATTACCCGCAAACGTTGATATTTTGACTGACAAATTGCAACAATTGGACAGCGCAATATTAAAAAACGATTTTAAAAACATTACCAGTATTTTAATTGCCCGACACGGAAAACTCGTTTACGAAAAATACTACAATGGTTTTACCGACACAACGCTACACAACACACGCTCGGCAACAAAAACAATTACAAGCATGTTAATTGGTTTAGCAATCGACCAAAAATTTATTCCGTCGGAACAAACAACAGTTTTTAGTTATTTTCAAGACAAAAAGCCAATACAAAATCCCGATGCACGAAAAGAAAAAATTGCAATCGAAGATTTGTTGACAATGAGTTCGTTGCTCGAATGTGATGACGAAAACCAATTCTCAAGCGGCAACGAAGAACGCATGTACGTTACCGAAGATTATATAAAATTTGCACTTGACTTGCCGATTAAAGGGTTTCCTGCGTGGACGACAAAACCAAAAGATTCGCCTTACGGACGCAGTTTTAGTTATTGCACTGCCGGTGCGGTTTTGTTGGGCGGAGTCATTGAACGCAGTACAAAAATGAAAGTCGATGCGTTTGCAAAAAAATATCTTTTCGATCCATTGGAAATTTTGAAACCTACATGGCAAATAACGCCACTCGGAATGCCAATGACCGGCGGTGGTTTATTATTAAAGAGCCGCGATTTTTTGAAACTCGCATTGCTGTACAACAACAAAGGAATATGGAACGGTAAACAAATTATTTCGGACAACTGGATTACAAAATCTGTAACGCCACACGCCGAAGCAAGAGAAAACACCGACTATGGATACTTTTGGTGGATTCAAAAATTTGGAACACAAACCAACAATCATCTTGCATATTACATGGCTGGTAACGGTGGCAGCAAAATTGCCGTCGTTCCAGACCTCGATTTAGTTATTGTTCTAACCGCAAATTGGTACGGAACCGGAAAAGCGCACCAGCAGTCAGAAAAAATAATTTCAGACTATATTCTTCCTGCAATTATAAAATAGTTTGCATATTAAGTTTATGTTTCAAAACATCTTAAAAAATCGCGAAAATTTTCATTTCAAAACAAATCAGAATATTACATTAATATGTTGTTTTGTATATGACATAAATCAGTAAAAACACTATCTCAATTAAATGAATATCTTATAATTTTGTAGGCGCAATTAGTGCGTGTATTTATCAATATTACAGAATAAAGCGACTAAAATAAAAATATAAATATATGTCAGAAATTATTAAAGAACCAATTGAAAAATATGGTTTGAGCCAAAAAGACCGACCTAAAAATCAGTTTTCGAAAGTGGGCATTATCGGTTGCGGCGACGTTGGTCGTAACATTGCCCGCGTTATCAGCAGTCATGGAATTGATGTTGTAATGGTCGATATAAATGAAGAACATATTGATATGGGCAGGAAAGAACTCGAGAAAGAACTCGATCAATTAATCGATCATTGGGGAATGACTGCCGGCGAAAAACGTTTAATATTGTCGCGCATTAAAGGATCAGCAAATTATAATGACCTTGCAGATTGCGATTTGGTTCTCGAATCAATCAAATCAAAATCAAGAGAAGACAGTGTCAATGTACGCAAGATTATTTTCAAAAGAATTGAAGAGCACGTTTCGCCACACACAATTTTGGCAACTAACGCATCGACAATTGTTATAACCGAACTTTCGAGCGACTTGGAACACAAAGATCGTTGTGTAAGTTTACATATATCAACAACAACGCCAGACGCAAACATTGTTGAAGTTGTTCGTGGTTTATACACATCGCAGGAAACATACGAAAACGTATTGAAGTTTGTAAAACTCATTGATAAAATTGCAATACCGGTCGAAGAATCACCCGGTCTTATCAGTGTGCGTCTTTTTGTTTCATTTATAAACGAAGCATGCAGTGTTTTGATGGAAGGCGTCGGTAAAATGCAGGACATAGATTTAACAATGCGCAATGGTTTCGGATTACCGTTGGGACCATTCGAAATGGCTGACAAAGTTGGTCTCGACAAAATAATTAAATGGATGGAAAATTTATATGATGAATATGGCGACAGAAAATACAAACCATCGCCACTACTAAAAAAACTGGTTCGCGCCAATCAGATTGGACGTCATGTCGGGAAAGGTTTTTACACTTACGACGACAAAGGAAATAAAATTGCAAGCGCTTTGTTGGAACGTAAAACATATCAAATTTAATTTTTAAAATTTTAATTATGAAAATATTAGTCTTGAACTGCGGAAGTTCATCCATAAAATACCAGCTTTTTGATATGGCACAAAAAGAACCATTAGCAAAAGGTCTGGCAGACAAAATCGGTTTAAAAGGTTCAGTCGTTAAACACGAAAAACTGAATGGCGATAAAGTTCATTTTGAAGGCGAAATTCTCGATCATCAGGCAGGCATCGAATATATACTTGGAATTATAACCAGCGAAAAACATGGCTGCATAAAAAGTCTCAAAGAAATTGACGCTGCCGGACACCGCGTAGCACACGGCGGCGAAAACTTTAACGACAGCGCTTTTATCGACGACAAAGTTTTGAAAGACATTGAATGGTGCATTCAATTAGCGCCGTTGCACAATCCGGCAAACTTAAAAGGTATTCTCGCCATGAAACAACTGATTCCGAATTTACCACAAGTTGCAGTTTTCGATACCGCTTTCCATCAAACCATGCCGGCACACGCTTACATGTACGCAATTCCGTATGCGCTTTATAAAAAATATGGAATCCGTCGTTACGGCTTTCATGGCACAAGTCATAACTTTGTTGCAAAACAAGCTTGTGAGTTTTTAGGCGTCGATATAAATACACAAAAGATTATAACTTGCCATCTTGGCAACGGTGCATCGGTTACAGCCATCGACAAAGGAAAATCAGTCGATACATCGATGGGCATGACGCCGGTTGAAGGTCTTATTATGGGAACGCGCTCTGGTGATTTAGATTGTGGCGTATTAACTTTTATTATGGACAAAGAAGAACTTGGATACAATACTGCAAACACATTAATAAATAAACACAGCGGTATGCTTGGCATCACCGGCGTTTCGTCGGACATGCGCGAAATTGAAGAAGCTGCTGGCAGCGGTAACAAACGCGCAATTCTTGGTTTGGAAATGTACAACTACCGCGTTAAAAAATATGTTGGCGCTTATGCTGCGGCAATGAGTGGCGTGGACATTTTGGTTTTCACCGGTGGCATTGGCGAAAATGCTGTTGCAACTCGTAAAGGTGTTGCGTCGGGACTTGAATTTCTTGGTCTTGCGTTCGACGAAACATTAAACGACGGTGCACACGGAAAAGCAAAGGTTATTAGCAAAGATGGTTCGCGAGTTAAATGCGTCATTATGCCAACCAACGAAGAATTTGTTATTGCAGAAGACACGCAACGGATTGTTTCGAATAAATTAAACAATTAATCAAAATATAATCAGGAGGAAATATATGTCTATTACCAAATTGGATCAAATACTCGACGTATTAAAATCGAAAACGAAAAAAAGAATGGTCGCTGCGTATGCAAACGACGCGCACACCATCGAAGCTGTAAATAATGCTGTTGAACTTGGAATTATTGATGGCATTTTGGTTGGCGACGAACCGACAATCAAAAAGGTTTGTGCAGAACATCATATTGATGTAAACAAATTTAAAATTGTACAGGAAGCCGACGAAATTCTGGCTGCAAAAAAAGCATGCGAAATTATTAACAAAGGTGAAGCAGATTTCATAATGAAAGGCGCTTTAAGTACCGACAAATACATGCGTGCCATTCTGAATAAAGAAACTGGATTGATGTTACCCAAAGCAACATTAACGCACATAACTGTTTTAGAAAATCCGAATTACTATAAATTAATGATTGTTGCCGACGTTGCTGTTTTGCCTGCGCCAGACTTGGATCAAAAAATTGCGATAACAAATTTCTTAATCAAGACAGCACACGCATTGCAAATCGAAATTCCGAAAGTTGCCGTTATTGCTGCGACCGAACAAATGTTACACGGAATGCCGGCTTGTGTTGACGCGGCTATCATCGCAAAAATGGGCGACCGAGGGCAATTTAAAAATGCAAAGATTGACGGACCGTTGGCAATCGACGTTGCAATTGACAAAGAATCTTGCGAAATAAAAGGTTTGAAATCGGAAGTTGCCGGCGATGCTGATTGCCTGCTTTTCCCGAACATCGAAGCTGGTAATGTTTTCTACAAAACAAATACAAAACTTTGCGGCGCAGAACTTGGCGCGTATGTTGCCGGCGCAAAAGTTCCGGCTGTATTGTCGTCGCGCGGCGATAGTGTAAAAACAAAATTGTATTCAATTGCTTTGGCGGCGTTAATGGCATAATTACAATTAGATGTCATCTTGAAAAGATGACATCTAATCTCAAATCAGATAAATGAACAACACACAAAATTTCGAATCGAAAAGTTACGACAGTCATGCGGGCTGGTACGACGCACGGTTTCCAGACCAAGCGTCAAAAGAAAAATTCTTACTAAATGGAAGTAAACAAGGTACAATTGCGCATTGGGACGACATAAGGTTTCTGAAAGTTTTGGAACCGTTCTTAAAAGAAAAATCGACGTGGTTGACAGTTGGCGATGCTTATGGAACGGATGCAAATTATTTAATGACAAAATCGCAAACGGCAACGGCATCGGATATTTCGGGCGGAATGTTTGAAACTGCAAAACAATTAGGAATCATAACAAGCTATGCAGTTGAGAATGCAGAAAAAATGTCGTTTGCCGATAATAGTTTCGATTATGTTTTTTGCCGCGAGTCGTTCCATCATTTCCCGCGACCATATCTGGCGCTGTACGAAATGATTCGCGTTTCGAAGAAAGCCGTAATTATGGTCGAGCCGATTGATATTTTACAAACCATGCCAGCAATTCTGTGGCTCAAGAATATTTTGGACAGATTTAATGTGGAATGGATAAACAAAATCTGGAAAAATCGATTCTCGTTCGAAACAGTTGGAAATTATGTGTATAAAATATCGGAGCGCGAAATTGAAAAAACCGCGATGGGTATTAATTTGCGCTCGGTAGCGTTTTATAAACTGAATGACTTCGATAAAACTAAACCAGTCGGAAACGAAGTTCCGCCGGATAAAAAAGTTTTTAGGAAAATTAAACGCGATATTGGAATTAAAAACTTTCTTGCAAAGTTGGGCGTCATTCCATATTATATTTTATGTCCGGTTATTTTTAAACAAGAGCCGTCGGAACAAAATATTAACGATATGAAATTGTTGCAGTTTAAATATATTCGTTTACCAAAAAATCCGTACCTAAAATAATTAACAATTAATAATTAACAATTATCGCTAATGGAAAATGTACGTATTTTAGCTATTAATCCGGGTTCAACTTCGACAAAAATAGCCGTTTACGAAAATACAAATCCAATCTTTATTAAAAACCTGAAACATTCCAGCGTCGATTTGGAAAAATTCGAAAACCTTGCTGCACAATTTGAATTTCGAAAAAATATTATCCTCGACGAATTACATAAAGCCGAAATTGATTTACAAACCATCAATGCAATTGTCGGGCGCGGCGGTTTGGTCAAACCAATTGAATCGGGCGTTTATCGCATCAATGAAAATTTAATACGCGATTTAAGAAACAGTCCGCTTGGCGAACATGCCAGCAATTTGGGCGGACTTATTGCAAACGATTTAGCAAAATTATTGCCCAACGCCGAAGCATTCATTGCCGACCCTGTTGTTGTTGACGAATTGCAGCCGTTGGCGCGCGTTTCTGGTCATCCGGCATTTACGCGACGTTCCATTTTCCACGCATTAAACCAAAAAGCAATTGCACGACAACACGCTAAATCGGTAATGAAAAAATATGAAGACTTAAATTTAATTGTCGTTCATCTTGGCGGAGGCATAACAGTTGGCGCACATCAGAAAGGTAGAGTCGTTGACGTTAATCAGGGATTGGACGGCGAAGGTCCGTTTTCGCCGGAGCGCAGCGGAACTTTACCTGCCGGCGACTTGGTGTCGCTTTGCTTTAGCGGAAAATACACTAAAGAACAAATCAAAAAAATGATTAAAGGCGAAGGTGGTTTGGTCGCATTCGTCGGAACAAACAGCGCGTACGAAGTTGAAGAGCGCGCAAAGTCGGGCG
>Ga0265327_10001529_pt1 | contig 28541 bp, 25 predicted proteins | sample 41621metaG_FD_202089 | JGI IMG/M metagenome (GOLD analysis project Ga0265327, IMG submission 202089) | Rhizosphere microbial communities from Carex aquatilis grown in University of Washington, Seatle, WA, United States - 4-16-21 metaG | ecosystem: Host-associated > Plants > Roots > Rhizosphere...
GCTGCTGGCCAGCGCCCTCATCGCTGACGACGGCCGGTTCTTCCTGTGGTTGCCCGGGCTGATCTGCCTGCTCGCGGTCGCGGAATTGCTCTGGCAGAGCCGCCGACTGCTGGTGGTGTTCCTCGTCGGCCATATCGGCACGACGCTCGTCGTCGCGGCCGGATTGGTGGCCGCCGTCGAGCTGGGGTGGCTGCCGTGGTCGATCAGCCGGGTTGCCGACGTCGGGGTGAGCTACGGGGTGTTGACAGTGGTCGGAGCACTGACCGCCGTGGTGCCCCCACGGTTGAAACCAGCCTGGCTCGGCTGGTGGCTGGCCGGTTCGGTCGCCGTTCTGGCAGTGAGCGACGAGTTCACCGAAGCCGGTCATGTGGTCGCACTGACGCTGGGTGTGGTGCTCTCGACGCGACTGGAGGCGCCGTTGCGATGGCCGCGCGGACAGGCTGTGGCGTTCGGGATCGGCGTGTGTTTCGGGTATGCCGTACTGGTCCATACGCCGGAGCTGGCGGCGGTCGGGATCCCTGCGAGTGCGGTGGGCGCCGTGCTCGTCGCTATGATCTCCGGGTGGCTGAGCAGGGTGAAGAACTATCCGAAGTAGCACTGACCGCGGCGGTCGATGCCGCCCGTCTCGCCTTCGACCAGGCCGCTGACCTCGACGCACTGGCGCGCGCGAAGACCGAGCACTTGGGGGACAAGGCGCCCATCGCGCTGGCTCGCCAGGCGCTGGGCACGCTGGCCAAGGAGGACCGGGCCGACGCCGGCAAGCGCGTCAACGTCGCCCGCGCTGCCGCGCAGCAGGCGTACGACGACCGCATCGTGGTGTTGCGTGCCGAGCGCGACGCCGCCGCCCTGGTGGCCGAGCGCATCGACGTGACGTTGCCGACCACCCGGCAGCCCATCGGTGCCCGGCACCCGATCACGATCCTCGCCGAGAACGTCGCCGACACCTTCGTGGCGATGGGCTGGGAGCTGGCCGAAGGCCCCGAGGTCGAGACCGAACAGTTCAACTTCGACGCGCTCAACTTCCCGCCGGACCACCCGGCGCGCAGCGAGCAGGACACCTTCCACATCGCCCCCGAGGGTTCGCGGCAGGTGCTGCGCACGCACACGTCGCCGGTGCAGATCCGTGCCCTGCTGGAGCGCGAACTGCCCGTCTACATCGTCTCGATCGGCCGCACGTTCCGCACCGACGAACTCGACGCCACCCACACCCCGGTGTTCCACCAGGTCGAGGGTCTGGCCGTCGACGAGGGCCTGACCATGGCCAACCTGCGTGGCACCCTGGATGCGCTGGCGCGCGCCCAGTTCGGCCCCGAGGGCCGTACCCGGTTCCGTCCGCACTTCTTCCCGTTCACCGAGCCATCGGCCGAGGTCGACGTCTGGTTCCCGGACAAGAAGGGCGGCCCCGGCTGGGTCGAGTGGGGAGGCTGCGGCATGGTCAACCCGAATGTGTTGCGGGCCTGCGGCATCGACCCAGACGAGTACTCCGGATTTGCCTTCGGCATGGGATTGGAGCGAACCCTGCAGTTCCGCAACGGAATTCCCGACATGCGCGACATGGTGGAGGGTGACGTGCGCTTCTCCCTGCCGTTCGGGGTTGGTGCCTGATGCGTATTCCCTACAGCTGGCTGCGTGAAGCCGTCCAGGTCGGAGCCCCCGGTTGGGATGTGTCGCCGGCCGAACTGGAAGAGGCCTTCATCCGCATCGGGCACGAGGTCGAGGACGTCATCGCCGCCGGGCCGGTCACGGGTCCGCTGACCGTCGGCCGCGTCGTCGAGATCGAGGAACTGACCGAGTTCAAGAAGCCCATCCGGGCCTGCAAGGTCGACGTGGGTGAAGCGCAGCCGCGCGACATCGTCTGCGGGGCACGGAACTTCGCCGTCGGCGACCTGGTCGTCGCGGCGCTGCCGGGTTGTGTGCTGCCCGGCGAATTCAAGATCGCCACGCGCAAGACCTACGGCCGGGTGTCCGACGGCATGATCTGCTCGGCCGCCGAATTGAACTTCGGCTCCGACCATTCCGGCATCATCGTGCTGCCGCCGGGCACTGCGGAGCCGGGCGCCTCGGGCGCCGAGGTGCTGGGCCTGGACGACGTGGTGTTCGACCTCGCCATCACCCCGGACCGCGGCTATTGCCTCTCGATCCGCGGCATGGCACGCGAGATCGCGTGCGCCTTCGACCTGGATTTCGTCGACCCCGCCGACGTGCCGGCCCTGCCCGCCGAGGGTGAGGCCTGGCCGCTGACGGTCCAGCCCGGCACCGGCGTGCAGCGTTTCGGGCTGCGTCCGGTCGTCGGCATCGACCCGACGGCGGTGTCGCCGTGGTGGCTGCAGCGGCGCCTCCTGCTATCCGGTATCCGCGCCATTTCGCCGGCCGTCGATGTCACCAACTACGTGATGCTCGAGCTCGGCCACCCGATGCACGCCCACGATCGCAAGCTGATCACCGGTGGTTTCGACGTGCGGTTCGCCAACCCGGGCGAGACCGTCGTCACCCTCGATGACGTAGAGCGCAAACTCGATCCGGGCGATGTGCTGATCGTCGACGACGTAGCCACCGCAGCTATCGGCGGCGTCATGGGCGCCGGCACCACCGAGGTCCGCGACACCACCACCGACGTGCTGCTGGAAGCCGCGGTGTGGGACCCGGCCGCGGTGTCGCGCACCCAGCGTCGCCTGCATCTGGTCAGCGAGGCCAGCCGCCGCTACGAGCGATCTGTCGACCCCGCGATTTCCCGCGCCGCGCTGGACCGCTGTGCCGCGCTGCTGGCCGAAATCGCCGGCGGCGCAGTCGAACCCACGCTCACTGACTGGCGCGCCGAGCACGCCGCCCCGGACTGGTCGCAGCCGCCGGTGACCATCGCCGTCGACCTGCCCGACCGGATCGCCGGCGTCAGCTATGCCGACGGCACCACGGCCCGTCGCCTCATGCAGATCGGTGCAGTTGTGAGCGTGTCCGGTGCTGAGTCCGGGACTGTGGCCACTGTCGTGCCGCCGAGTTGGCGACCCGACATGAAGCAGCCTGCCGATCTGGTCGAGGAAGTGCTGCGGCTCGAAGGGCTCGACGCCATCCCGTCGGTGCTCCCGCAGGCGCCCGCTGGCCGCGGTTTGACGGCGGCACAGCAGCGGCGTCGTGCCATCGGTAAGTCGTTGGCGCTCAATGGCTTTGTCGAGGTGCTGCCGACGCCGTTCCTGCCTGCGGGCGTGCTCGACGCGTGGGACCTGCCGGCCGACGACCCACGCCGGGCCACCATCTCGGTGCTCAACCCGCTCGAAGCCGACCGGCCCGCACTGGCCACCACACTGCTGCCCGGCCTGCTGGAGGCGTTGGTGCGCAACGTGTCCCGCGGTGCGGCCGATGTCGCGCTGTTCGGTATCGAGCAGGTGGTGCAGGCGACGCCGAATACCAAGGCCCTGGCGCCGATCCCGGTGGACCGTCGCCCGACCGATGCGGAGCTGGCCGAGATCGACCAGGCCCTGCCGTATCAGCCGCTGCATGTCGCGGCGGTCCTCACCGGCCTGCGTGAGCCGGCCGGTCCGTGGGGTGCGGGCCGGGCGGTCGAGGCCACCGACGCCTTGGAGACCGTGCAGATCATCGCCCGGGCGTGCGGCGTCGAGGTGACGCTGCGGGCCGCTCAGGAACTCCCGTGGCATCCGGGGCGCTGCGCCGAGGTGCTCGTCGGTGACACGGTGGTCGGCTACGCCGGCCAGCTGCACCCGGCCGTCATCGAACGCACGGGCCTGCCGAAGGGCACCTGCGCGGTCGAGCTGAATCTGGACGCCATCCCGGTTATCGAGCGCGCCATCGTGCCGTCGGTGTCGCCGTACCCGGCCGTGTTCCAGGACGTCAGCCTGATCGTCGCCGACGAGGTCGCTGCCGCGGCGGTTGTCGACGTGGTGCGTGAAGGTGCGGGCGGTCTCCTCGAGGACGCCCGGCTGTTCGACGTGTACACCGGCCCGCAGATCGGGGAGGGGCGCAAGTCGCTGACCCTGGCCCTGCGGTTCCGGGCGCCGGACCGGACGCTGACCGAGGACGAGGCCAGTGCCTCCCGCGACGCGGCGGTGGCCCTGGCCACCGAGCGGCTGGGCGCGGTTCAGCGCGCCTGACAGGCCCGCACCAGTTCGACACCGTCGCCCCGCAGCTGCGGTAATGCGGCTACGGCACGTCCGGTAGCCAGCAGGAGCAATGCGGAAACCGGTGCTTCGATGGGGAGCCCGTCGCCGGCCGTCCATCCGGTGTCGACCGCGTGCAATCGCAGGCCGGCCAGCCGGGTGGTGGCGCGAAACGGGAAGCGGGCGGTCCAGATTCGTTCGATCGCCAGTTGCGCCGCTGCGGGCGGCATCGCGTGATGAATGCCGAGCGGAATCGCGATGTCTTGCCCGTGCACCAGCAGATCCATCAGCCGGTCGGCCGGCGTGGTGCCGAACGGGGTGAACCGTGACCCAACGGTGCTGCGGAGTTCGCCCAGCAGCTGGAAGTCAGTGCGGCCACCGGCGTGGCGGGTCGCGGTTTCGCAGGCCATGCGGTTGATATCGCCGCGGGCCCGGATCAAACCGAGTGCCAACTGCGACGGGGTAGCGCGGGCGGACAGCACGATGTGTGCGACCACGTCCCGGACCTGCCACCGGTCGCACAGGCTGGGCCGGCTCCACTGCACTTCGCTCAGCTGCGCCAGGAGTCCCTGCAGGCTGTCCTTTTCGGCGTCGACCGCCCGCCAGATGTCTTCGGCGTTCACGGTTGCTCCTTTCGGGTCTGCGCCTACGCTAGAAACTCCAGTCGGGTGGAGGTTCAAGTGGCTGTGACGCGGCGCACAACCATCGGGGAGTTGTCTCAGGCGACGGGTGTGCCGGTGCGGACAATCCGGTTCTACTGCGACGAGGGTCTGCTCGACTTCGACCGCAGCTCGGGTGGACACCGCGTGTTCGCCGCCGGTGCGGTTGACGCGCTGTTGTTGGTCCGGCGATTGCGCGCCCTGGGTCTCGGTCTGGAGGTGATCGGCGACATCCAGGCCACGCGGATCTCCATCGACGAGGCTGTCCGCGTCGAGCAGGCAGCGGTGGATGTCCGTCTCGCCGCGCTGGTCGACCGCCAGGCGGCCCTGGCCACTGTTCAATCGGTGGTCCAAGACGGTCCGGGCGCGCGGCACCGACTTGTGGAGTTCTGGCGGCAGCTGTTCGACGGCGCGTCTCCGCCGGGGGCATTCGACGGCTTCGTAGCGATGACCGTGCCGCCGGCGCCGGCGCAGCCGAATTTGGCATGTGCCCTCGCCTTCGCGGAGCTGGTCGCGCTGGCCCGGCAACCGGACTTCGGCTTGGTCATGGCCCGGCAGTTGTGGCGCTTCGACCCGTCGAGGATCAACGATCGTCGCGGACTGGTTACCGGCGTGGCGCAGGCATGCGATCTGGCGCTGCCGTTGGTATCCGCCGGCCGGCCACCCGCTGCCGGGCCGGCTGTCGACAGGTTCGTCGAGGCGCATGCCAGGTCGCGTCGTGAGGCAGATACACCGCAGTTTCGGCAGGCGCTGATCGACAACGGCGGTGCCGACCACGATCCGCGGGTTCGGACATACTGGGAGCGGGTCACCGAGATCACCGGTGAGGCCACCAACGTCGGCAGCCTGCAGCGGTGGCTGTACGAGGCGCTCAGGCAGACCGCCTAGACCTTAATGGGTTTGCAAGTTGATGCATAACCATGCAGAATCGGTGTCATGACTTCTGTGGCGGTGGCCGGCGCCAGTGGGTATGCCGGCGGCGAGATTCTGCGGCTTCTGCTTGGCCACCCGGCCTACGCCGACGGCCGCCTCACCATCGGTGCGCTGACCGCCGCGGGTAATGCCGGAACCACGGTCGGCGAGCACCATCCGCACCTGCTGCCGATCGCGCAGCAGGTGCTCCAGCCCACCGAGCTCGACGTTCTCGCCGGGCACGACGTCGTGTTCCTGGGTCTGCCGCACGGACATTCCGCCGCGCTGGCGCAGCAACTCGGCCCCGACACGCTGATCGTCGACTGCGGCGCCGACTTCCGGCTCACCGACGCCGCCGCCTGGGAGAAGTTCTACGGCTCCGAGCACGCCGGCAGTTGGCCCTACGGTCTGCCCGAGCTGCCCGGCGGCCGGGACAAGCTCGTCGGCAGCAAACGTATTGCGGTGCCGGGCTGTTACCCGACCTCGGCCCTGCTGGCCCTGGTGCCCGCCGTCGCCGCCGGGCTTGTCGAACCGAACGTCACCGTCGTGGCGGTCAGCGGCACCTCGGGCGCGGGCAAGTCGGCGAAGGTCGACCTCTCGGCCGCCGAGGTCATCGGATCCGCCCGGGCCTACAACGTCGGCGGCGCACACCGGCACACCCCGGAGATCGCCCAGGGCCTGCGGGCCGTCACGGACAAGGACGTGACGGTGTCGTTCACCCCGGTGCTGATCCCCACATCGCGCGGCATCCTCGCGACCTGCACCGCGCGCACCACGGCGTCCGTCGAGGAAATCCGGGCGGCGTACGAAAAGGCCTACGCCAGTGAGCCGTTCATCCACTTGCTGCCGGAAGGTCAGCTGCCCAAGACCGGTTCGGTGATCGGCAGCAATGCCGCGCAGATCGCCGTCGCGGTCGACGAGGATGCGAAGACGCTCGTCGCGCTGTGCGCCATCGACAACCTGACCAAGGGCACCGGCGGCGCGGCAGTACAGTCCATGAACATCGCGCTCGGCTGGCCGGAAACCGAAGGACTATCCACCGTGGGAGTAGCACCGTGACCGACACTCCGTCCCTGCATCGCAACCAGGGCGTCACCGCGCCGGAAGGCTTCCGGGCAGCCGGAATCGCCGCCGGTATCAAGGCTTCCGGGAAACCGGACCTGGCCCTGGTGTTCAACGAGGGACCCGACCTGTCCGCCGCCGGGGTGTTCACCCGAAACAAGGTGCGGGCGGCTCCGGTGCAGTGGAGCGAGCAGGTGCTCAAGTCCGGTCGGTTGCGGACGGTGATCCTGAATTCGGGTGGCGCCAACGCGTGTACCGGTCCGGGGGGTTTCCAGGACACCCACCAGACCGCCGAGGCATTGGCCACCGCGCTGAGCGACTGGGGTACCGAGACCGGGGCCATCGAGGTCGCGGTGTGCTCCACGGGACTGATCGGCGACCGTCTCCCGATGGACAAGGTGCTTGCCGGCGTCACCGAGATCGTGCACGAGATGGCCGGCGGCCTGTCGGGCGGGGACGAGGCCGCACGGGCCATCATGACCACCGACACCGTGCCGAAACAGGTTGCGCTGCACCACCCGGGCAAGTGGACGGTCGGTGCCATGGCCAAGGGTGCCGGCATGATGGCGCCGTCGCTGGCGACCATGCTGGTGGTCATCACCACCGACGCCGTCGCCGATGCCGAGGCACTCAACCTGGCGCTCAAGAACGCCGCTGGGCGAACCTTCGACCGGCTCGACATCGACGGTAGCTGCTCCACCAATGACACGGTGCTGCTGCTGTCGTCCGGCGCCAGCGAAATCCGGCCCAGCCAAAGCGAATTGGACGAAGCCGTGTTCGCCGTCTGTGACGACCTGTGTGCACAACTGCAGGCCGACGCCGAAGGCGTCACCAAGCGCATCGCGATCACCGTCAAGGGCGCGGCCAGTGAAGATGACGCCCTCGTGGGCGCCCGGGCCCTGGCGCGCGACAGCCTCGTCAAGACCGCGCTGTTCGGGTCAGACCCCAACTGGGGCCGGGTCCTCGCCGCCATCGGCATCGCGCCCATCGAGCTCGAAGCCGACCGGATCAGCGTTTCGTTCAACGGTTCTGCGGTGTGCGTCGACGGTGCGGGTGCGCCGGGCGCCCGGGATGTCGATCTGTCGGGTGCCGATGTCGAGGTCATCGTCGATCTGAAGATCGGCGAGCACGAGGCGACCATCCGGACCACCGACCTGTCGCACGCCTACGTCGAAGAGAACTCGGCCTACAGCTCATGACGACGGCCGGGCTCTCCACCCACACGAAAGCGGCGGTATTGGCCGAGGCCCTGCCGTGGCTGAAGCAGCTGCACGGCAAGATCGTCGTGGTCAAGTACGGCGGCAACGCCATGACCGACGACACCCTCAAGGCGGCCTTCGCCGCCGACATGGCGTTCCTGCGCAATTGCGGCATCCAGCCCGTGGTCGTGCACGGTGGCGGACCGCAGATCAGCGCGATGCTGAAACGCCTTGGTATCGAAGGTGATTTCAAAGGTGGCTTCCGGGTCACGACGCCCGAGGTGCTCGAGGTCGCGCGGATGGTGCTGTTCGGCCAGGTCGGTCGCGAGCTGGTCGGCCTGATCAACGCCCACGGCCCGTACGCGGTGGGCATCACCGGCGAGGACGCGCACCTGTTCACCGCGGTGCGGCGCAGCGTGACGGTCGACGGAGTGCCCACCGACATCGGTCTGGTCGGCGACGTCGAGCACGTCAACACCGATGCGCTGCTGGATCTCATTGCCGCGGGCCGGATCCCGGTGGTCTCCACCATCGGTCCCGACGCGGACGGCGTGGTCCACAACATCAACGCCGACACCGCGGCGGCCGCCCTGGCCGAGGCGCTCGGCGCCGAGAAGCTGCTGATGCTCACCGACGTCGAAGGCCTGTACACCGATTGGCCGGACCGCAACTCGCTGGTCACCGAAATCGACACGGCCGCACTGGCACAGCTGCTGCCCAGGCTCGAATCCGGCATGGTGCCCAAGATTGAAGCCTGTCTGCGGGCCGTGGAGAACGGTGTCCCTAGTGCACACGTCATCGACGGCCGTGTCGAACACTGCGTCCTGGTCGAGCTGTTCACCGACGAGGGCACCGGAACCAAGGTGGTCACCCCCACATGACGGAAACGGAAGCAATGCAATCCCGTTGGCAAGCAGTGATGACGAACAACTACGGCACGCCGCCCGTCGTTCTGGTCAGCGGCGACGGCGCCGTGGTCACCGACGCCGACGGCAAGAGCTACGTCGACTTCCTGGCCGGTATCGCGGTGAACGTGCTGGGCCATCGGCATCCCGCGGTGATCGAGGCCGTCACCACTCAGCTGAACACGCTGGGGCACACCTCGAATCTGTATGCCACCGAACCGGGTATCGCGCTGGCCGAAGCCCTGGTGGCCCAGATCGGTGCGCCGGCCCGGGTCTTCTTCTGCAACTCGGGTGCCGAGGCCAACGAAGCCGCGTTCAAGATCAGCCGGCTCACCGGCCGCACCAAAATCGTTGCGGCCCAAGGGGCTTTCCATGGGCGCACCATGGGATCCCTGGCGCTGACCGGCCAGCCCGGTAAGCAGGAGCCGTTCCTGCCGCTGCCCGGCGACGTCACTCACGTCCCGTACGGCGACGCCGCTGCTCTCGAGGCGGCTGTGACCGACGAGACCGCCGCGGTGTTCCTCGAACCGATCATGGGCGAAGGTGGCGTCGTCACCCCGCCGGCCGGTTACCTGGCCAAGGCCCGCGAGCTCACCACGAAACATGGTGCGCTGCTGGTACTCGACGAGGTCCAGACCGGTATCGGCCGCACCGGCGCCTTCTACGCCTATCAGCACGACGGCATCACGCCCGACGTCATCACGCTGGCCAAGGGCCTCGGCGGCGGGCTGCCCATCGGCGCCTGCATCGCGATCGGCGAAGCTGCCGACCTGCTGCAGCCGGGTATGCACGGCAGCACCTTCGGCGGCAACCCGGTGTGCACCGCCGCGGGCCTCGCAGTGGTGAAGACCCTGGCCGACGATGACCTCGTGCACCGGGCCGACGCCGCCGGCAAGACGCTGGCGCACGGCATCGAGGAGTTGGGCCACCCGCTGGTCGATCACGTCCGGGGCCGGGGTCTGCTGCTCGGCGTCGTCCTGACCGCGCCGCAGGCCAAGGCCGTCGAAAACGCCGCGCGCGACGCGGGCTTCCTCGTCAACGCCGCGGCTGCCGACGTCGTGCGGCTGGCGCCGCCGCTGGTCATCACCGACACGCAGATCGACGCGTTCCTGACCGCATTACCCACCGTTCTCGACATCGCAGCAGGGGAGTCCCAGTGATCCGCCATTTCCTTCGTGACGACGACCTGACCCCCGAGGAACAGGCCGAAGTGTTGGCGCTGGCCGCCGAACTCAAGACGGCACCGTTCAGCCGGCGGCCGCTCGAGGGCCCGCGGGGCATCGCCGTCATCTTCGAGAAGAACTCCACCCGCACCCGGTTCTCGTTCGAGATGGGCATCGCCCAGCTCGGCGGGCACGCCGTCGTCGTCGACGGTCGCAGCACGCAGCTGGGCCGCGAGGAGACCCTCGAGGACACCGGCGCCGTGCTGTCCCGGTACGTCGACGGCATCGTCTGGCGCACGTTCGCGCAGGAGCGCCTGACGGCCATGGCGTCCGGCGCGACCGTCCCGATCGTCAACGCCCTGTCCGACGAGTTCCACCCCTGTCAGGTGCTGGCCGACCTGCAGACCATCGCAGAGCGCAAGGGCAAGCTGGCCGGACTCAACATGTCCTACCTCGGCGACGGTGCGAACAACATGGCGCACTCGCTGATGGTCGGCGGCGTCACGGCCGGTATCAACGTGACCATCGCCGCGCCGAAGGGGTTCGAACCCGACCCGCAGTTCGTCGAAGCCGCCAAGAAGCGTGCGGCGGAGACGGGCGCGACCGTCACCGTGACGACTGACCCGCAGGCCGCCGCCGACGGTGCCGACGTCCTCGTCACCGACACCTGGACCTCGATGGGTCAGGAGAACGACGGGCTGGACCGCGTGCGGCCGTTCCGTCCGTTCCAGGTCAACGCCGCGCTGCTGGGCCGCGCCAACGATGACGCTGTCGTGCTGCACTGCCTGCCTGCGCACCGCGGGGACGAGATCACCGACGAGGTGATCGACGGCCCGCAGAGCGCGGTGTTCGACGAGGCCGAGAACCGACTGCACGCCCAGAAGGCCATGCTGGTGTGGCTGTTGGAGAAAAACACCTGATGACCGCACCGACCCGGGCCGGACGGCAGTCGCGCATCGTGGCACTGCTGTCGTCGAACCCGGTGCGCAGCCAGACCGAACTCGCGGCCCTGCTGGCCGCGGAGGGCATCGACGTCACCCAGGCCACGCTGTCGCGTGACCTGGAGGAACTCGGTGCGGTCAAGCTGCGCGGCGCCGACGGGGGCACCGGCGTGTACGTCGTCCCCGAGGATGGCAGCCCCGTCAAAGGTGTCTCCGGCGGCACCGAGCGGTTGTCCCGACTGCTCGGCGAGCTGCTGGTGTCCACCGACGCCAGCGCCAACCTGGCCGTGTTACGTACGCCACCTGGGGCGGCGCAGTACCTGGCCAGTGCAATAGATCGGGCGGCTCTGCCTTATGTTGTGGGCACGATCGCCGGTGATGACACCCTTTTGGTTGTCGCCCGCGAACCGATGAGCGGCGCCGAACTCGCCGCCACCTTCGAGAACCTGTAGCAGTACTAGAACAAGGAGATTGACACATGTCCGAGCGCGTCATCCTGGCGTATTCCGGCGGTCTGGACACTTCGGTCGCGATCAGCTGGATCGGCAAGGAGACCGGCAAGGAAGTAGTGGCCGTGGCCATCGACCTGGGCCAGGGCGGCGAGGACATGGAGGTGGTGCGTCAGCGTGCCATCGATTGCGGCGCCGTCGAGGCCGTGGTTGTCGACGCGCGTGACGAGTTCGCCGACGAGTACTGCCTGCCCACCATCAAGGCCAACGCGCTGTACATGGACCGGTACCCGCTGGTGTCGGCCATCTCGCGCCCGCTCATCGTCAAGCACCTGGTCGAGGCGGCCCGCAGCCACGGCGGAACTGTCGTCGCGCACGGCTGCACCGGCAAGGGCAACGACCAGGTGCGCTTCGAGGTCGGGTTCAACACCCTGGCCCCCGAGCTGGAGGTCATCGCCCCGGTCCGCGACTACGCCTGGACCCGCGAGAAGGCCATCGCCTTCGCGCAGGAGAACGACATCCCGATCAACGTCACCAAGAAGTCGCCGTTCTCCATCGACCAGAACGTGTGGGGCCGCGCCGTCGAGACGGGCTTCCTCGAGGACCTGTGGAACGCCCCGACGAAGGACGTCTACGACTACACCGAGGACCCGACGGTCCACTTCAGCACCCCTGACGAGCTGATCATCAGCTTCGACAAGGGCCGCCCCGTCGCCATCGACGGCTGCCCGCTGAGCGTCCTGCAGATCATCCAGGAGCTCAACTCCCGCGCCGGTGCGCAGGGCGTGGGCCGCCTGGACGTCGTCGAGGACCGTCTGGTCGGCATCAAGTCGCGCGAGATCTACGAGGCCCCGGGCGCCATGGTGCTCATCACCGCGCACACCGAGCTCGAGCATGTCTGCCTGGAGCGCGAGCTCGGCCGCTACAAGCGTGGCGTCGACCGCAAGTGGGGCGAGCTGACCTACGACGGCCTCTGGTACAGCCCGCTGAAGGCCTCGCTGGAGGCGTTCGTCGAGCACACCCAGCAGCACGTCTCGGGCGACATCCGCCTCGTCCTGCACGGTGGCCACATCTCCGTCAACGGCCGTCGCTCGAACGAGTCGCTGTACGACTTCAACCTCGCCACCTACGACGAGGGCGACAGCTTCGACCAGAGCTCCGCCAAGGGCTTCGTTCAGCTGCACGGCCTGAGCTCCAAGATCTCTGCCAAGCGCGATCTGGGCCTGTAACAACCACTTCCCGCGAGCGGCCGTGTTTGTACACCGACACACCGTGTTCAGCTGTACAAAAGCGGCCGCTCGCACTCGACGAGGGGCACGTTAATGAGCACCGGTGGGACCAACGAAGGCTCGCTGTGGGGCGGACGGTTCGCGTCCGGGCCTTCCGAAGCACTTGCCGCACTGAGCAAGTCGACGCACTTCGACTGGGCGCTGGCGCCGTATGACGTCACGGCGTCCAAGGCACACGCCCGCGTGCTGCACAACGCCGGCCTGCTCACCGACGAGCAGCGCGACGGCCTGTTGGCCGGGCTGGACAGCCTCGGGAACGACGTCGCCGACGGTTCGTTCGGCCCGCTGGCCTCCGACGAGGACGTGCACGGCGCGCTGGAGCGCGGCCTGATCGACCGGGTCGGTGACGACCTGGGTGGCCGGCTGCGTGCCGGCCGGTCCCGAAACGACCAGGTCGCGACGCTGTTCCGGATGTGGCTCCGCGACGCCATCAAGGTCGTCGGCAACGGCGTGCTCGACGTGGCCGCGGCGCTGGCCGAACAAGCTGCCGCACACCCGACGGCGATCATGCCCGGCAAGACGCACCTGCAGTCGGCGCAGCCGGTGCTGCTCGCCCATCACCTTCTCGCGCACGCGCACCCGCTGCTGCGCGACGCGGATCGGCTGCTCGACCTGGACAAGCGGGCGGCGGTGTCGCCGTACGGATCCGGTGCGCTGGCCGGCAGCTCGCTGGGCCTGAATCCCGATGCCATCGCGGCGGATCTGGGATTCAATGCGGCTGCGGACAATTCGATCGACGCCACCTCCTCGCGGGACTTCGCCGCGGAGGCCGCCTTCGTTTTCGCCATGATCGCGGTAGATCTGTCGCGGCTGTCCGAGGACATCATCCTCTGGAGCACAACGGAATTCGGCTACGTCAAGCTGCACGACTCGTGGTCCACCGGCAGTTCGATCATGCCGCAGAAGAAGAACCCCGACATCGCCGAACTGGCCCGCGGCAAGTCGGGTCGCCTGATCGGCAACCTGGCCGGCCTGCTGGCCACGCTCAAGGCGCAGCCGCTCGCCTACAACCGGGATCTGCAGGAGGACAAGGAGCCGGTCTTCGACTCCGTGGCCCAGTTGGAACTGCTGCTACCCGCGATGGCCGGGCTGGTCGGCACCCTGACGTTCGACACCGACCGGATGGCCGCGCTGGCGCCGCTCGGCTACACCCTGGCCACCGACATCGCGGAATGGATGGTGCGCCAAGGTATTCCGTTCCGGATCGCGCATGAGGCCGCCGGTGCCGCGGTGAAGGCCGCCGAGGCCAGGGGAGTCGGACTGGAAGAACTCGCCGCCGACGAGCTCGCCGGTATCCATCCTGGTCTCACCGCCGAAGTGCGGGAAGTACTGACCATCGCGGGTTCGGTCGAGTCTCGCGACGCGCGCGGCGGCACCGCACCGAGCCGGGTTGCCGAGCAGCTCACCATCGTTCGGGATGAGGCGGCGCGGCTGCGGTCGCACCTGGGGTAGACGCCGGTGGACGTCGAAGCGGTGGTGCAGCGGGCCCAGTTGCTCATCGACGTCGGCTGCTGGCAGGCCGCCGCGGACCTGCTGTCCTCCGCTCTCGCCGAGCACCCACACGATGGCCGGCTGCTCGAGGCGTTCGCCGTCGCGTCGTACAACACCGGTGATCTGGATCGTGCGCGCGCCGCGGCAGAGTCGGCGATGGTGCAACAGGGGACGTCGCTGTTGGCGTTGCAGGTCCTGGCGCGGGTCAGCCTCTCGGTGAGCCGCCCCGCCGACGCGGTCAGATATGCCCGCCGGGCGGTCGAAGCGAACCCCCGTGACGCGGACGCACACATGCTCCTGGCGACCTGCCTGGCGCAGGTACCGGATCGGGCTGCCGCGTTGACGGCCCTGGATCGCGCGTTGGAACTCGAATCCCAGGACCCCGAGCTGTTTTTGGCGGCGGCACGCGTGGCGCGTCGGTTCGGCGACGACCGTGCTGCGCAATTCATCGCCGCCGGGTTGGACCTCGATCCATCAAATGCCGATCTGCAAACCGAGGCCGCCTCGGCTCGGACTTTCGCCGGTGAGCGCGTGGCGGGTCTGTCCGCGGTTCTGGTCGACGAACCCACCCACCAGGCAGCACGGCACACTCTCGCCCAAACCGTGTGGGGCACCATCGCCCGGCTTGCCAGCGGTGTGTGGATCTATACGTTGGCGGTGATCCTCTTCTCTGCCTGGGTGCCGCCATCGGCGTTGCGTCACCTGGCGCCGGTGTTGATGGCGCCGCTGCTGGTGGCCTGGATTCGCACCTTCTTTCGGGTGCGCAAGCAGCTTCCGCGCGGCTACCTGGCCCGACGGCTGCGGCGCAGTCCGATTGTGTTGGCCGGCATCGGTTTGGCCGCGTTGGCCGCCGTCATCGCCACCATGGCACCGGCTCTGGTCATCGTCGGATGGAGCGCGGACGGGGTACGCCTGGGGTACGACGCACTGATCGTCGCGTGCCTGCTGGCCGGGGTCGCACACGTCATGGTGACCATCGGGCGCCTCCGCAGCGACCGCGACGTGAGCCTGGGCGACCATCTGGCCGAACAATCGGGTTACTGGTTGGTGTGGCTGCTCGGCCTGGGGCTGCCGGTCGCCCTCGGATGGGCGTGTTACCGATTGGCGGCGCAGCCGGGTGCGCTGTGGTTCGCGCTGATGGTGGTGCCGATCGTGTTCGGGGTCCGCTGCGTGGAGTACGTCGTGGCTCTGGCCGGTCGGGGCCTGCGGTGGCCGGGGTTCGTCGTGGCGGCACTGTTCCTCGCCGGTTGTGCGTGGTTGGTGCTGTGGTGTGGTTACCGGGCGGCGAGCGTCGATTTCAAGTACCAGCCGGGTCCGTTGTCACCCGGCAACATTCAGGTGCCGTCGTTCACCCCATTGCGGCCCGTACCGACCTTCACGGTGCCCGCGATACCCGGCCGTTGAAAGAGCCGACACCGCCCGATCGGCTGCGGGCCCGCCTGCACGGCTGAGCCTGCCCGCGGCCGTAGGCTCATGCGGTGCCAGCGAGAAGCCGCGCCGCGGTCTACGCCAGACGTCGTAAACGTCGGATGGCGAAGGTCGACCACGACCTGACAACGCAGCAGTGGGCTGTCTTGCAACAGTTTTGGGGTGGTTGCGCCTATTGCGGGGCCGACGACACCGATCTGCAGAAGGACTGTGTTCAGCCCATCTCCCGCGGCGGGCGATACACGCTCGACAACGTGGTGCCGGCCTGCCGGTCGTGCAACGCGAGCAAGTGCAATGCCGAAGTCACCGGTTGGTTGCGCCGAAAGAAGTTGGACGAAGGCAGGTTTCTGCTCAGGAAGGCCCTCGTCGCCAGGGAACTGGCCGACCACGAGGACAACTCGAGTCAGTCCGATTCCGAATCCTGACGGCGCCCGGCGCCTACGCTGAGCCGATGGCCGGTACCCAGACGCCCGAAGTGCGCCTGGCGGAGTTGATCGCCTCGCTGTCGCTGGCCACCGATCTCGGTCTGGGACAGCCGCAGGAACACGTGCTGCGCCAGACGGTCATCGCGACACGTCTGGCCGCCGCAGCCGGGATGACGCCCGGGCATCAGGCCGCCGCCTTCTACGTGTCGCTGCTGGCCTGGATGGGCTGCGTCGCCGACTCGCATGAGCTGGCGCACTGGTTCGGCGACGACCTTCAGCTGCGCGCCGACAGCTACCACCTCGACAAGGCCGGCCCCGGCATGGCGCGCTTCCTACTCGGGCACCTCGCGCAGGGCCGGCCGGCGCTGCAACGCATCACCATGGTCGGCCGCTTCCTGGCCCAGGGCGCCGCCGATATGCCGAAACTGTTTGTCAGTCACTGTCAGACGGCCAGCGACATCGCCGACCGGCTGGACCTGCCGCCCGAGGTGCACACCGCGCTGTTGGACGCCTTCGAGCGCTGGGACGGCAAGGGCGTGCCGGGACGGGTGCGGGGGACCGACATCCAACCCGTGATGCGTGTCGTGCACATCGCCGACGACGCTGAGGTGCACCACCGAACCGGCGGGGTCGAGGCTGCGCTGGCGATGCTGCGCAGCCGGCGGGGAACCGAGTTCGACCCCCAGCTGGTGGATCTCTGCAGCGGTCGGTCCGAGGAGATCTTCGGAGGATTGGACACCGTCGATGCGTGGGGCTCGGTGATCGACGGCTGCGCATCGCTCGACTGCACCATCCCCGACGCCGAATTGACCGCCGTGCTGCGGGTCTTCGCCGACTATGCCGACCTGAAATCGCCCTGGTTCCTCGGCTGTTCACGCCGGGTCGCGGAACTCACCGCCGCGGCGGCCAGATCGGCCGGGCTCAGCGCTGACGACGTCGCCCTCGCCGAGCGCGCCGCCCTGGTGCACCGGATCGGGGCCATCGGAGTCTCTACGGGTATTTGGAACAAGCCGGGTCCCTTGACCATTGCTGAACGCGAACGCGTCCGCACGGTCCCGTATCTCACCGAACGGGTGCTGTGCCGCCAACCCCGGCTGTGCGAGATCGGCACGGTCGCCGCGGCCGGTTACGAACGGATCGACGGCAGCGGATATCCACGCGGCCTCAGCGGTCCGGCCATACCCATGACCGCCCGGCTGCTCGCCGCCGCAGCGGTCTATCAGGCACTGGGAGAGGACCGCCCGCACCGGCTCGCGTACACCCGGGCCGACCGTAGCGCGGCCCTCCAGGCCGAGGTCACCGCCGGACGGCTCGACGCGGCCGCCGTCGGCGCGGTGCTCACGGCCGCGGGCTGCCGGCCGGGTCGACGAACCCGCTCGGTCGCCGGTTTGACCGGCCGCGAACTCGAAGTCCTCGAGCTGCTGGTCCGTGGTTCGTCGAATCGCCAGATCGCCCAACATCTTTCGATCACGCCGCGGACCGTCGGCACCCACGTCGAACACATCTACACCAAGATCGGGGTGTCGACCCGCGGCGCCGCGGCGATGTTCGCCATGCGTCACGGCCTGGTCAGCGCGGCTCGATAGATCGGGTATTCACCCGATGTGCCCGAGTACCGGTGGGCCGTAGAACCGATACATGAGCAATGACACCGACCTGGGATGGGCGGTGGCCGGCGCCTTCCTGGAGGCCTTCGCCGGCCAGGATTTCGCCGCACTGGCCGGATGCCTCGATCCCGACGTACATTTCCGCGCCCTGATTCCGCCCGGTCTCGTCGATGTGACGGGGATCGACGACACCGTCGGCCGGTTCCGGTGCTGGTTCGGCGCCGACAACTTCGAACTGGTCGACGCCTCGGTCGGCCGGGTCGGGGACCGCATCACCCTCAGCTGGCGCGTGCGGACCTCGCCGCCGGGGGACCCTACCGTCATCCGGCTCGTCGAACAGTGCATGTTCGCTGCCGCCGACGACCGCATCCGGTCAATCGACCTGCTGTGCTCAGGATTTCAGCCCGAACAGAAAGAGAACCGCTCATGAGCTCGAAAGTGGCGATCAGCCTCACCACCGGTCTGGAAGACGCCGAGAAAGTCACCATCGCCCTGCTGATGGCCGTCGGCGCCGCCGAACAGGGACATCCGACGATGATGTTCCTGGCCAAGGAAGCGGTGCGACTGGCCCAGCCCGGCTTCGCACTCGGCGTCGCCTGCGACGGGTGCCCACCGTTGCCGGACCTGATGACCCGTTATGAAGCTGCCGGCGGCAAGTTCCTCATCTGCCCCATCTGCTTCAACGCCAAAGCCCTTGACGCAGCCGAAATCTTGGCCAACGCCGACCTCGGCGGCACCATTCCACTGTGGCAGTGGATCGGCGACGAGCCGGCCACCACGTTCAGCTACTGAACTTCCTCGGAGAGTTCCATCCAGCGTTCCTCCAGCTCGGTCACTTCGCCTTCGAGTTCGCGCAGCGAGGCCGTAAGACGTTGCAGCCCTTCGTAATCGCCCTGATCATGTTCGGCGAGACGCTGGTGTGCGGTGTCGATCTGGCCCGCGAGCTTCTCCAGTCGCCGCTCGATCGCGGTGAGTTCCTTCTGCGCCGCGCGCAGTTCGGCCCCTGACAGCCCCTCAGACGCGACGACAGCCGGTTTGGTTGCGGCGGTACCGGTCTGGGCCGCGTGCGAGGCGCGCAGTCGCAGGTATTCGTCGACCCCGCCGGGCAGGTGCCGCAACCGGCCGCCCAGGATGCCGAATTGCTGATCGGTGACGCGTTCGAGGAAGTACCGGTCGTGGCTGACGACGATCAGCGTGCCCGGCCAGGAGTCCAGCAGGTCTTCCATGGCCGCCAGCATGTCGGTGTCGAGGTCGTTGGTGGGCTCGTCGAGGATCAGCACGTTGGGCTGTTCCAACAGGATCAGCAGGAGTTGCAGTCGCCGCTGCTGCCCACCGGAGAGGTCCTTTACCGGGGTGGACAGCTGGGCGCTGGCGAAGCCGAGCCGTTCCAGCAGCTGACTGGGTGTGAGTTCCTGTGCCTTGGAACCGGATCCGAAGCTGTAGGTCGTCGCCAACCGGCTCAGCACGACCCGCACGGGCTCGTCGAGATGCTCGGCCAGCTTCTCCACGCCCTGGGTGAGCGCGGCGACCTGCACAGTCTTTCCGTGCTTGACCCGGCCGCTGGTCGGCTCGACCGTGCCGTCGATCAATCCGAGCAGTGTCGACTTGCCGGCGCCGTTGACGCCCAGGATGCCGGTGCGCTCGCCGGGTGCGATCCGCCACTCGACGTCCTGCAGCACCTCCCGCTCGCCGTAGCTCACCGAGGCGTCCAAGATGTCGACGACCTGCTTGCCCAGCCGGGTCACGGCCAGCGACTGCAGCGCCACCTTGTCACGGATCTCGGGCACATCGGCGATCAGCGCGTTGGCGGCATCGATCCGGAATTTCGGCTTCGATGTCCGTGCCGGGGCCCCGCGCCGCAGCCAGGCCAGCTCTTTGCGCGCCAGATTCTGCCGCCGTGCCTCGCTGGCAGCCGCCTGCCGGTCCCGCTCCACGCGCTGCAGGATGTACGCCGCGTAGCCGCCCTCGAACGGTTCGACGATGCGGTCGTGCACCTCCCAGGTGGCGGTACATACCTCGTCGAGGAACCACCGGTCGTGGGTCACCACCAGCAGGCCACCGGCAGTGGCGGCCCAGCGCTTCTTCAGGTGTGCGGCCAGCCAGGTGATGGCTTCGACGTCGAGGTGGTTGGTCGGCTCGTCGAGGATCAACACGTCGTGGTCACCGGCGAGCAGCCGGGCCAGCGCCACGCGGCGGCGCTGGCCGCCGGACAGGGTGCCGACCACCGCATCCCAGTCGAGGTCGCCGAGCAGTCCGGCGATGACGTCGCGGCCGCGGGGGTCGCCGGCCCACTCGTGCTCGGGCACGTCGCCGACGACGGTGTGCCCGACGGTGTCGGTGTGGTCGAGGGTGTCGGCCTGGTCGAGCATCCCGATGCGAACGCCGCCGCGCACCGTCACGCGTCCGGAGTCGGGCTTCAGTCGCCCGCCCAGCATCGCCAGCAAACTCGATTTGCCGTCGCCGTTGCGGCCGACGATGCCGATTCGGTCGCCCTCCTCGATCCCGACCGTCAGCGAATCGAAAACCACACGGGTCGGAAACTCGAGATGCAGGGCCTCGGCCCCCAGTAGATGCGCCATCAGGCGCCGATCATAGGCGTCCGCCGCAGGGCTTCACGCCACGCCACAACACCGAGGTAACCAGCGCGTTGTGCCATGATGGCGTCGTAATCAGGGGGATTTGTACCGATTTGACCAAAAGGGAGCACCCGGTGGTGGACTTTTCAGCGATCACCGGGCCGGTGGAGCGGTTGGTAGCTACCGCCCAGAACGGCCTGGAAGTGCTGCGCTACGGCGGGCTGGAGACCGGTGCCGTCCCGTCGCCGTTCCAGATCGTCGAGAGCGTGCCGATGTACCGCCTCCGGCGCTACTTCCCGCCGGACGCCCGTCCCGGCGCGGCGCCCGCGGGCTCACCGGTGCTGATGGTGCACCCGATGATGATGTCCGCGGACATGTGGGACGTGACGCGCGACGACGGTGCTGTCGGCATCCTGCACGCCGCGGGCCTGGACCCGTGGGTCATCGACTTCGGCTCACCGGATCAGGTCGAGGGCGGGATGGACCGCAATCTCGCGGACCATGTGGTGGGGCTCAGCGCGGCCATCGACACCGTCAAGGCGACCACCGGCAAAGACGTACACCTGGCGGGCTACTCGCAGGGTGGCATGTTCGCCTACCAGACCGCCGCGTACCGGCAGTCCCGCGATCTGGCCAGCATCGTGGCCTTCGGCTCCCCGGTCGACACGCTGGCCGCGCTGCCCATGAACATGCCGGCAAATTTGGCATCCGGCGTCGCCGACTTCATGGCCGACCACGTCTTCAGTCGCCTCAACATCCCGGGTTGGTTGGCGCGCAACGGTTTCCAGATGCTGGACCCGATCAAGACCGCGCAGTCACGGCTCGACTTCCTGCGCCAGCTGCACGACCGTGAGGCCCTGCTGCCGCGCGAACAGCAGCGCCGCTTCCTGGCCAGCGACGGCTGGATCGCCTGGTCCGGCCCGGCCATCGCCGAGCTGCTCAAGCAGTTCATCGCGCACAACCGCATGATGACCGGCGGTTTCGCCATCCACGGCAACCTGGTCACGCTGTCCGACATCACCTGCCCGGTGCTGGCCGTGGTCGGCGAGGTCGACGACATCGGTCAGCCCGCCGCGGTGCGCGGTATCAAGCGGGCCGCGCCGGAGGCGGACGTCTACGAATACCTCATCCGGGTCGGACATTTCGGTCTCGTCGTGGGTTCCAAGGCGGCCGGCCAGAGCTGGCCGACGGTGGCGTCCTGGGTCAAGTGGCTCGACGCCGGTGGGCCGATGCCGGCCGACGTGGTGCCGATGCCGCTGCAGTCCGATCTGCCGCGCGAGTCGGTGCCGTTGGCGACGCGCGTGGCACACGGCGCCGCGGCCGCCACGGAAATGACGTTCAGCCTGGCCAGCACCGCGGCGGACGCGGTGTTGACGGCGGGCAAGTCGGCGCGGGCGCTGGCCATCGAGACGGTTCGTACGTTGCCCCGGCTGGCCCGTCTGGGGCAGATCAATGACCACACGCGAATCTCGTTGGGCCGCATCATCTGCGAGCAGGCCCAAGGCGCGCCGGATGGTGAATTCCTGCTCTTCGACGGCCGCGTGCACACCTATGAGGCGGTGGATCGCCGCATCAACAACGTCGTGCGCGGTCTGATCGAAGTCGGTGTGCGACAGGGCGTTCGGGTCGGTGTGCTGATGGAGACCCGGCCCAGTGCGCTCGTCGCCATCGCGGCGTTGTCGCGTCTGGGCGCGGTGGCGGTGCTGATGCCGCCCGATGCCGACCTGGCCGTGGCGGCCCGCCTCGGCGGCGTCACCGACATCATCTCCGATCCGGCGAACCTCGATGCCGCGCGGCAACTGCGGACCCGGGTGCTGGTGCTCGGCGGCGGTGAGAACCGCGACCTGCACCTGAACAGCGATTCGTCCGCCGCCGATGACGTCATAGATATGGAGCAGATCGACCCCGCGGTCGTCGAGCTGCCCGGCTGGTACCGGCCCAACCCGGGCTACGCGCAGGATCTGGCCTACATCGCCTTCGCGAACGTCGGCGGCGAGCTCGTGGCCAGACAGATCACCAACTTCCGTTGGGCGCTCTCGGCATTCGGCACCGCGTCGGCGGCCAACCTCGGCCGCGGCGACACCGTCTACTGCCTGACTCCGTTGCACCACCAGTCCGGTCTGCTCGTGTCGCTGGGCGGGGCGGTTGTCGGCGGGGCCCGTATCGCGCTCTCGCGTGGCCTGCGACCCGACCGCTTCGTGCACGAACTGCGGCAGTACGGCGTCACCGTGGTGTCCTACACCTGGGCAATGTTGCGTGACGTCATCGACGATCCGTCGTTCGTGATCAACGGAACTCACCCGGTGCGGCTGTTCATCGGCTCGGGAATGCCGGCCGGGTTGTGGCGCCGCGTCGAAGAGGCGTTCCAGCCCGCGCACATTCTGGAGTTCTTCACGACCACCGACGGTCAGGCCGTGCTGGCCAACGTGTCGGGCCTCAAGATCGGCAGCGAGGGCCGGCCACTGCCGGGCGGCGGACAGGTCGCATTGGCCGCCTACGACGTCGACGACGATCTCATCCTCGAAGGCGACGACGGCTTCGTGGCGATCGCCGAGCCCAATGAGGTCGGCGTGCTGCTGGCCAAGCCGCGTGGACCCGTCGACCCGACGGCATCGGTCAAGCGCGGCGTCTTCGCGCCGGGCGACACCTGGGTGTCCACCGAATTCCTGTTCCGCCGGGACGACGACGGCGACTACTGGATGGTCGACAACCGCCGTTCGGTCATCCGCACCCCGCGCGGTGCGGTGTTCGGCAAGGAGGTGGGCAACACGCTGGGCCGTCTCGACGCCGTCGACATCGCCGTCACCTACCGGGTGCCGGTCGGCGACCGTGAGCTGGCGGTCACTGCATTGAGTCTGCGTCCCGGCGGCAGCGTGCTCGCCGCCGACCTCCGTGAGGCGTTCGTCGAGCTGCCGGTCGGGGTCGTGCCGGACCTGATCCACGTGGTGCCGGAGCTGACGCTGAACGCGTCGTATCGCCCGGTGCTCGCCGAGTTGCGCGCCTCGGGTGTGCCCGAATCGTCGGACAACTCGTGGCAGTTCGACGTCGACAGCGACACGTTCGTGCCGTTCACCCTGGCCGCCCATGCCGAATTGACCGGGACGAGCGGTCTGTCGTGACAGCCTGCCGGCGCCGGTCGGCGCTGTTAGGCTGCGCATGGTCATACCTGAATGGAGGACGCATGACGTCACACACCAGCCGTCGCCGGCGCGGTGTTGCCGGCGCGATTCTGGCGGGCGCCGTGGCTGCCGGAATGATGATGAGTCCCGCCGCTGCGCACGCCGACGTTCTCGATGACCTCGACGCCCAGTACGACATCGGTGCCAGCGGCGGTGACCTCTCGAAGCTGCTTCACACCGCGCTCAAGCTGCGTTCCCAGGGTTTCGGTCCGTCGAGGGGCAACCTCGCCGATATCGAGGCGGCCCTCGACCAGCGCCCCAACCAGGTACCGCTGATCCACGCCTTGCAGGACACCGTGAAGTTCCAGAAGCGCAATCAGGCCCGCGCCGCCGGTGCGAAGCCGCAGAACCCCATCGTCATCGGTGGCCCGGGTGGTCTGCCGCCCGGCCTGGTGCCGGGTACCGGTGGCTCGCAGATTCCGTTGGGTGGCTGACGCACGATGATCGACGAAGCGCTGCGCGCGATTTTGGTGTGCCCGCAGGACCGCGGTGAGCTGCTGCTGGTCGGGGACGAATGCCTGTACAACCCGCGGTTGCGTCGGGCCTACCGGATTGACGGTGGGGTACCGGTGCTGCTCATCGACGAAGCCGTCGACGTCACCGACGACGCCGAGCACCAGCGACTGCTCGACGCCGCCCGGCGCTAGCTCAGTGCCGGTAGGTCGCCGGTGAGGTAGCGCTGCAGGTTCGGCCCGATCGTTTCCACGATCTGTTGCACCGGAAGCGATCTGAACGGCTCGAGTTCCAGGATGTAACGCGCCATCACGACGCCGATCAGCTGGGAAGCGACGAACTGTACGCGGATTCGTCCGGTTCCGGCTGGATTGTCAACGCGCGCACCGACTTCGGTGGTGATGACGTCTTCCAGGAAGATTCGCATCAGGTTGACCTCGTCGCCGGCCAGCATCGAACGCAGTGCCGCGATGAATCCGACGCCGAGTTCGGAATCCCAGATCGGTAGCAACAGGGACGGCAGGGTGCGGCCCAGCTCATCGACGGGGGTGTTCCGCAGCGGTCCCAGCACCACCTGCGGGTCGATCGGAATGTGCACCGCCGCCGCGAAGAGCTGCTGCTTCGTCCCGAAGTAGTGGTGTACCAGCGCCGCGTCGACGCCGGCAGCCGACGCGATGGCCCGCACCGACGTGTTGTTGAACCCATTGCGGGCGAACAGATCCCGCGCACAGGTCAGGATCGTCTCCTTGGTGTCCGAGGGGCCGGTCGGCCGGCCGGGGGGCTTGCGGCGGGGCCGCGGTCCGGTCGCGGTCATGGGGTCCGACGGCGCAGGGTCGCGGCGGCCAGACACATGGTGACGACCGCGAACGCGATCACGATGACGATGTCCCGCACCGTCGTGCCGGTGATGTCGGCGTGGTCGGCCACCCCTCGGAGTGCCTCCAGAGCGTAGGTCGCGGGCAGCGCGTTGCTGATCCACCGTAGCCAGTCGGGCAGTACCTCACGCGGAACGATGATGCCGCACAACAACAATTGCGGCACTATCACCACCGGCATGAACTGCACGGCTTGGAACTCGGTGCGCGCGAAGGCACTGCACAACAGACCGAGGCCGACGCCGAGCACCGCATTGATGATCGCGATCAGGAAGACCAGTGCGGGACTGCCGGCGGTGTCGAACCCGAGGAACCAGAACGACACCAGACAGGCCAGCGTCGCCTGGGCGGCCGCGGCCACCGAGAACGCCGATCCATAGGCGGACAAGAGCTCCAGTCGGCGCAGGGGAGTGGTCAGGATCCGTTCCAACGTGCCCGACACCCGCTCGCGCTGCATGGTTATCGAGGTGATCAGGAACATGACGATCAACGGGAAGAGACCCAGCAGGATCAGGCAAGCGTTGTTGAATGGCGACAGTGTGCCGGGGCGGTGTGGCAGATCGTCGAACATGAAGTACATCAGGGTGATGACGGCGCTCGGCACCACCAGGATCATCGCCATGCTGCGGTGGTCGGCGGCGAGCTGACGCAGGATGCGGGTGGTGGTGGCCAGGTAGGGCCGCAACGTCAGGCGGTTCTGGCCGCGGTGCTGCGCCGGATGACGGTCAGAAACGCTTCCTCCAGCGATGAACATCCGGTGTCCTCTCGTAATTGGGTGGGCGTGGTGTGTTCGAGCAGGCGGCCTTCGCGCATCAGCAGCACTTCGCCGCAGTGGTCGGCTTCGTCCATCACGTGGCTGGACACCAACAGCGTGGTACCGCCGCGGGCAAGTCGGTCGAACTGCTCCCAGAGGTCGACGCGCAGCACCGGATCCAGTCCGACGGTCGGTTCGTCGAGCACCAGCAGGTCGGGTTGGGAGACCAGTGCGCAGGCCAACGAAGCCCGGGTTCGTTGACCGCCGGACATGTTGCCGCAGAACGCTGTTCGGTGATCTTGCAGCCCGACGGCGGCTATCGCGTCGTCGGCCGCGGTCTTGCCGGCGCCGGTCAGTGCGGCGAAGTAGCGCACATTGTCGATGACGCGCAGGTCGTTGTAGACCGTCGGGTCCTGGGTTACGTAGCCGACCCGACGGCGCAGATCCGCCGATCCGCCGGGCTTTCCGAGGACGGTGACGGTGCCCTTGGTGATGATCTGGGTGCCGACGATGGCCCGCATCAGCGTGGTCTTGCCGCAGCCCGACGGGCCGAGCAACCCGGTGATGCTGCCGCGCCTCACCTGCAGCGACACGTCGTCGATTGCGCGTCGTTTGCCGCGGACGACGGTCAGGCCGTCGATCCGAATCGCGACGTCAGGGGCATGATCCGCTAATTCATCAGCCGATGAACTCATCATATGATGAATAATCCGCTCGCGGCGTGGAGATGTCAATGACCGGCTGCCGAACAGGCAGAATTACGGGCCATGAGCGCCGAGCACCTCGCCGTCGACCCGGTCACGGCGGCTCGCCGCCTGCTGGGGGCCACGCTGTACGGCCGTGACGTGGTTGCCACCGTGGTGGAAGTCGAGGCCTACGGCGGGCCACCGTCGGGACCCTGGCCGGATGCGGCAGCGCACTCGTACCGGGGCCCGACCGTCCGCAGTGCGGTGATGTTCGGGCCGGCCGGCCGCCTCTACACGTATCGCAGCCACGGAATTCATGTGTGCGCCAACGTGGTCTGCTGCACCGACGGGGTGGCGGGTGCGGTGCTGCTCCGCGCCGCCCGCGTGATCGACGGCGGTGACGTCGCGGAGGACAGGCGGCGAGCCGGCCTCACGCCCGTCGCGTACGCCCGCGGGCCGGGAAATCTGTGCGAGGCACTTGGAATCGCATTGGCGGACAACGGTATTGACTTGATGGATCGCCGGTCTCCGGTTCGGCTGGAACTCAATTCGCCGCTAGAGGGGAGCGCCGGCCCGCGCGTCGGAGTCAGCCAGGCCGCCGACCGGGCCTGGCGGTTCTGGTTGCCCGGTACCCCCGAGGTGTCGAACTACCGACGCAGTCCCCGGGCGCCGGCGCCGGGCGAGAGCGACTGATGGCGGTAGTCGACCTGCTATAGGGGAAGATCGACGTCGTGAGTACTGGCATCCTCGACGAACTGGACTGGCGCGGACTGATCGCGCAATCGACCGACCGCGAAGCGCTCGCCGCCGCGACGACCGATGGGCCGCTCACGCTGTATGCGGGCTTCGACCCGACCGCGCCCAGCCTGCACGCCGGACACCTGGTTCCCCTCCTCACGCTGCGGCGATTCCAGCAGGCCGGGCACCGTCCAATCGTGCTGGCCGGTGGTGCCACCGGGATGATCGGTGATCCCCGGGACAACGGGGAGCGGACGATGAACACCGCCGACACCGTCGCCGACTGGGCTGAACGTATCCGCGGCCAGCTGGAGCGATTCGTCGAGTTCAACGACTCCGGCAACGGTGCGATCGTCGAGAACAACCTCAGTTGGACAGCCGAGTTATCCGCTATCGAGTTCCTACGTGACCTGGGTAAACACTTCTCGGTCAACGTCATGCTCGACCGCGACACCATCAAACGCCGGCTCGAAGGCGACGGCATCTCGTACACCGAGTTCAGCTACTTGCTTCTGCAGGCCAACGACTTCGTCGAGCTGCACAAGAAGCATGGCTGCAGCCTGCAGCTCGGTGGCTCCGACCAGTGGGGGAACATCATCGCCGGCGTCCGTCTGGTGCGCCAGAAGTTGGGCGCGACCGCTCATGCGCTCACGGTTCCGCTGGTCACCTCGGCCGACGGCAAGAAGTTCGGCAAGTCGACCGGCGGCGGCAATCTGTGGCTCGATCCCGAGCTGACCAGCCCGTATGCCTGGTACCAGTACTTCGTGAACGCGGCCGACGCCGATGTCGTCGGGTATCTGCGCTGGTTCACCTTCCTGTCCGCCGATGAGCTCGGTGAACTCGCGACCGCGACGGCAGAACGTCCCCACGAACGGGCGGCGCAACGCCGGCTGGCACGGGAACTGACCACTTTGGTGCACGGCCAGGCCGCGACCGACGCCGTCGAATTGGCAAGTCAGGCGCTGTTCGGCCGCGCCGAACTCAGGGATCTCGACGAATCGACGCTGTCGGCCGCACTGACCGAGGCCAGTAATGGCCAGGTCGCGGAGCTGCCGCCGGGCGGTCCCGACGGGATCACCGACCTGCTGGTCGCCACCGGGCTGTCCAAGAGTCGTGGTGAAGCGCGCCGGACGGTCGCCGAGGGCGGCGTCTACGTGAACAACGCGCGCGTCGAAAGCGACGAGTGGGTACCACAGCCGACAGATTTTCTCGGTGAGCGCTGGCTGGTGTTGCGGCGTGGCAAGCGCCACATCGCGGGGGTGCGGCGGGTTGCCGGGTCCGGCCAGGACCAGCGACCCCTCTGACCAGGGGAAACGATCCGCTGACCTGGCGATTTGACTCGCTGTTAGCCCTGCCGTAACTTATTCCAGGTCAGAGCGACACGGACAAGCGCCGGAGAGCGAAGACCAAATCCGAGAGTAACACCCATTAAGTTGGGAGTTCCTCACTGCCCGCAGTACGGACCGCGGCTTTTAGCCGCGGGTTTGTTGCGCGGTCAGGCCGGGCGTGTTGTTTGAGAACTCAATAGTGTGTTTGGTGGTTTTTGTTTGTTGTTTTTTGACTGCACCTCTTGTTTTCCCGTTTGTGGGGTGTGGTTGTTGTTTTTTTGATGCCAGTTTGTTTGGTGTCTTTTGTTTGTGA
>Ga0265327_10001530_pt1 | contig 28537 bp, 21 predicted proteins | sample 41621metaG_FD_202089 | JGI IMG/M metagenome (GOLD analysis project Ga0265327, IMG submission 202089) | Rhizosphere microbial communities from Carex aquatilis grown in University of Washington, Seatle, WA, United States - 4-16-21 metaG | ecosystem: Host-associated > Plants > Roots > Rhizosphere...
CAAAGGGGGGCGATGTAACGAACAAAGGGGGGCGATGTAACGAACAAAGGGGGGCGATGTTCGACGGTAAAGGGGGGCGATGACACATACGAAGGGGGGGCGATGTTCGACGGAAAGGGGGGCGATGTAACGAACAAAGGGGGGCGATGACACATACAAAAAAGCCCGCCTGTGGATAAAAAAGCCCCGTGCTAGGCGGGGCTTTTGGTGTCGCGGCGGGGGTGCCTAGCGGCGCTGTTTTTCCGCCCATTTCTTAGCGAAGCCTGTAAAAGCGGCATCGTAATTCTTAGGCTGTTCCGCCGCGCTGGTGTTCAGGAAGTGCCGGAAATCGGCCTCGCAAGCGTAGGGGTCAAGGCCGGGGTAACGCTTGCGGAAGGTCTCGACGGTGCGCGGGTGGAGCCTGTGCAGGGAAAGCGGCACTTCCGGCGCGGGGGGCGGCAAGCTGGCTTTCACCTTGTCGGCCAGTCCACGCGACACGCCAACAGACCGCCGCGCAATCGGCGGCGGGGAGGGCTTGAGGATCAGCCCGCCCCGCGCTTGTTCCACATCGGCGGAGGGGTACACTTCCTTCACGGCTTTGATAGCGGGTAAAAACTCCTTCTTAAAATCCTTGGTGTTCTGATATTCCTGCCCTATCTGCTCCCTGAATTGCTCAAAGGACACAAAAACGGGCTTTTCAAGTACATGAAGCCGATAAGCAAGCAAGGCGTAAGCATCAAGGGCCATAGCCGAATGGGAAAGCCCCCTAATCGCGTTGCCGGAAAACGGCACGGCGTGTTTTATCAAATCCTCGTAAAAATCCTTTGCCAGTTCCAAAGTGGAAGCCCATAAACCCGGCTGGTTGTCGTCATTTGTAAGCCATGCTTCAAACTTGTAAATTGGCTTTGTGTCGATTGTTCCTACTTTTCCGTCCGGCTTTGTATAGCCTCCCATAAAACGACAAGCGGACACAGCGTTCATTTGCTGACGGAAAAGGCGGTAATTATTCCCTTGTCCGTCCAGCCCTATTTTATCCATGAAAGCCCGTGCGCTTCGCTCCGTCTCAATGTAAGGGCTTTGCGTTCTGATGGCTTCGCCGCAAATGTGCATAAAAGCAAGGCGGGCCTTGGGGCCATAGGGCAGGGGCTGCGGTATCCAGTCTTTCCCGTTCCAAATTTCCCCCGCCACAAGCTTAAGGCTTCGGCCTTGGTAGTCGCGGCGATATTCGCGGGTGGGCTGGCGGCTGCGCGGGAGGGTGAGCGTACAAAGCAAGCTGTGCTGATATTCGATGTCGTCCGGTTGCGGGCGCTCTTGGGCCGCTTCCCTCTCAGCCATGCGGCGGCGTAGGTCGTCCGCCGTCAGCCGCTCTTCCGGCAGGATCAAAAGGCTATTGCGGCGGGGCGCGCTCTCGGGTGCCTGTGCTGGGGCTGGCTCCGTAACCTCTCCACCTTCCGCGCTATTCGGAAACTGCGGGGGCCAAGGACTATCAAGGCTTATGCCGTGCTTCTCGCAAGCCTCTATGGTGCGGTGGTTAAGCGTCTTGATGGTGCAAGAATTTAGAAATTCGCGGATGCTCTGCGGCTTGGTGGCTGGCTGCTCTGACTCTGGCAGGGCAACAAGACCGTTGCGGCGCGGGTCGTTTTCTGGTGTACTGTTGGGCATAGGCTGGGCCTCCCTCGGGTGGGCTTGGTTAAGCAAAATGAGAAAGGGCGCAACTCTTGGTGGGGTAAGCGCCCTTTGTCGTGTCTGGCGTCTGGAATCCTAAGCCCCAAGGCGCGGCGGCGCAAGGGGCAAACGCGGCGGGTTCACCGCCAAAGCCGTTCAAACCGCGCCGGATTGGTCGCGGTGTAGCGCACGGTGTGCTGAACGATGACGGGTTTGTTGGTATGAAGCCCCTAAGGGATTGCTCCTACGGTCAACCTGTCGGGTAATCCATATGCGGGGTAAGTCTTAAGGCGGGCAGTCGCCTCGTGGGGGGCGCAACCCCCAATTCAAAGCGTGGTAGTGCCGTAGGCACTCCTTAAGCCTGCCGCCGGTGCCGCCGCGTGGTTTCGTCGTGAAAAAGCCGAAAGAGACATGAGGCGATGCACAGGATGCTGTGCGACCAGGCCAAGCAATCCAGCGTTGCACTCGAAGCCGAAATCAGATAACCGATCCAGCGGATTGGGGAAAGCGCCGCCGTGATTAGGCGCGGCGCTGCTTTTAAAACACGCTCTGACAGGTAAGCGCGAATGACACACAACACCCTGGCGAAAAGCGCCGGCAGCCTCTCCCGCGAAGCCATCGCCGACATCGAAAACTCCCTGGGCATGGCTTTGCCGGCCGGGCTGGCCGAGCTTTATCTCAGCCACAACGGCGGCATTCCGGAAAAGGCCTACTGGCCCTTGGACAGCGGCGAGTTTTTATGGGTTAAACGCTTTTTGTCGATGAAAATCCCCAGCGACACCGCCAGGACGCTGGAGGAAACCCGCCAGCTCGGCCTCGACAAGGATTTTTTGCCGCCCGACCTGGTGCCTTTTGCCATTGACCATGGCGGCAATTATTTCTGTTTTGACGCGGCCGGACGGATTTATTTTTATGCCCTGGACGCCTGGCGCGAAACCTTAAGCGCCGCGCAAAACAAAGCCAAGGCCAAGCAGTTTTTATGCGCTGACTTTGTGGAGTTTTTCAACGGCCTGGCGCTGGAAGGGGAATAGCCGCCGACGCTTAAACCCGTCAAATCGACGAGGCTTGCAGCAACTTTAATAAGATTTGCCGCCGCGCCACATGGCGAATTAGATACTTGCGCTCATACTCGTTGAGGCGGACGAAACCCACCCCGACGGTGTAGCTGTTGACGTCGTCGTTTGCGGTGAAATCGACCACGCGTCCATAGGCCATGATGCTATGCAAGGCCGGCGGCAGGATCATTTTCAATTCCAGAAAGGTATTGACCGGCAGCGGCTTGTCGGTCAAAAACGCGATGCCCGAGGCGCTGAGGCTGACCGCCTGGGGGGTATGGCCGGACACCTCGTCCATCACCCGGATGGCGCTGGCCAGCACGTCAAACTGGCGCTCCAGGTTTTGCAAATACTCCGCCAGCAGCGGCGAGTTTTCTTTGATGGCGGCGAGTAACTGGGTGGAATCCTGCCGCAGCATCCGCAACTGCGAAGCCAGCGGATAAAAGAACATGTGGTTGTTCTCGCGGCAGATTTCCCCGGGAACCTCCTCGGGTTTCACAGGCCGCCACATCAACACAATATTGTCGTCGACGCGGGCATGGCTGCGCCGTTCGCGGAAAGAGCTTGGCTTGCTGGGCAAGAGGGGCATGGTTCAGCCGTTTTTATGATGCTAGGCGGGGCCGTCAAAGCAAATCCCGGACATTCGCAAACCGCCCCAGCCTCCTTAAACGGGGCGGCGGCGCCGGCGCTGTCTCGGTTGTAATGCTTGCGTGCATGGCAACCATCAGCCATCACCAGAGTGTAACCAATTTTTGCCGTCTTATCAGGCGTGAAAATACGCGCCGGCCCGTCTTATCTCGCCCGCACCGACAAGCTTTCAAAACCCACCGCCGCCGCGCCCGCCGCGCGCCGGTATTGCTCGGCCACTTCTTGCAGGCTGGACACCGGCAGCGTGGTGTCGCCGGGCGGGGCGATGGGCAGGGCCTGGCCTGCTTTCAGCGCGTCGGCCGAGACGACGCAGCCAAACTCGTGGCGCTCGGCGGTGTTCAGCACGATTTGCCGGGTGGCGGCGGGGCTGGGCACGGTCAAAGTCTGCCCGGCGGCCAGGAAGTCGTCGGCCTGGTCGGTGCTGGGGAAGATGCGGAAGACTTTCTTTTGCTCGTCTTGCAAGAAGCATTGGACATGGGCGTCCGCGCTCGTGGTCAGGTTCACCGCCAGCTTGGAGCCGAGCTTGAACGTCGTGCCCGGGCCGGGTTGCAGGCTCAGGCTGGGGGCGGCGGGCTGGGCCGGCGCGGCGGCGGCCTCGGCCTCGCGGTGTTGCAGGCTGCGGTACAGGTCGAGATCCACCTGGCCGTTGGCGATCAGCCCGGCGTCTTTCTGGTAGCGGCCAATCGCCTCGCGGGTCGCCGCGTCGGCCACGCCGTTGGCCGGGCCGTGGTAATACACGGCATGATCGAAGCTTTTCGGATCGACCAGCGCGGCGAGTTTTTGCTGCGCGAAGCGGACGCGCTCGTCCTCGGCCATGGCCTCAAAGCCCTCGTGCGCCTTGCCCAGCGCATTGGCCTGGACGGTCTCCCCGGTCAGGCATTGTTCGTAAGGGACGTGGGCGAGGCGGCCGAGCAGCTCCACCGTGCCCAGTTGGATGAGGATGCGGATGGCCTGGTGCATGCCCTCGGTGCGGTCCAGGCTGACGTTGAAATGCCCGCCCAAGGCGCTGACCCGCCCGCTGAGATCCGCGCCGACGCTGCTGCGCACCACGGCGATGGAATTTTTCGTGGTCAGCCCGTTGACCATTTGCAGGCTGGTCGAATCTTGCACATGCATGTCCACCGTCACCACCGTGACGCCCTGGTTCATGCTGCCGCCCAGCCCGCCCTGGGCGTTGCCGTTGCCGCCCGCGTCCAGGCCGCCGGAGACCTGGTCGGAGGTGACATTGTTGTCGGCCTGCGAAATCGCGCCGGTGATGTTGTAGTCGGGGAATTCAAAATGGATTTTGCCGCTGCCGGCGTTTTGCCGCAGGAACACAAACCAATTGCTGATCGACTGCGGGTCTAGCGGGCGGTTGGTCATTTCGCCGCCGTTGGTGCCAAAGTTGGCCATCGCCAGCGAGGCCAAGTCCACATAGGTGTAGGCGTTGCTCAAGGACAACTGGCCGATGCTGGTCTTGAACATGTCCACGCCGCTGGTCATGCCGACTTTGTCGCCGGCCCGGCTGAGGATGCCGGTCGAGGTCAGCCGTTTGTGGGGCGCGTTGTAGTCCTGCAATTGCCGATCCAGGCAGCTCAAAGCCAGATCCATATTGGTCAGATTGCGCGCCGGCGCGGTCTGCGGCTGCTCGACCGTGTAAGCCTTGTGCGGGGCGCTCATGCAGCCGGACAGGGCCAGGGTAGTCGCCAGGCTGGCGAGGACGATTTTCAAGCTTCCCATGGAATATCACCTTGGTCGATGTGTTGGAGGGGCCGTGCCGGTCTTTAGCCCGACCGCCCGCGCGTCTCCTGACCGGCTTCGGGATAAACAACCCGCCCGGCTTTCCCGTCACTTTGGCTTGAGAAAAATAAGCGCCCGCAAAACCCGCCGGGGCGAATGGCTGCGCATGGCGCCTGACCGCGTTTTCCGCTTGCGTCGCCGCATCTTGGGGCTTAGGATTTAAGGCACGAAAAAGGGCGCCGACCCAGCAAGAGTTGCGCCCTTTTTTGTTCTCAATTAACCCAAGCCCGCACTAGGTAGGCCAAGATTATGAACAATAGTACACCAAAAAACGCCGCCGTCCGCAATAGCCTTATGCTGCTGTCCGCTGAACAGCAGCGCCTAAGCCCCTTAGGCCGTGTCGCCGTCAACGCCGATCTTATCCTAGGCAAAACACCGCGCTTCCATGACGGCATGACCCTAGAGGATGCGGTGATTCTCACGCGGCTACCCCGCGACGAAGCCGCCCGCCGCATCCTCGAATGGAAGCAAAACCGCGACCCCGATAACTACGCCGCGCTTAAGCTTGCGGAAGGCGCAGGGGAACGCTACCTAACCGAGCCTAAAGTCGATGAAGTGGTACAGCTTTGTTTTTGGGGCGACGACTACCGTGCCGCGCCGAATGCCATTTTTCGTTCCGCGCTCTTTCCTGCTTTACGTGGCCGAGACAAAGAAAACCGCCTTTTCCTTGAGAAAGAAGATATTTTTTGTCCGGCGGGTTTAACAATCATCTTCACAGGCAAACAGTTCGATCAAAGCGACCTTGACGTATATCTTGAGCTTTTAAATATGGCAAAGCCCTTTCCTCTAGGAACGCCGATTAGGTTTACGGCCTATGCGCTGTTGAAAGCTTTAGGATTGAGCACGGGAGGAAGAGAACGCGCTTGGTTACATGCTGTTTTAATCCGCCTTCGCGGTGGAACATTGGAAGCTATCGACCACAACAGGCGCTATTTTGGCGGATTGATTGAAGGTGGATTCCGCGATGAAATTACCCTCGAATATGAAATCACAATCAATCGTAATTTTGCGGTTTTGTTTGGCGCGGGCATGTTCTCGCAACTCGACCTGGAAACTCGTCGCGCTCTTGGAAGAAATCCAACCGCGAAAGCCTTGCATGCCTATTTTTCGACCCATATAAACCCAGGCGCGCACAATATCGAGACGCTTTGTAATATTGCGGGAATCTATGGGAAAAACAAAAAAGCAACCATTCTAAAAGCCCTCGACATTATAAAAAATGTCGGTTTTATGGACTACCAACAAAACGGCGACACCATCTTGCCCTTGAACATCAATCACACGCCGAGCCAGACCCGCGCCCTTGCCAAGCAAGCCGCAAAGCCCCGCAAGCCGAGCCGCCGCAACGCGCCGACCCTTGCGGGTGATCTTTTGTCCAATCTGACACCAAAAGGCACGAAATGAAGAAAAAAGACCAGAGAAGTTCCACAAGGCCAAAAAAATACGACTGTGCTTTAGCGTGTCCGTAAGGGAAGGATGGCGTAGTTGCAAGGGAAGGATGGCGTGTTTGTAAGGGAAAGGTAGCGTGTCTGTAAGGGAAGGATGGCGTGTTTGTAAGGGAAAGGTAGCGTGTCTGTAAGGGAAAGGTAGCGTGTCTGTAAGGGAAAGGTAGCGTGTCTGTAAGGGAAAGGTAGCGTGTCTGTAAGGGAAAGGTAGCGTGTCTGTAAGGGAAAGGTAGCGTGTCTGTAAGGGAAGGGGAACCGCTTAAAGTCATTGAAAAATAAGCATTTTTACCTGTTTTTCGCTGTCGATAACAGTCTTATAACAGTTTAATAACAGAAGAGCGGCGGGCACGGCTTTCAGCGGACGGAAGGCACGTAGTTCAGCGGACGCAGGCACGGGTTTCAGCGGACGCAAAAAAAACGGCAAGCCTAGGCGTGGCGCGGCTTTGCGGCGAAAAACGGCGGTCGATAACCGTTTATAACCTTTAATAAATAACCGCGCCCCGTCATCCTGTGGATAACTTTGAGCGCCGAGACCCGCACCCCCCAAAAGGAGTGCCTACGGCACAACCCAAGAGCTTTGAATTGGGGGCTACGCCCCCAAACCCCCGCGAGGCGACTGCACGCCTTAAGACTTACCTCGCAAGCGGGATTGCCCGACAGTCTGACTGTAGCGGCAATCCCTTGAAGGCTTCATGCCAACAAACCCGCCAGCGTTGCGAACACGGCCAGCAGAGCCAGCCAATAGCCCGGTAGATTTCAATATTTGGCATCCGTTAAGTGCGCGATGCGCACCCTACGTTGCTGTCTAGTCGGCGACGACGGCTTATCTAAAAAACGAAGTTTTTTTAGACAGCCGCTGAAGGACTGAAGAGAGAAAACGGGCAATAGGGTGTGTATCCCGCATGTGTATCCCGCATTGCTGCGAAAATATACGGTAGCGTATCAGGCTATTTGATCAGCTCGATTTCGCCCGGTCGCCATGTTTTACTGAACCACGGCTCAAGCGGGCTGTAGAGACGCAGAATGGTGTTCCAGCTCTTGCCGGGTACGGTTTGAATCCAGTTTGCCTTTTGTTCAGGTGCCTTCGGCCCGAAGTAAATGTCAATCGATCCATCAGCATGAACCACAAGGTCTTTCTGCTGGCTACTGATACTCGGGAACTGTTGATCCGTTTGCAGCATTGAGCGGGCTTGATTGTCATAGAGGATGAGCGACCAGAAGTTCTTGATCGGCACATTGGGCGGCAAGCGAAGCTTGTAGGATTTGCCACCATCGAGCGGGGCTCCCTTTGAATCGACTGCCGCCCAAGCATACTGGGAACCTTGACCGACCATCTTTTCCTCCATGGCCGGGGTGACTCCGGTCGCGAGGAAGTAATACATGATGTAGCCGTCCATGTTCAGAACGCCTGATTGAGACTGGAACTTGTAGCCACCGAGGAAGGGCAAGCGCCAGGCGCTGTTCTCGAAGTAGAAATCTTCCTTCTGGCGAATCCGGAAGGCGACTGCCCGGGCGGTCGCATCGCCTACGGTAGCGGCTTCAGTAAGGATTTTCTTCATTCGGGCATCCGGTGCGAAGGGTTTGCCCTTCTCGATGCCGATCGAGGCGTAGAAACCCAGACGGACGGGGTCAAGCGATTCGCTCGGCTCCTCCTGGACTACCTGGTTCAGCAAGCTCCAGAATGCGTAGTCACCCGGTGCTACCGTGCCGAAATCCTTGCCGGACACATTCACAAATTTCATCTCTGGCGGGTTGGCCGCTTCCGAGAGCAGATAAGCCCGCGTATGCGCTTTCACCAGATCGACACCCGGTTTCGGATCGCCGTTCGTGACAAAACTACGCCATGGTGCCCATAGGCTGAATGTGGTCGATTTGACAACGATATAGCCATCTGGGATTGCCTCATTGTAACCTGGTGGCAGAATCAGATACTTGCCACCAGCTCCCTTATCCGGCCCGGTTAAGCCAATATCGACAACCCAGCGGTACCACATGTCGTTGAGAGCCCCCAGCACTTTTGGCGGTGCCTCTAGTACCACAGGCCCTTTGCGAAGATCAATCCACATCCAGCTATACGGGGTTTCGGTATTTGGTGTTAGGAAGCTCGATTTCGAGTCCATCCGGTTCTCGAAGATAGGCACCGTCGTATTGGCCGGACCGAGCTTGAGAATCTCGTTTCTGTTCGCTGCCTGACTGACCGCCGGGAGTGCCAACAGATATGCCTGAACCGCACGCTGGAAGTCCAAATTGTCATACAGCTTGTCGACGGAAGCCTTGTCCGGAAAACCATCGAAGAAATTCAGGTCGCCGAGTCGGGTCTTAACCTTGTCCGGCGTCGCGATCCCTGGTGCCAGGGTTGTGGTCATCTTCATCTTGGGGGGCGTTGCCGCCCAACCTGGGGCAAAAAGGCTGATGGTCATCATGGCAGCAATCGCCATTTTAAATATGGCTTGGTTTCTCATTTATTTAGCTTCGTTCTTGGTGAATTGAATGCGGTTGCGGCTTCCATAGTTGGCGCGGTTCTCGCTGCCTTGCTTGCGTATTTTTCCATAAAAAATGTGGATGATCTTTTTTCTCGCAGAAGGTAGAGGAGCGGGAATGTGCGTGGCATGTCCAACAACTCAAAAGTTTTTGGACATCGCGCAAGAGCTGGTTTTCGAAGTGCAGTGGAGTGCCAGTCGGTTAAGGGCCGCGAAATCCAGCAAACGTGGGTTTTTTAGACAAAGCAGAAAGCCGGCAAAAACAACGGTTTGCGCGTCCAGCAATTTTGTCTAAGAACTGGCTGCTTTGGCGGACTGGATAAAATGAGCCAAAGTGTCTAGCCAAGCCACACGGATAAAACGCAAGCCGTTGATTTAAAATAGACAAATTTGTTGCAACTTGCAAAACACTGGACAATTGGATGATTTGCGTCGCAAGCCTCCACAGCATCTATTCACAACCGCCCCCTCCAACAACGCCAAAAAGCCAGAATGACCAGCCCGCTTAGGGCGGACTAGCGAAGCGTATTCCTCCGAATGCCACCCGGTGCCCTGTTCACTTGGCCCGGTCGCGGATGCCGATGACATTGGCGCGGGAAATCGCGTAGCCCCTTGCGACGGAGGAAACCGACTCCCCGGCTTCCAGCCGTCGGCGGATTTCCTGCCGCTGCGCGTCGTTGGTCTTGGCCTTGCGGCCCAGCTTCCTGCCCTCGGCCTTGGCGCGGGCCAAGCCCGCCTGGGTGCGCTCCACCAACAAATCCCGCTCCATTTCCGCCAGCGCCGACAGCATGGCCAGAAGGAGCTTGCCCACCGGGCTGGTCAGGTCGATGTCGCCAAGCTGGTGGACGATGACATGGACGCCCATCGCCTGAAGCAGGCGCACAGTCTGTAGCACGTCGATGGCGTCGCGGCCCAGCCGGTCCATTTTGGACACGACCAGGGTTTCCCCCTCGCGAATCTTCGTCAGCAGCCTCTGAAACGCCGGGCGCTGGGCGGCGGGGCGCTTGCCGCTGACGCCCTCGTCCTGAAACCAGTAGCGGATGTCGTAGCCTGCTTGTTCAAGCTCCAGCTTCTGGTTTCCCGTGGCCTGTCCCGCGGTGGACGTTCTGCAATAGCCGAAGGTGACGGAAGATTGTGGGGGTGGCATGGTTTTGACTCCGCAAACTGTTAGAAAACGGTCGTTTTCCAATATGCGGAAAAACAGCCGCTTTGGCTGTTATAAAAATATATTTTCCAATTTATAACAGGAAGTATTTAATATAACACCGTTTGCTAACAGGTCGCCGCCCACAAAAAACCGGCGCTAAAGCCGGTTTGATGGGGGTGGATCGCAGGGTGTTTGATTTACCTGACGATGACCGCGCCACGCCGTGGCGGCGGCACGACCACCGCGCCGCGCGGTGCCACGGCCACCGGCGGCCGCCTCACGACCGCCGCCGAGCCGTATGGCTGCCGCACGGCGGCTGCGCCATTCGGCCCGGCGCAGGCGGTTCCGCGCGCGCCGTGCGCGCAGGCGGCGGCTTGTGCGTCCGAAACCATCGACAGCAGCAGGAAGGCCGCGCCCAATATGGACAGGATTGTTTTCATGTTAGTTGCCATTTTGATTGAAAGAGGCCGCGTCTTGCGGGTGATTGGCGTCCTCGCCCCAGTATGGCACAGCGCGAACGACTTGGCCGCGTCCGGCAGGCGGTCAGACCATCCTATGGCAATCCTGATTAGCCGACAGGCAGAAACCCCGCTTTGACCCGCTGCACCACCGAAACCCCGACGCCCAGCGTCCGGGCGGTTTTCAGGATGCCCGCGCCGGCCGCCAGGCTGGCTTTGATCGCCTCTTCCTTGGCCCTGGCGGTCCTCGGCCTGCCTAGCGTCTTGCCCCGCGCCCTGGCGCGTGCCAGGCCCGCTTTGACCCGGTCGCCGGCCGCCGTGCGCTCGAATTCGGCAAACATGTCCAGCGTCTGGAAAATCGCCCCGCCCGCCGGCGTGCTGGTGTCTATGCCTTGCCGGTGCAGGTAGAGATCCATGCCAAAACGGTGGATCGTGGCGAGGAAGGCGACCAGTTCGTGCAGATTGCGGCCTAGCCGCTCCACCGACCAGGCGGCAACCACGTCGAAACGCCGTCGCGTCGCGTCTTTCAGCAGGCGCTGTAGGGCCGGACGTTTGCCACAGTTTTTGGCCGCGTCACTGGCGGCGTCTTCGTAAACCTCAGACACCACCCAGCCGGCCTGCTCGGCGGCGGCGGCCAGCTCGCGGCGCTGGTTTTCGGTGGTTTGCTCCCCGGCCGAGACGCGGAGGTAAAAGGCTGCGCGGCGTGCTGAGTTCATGGACTTCCCTTCGTTGAGGCTTTGCCGGAGCGATTGCAAACGCAGATTATCGGCCTTATTTCGACAATACGGGGCGCGGTTTGACGCGGGGCGCTTAGTGCGTGTCGATGTTAATGCCATGTTCGGAGAGCGTTTTGAAGGCGCGGGCGATTTGCGGCGCAGTGTCGGGGTAGAGAATGCCGGGCGGCGGCGGCGGCGCGCCGTCGAGGCCCAGCAGGCGCTCCAAATGGATCAACGCGCCCACGGCGGTCAAATGGGTTTGCCCCTGGGGGTCGGCCACGGTGGCGCGCAGGGTTTTCGCCTGCCCCAGGCCGTCGACGCCTGTGGCCTCGATGACGATTTCGTGGCTCGCCCCGTTGCCGGGGCTGTAGAGCAGCCGCCGGCGCAACGGCGTGAAGCGGTCGCCGCTGATGAGCTTCCAAATGCCGCAGCGGATCAGCCCGACCAGCGCGCCCGTCGCCAGCGCGTCGTCGAAGGCGATGCGGGCGGAGACGGTCGCCGCCCCGGTGGCGGCGGGCAGGGTCATCTGGTCGGGCGTGTCGAAGCGGTAGGCGGTCGCGGCGCGGCCGCCTGGAAACGTGATTTTGCGGGGGTCGGTGCCGGGATATACCCGCGTCAATTCCCCGTCCAGCATGACCTCGTAAGGGGTTGCCAGGCGGTCCATATACTCGACCGAGTTAGGGCCGGCCTTGTCGTGCATGGCGTAAAGAATGCCGATGTCGACGCAGTCGGTGCGCGCCAGTTGCCGGGCCAAGCTTGCGGCCAATAGCGCCGCGACGCCGCCCATCCAGCCCGAAGCCAACAACACCGGGGCGCGCAGCGGCCCGGCCTCGGCCAAGGCGGCGGCGTCGCGCACCCGCTCGGTCCAACGGGTAACGTCCAGGTAGGGGATGCCGGCCTGGATGGCCTGCGCCAGCAGGTGGTCGTGCGGGTCGTTCGCCAACGCGACAACCGCGCGCGGCTTCAGCCCGCCCAGCGGGGCGGGCCGGGCCAAGTCGACGCCGGCGGCGCGGGCGTTGCCCAGCTCGGCGGCCAGCGCCCCGGCCTGCGCCGGGTCGCGCCCGGCAATGATCAGCGGCAGCCCGGGATGGCGCTGGCGGATGAGCCGCGCCGCCTGTCGGCCCACCGTCCCATAGCCGCCGACGATTAAAACGGCGTCTTCTGTGTTCTCTATGGTGTTCAAGTCTAGTCTCTCTTAGCTGTGGCAAGGCGCGGGGATGGAGGTTTCGCCGACCGGCAGCGGCGCGATAAACCAAGGGGCCAGCAAGGCGATCAGGAACAGCGAGAAGAAGCCGCTCAAAGACAGCGCCAGGGCGACCAGCACGCCGAGATGGAAAATCGGGGTGAATTCCGAGCCGAGCAAGGCCAGGAAGCCGAGCGAGAACAGCAGCACGTTGAACGCGATGGACTTGCCGGAATGGCGGATCGCCTCCAAAATCGCCGCGTCCAAGGAGGGCTGGACGGCTTGCTCGTGGCGGATGCGGTGCAGCATATGCACCGAGTAGTCGACGATGCCGACCACTAGGAAGGAAATGATCGCCGTGCCGATGTTCAGGTCAATGCCCGCCGTGGTCATCAGCGCGTAGTAGAACACCACGGTGGCGGCCAGCGGCAGCGCGGTCAGCAGGCCCAGCCGCGCCGAGCGCAGCCACAGCATCAGCACCAGCGTGACCGTGGTCAAGGCCAGCGCCACGCTCAACACTTGGCCCTGGATGATTTCGTCCAGCACCCCCGACCAGATCACCGGCGTGCCGTTCACCCGCACGCTGACGTCGGCCGGCTTGTGGACGGCCAGCCAGGACTGGAAGTCCGCCAGGAATTGCTTGTACTGGCTGGCGACCGTGGTGTTCATCGTGAACATGGTCACCGCAGAGGAGCCGTCCGGGCTGAGGACGTTGGTCAGATCCTGGCCGCCGCCGTTTTCGTACATCAGCACCGACTGCTTGACCAGGTCGCCGCCTTCGACGGGCTCATAAGCCGCCGGCCCGCGGTCGCCGTCGGCCGACGCGGCGCGCACCCATTCGACATCGCGTGGCAGGCGGTCGTAGTTCGGGTCCATGTCGTGCATGACATAGTTCATGCGCCTGACGTACTTGGCCAGCGAATAGGTGAAGGTGACGGCAGGCTGGCCGGCCAGGAAGCGGTCGACCTGGTCGACGAAGCCGGCCATTTCGGTGGTCAGCATGGCTTGCGGCTTGCGGCCCTTGATCTCGATCCAGCCGGGGCTGGTGCCCGCCAGATGGCTGTTGATGAACTCGTCGGCCTGGCGGAACTCGTTGTCGGCGGGAAAGTATTGCGCGCCGGCGTCTTCGACGTGGATGCGGGTGGCCTGCACCGCCGCCAGCCCCAGCGCGACGGCGAAGCCGGCCAGCAGGGCCTTGCGGCGCGGCAGCATGAGGCTGAACGCCTTGCCCAAGGCCGCGCCCAGCCAGCCGCCGTTTTCCGCCTCGCCGTCCTGCGCCTGCTGCGCCTGGCCGGTGTCGCGGGTCAGGCCCAGCCAGGCCGGGATCAGCAGCAGCGAAATGAGCTGCGCCGTGGCCAGGCCGACGGCCATGAACAGGCCGAACGATTTGATGCTGGAAATGTTGGTGGAAGTGGCGACCAGAAAGCCGGCGATGGTGGTCACCGTGGTCAGCACCACCGGCGACAGCATCAGCCGCAACGCCTGCCGCGAGGCGGCCTTGGGCGCAAGCCCCAGGCCGCGCTGGGTGTAGTACTCGTTCATCATGTGGATGGCGTCGGCCCCGCACAAGGTGATGAGGAACACCGGCAGCGTGCTGGTGATCAGATCCAGCGGCACCCGCAGCACGCTCATCAGGCCCAAGGTCCATACCGCGCACATCACCACATTCAGCATCGGCAGCAGAAAGCCGAGCGGGCGGCGGAAAAACACCGCCAGCACCACGCCGATAATCACCACGACCAGCGGAAACAGCGTCTCCATGTCGTGGTCCATGAGCTTCTTCTGCTCGGCGACGAAAATGGGCACGCCGGCCACATGCACGCGGTCGGTGAATTCGGGATGCGCCTTGCGATAATTGTCGACCATCGCCTGGAAGGCGCGGTAGGCGCGCAACTGGCCTTCGGCGTCCTCCTGTTTGACGCCCAGCTCCACCACCACCACCGACACCTTCTCGTCGGGCGAGACCACGCCGTCGACCATCATGCTGTTGCCCATCACCTCGCCGCGCACCTTCGCCGCCGGGGTGTTGGGCATCGGCAGGCTGGGGCGCACCGCGAGCACGCCGTCGTGGATCAAAATGTTCTCGGTGCCGGGGAGCCCGGCGGTCTTTTTGATCGGGTTGAGGCGGAACGGCAGATAGTCCAGGAAAGCCCGCTCGTCGTGGCTCAAGGACAGGCTTTGCGCGGCCTTGCGCAGCGCCTCGGCGGCGAAGAAGTCGTTTTGGGTCAGCCCGCCGGCCAGCACCGCCCGGGCTTTTTGCGCGACCTCCCCGCCATAGTCGGCGGCCAAGGCTTCGAGCTGGGCCGCGTCGGTCTCGTCGGCCAGCATGAAGCGCTTGGCCTCGGCGTTGAAGGCGTGCATGGCGGCCAGCGTGGCCGGCTTGAACACGCCGTCGGGGCTGTCGACCGCCACCATCACCGCGTCGAAGGTGCCGGTGAAACGCTGTTGCAACTCCAAAATCCCCCGGCGGGCCGGATGGTCGGCCTTCAGCAAATAAGGGTTGCTGTCGTTGCTCAGATACGGCAGCCGGCTGGCGAAAAACACCGTGATCAGCGTCAAAACCGCGATGATCGCCTTGGGATGGCGCTCGATGAACCGCAGATAAGCTTCCATGAATCCCCCTTTAGAGGCCGTCACGCGCCGCCTCAGCGGGACGACGGCAAATTGCCTTCATGGACTCCGCCCTGCAAGACCCGCTGCTGGAACAGTTCGTCGCCCAAGCCCACGTCATAGCGGACATTGTCAAAGCGCAGCGTCGAGCGCTTGCCGGACAGATGGTCGGTCATCACGCTTTCCATGACCGTCCAGATGCCCTGGACTTGCTCCACGCGCGCCGCCTCCATGGTTTTGAACAGCACGCCGGCGGAGTTGTAATAGGTTTGCTTCACCACCAAATTGCGCTCCTTGTCCACCCAGACGGCGGTCTTGTCGTAGCCGGTCTTGGCGATGATGTCAGCGCTGGCCGGGACGCGCTCGACGGCCCAGCAGTCGCGCCCGCCGACCGCCTCGCTGCCGGTCACAGTCTGCTGGTAGTCGCCGACGCGCAGCTTGTCCAGGTCGATGTAGGCGTATTCGCTGCCCATGAACGAGCCGCGCTTGTCGCCGGTGGCGATGCGGCGGACTTGGCGGAAGGCGGGCATGTACAGCCATTGCTCGTCGTCCTTGCCGGCCGCCTCGTCGTAGTTGGCGCTTTGGAAGCCGACGCCTTTGACATCGCTGGGCGCTTTGAAATACAGCGTCAGCCGCTCCTCGCCGGGGTAGTCTTTTTGCAGGTAGAACAATTCCCGCTCGCGGACGGACCCGCCCGGGTCGGCCAGGATCAAATGAGTCTCCGAGTAGATGTCCTTGCCGTCGGGCCGGTCGCGCACGGCCTTGAGGATGGCGTCGGCGTCGGCGGCCGCCAAGGCGGCGCCGGAAAACGCGGCGGCCAGGGCCAGTGTGATGATGTGCTTGATGTTCATGGGCAAAGTCCTCAGGTAAAGGATTGGGCAGTTAAAAACGGTAAGTGAGTTCCAGGCCGACCCGGTCGCGGTCGCTGAACCGGCCAAAAAAGCCGTCCTTGGGGCCTTGCATCAGATCCACGACGAAGGCCGTCGAAAAATGGTCGTCAAACGAGTAGGTGTTCTTCACCTGTAGCCAGGAGCCGTCGCCGGTGACCGGCATGGCCGCCAGGAAAATCCGCGTCTCCAGCCGGCCGTCGAAGCTATTGCCTTGCGCCGACACGGTGAACGTCGGGGTGTTCTCGGCGTTACTGAGCCGGGGGGCCCAGTCGATGATCGTGCGGTTCAGCGCCTGCACGCTGAACAGCCAATTGCCGTAGGTGTAATCCAGCGCCAGCATCGCCGCGACCTCGCCGCGCCGCTCCAGGCCGTCGCTAAGGCCCGCATCCTTGAGCATGAACGTCTTCGCCGGGATGTAATAAAACTCCCCGCGCAACACCGTGGAACCGCTGACCGGGGCCGCGAAGCTGGTGCCCGCCATGAAAAAGCGGTGGTATTGCTTGCGCAGGCCGACGTAGGGGCCTAACAAGTCCGCCTCCAGCGACTGGCTCAACACCGGGATGGAATCGCGGGTGTAAAGGCCCACCAGGCTGAGATCCAAGCCCTCGAAGCTGCGCGACAGCCGCATCCCGGCCTGGCCGCGCTCGCCGACGTTGTCGTACGACGCGCTGGGCAGCTCGCGCACCCCCGGCACGTTGGGGATGAGCTGGAAGGCGTATTCGCTGCCCGGCTTGGCGAAATCGATGGGCGTGAAGGTCGGCACATACAGCAGCTCGGTTTCCCACTGGCGCACCATGCCGTTGAGCCGCAGCATCGGGATCGGCTTGCGGTAGTCCTTCATGTCCAGCAGCACGAACTCGCGCAAGTCCAGCGGGTTGATCTGGTCGAGGATGCGCAACTGGTCGGCCTTGCCCCACACCACCTGCTGCCAGCCCAGCGACCAGTCGAAGCCGGCCCAGGGCACCTGCACATAGGCTTCGCGCAAGTCAAAGGCGAACTCGTAGGCGTCGCGGGCGGCCTGCGAATAAGGCGGGTCGCCCATGAACACCCCGTTCCAGCGGAAACGGCCCTCGGCGTAGACGCTAAAGCCCTGCGTGTGGTGTTCATAGCGCAATTGCATGCGCGTGCCGGCGTAGTTCACCAGCGGCGTGTCGCTGCTGACCCGGCCAAACGCCCGCAAGGTCAGCTCGCCCTGGAATTCGTGCGCGGCGGCCGTCCCGGACATCAGCCATCCCGCGAGCCCGGCCGCCATCCAGTTCAGGCACCGCACATGAAGCCTGCGTCGATGGTGATGCCCTGGGCGGTGATCGCCGCCGCCGCGTCGCTCAACAGGAAGCGCACCAGCGCGGCCGTCTCGTCCGCCTCGACCAGCCGCCGCAGCGGAATGTTGCGGCGGGCGTTGCGCAGCATCTGCGCCGTCTCCGAGCCGATCAGCGCGGCCTGGCGCGCCAGCTCGCCGCGCAGCATCGGCGTGTCGACCCAGGCCGGCAAAATGGCGTTGACGGTGATCTTGCGCGGGGCCAGGTCGAGCGCGAGGCTCTTGGTGAAACCGACGATGCCGTGTTTCGACGCGCAGTAGGCGGTGTTGCGGACTTGGCCCGCGCGGCCCAGGATCGAGGCGACATTGACCACCCGCCCGCCGTCGGCCAGATAGGGCAGCACGGCCAGCGTGGTGTTGTAAGTGCCGTGCAGATTGATGCCGATGACGCGGTCCCAGACCTTGTCGTTGTCCGGCTCGTTCTCGTCGGCGACGCCGGCGTTGTTGACCAGCCCGTCGATGCGCCCCAGCCGCTGCGCCAGCCCGCCCAGCGCCTCGCGCACGGCTTCGCGGTCGGCCACGTCGACGACGCAGCAATGGATCTCGGCCTCCCCCGCCGCCCGGCAAGCCTGGGCGGCCTGCTCCAGGGCGTCGGCGTTGTAATCCAGCAAGACCAGGGCCGCCGCCTCGGGCGCGGCCATGCGGGCGACCGCTGCGCCGATGCCTTGGGCGGCCCCGGTGATGGCGATATGTTTGCCTGACAGTGCCATGGCCCGCCTCACGCCATTTTCAAGCCGCCATCGACCAGGAAGACCTGGCCGGTGACGTAAGCATTGTCGGGCGTCGCCAGGAAGCGCACCAGGCGGGCCACCTCGGCGGGCTTGCCGGGCCGCTTGACCAGCAGCCGGGCCAGCACTTCGTCCTGGGCGGCGGCGAGGATTTCCTGCGTCATGTCGGTGTCGATGACGCCGGGGGCGACCGCGTTGACCAAAATGTTGCGCGGGGCGAGTTCGACGGCGATGGCGCGGGTGAACGCTTCCAGGCCGCCTTTCGCCGCCGCGTAATTGGATTGCCCGCGCCCCGGCTTGGTCGCGGAGGAGGAGGAAATATTGATGATGCGCCCGTAGCGCTTGCGCATCATCAGCATCGCGGCGGCGCGGCTGCAATAGATCGCACTGAGCAAATTGGCGCCGATCACCTGCGTGATGTCCTCGTCGCCCAGGGCGGCGAGCAGCTTGTCGCGGGTGATGCCGGCATTGTTGACCAGGATGTCCAGCCGGCCCGTCTCGGCGGCGGCGCGCTCGACCAGCGCCGCGGCCTGCTTCGGGTCGGACACGTCGGCGGCGACGGCGACAGCCTGCCCGCCTTGGGCGGCGATGTCGGCGACGGTGGCTTCGGCGGCGGCCTGGTCGCGGCGGTAATTGACGATGACGGTGGCGCCGGCGGCGGCCAGTTCCAGCGCGATGGCGCGGCCTATGCCCCGGCCGGCCCCGGTGACGAGGGCGGTCTGCTGCGTGAGTTCCATGGGGTTCCCCAAATCGTGATTAGTAAGAAGACGCTTGCTTGGCCGCGCCGAGGCGGAAGCCGTGCAACTTGGCCAAGGCCCCGATTTCGCGCACCTGGTTGGCGCTGACCGGGCCGTAAGAATAGTGGTGGCGGATGCCCGACAGCCCCAGCACCGCCGTCTCCGCCATGCAGGCGAACAACTGGCCGGCTTGCAAGAAGGCGCGGGCGGTCGTGTGCAGGCTTTCGCCGTTCGGCGTGGCGACGATGCCGCCTTGCAGATAGCGCAGATCCGGCCGCCGCTGGGCGAGGCCGGGCACGACATTGTTCGGCACCGCGATGTCGCAAATCACCGCCCCTTCGCGGAATGAGCGCTCGTCGAGGAAGGGCCGGTCGGCGTTGGCGGCGCAGACGACCACCTCGGCGTCGACCGTGGCCTGCGGGCCTTCGCCGAGCGCGATGAACGCGCCTTCGCCATGGGCCGCGTCCATCGCGGCGGCGATCAGCCGGCCCGCCTCGCGGCCGGGGTCTTGCTCGGACGCCAGCCAGCTTTGCACCAGCACGAGTTCGCGCACCGCCGCCGCCAACGCGCCGGCCGGGGCGTGCGGGTTCGCCGCCAAGGACTGCCAGATTTCCGCGTAAATGCCTTGGGCGGTGCGCAGCAAACGGTTTTTCGAGCCGTCGCGGCCACTGCCGACCAGCACCACCCGGCCGGCCAGGCCACCCAGCAGCGCGGCGTAGGTGGCGGCGATGTTGCCGGTCGCGCCGACCACCGCGACCGTGGCCCCCGGCAAGGCCAGCCCGGTCTCGGCGCTCGCCTGCTCCACCGCGTCCAGGCCCATGGCGATGGTCAAGGCGTTGCCCGAGGTCAGGCCGATGCCGTCGGCGCGCAGCGCCGCGCAGTTGTTGGTGACAATCGAGGTGTACATGCCCAGCCCGGCGACCTCGCAGCCGTCCGCCTTCGCCGTGTCCAGGCGGTCTTGGATGTCGTCGCGGATGTCGGCCAAATCGCCGGCGGCCAGGTAGCCGGCCATCTGTTCCGACACCACGCACAGCGGATACAAAATGAAATCCACCTCAGGGCCCAAGGGCGAGCGGATGCGCACCGGCTCGTAGGGGGCGACGCGCTTGTCCACCGCCATTTTCAACACGAATTCCCGCAACACCCCCTCGTCCAGGCCCTGCAAGGCCGGCTCCACGTCGGGCATCCAGTCCGGGCTGATGAGGTGGTTGATAAAAGCGACCTTGGCCGCCGGCCTGGCCGCCGCCGGCGCCGACTGGGTGGCGGCGCGGAAATCCAGCACCTCGACGCGCGGCAAGGGCTGGCCGGGGCGGGCGATGGGGTGGACGAAATGCAAGGTGTCTTGATGGCGCAAGATCGCGCAGACCCGCCGGAAGGCGGCGTCGACGCGGGCCAGGTCGGCCTCCTCCAGCAGCATCGAAGGCTCGATGCGCAGCACATTGGGCGAGCTGGCCGGCGGGGCGACGCGGATGCCTTCGACGCGCAGCAAATAGCCGGCGATCAAATAACCCATGGAGTCGATGGCGGCGGCGGTGCGCAGGATTTGCGAGGCGGCGGCGCTTTGCTTGGCGAACTCGACGCCCAGCATCAGGCCCTTGCCGCGCACATCGACGATGATGTCGGGGAAATCGTCGCGGATGCGCTGGAAAATCGCCAGCAAGCCCGCGCCCAATTGGCTAATGCGGCCATAGGCCGCGCCGCCGTCGGCCTCCAGCAGATCAAGCACTTTCAGGCCGATGCGGCTGGAAAACTCGTCCTCGGCGAAGGTCGAGCTGTGCAGCAGGCTGAACTCCCAGCGGTAGCGCGAGCGCCTGATCAGCGTCGCGGAAATCTTCGCGACGCCGCCGCCCAAGGATTTGGACAGCGTGTAGTAATCGCCGCGCAGCCCGATCAGCGAACTGGCTAAAAACGCCCCGGCGCGGCCCATGCCGCTTTGGATTTCATCGATAATCAGCGGGCATTCGAGCTGGTTGCAGGTCTTGCGCAGATGGCGGCCGAACTCGGCGCTGAGGCAGTTGATGCCGCCTTCGCCTTGGATAGGCTCGACGATGAACGCGGAGAACACCGGCAAAGGCCGCTCCACCAGCTTGACGACCCCCTCGGCGACTTCCAGGTCGTACAGCGTGGCCTGCTCTTCTGCGACGATCTGATCGAGGAGGTCGGGCCGTTCGGCGGGCACGAAGCGCACTTTCAGCCCCAAAAACTGGAACGGCCTGCGGAACACCTTGCCGTAGGTCATTTGCACGCTGCCCAGCAGCTTGCCGTGGAACGAGCGCTCCAAGGCCACGAACACCGGGCGGCGGGTGGCGAGCTGGGTGGCGTTGTAACTGGTGACGCCGGCCCTCAGCTCGGCGAAATTGCGCGTGTCGAACACGTAGTCGCGGATCTCCGAATGCGCGAACAGATCCGCCGGAATGCTCGCCAGCCCCTTGCGCACCTGCTGTTCGGCTGCGCTTAAGTGGCCGTCGATGTCGTCCAGCAGCGTTTCCAGGCGCATGACCCGGTCCAGCTCGGCGTGCTTGATGGCCGCCTCCACCGCCTCCGCGCCGCTGTTGGCGAAGGTGACGTTGAACGCCTCGCCGCCGGTTTGCGGCGCGACGATCTCGTTCAGCCGCCCGGCCAGTTCGCCGGCCGGCTCGCGCAGCGAAAACTGCGCATGCAGGGGCACGCCCTGGCCGAGCAAGCGGTGCGCCTCGGCGATGATCTGCGGATGGTTGTGGCCTAAGATCAGCGCGCCGTAGCCGCCGAGCAGATCCAGCACGGGAACCTCCGCCCCGTCGCCGTCGCGGTAATACAAGGTGTTGCCTTCACCGCGATGGTAGTAGACCGCCTGGCCGGTGGCGTCCAGCACTTCGGCGACGGCTTTTTTGACATATTTGGCATACAGTGACATGCGAATGGCTCTTGCGAAAAAATGAATTAGAAACCGCCGACCAAGGTGGCGGAATGGAAGCCCGTCAGCCCCATGTTGAAAGCCAGCGCGTGCCGGCCGGCGTGGCTTACCGGCCCGTCGCGGCATAGCGCCAAGGCGGTTATCTCGGGATCTTCCAAATGTGCGATGGGGGGCACCAGGCCGTGGCGCACGATCAGCAAAGACAGCAACACATCGGCCAACGCGCCGACCGTGCCTAGCACCCCGGTCAACGGCGTGCTACAGGTGACCGGCACATCCGCCGCCCGCGGCCCCAGCGCCTGCTCGATGTTGCGCAGCTCGTAGAGGTCGCTTTGATGGATGCCCTTGCCGTTGGCGCACACCGCGCCGATGGCGTAAGGGTCGGCCAGGCTGTCGCGCAGCGCCCGCGCCAGGCAGGCGGCATAAGGCTTGGTGCTGTCGGCCCGGCGGCGCTCGATGGGCGAGAGGACTTGGCTGCTCACCGCCAGGATTCCGCCCAAGGGCTCCACGCCGCGCCGCGCCGCGCTGTCCTCGCTTTCCAGCACCAAGGCCACCGCGCCTTCTCCCAGCAGCATGCCGGCGCGGCTTTTGTCGTAGGGGCGGAACGCCCGCGCGCCGTCGGCGCTTTCGCTCAAATAGCGGTCGGCATACAGCTCGCACAGCGTCCAAGCCTCGTCGGAGCTGCCGGTGGCCACCACCAGCGCCTGGTCGCAATAGCCGTGGCGCAGGCTGAACAAGGCGCTGCGCAAGGCCGCCACCGCCGCGCCTTCGTCCTGGCCGAACGCGCCGCAATCGCCTTTGCACTGGAACAGGCTGCTGGCGACCGACAGCAGGTTGTTGCGCAGGCTTTTCAGGAACACGAAAGGCAGCGCGCGGCTGTTCAGCGCCTCCTGAGTGAATTTCGACAAATCAAAGGCTTCGTCCTTGTCGATCCTGCCCAGCCATTCCTTGAAAGGGTGGACGCCCGGATACAGGTTGCACTGTTCGGCGGCGAACAAGCCGCGCCGCGCCGGCTGCTCGGCGTCGCGGCCCAGGCCAGCCTGGGCCAGGGCCTGCTCGGCGGCGGCGACGCCCCACACCGTCGATTCGCTGCACAGCCGCTTGAGCTTGGCCGGAATGGTCTTGCGCGCCGCCTCGCAGGCCGCCGCGTCGACGCGGCCGTAATATTTCAGCCACGAGCTGCGGTGTATCTCCGACACGTAAGGCGTGATGCCGCTGGTGCCGCTGAGGGCGCTTTGCCACAGCGATTCGACCGAGCCGCCGGTCGGCAGCAGCACGCCCGCGCCGGTCACGACAATGCGCGGCGAGTGCTTACGCATGGCGCTTCACCAACAGCGAGACATTGAAGCCGCCGAAGCCGAACGAATTGCTCAAGGCGTACTCGACGGCCTGCGCCCGCGTGCCCTCGGCGACATAATCCAGGTCGCACACCGGGTCGGGGTTGGCCAGGTTCAAGGTGCCGGGAATCAGGCCGTCGCGCACACTCAGCGCGGTGGCGATAAACTCAGGCCCGCCGGAGGCCGCGATCAGGTGGCCGAACTGCGATTTGTTGGCGCTCACCGCCAGGCGGCGGTAATGCTCGCCGTCGGCGAACACCGCCTTGATGGCCGCCGTCTCGATGGCGTCATTCAAAGGCGTCGAGGTGCCGTGGGCGTTGATGCTGCCGACTTGCGCCGGCTCCACGCCGCCGTCGGCCAGCGCCCGGCGCATCGCCGCCGCCGCGCCCAAGCCCCCGGGGTGCGGCGCGGTGACCCGGTAGGCGTCGGCGGAACAGCCAAAGCCGGCCAGTTCCGCGTAAGGCACCGCCCCGCGCGCCAAGGCGCTGGCCTCGCTTTCCAGCACCACCACGCCGGCCCCCTCGGCGGCGACGAAGCCGCTGCGCAGGCGGTCGAAAGGGGTGGACAGGCGGTCGCCGAGGTTTTCGGCCAGCGACGGCGCGCCCAGCATCAGCAGCCCGGCCATGGTCGCCATGTTCAGCACCGAATCGGCGCCGCCGGCCACCACCAGGTCGGCCTCGCCCCGGCGGATCATGCGCAGCCCTAAACCGATGGCCTGGGCGGCCCCCGCGCAAGCCATGCTGACGTTCAGCGAAGGGCCATGGCAGCCGTTCTGCCGCCCGATCATCTCCGCCAGCGCGTCGTTGTTCTGGCGCAGGCGCGGATTCAGCGCCGCCCGCCGCTCGGCCAGCCGGTCGATGGCGCGGCCTTGCGCGTCCAAAGCCAGCAGCATGTCGGCGGGGTCGCGCTCCGGCGTGCCCGAACCGACCACCACGGCGGCATGCCGCAAAGCCTCCCCGCCCGGCGCGAACCCGGCGTCGCGGATGGCCGAGCGGGCCGCGGCGAGGCCGAACGCGGTGCGGTGCTCCATCGGCTCGTCGAACAAGCCCTCGCCGGCGAAGGCGGCGGCGAACGCTTCCTTGTCCACCGGGGAGGCGAATTTCACCGGGAAGCTTTCACAATGCTCGGGCGCCCAGGGCCGGATGCCCGAGCGGCCCGCCAGCAACGCCGCCCAAAACGCCTTCCATTCCAGCCCGAGGCTGCTGACCACGCCCAGCCCGGTGACAAAAACACGATTACCCTTATTCATGGCGGCTCATCACCAAAGAGACGAATTGGCCCCGGCAGCCCGAAGCATTGATCAACACATGGCGCGGCGCGACGTCCTGCCGCTCCAGGCCTTGGCCCTTGGGGTTTTCGACCACGCGCCAGCCTTCCAGCAGCGCCGCCGCCGCCGCCGCCACGTCGAACACCGGCTGGGCCGGGCCTAAGTAGCCGCAGACCTCATGCCAGCCGCACAGCGGCGCGTCCGCGCCGAACAACTCGGCGATGGCGGCCCGCTCCGCCGCCACGCCGGCGCGGCCGCACAGGGGGTCGAACAAAATCCAGCCGATGTCGGCGGCGGCGACGCCGGCGCTGGCCAAGGCCGCCTCCATGCAGCGCCGCCGCGCCGCCTGCGCGGCCTGCGGGTCGGGCTCGAAGCCGCGCGCATAACCGGCCAGGCAGGCGGCAGGCCCGCCATCGGCCGGCCGCAGCGCCACAAACGCCGCGCCCTCGCCGGGCACCGGCAGGCCGGCCCCGGTGTCGAGCAAGCCCTGGGTCTCATAGTTGAAATAAAGGAACGGCGTCACCGTGGGCGCGGACGCACCGGCCAGGGCGCGGTCGTTGTCGCCTTCGGCGATGGACCAGGCCGCTTCGATGAGCGCCTCCAGCCCGGCGTCCGCCCACGGCGAAAACACGCCGGTCGTGCCGGTGACGCCAAACTGGCTGGCAATGTGCGAGGCGGCGGTGCTGTTGAGAATCATCAAACTGGTCAACGGCGGAGTGTCGCCCAGGATGCTGTGCTGGATGGCCGCCAAATCCGCGCCGACGCGGCCGAGCGCGCCCAGCGTCTCCCAGGAAGGCACCGGCTCCTCGACCATGGGCATGCCCATGTACAAGCCGACCCGGGCCGGGTCGGCAAAACCGGCCAGCGGCTTGGCGCAGGCCAAAGCCGCCGCCAGCGCGTTCAAAGCCTGCTTGTCCAAGGTGCGGACGGCTTTGCGGTCGTAGAGCTGGCTGCGCAGATTAGGCTCGTCAAGTAAGTAGGCGGTGGCTCCGGGAAGCCAGTCGCTGGCAAACGGCAGGCGGGCCGGCGGCTTGCCGCCGGCCGCCCAAGCCGCCAGCAGCTCGGCGACCGTCGAACCGGCGGCGCAGTGCAGGCCGCTCGCCTCGACGGCCACCTTCGCGGCGCGGAAGGCCTCGCCGCCCGCCGCCGGGGCGAGCTGGGTGTCGGTGTGCTGTGGCATCGGCGCGGGCCTCAAGCGGCGGCCAGGATCAGCGAGCAATTCTCGCCGCCCATGCCGAAGGAGTTGGACATCACCGTGCGCAGGCGCGACTGCCGGGCCGCCGTGACGATGTCCAGGGAAGGCAGCGACTGGTCGGGCGTCTCGTAATTCAGCGTCGGCAGCACCACGCCCTCATGCAGGGACAGCACCGACAGCACCGCCTCAATCGCGCCGCCCGCGCCGATGGCGTGGCCGATCACCGATTTGTTCGCAGTCACCGGAATGTCGCCGGCGCGGCTGCCGAACACCCGGCTGATGGCCTGGCTCTCGCAGGCGTCGTTGCACACGGTGGCGGTGCCGTGCGCGTTGATGTGGTCGATGTCCTCCACCCCCATGTCGGCATCCCTTAGCGCCGACTCCATGCAACGGGCGAACTCGCTGCCGTCCTGGGCGCTGGACAGCACGCTGCCGGCCTCCGCATGCTTAGCGAAGCCGGTGATCCGCGCCAGCGGCTTGGCGCGGCGGGCGCGGGCATGGTCGGCCGACTCCAGCACCAGGAACGCGCTGCCCTCGCCCAGCACCAGGCCGCTGCGGTCGCGGTCGAACGGCCGGCAAACCGTGGAGGGGTCCAGGCGCGGCTGGTCGTAGGTCATGCCGATGGCGGTGAAGCCCAGAAACGGCAGCAGCTCGCACAACAACTCGCTGCCGCCGGCGATGGCCACGTCCAGCTCGCCGTGGCGGATGTGCCGGTAAGCGTTGCCGATGGAGATGCCGCCGGCGGCGCAAGCGTCGCTGGACGTCATCACCACGTCGAAGAAGCCAAAGCGCTCGGCCAGGGCCAAGGCGCTGCGGTCGCGGCGGGCCTGGCTCAGCCGGCCGCCCTTGCGGCGGATGGCTTGGCTGAGTCGGTCTAAATCCACGCTGCCGTTCGCATTGTCCAGCGCCCCGCTCATCCTCATCAGGTCGGACATGTCCAGCGGCGCACGGTTGGAGGCCATGAACACCCCGGCCCGGCAGTGCGGATCGTCCAGGCCGCTTTCGGCAATCGCCTGCTCGGCGGTAAACAGCGTCAGGTCGGTCAGCGCGGTGCCGCTGCGGCCCGCCGTGGCGGCGTGGCTGTTCACCGCGTCCCAGGCTTGCGCGTCCAGCGAAGCCGCCACGGGGTTGGGGAAACCAAGCGCGGCCAGATCATCATTGATCTTGATGGAGGAGTTGCCCGCCTTGATCCGTTCGAAAAGCTCCCGGGGCGAGCAAGCGCCCGCGGTGGTCAGGCCCAGGCCGGTGATGACGACGTCTTGGTATGCCATGTTGATTGCCTCTTGCAAAAATGCCGCGCTGTGACTGGCGCTGTTTGTTCAGGAACGATTCCAGGCCGCAGGCGGCCTTGGTCTTCTGGCCTAGGCGGCCAGCTTCTGGGCCTGCGGGATTAGTCCGGGCACCAGGGCGGCCAGCACTTCGTCGCCGTCGCGGGGCTTCAAAGCCGCGCCGCAGCCGGCGCAAACCAGCGCGTGGTTGGGGGCGGTGGTGGCCGTGTCGTGGCCGCAGTCGGGGCAGACTTCGGGAAGCTGGCCCAGCATGTGGAAGCAGGCGCTGGCCCAGTGGCGCGGCGTGGTCACACCGAGGACGGCATAACGCTTGACGCCGGGTTGCAGATAGCCGGGGGCGAAGTCGAAGAAGCTGCGCTCCAGCAAAAACACCCCGGCCTCGGTCAGGCCGCCGGTCGCCGTGACGAAAGCCTCCTCGCCGCCGCTCAACTCGGCGGCGTGGTCGACGATGTTTTTCTTCGGCAGCGCGATATTGAAGCGCTTTTCCAGGCTGTAAGTGATTTCCACAAAGCTCAACGAATCCGCGTCTAAATCGTCGCCCAAGGTATTGTCTGGATCGACTTCGTCGCGCTCATAGCCTAAGACCTCGGCGACAATGCCGCGCACCACATCGAGAACATCTTGTTGCTGGTAAGGGGTTTTCATTTGCGTTTCTCCGAAGGTTTTTCGTGGTTGTTTGGTTGTGGTTGACTGGCCGTTTAATCTGCTTTAATTACTTCGATATAGATATTTTTTGCGCAAAGACTTCCTATCGCAGCGCCATGTAATGCCTGCGCGGCGAGTTGCTTAAAGTTGATTGCTAAAAGATATGAAAGGGTGGCGGTCGGTAATATTCACCTATTCACATAACATTGTTCAGTCAACGCATAGGTATTAGCAGGAAGTTAAGGACGGCTTAGAGTCTAGCTAAATTGTAAACAATTGTAACTAGCCCTGGTAATATTCACCAATTCGCCTGAAAGCTTGCGACCCCTGTGTTGGCGGCACTAGCCAAGCCCCACGCGGGCCTCAGCCCGCCTGGCCTGGAGTGGTTTTGATGATTTGGGTAATATTCACCAGATACTCCTATGCCCAAACAGGCCGCCGCTCTGGGCTGGATAGCGCGTTTACGGCAGCTTTTTCGTATAGGGAGCCGGGAGGGCGGCGGGCGGGACCGCCGTGGCTGCCGGACGACGGCGAAAAGCGCCTGCAACGGCCTGGCTTTGATGGCGGGCAGTGCTGGCTGGCGGGATGCGAGATAGGGTTTTGACGCACAGACAGGAAGCTTGCGCCCTTGGTCGGAGCCAAGCGCTTGAATGCGGGTCAGCAGCGGCAGGCCACGGACACCGGATAAACCCTACTTTACCGTAGCCTATGAGACAATATTTTTAAGTCGTTGATTTTAAATTACATGATGGAGCGTTATTAAAATTGTTTTCGGTATAGCAAAAATACCCCGCCAATACTGGATTCAATACAAACACTCAAAGCCGGGTTGACGCTTCATCAATACCCCGGCAAAAAAATTTTGGGCGGTGGGTTTAATGGGTTTATCGCGCTGATACTAAGGCAACAAACCCCTTAGGGCCTGATCGTCGGCGCAGCGCATAAGGCGGGGCTTGTAGCCACCATGAACGTCGAATCCGGCTGCTGTTACATTATCCTCTTCAGCAATGGCCTCATAAAAGGCGGGAAGAGCGGGGATATTTTCAAGCGGTACAAGACCCACAAGGCCACGG
>Ga0265327_10001531_pt1 | contig 28533 bp, 25 predicted proteins | sample 41621metaG_FD_202089 | JGI IMG/M metagenome (GOLD analysis project Ga0265327, IMG submission 202089) | Rhizosphere microbial communities from Carex aquatilis grown in University of Washington, Seatle, WA, United States - 4-16-21 metaG | ecosystem: Host-associated > Plants > Roots > Rhizosphere...
CCCGAAGAAGGCCCAGCGGGTGGTTCTGCCCCTGGAGTCCGGTTTCGAGACCGAGAGCCTGGCGGTCATCTCTGAGACCGACATCCTGGGCGACCGCCTGGCGCGGCCGAAGCGACGGCGCCGCGCCTCCAATTTCCTGGCGGAGGCGTCGTCCCTCACCCCGGGCGATCTGGTGGTGCACATCGACCATGGCATCGGGCGCTATCTGGGCCTGAAGACCCTGGAAGTGCAGGGCGCGCCGCACGACTGCCTGGAACTGCAATATGGCGGCGAGGCCAAGCTCTACCTGCCGGTGGAGAACATCGACCTCCTGACCCGATACGGGACGGACGGAGAGGGGGTTCAGCTCGATCGCCTGGGCGGCGCAGCCTGGCAGGCCCGCAAGGCCAAGGCCAAGGAACGGCTGCGCGACATGGCCGAGGGCCTGATCCGCATCGCCGCCGAGCGCGCCACCAAGATCACTGATCCTGTCGATCCGCCGCACGGCGTGTTCGACGAATTCTGCGCCCGGTTCCCGTACGAAGAGACCGACGACCAGCTGGCGGCCATCCATGACGTCCTGGAGGACCTGGCGGCCGGCAAGCCTATGGACCGGCTGATCTGCGGCGACGTGGGCTTCGGCAAGACGGAAGTGGCCCTTCGCGCGGCCTTCGTGGCGGCCATGAGCGGCTTGCAGGTGGCGATCGTCGCGCCCACCACCCTGCTGGCGCGGCAGCACTACAAGACCTTCACGGAGCGCTTCCAGGGCTGGCCCGTGCGGGTGACGCGCCTGTCGCGCCTGGTGCCACCCAAGGAGGCCGCGGAGGCTCGCGAAGGCCTGGCCCGGGGCGAGATCGAGGTGGTGGTGGGCACCCATGCGGTGCTCTCCAAGCAGGTGTCGTTCAAGAACCTCGGCCTGGTGATCGTCGACGAGGAGCAGCACTTCGGGGTGAAGCACAAGGAGAAGCTCAAGGAGCTTCGCGCCGACGTGCACATGCTGACCCTCACGGCGACGCCGATCCCGCGCACCCTGCAGATGGCCCTCTCGGGCATCCGGGAAATGTCGATCATCGCCACTCCACCGGTGGATCGCCTGGCGGTGCGGACCTACATCACGCCCTTCGACCAGATCGTCATCCGCGAGGCCCTGCTCCGGGAAAAGTACCGTGGCGGCCAGGCCTATTATGTGGTCCCGCGCATCTCCGACCTCACCGACCTGGAACGCTATCTGCGCGAGCAGGTGCCGGAGGTTCGCTTCGTGGTGGGCCACGGCCAGATGGCGCCGACCCAGCTCGAGGAGGTGATGAGCGCCTTCTATGACGGCCAGTACGACGTGCTGCTGTCGACGACCATCGTCGAGAGCGGGCTGGACATCCCCACGGCCAACACCCTGATCATCCACCGGGCCGACATGTTCGGCCTGGCCCAGCTCTACCAACTGCGGGGCCGGGTGGGTCGCGCCAAGGCCCGCGCCTATGCCTATCTCACCACGCCGTCGGAAAAGCAGATCACCCTCTCGGCCGAGAAGCGGCTCAAGGTCCTGCAATCCCTGGACAGCCTGGGCGCCGGGTTCCAGCTGGCCAGCCACGACCTGGACCAGCGGGGCGGCGGCAACCTCCTGGGGGAGGAACAGTCCGGCCATATCCGCGAGATCGGGGTCGAGCTCTATCAGCAGATGCTGGAGGACGCGGTCGCCGAGCTGAAGGAGCGGGTGGGGCAGGAGGGTCTCTCGGATCGCGGCTGGTCGCCGCAGATCAATACCGGCGCCGCGGTGCTCATCCCCGAGGAATATGTCCCCGATCTCAATGTGCGCCTGGCCCTCTATCGCCGGCTGTCGGATGCGGAACGGTCGTCCGATCGCGAAGCCCTGGCCGCCGAGCTGATCGACCGGTTCGGGCCGCTGCCGGCCGAGGCCGCGCAGCTGCTCAAGGTCGTGGCCATCAAGGGCCTGTGCCGCGAGGCCAATGTGGCCAAGATCGATGTGGGCCCGAAGGGCGCCGTGGTCAGCTTCCGGAACGACACCTTCAAGAATCCCATGGGACTGGTGGAATTTATTCAGAAAAACCAGGTCGCCTGGCGTATGCGACCTGACCAGAAGATCGTCGTGAAGGGCGAGTGGGAGACCCCGGAACAGCGCCTGGGCGCGGCCGAGCGGGTGTTGGCGGAACTGGCGAAGCTGGCGGCGTGAAGGCCCGGCGCGTGACCCAGGTCTTGTTCCTGTGCAGCCAGAACAAGCTGCGCAGCCCCACCGCGGAACAGGTTTTCGCGGGCTGGCCGGGCCTCGAGGTCGCGTCGGCGGGCCTGAACCACGACGCCGTTGAACCGCTGACCGGTGAAATGGTCGAGGCGGCCGATCTGATTTTCGTGATGGAGAGCGCCCATCGGACCCGCCTGGCGCGGCGGTTCCGCCGGCATCTGAAGTCGGCGCGGGTGATCTGCCTGGATATCCCTGACGACTACGCCTTCATGGATCCGGGCCTCATCGCATTGTTGCAGGCGCGGGTCACGCCCCACCTTCCGCGAAGCTAGGGCGCTTCGGAGCCCGGCGCTGGCGTGCCAAGCGCGACCGCCGCCTGCGCCGCCTCCAGCAACCGCCGGGCCCGCAGCCACATTTCCAGCCGCTGAGCGCACACCAGGCCAACGGCCAGTAGCAGCACGGCGTCAGAAATGTCGTTGACCGAGATATGCAGCAGCCCTGCGCTCTCCGAAGCATAGGTGCGCATCACATAGCGCAAGGCGAAGATCGCCAGGATCAGGATCATTCCCAGCGGTGAGGCCTTGCTGGTGAGCGCATGGGTGTCGGGGTCGACGGTGATGTTGGTGAACCGGCCGCGCCACCAGCCCATGCCGGCGCCCATGCCGATCGCCAGGACATCGAGGGCGACACCCAGTGTGCTGGCGGGTGGGGTCTGGCTGATGGCGAGGCCGATCATGGCCAGGACGATCGCCGGGGAGATCCAAAGGCGCTCCACCACCAGGTTCCGCGTCTGTGAACCCCGGAACAGGCTGACGCCGATGAGGAGAAGGGGAAGCAGCGCGGTCCAGATCCCGCCGGGGGCGCCCGCATGTCCCTGCATTGTTAAGCTCTAAACCGCCTGTTGCTGCGCGCGGGCCGCAGCCTGTTCCAAGGCCTTGCCCACGCCGTCGGCCGCGCCGACCTCGGCCACGCCGATATCGAATTCCACCACGAAGGGTGGACGATCGTCCCCCGCCTCGAAGGCTGTGCAGCCGATCACCGCGGCGATCCGCTCTCCCGCCGCCCGCGCGGAGGCCTGGGGGGTGGCCGGCAGGGCCAATGCAAAGACCTCGGGACCGAGCCGCGCGGCGGTGTCTTCCACCCGCACCAGGCGGCTGATCATCGAGCCGATCTGGGGGATGGCGCGGTCGAGCCAGCCGGCGCGGCGGGCAAGGGTGATCTCCGGACGTTCGGCGACCTTGAGCACACAGACCGACAGCGGCCGGTTGCGCAGGCGCGAGCCCTGGGCGAGCCGACCGAGATGGATGGCGAACAGGTCTCGGGTGAAAAGGCCGGTGGCGGCGTCCATCAGGCCCGAACTGCGGGCCTTTTCCAGGGCCTTGCGGATGGAGGTCTGGCGGCGATAGCTGCGGGCCAGCTCCATCACCCGCCGGGCGGTGTCCACCTCGGGGGTCTCCGGCGAGGCCACATCGGATACGCCCCGATGATAGGCCTCCGACATGGTCACATAGCTCTCCTGGCGCATGTAGAGCAGGGCGGGCGTGTGATAGAGCCGGGTGTTGCGCCGCATGCCGGCGGCGATGGACAGGGCCTCCTGGGAGTTATCCCCGGCCCAGAGCACCACGGCGTCGAAGGGCCGCTCGTGCAGGTAATCGAAGGCCGTATAGGCCGTGAACGCCCCCACCACCTCGGCGCCGGAGCGGGTGAGCGCGTTGGACAGGGCCAGGAACTGGGGCGCAGGTTCGCCGATGGCCAGGACCCGGTAGGGGGTGGGATCGGGCTCCGGCATGTCCAGCCGACGGCCGCGCTCGGCGAAGGTCTCCAGCCGCAGCTCGAACTCCTCCTCGGCCACGGCCATGCGCACCAGGGTCTCCAGGCGCAGGACCAGCTGGGCCGGGTGCACCGGTGGGGCGAGGGTGAGATCGAAGCCGAAGGCCTCCAGGGACGGGTCGGGGTCGCCGATGGCGATCACCGGCAGACGCCGGGGCGCGCAGGCGGCCCTCAGGCGACGCACCAGTCCGGGACCCTCAGGCCCGGCGCTGCGCAGGTCTATGATCGCCGCCTCGACCGCCAGGTCTCCCAGGGCCGCGATGGCGGCATAGGGGCCGCGGGCGGTGACGGTGCGCCAGCCCAGCCGGTCGAGGCCCTCGGCCAGCGGACCGGCCAGGGCGTCGTCACGCGCGACAATCAGAACACGCGCCTGGACGCCGGCGGCCATGCTTTGCAACCCTTTGACTCGACATCTCGAACCGACCCACGCCAAACAGACCTGAATCAGAACCGCCGCACAATATACAGAGCTGCGCCTGGGTGACAGGCGCGCAACAACGAAGGATTTACATGGAACCCGTTCTACAGGGCCAGACGGCGGTGATCACCGGGGCGTCAGGCGGCCTTGGCGCCCATTTCGCCAGGGTCCTGGCGGCCGCCGGAGCCAATGTAGCCTTGACGGCGCGGCGTTTGGAGATGGTCGAGGGCCTGGCCGGCGAAATCGCCGCATCGGGCGGGCGCGCCATGGCCCTGCGACTGGATGTCGCCGACGCAAAATCCATCGCGCCGGCCTTCGATGAGGTCGAAACCGGCCTTGGTCCCATCTCGATCCTGGTGAACAACGCCGGGGTCGGCGGCGAGGGACTGGCCCTCGATATGTCTGTCGAGACCTGGGATCAGACCTTCGCGGTGAACGTACGCGGCGTGTTCTTCGCCGCCCAGGCCGCCGCCCGGTTGATGTTCGCCAACGGCTCGGCGGACCGGGGGGAGGCGCGGATCCTCAACATCGCCTCCATCGCCAGCCATACCGTGCTGCCAGGCCTCAGCGCCTACAACGCCTCCAAGGCCTCCGTGGCCATGCTCACGCGCAGCCTGGCGCGGGAATGGTCCCGGCGTGGCATCGCCGTGAACGCCCTCTGCCCCGGCTATATCGAGACAGACATCAATGCGAGCTGGTGGGCCACTGAGGGCGGGCAGAAGCAGCTGAAGGGCTTTCCCCGCCGCCGCCTGATGGACGCCGAGGATCTGGACGCCGCCGTGATGATGCTGTGCGGCCCCGCCGCGCGGGCCATCGCCGGCAGCGTGATCACCATCGATGACGGACAGTCCTTGCCCGGCGGCGGATGATTCGACCGCTTAACTCACCCCGGTGGGAACGCCGTTCGCCGCGGGCGGCGGGGCGCAGGCGCCGGCGCGGGCCTGGACCACATAGAACAGCGCCCGGCTGCGGGTGAAGGCGTTGTGTTCCCCGATCGGGGTCGTGGGCTCACCCGTGATGATGCTCGCCGAGTCTCCGCCGCCATCGTTGGGCTGGCTCAGGGCCTGCCGGTTCCAACGGGTCAATTGGACGCTGCAGGCCTCGACGACCGCCCCCGCGACGGTCTCGGCGGCGTCACGAGAGGGCGCCAGGCTGTAGGCCCAGCGGCGGACGCAGTCCTCCACCGCCGCCGCGCCATCGTCCCCGGCGATCGGCGCGGCGGTCTTCGCCGCCTTGAAATCGAAACAGATCTTCGAATTGGCCGCGACAGGCCGGTTCTCGCCACAGGCCGCAAGGCCGAGGACGCTCAGGCATAGCAGGGTCGCCACATGAGGGTTGGGCATTCCGGGTTCCTTCGGTCGGTGGATCTGGGCCGCAGCACGGCGCGGCCCAGTCGGCGCGGGGTCAGCTGGGGCGAGGTCTAGCGCGGAGCGCTGTCACTGCGCGGCGCCTCGTAGCCGGAGCCCACCGGATTGCCATGTTGGTCGTAATAGGTCTTGCGGTCGGGGTTGCGGTTGTCGCCCTCGGCGTAGCGGCTGTGTCCGCGACGGGCATAGGCGTGGCGGCTACTGCCGCAGCCGCCCTTAGCAAGCTGGTGGCCCACCACCGCCCCGCCCAGGCCGCCGACGATCGCGCCGCCGCCGCCCTTTGAAATCGAATTCCCCAACAGGGCCCCGCCCAGGCCGCCCAGCACTGTGCCGGTGTCTTTCCGGCTCTGGCAGGAGGCGCTGGCGCCGGTAGGCCCAGCGATCAGCGGAAGGGCCACGAGGGCCGCGAGCGCGGCTAGGGTGAATGTCTTACGCATGATGGTCGCCTCAATGTCGGATGTGTCGGACATTCAACGTCCAGGCGTCGGTCGGGATGCATCTTTGCAATCTCCGCCGCCGGCGCCCAAGGCCGGCCCTTGGCTCACCTCACGTCATCGGCTCTAGACTGGCGGCAAATCCAGGGAGTGAAACAAATGCGCCAGGGTCCGCTGACGGGGCTGAAGGTCATCGAGTTCGCCGGCATCGGGCCGGGACCGTTCTGCGGCATGCTGCTGTCCGACCTGGGGGCGGACGTCGTGCGTATTGATCGCAAGGGCCAGGGCGGCGGACGCCCGGCCGACATCACCGCCCGTGGTCGCCGCTCGGTCGGCCTGGACCTGAAGAACCCGGCGTCCATTGAGACCTGCCTGAAGCTCATGGAGAGCGCCGACGCAGTGTTCGAGGGCTTCCGCCCCGGGGTCATGGAGCGCCTGGGCCTGGGCCCCGACGTGGCGCTGACGCGCAATCCAAAGCTGGTCTATGGCCGGATGACCGGATGGGGCCAGACCGGTCCCTACGCCAACGCCGCCGGCCATGACATGAACTACATCGCCATCACCGGGGCGCTGCACGCTATCGGAAGCAAGGACAAGCCGATCCCGCCGCTGAACCTGGTGGGGGACTTCGGCGGCGGCGCCCTTTATCTCGCCTTCGGTCTGCTGGCCGGCGTGATCCAGGCCCGTGAAAGCGGCAAGGGCCAGGTGATCGACTGCGCGATGAGCGACGGCGCGGCCTCGCTGATGGCCATGTTCTACGGGTTCAAGGCCTCGGGCATGTGGAAGGAGGAGCGACGCTCCAACCTGCTGGATGGCGGAGCGCATTTCTACGACACCTATCAGTGCGCCGACGGCAAATGGATCTCCATCGGCTCCATCGAGCCGCAGTTCTACGCCCTGCTGCTGGAGAAGACCGGAATCACCGATCCCGAGTTCGCCGGCCAGATGAACCGGGACAACTGGGATTCGCTCCGCCAGAAGCTGGCAGGCGTGATCGCCCTGAAGACCCAGGACGAGTGGAGCGCGATCATGGGCGGCACGGATGTGTGCTTCGCCCCGATCCTCGATCTCGACGAGGCGCCGAAGCATCCGCACAATGCGGCGCGGCAGACCTTCGTGGAGGTGGCCGGTGTGATCCAACCCGCCCCCGCCCCGCGGTTCTCCGCGACTCCGGGCGCAATCCAGGGCCCGCCACCCGCCACGGGCGCTCATGATCGCGAGGCCCTCGGCGACTGGGGCTTCGCCGCGGCAGAGATCGACGCCCTGAAGGCCAGCGGCGCCCTGGTGGGGTAGGCGAGGGCCCATGCGAACCTGAACGCCACAGACGCGCACCGTTCAGCGCGGGTTCAGGGCGTAGGGATCAATCTGTCCCCAGGTTGGTCGTCGCCAATTCCCCGTCCCTCGAGCGGCGGCCGACCCGATGGAACGACACGCCCATCGAAGGCGCGCCGCCTCTCTCCCGGGGGCGGCGCGCCGCTCGCATGTCCGCTTACCTGGCCCCCCTTGCTTTGAGAGGCGGCTTTCATCACCTTCCGCCGATGCCGAACCGGGCGCGCCTGCGCGACATCGACTGGGATCCGGTCCACCACCTGATGTGGACGGTCGCCATCATCGGCAAGGCGCTCGCGCGCCTGTGGGGCCGCGATGTCATGCTCTATGTCGGCGGGGTGTCGTTCTTCGCCATGCTGGCGGTGTTCCCGGGCCTTGCGATCCTGGTGGGCGTCTACAGCCTGCTCTCCGACCCCAATGCGGCGGCCCAGCAGGCAGAGGCCCTGTCGCGGCTGATGCCCACCGGGGCCCAGGGCCTGTTCCGGGACGAGCTCAGCCGGCTGTCCCATGCGCCCTTGCAGGCGGTCTCAACCCAGAGCGGCCTGGCGGTGATCATTGGCGGCTACGCGGCGCACCGGGGATTCAAGGCCCTGCTGGCGGGCCTGTCCTTCATTCATGACGAGGAGGAGCCCCGCGGGTTCGTGGGCTTCAACATCATGGCGCTGCTGGTGCTGATCGCCGCCATCGTCCTGCTGGTGTTCCTGTCGGCGGCCTTCCTGTTCCTGCGGTTCCTCACCGCCGCCTATCATGTCAGCCCGCTGCAGGGCGCGCCCTGGCTCTACAGCGAGTGGACCTGGGCCAGCTTCGGCATCACCTTGGCCATGAGCCTGATCTACCGCTACGCCATGTCCTCGAAGCCGGTGGCCTGGCGGGCCTCCGTCGCCGGCGGCGCCGCAGCCGCGCAGCTGTGCATGCTGATGTCCCTGGGCAGCGCCTTCTATGTTGAGCAGATCGCCCATTTGGGCGCGACCTATGGCTCAGTGGCCGCCGTGGTGGTGTTCCTGATCTGGCTGTCCTGGAACGTGAACGCCGTATTCCTGGGCGGCGCCCTGGCCACGGAGATCGAACTTGCCCTGGACTCTCAGGAAGGCTTCGTGTCGCCGGCCCAGAAAGGTCCCAGGGCTAAGGCTTCCGGATCAGGAAGCTGAGAGCGCCGTCCACCTCTGATTGCGCGAGCAGTTCAAACCCCGCTTCTCCGGCGAAGTGGGGCACGTCGATCCGCGCCATGGGATCGTCAGCCAGCAGTCGCACTCGCGCGCCACCCGGGGCGGCTTCCAGCGCCCGGCGCAACCGCAGGGTCGGCACCGGGCAATGATGCCCACGGGCGTCGACCAGGATCTCGGCAGGCGGTTCGGTCATGGCCCGCGCATATCACAGGGCGGGGCCGCCACAAGCCCAGGTGGGCAGACTCACCGACCTGCGTTCCGCCAAGCCTCCGGAATCTTGGGGAAAAATCGTAACCTCACCGCAAGGGTTCTTCCCTAGGGTCAGGGTTCCACTAAGGCTCGGGCCGCGCCGCGCATGAGATCCCTGTCCCGCAGATTCCTGATCAGCGTCGGCCTGATGTCCCTGGTGGTGACGGTTCTGGGCACGGTCGGCGCCTATCTGGTTTTCCAACAGGAACTCACCCACCGCCAGATCACCTATCTCTCCGACTATGTCCGCGAGCGCAGCTCGAACATCGACCGGCGCTTCACCAATCTCACCAATCTGCATCGCGCCGCCGCCCAGGAGCTGGAGCGCCGGGTCCAGCACCAGACCCGCGCAGAGACCGATCGGCTGACAGAGCTGTTCCTTCCGGCCAAGGGCGACGGCACCCGGCGCAGTCGGCCGGAATATTTCGACGGGGTGAAAAGCCCCTCGGGGCGCTGGATCTATGGCATGGGCGCCTTTGTCGGTCAGCCGGAGCAGCTGTCGCTGACTGATCGCGCGGTCCTCGCCTCAGCCTTCACCGTGGTGTCCGACTTCGGCCAGGCCGCCCATGCCGACTATGACAATTTCTATTTCTACATGCGCCCCACCCGGGTGGTGGTGTTCGGGCCGGACCGGCCGGACCACCTGATGTTCTATCGCTCGGAAGCGCCGGCCGACCTGGACGTCAGCAAGGAGGAAATGGCCCATATCACCCTGCCGCAGGACGATCCGACCCGGGCCACCCGATGCACCAGCCTGCAGCGCCTTATCCAGGTGAAGCACGGCGAGCGCCTGGCGACCGGGTGCCTGACGCCAGCCTATGTGGACGGCCGCTATGTGGGATCGTTCGGGTCATCCATCGAGCTCACGGGATTTTTCCTGAACGCCATCAAGAACACCCTGCCGGGCGCCTCCAATCTGGTGGTGACGGGCAAGGGCGAGCTGATCGCCTATCCCGGTTTCGCCACGCCCGGCCGGGCGTCGGAAGACACGCTGCGGGGCTATGAGCGAAAGCTGGGTCTGAAGGTCCTGGTACGCGCGATCCATAAGGACAACCGGACCTACGGCGTGATCACCAGTCCCGACGGCGGCGAGATCGTCGCCTATGGGCGCCTGAATGGCCCCGACTGGTATCTGCTGCTGACCTATCCGAAGTCAGCCATGGCCGCCTCCGCAGCCAGGTCCGCGTCCTGGGTGCTGTTGCTGGGCGGCCTGGCCGCCCTGATGCAGACCTTGCTGGTGGTGACCCTGGCCCGCCGCACGATCGTCTGGCCGCTGCGCCGGCTGGCGGCGTCCTGCGAACCGGAGGCCTTCGGCGAGTCCGAACGTCCGGACGTGACCGATGTTGAGCATCGCGGCGACGAGATCGGCGTGCTGGCCAAGGCCCTGCGGGGCGAGCGAGAGAAGACCGAGCGGGTCCTGGCGTCCCTGGAAGACCGGGTGCGGGAGAGAACCGCCGCGCTGGAGCGGGCCAATACCGAGAAATCCCGGTTCCTGGCCAATATGAGCCATGAACTGCGCACCCCGTTGAACGGGGTGATCGCCATTTCCGAGACCCTGGCCGCTCAGCAGCAGACAGCCCATGGCCGGGAGCTTGCGGAACTCATCGTCTCGTCCGGCCGCCTGCTGGAACAGGTGCTCACCGACATTCTCGATTTCTCGAAAATCGAGGCCGGCGAGATCACCCTGGCTCACGAGCCCTTCCGGATGGAGGCCGTGGTCGGCCGCATCGCCGAGTTGCACCGCGCCTCCGCCGAGGCCAAGGGGCTCGATTTCAGCTGGTCCGTCGCCCCCGAAGTCCAGGGCGGTTTCGTCGGCGATCCCGTTCGCCTGACCCAGGTGCTGTCGAATCTGCTGTCCAACGCCGTCAAGTTCACCGACGCCGGGTCCGTGAGCCTCGACGTCGCGGCTGATGGAGACCTGGTCTCGTTGAGCGTCGCCGATACCGGCATCGGCTTTGACGAGACGGTGCGCGTCCGCCTGTTCCGGCGTTTCGAGCAGGCCGACGATTCCATCCGCCGTCGGTTCGGCGGCACCGGGCTTGGGCTGGCGATCAGTCGTTCCCTGGTGGAGTTGATGGGGGGCGAGATCGAGGTCACCAGCACGCCCGGCGTGGGATCGGTGTTCAACGTGGCCGCGCCTCTCGCTCGCACGACCTCCGGTGACACAGGCGAAACCGTCGAGGAATCTGTCGGCTTCGACATATCAGGGCGTCGGATCCTGCTGGCCGAGGACCATCCCACCAATCAGAAGGTGGTGCAGTTGATCCTTCAGTCAGCGGATGTGGACCCGGTGATCGTCGAAAACGGGGCGTTGGCCCTGGAGCGGCTCAAGACCGAGCGTTTCGACGTGGTGCTGATGGATATGCAGATGCCGGAGATGGACGGCCTGACCGCCACGGCTCTGCTTCGGGACTTCGAACGGGCCAACGGGCTGCCCTACACCCCGGTGATCATGCTCACCGCCAACGCCCTGGACGAACATGTCCGCGCCAGCCGCGACGCCGGCGCTGACCAACACCTCGCCAAACCGATCCGGACGGCCTCCCTGCTCAACGCCATCGCTGAGGCTATCGCCGCCTCTGAGCAGGGATCGCCAGCCGCCGCCAAGGTGAACTGACGCGCTCAGAACGGCGCAGGGTCCGGCGATGTTTCGCGCGCCGAGCGCTTGGGTCAGCGCCGCCCGGCCAGCCCCTTCAGCACCACAGGGGCGAGGCCCCGGGCGATCAAGGCGGCGCCCTGGGCGTTCGGATGCAGGCCGTCCTTCTGCCTCAGGTTCGGGCCGATACCGCCCATCAGGTCCGGATAGAGCGGGATCCTGTGGACCCGGGCCAGGGCGGGGAACACCGCTGTGAAGTCGCGGACGTAGGAGGGCCCAAGCAGGGGAGGTGGCTTCAGTCCGGCCAGCACCACGCCGATGCGGCGCGCCTGCAGCCGGGCGATGATCCTATCCAGATTGGCCCGCATGGTTCTGGGGTCCAGGCCCTCGAGCAGGTCATTTCCCCCCAGGGCCACCACGCAGACATCGGTGTCGGACTGAACGCTGAAGTCGACCCGGGCCAGGCCTCCGGCGGAAGTGTCGCCCGAGACGCCCGCGCCGCGCACGCGGACCGGGACGCCGTGTCGGTCAAGTTCAGCTTCCAGCTGGGCGGGCAGGGCCTGTGCGGCCGGCAGTCCGCGCCCAGCGGTGATCGAATCGCCGAGCACCGTGACGATCCAGGGTCGCCCCGGCGCCGCCAGCGACCGCGTGCCGAAACAGAGACCCAGGGACACGGATAGGAGAAGATTGCGTCTGGAAAGCATGGGCAGGTGTTTGTGGTCCGAGCCTGTCCTATTTAGGGCGTGACGTTTCAGGATCGAGGTCGCCCCTTGCCCGACAGCCTTCCGCCGCTCCGCATGGACGGCGTCTGCCTGACCCTACCGTCCACCGCCGGGCCGGTGGAAATCCTGCGCGATCTCGATCTCGTGGTCCAGGCCGGGGAGCGGCTGGCGGTGACCGGGCCGTCCGGGTCGGGAAAGTCATCCCTGATTTCAGTCGCGGCGGGCCTGGAGCGACCGACGGCAGGTGAGGTCAGGCTGTTCGGCCAGGACCTGGCGCGGCTCGACGAAGACGGGCGCGCGCAGCTGCGGCGCGGGCGGGTTTCGCTGGTCTTTCAGGCGTTCCACCTGCTGCCGAACATGACCGCCGTGGAGAATGTCGCCGCGCCTTTGGAGATCGCCGGGCGGGCGGATGCAGAGGCCACAGCCCGGGACTGGCTCGATCGGGTGGCCCTGAGCGCGCGGAGAACCCACTATCCCCACCAGCTCTCCGGCGGCGAGCAGCAGCGGGTGGCCCTGGCCCGGGCGCTGGCGGGGCGTCCCACCCTGTTGTTCGCCGACGAGCCCACCGGCAATCTCGACGCCGACAACGCCGCCCATGTGACTGCGCTGATGTTCGATCTGGTGGCGGAGACCGGCGCTGCCCTGGTGCTCGTGACCCATGACCCGGCCCTGGCCGCGCGGGCGGACCGCACCTTGCGCATGCAAGGCGGGCGTATCCTCGTATGACCCTGATCTCCCTGCGTTTCGCCGTCCGCGAGCTGCGATCCGGGGTGAAGGGATTCCGCATCTTCCTCGCCTGCCTGGCCCTCGGGGTCGCGGCCATCGCGGCGGCGGGATCCACTGCCGAGGCCTTCCGTCGAGGCCTGGCGGCTCAGGCCGGCGAGATCCTCGGCGGCGACCTGGCGCTCTCCGTCCAGCAGCGCCGGTTCACGCCCGACGAGCGGGCGGCGATCCAGGGGCAGGGCAGGGTGTCCTGGGCGGTGGCCTCACAGGCCATGGCCGAAGCGCCTGGCGGCGCGCGAAGGCTGGTGGAACTGCGTGGCGTGTCCGGCGACTACCCCTTGGCCGGCAAGGTGGAGCTGCGCGGCGCCAGATCCCTGGCCGAGGCCCTTGCGCCCGGGCCCGGTGGCGCGTTCGGCGCGGCTGTGGAGCAGTCCCTGCTGGACCGCCTGGGCCTCAAGATCGGAGCCCATTTCCAGGTGGGGCGGGTCCCGATGATCGCCCGGGCGGTGCTGCTCCAGGAGCCTGATCGGCTTTCCCGCGGGTTCGCCCTCGGCCCCCGGGTGCTCACCACCCTGGCGGCGGTGGAGCAGGGAGGATTCCTGGCCCCGGGCCTGCCCTATGGCGAGACCGCCCGCATCGCCCTGCCCGTCGACCGTTCGCCAAAGCTCGCGACCGACCAGCTGCGACGCCTGATGCCCCGCACCGCCGTGCGCATCCGCGATCGGGATAACGCGACCCCCGGCCTGAAGCGGATGATCGACCAACTGGAATACTTTCTGGGCTTCATCGGTCTGGCGTCCCTGGTGGCCGGGGGTCTGGGCGTGTTCGGCGCCGTCTCGGCCTATCTCGACGCCAGGAAGCCGGCCATTGCGGTGCTCAAGGCCCTGGGAGCGGATGGCGGTCTGGTGCGCGACATCTACCTGATCCAGATCGGTCTTCTGGCCCTGCTCGGCATCGGAATTGGCCTGCAGGTCGGGGCGTCGGCCCCTCTCGCCCTGGGCCTTCTGGTGCAAGACCAGTTGCCGGTGCCGGCCCTGTTCGCCCTCTATCCGGTCCCGCTGATGAAGGCCGCCGGCTTCGGCCTGCTCTCGGCCGCCGCATTTTCCCTCATCCCCTTGTCCCGCGCCCGCACCACCTCGCCGGCCACCCTGTTTCGCCGCGACCTCAAGGTTGGGCTGAGCTGGGGGCTCGAGACCGTCGGGGCCGCGATGGCCGCCCTGGGACTCGCCGGCCTCGCCGTGGTCACCGCTCCGACCCCCCTGGCCGCCGCGATCATGATGGCCGGCGTCGCCGCGGCATTTGCTGCGCTGTGGCTGTTGGGCTGGGGCGGGGCCTGGCTGGCGGGACGCCTGCGCACCGGAACACGCGGCCCCATGAGAATGGGCCTGGCCAATCTGTCGGGACCCGGGTCGGCGGCGCGGACCGCTGCGCCGGCCATAGGTCTTGGGGTCGCCCTGCTGTCCGCCGTGGTGCTGATCCAGTCGAGCCTGCTGCGGCAGGTGTCCGAGGTGGCTCCCCGCACGGCGCCCGCCCTGGTGTTCACCGAGATCCCGGGCGAGCGGACCGGAGACTTCGACCGCACCGTCGCGCGCGCCTTCGGAATCCCACTGACCCCTGCGACCTATCTGCGCGCGCCCTTCACCACGGCCCGCATCGTGCGGGTGCGGGGCGAGGCGGTGAATCCGGACACGATCCGGCAAAGCGAGCGTTGGGCCTATGACAACGACATCTCGCTCTCGGCCATCGGGCCCGAGCCGCGCGATGCGGGAATCGTCTCGGGGCGTTGGTGGGCGCCCAACTATGCGGGACCGCCGCTGCTGGCCATGGAGGTCGACGCCGCCCGTGGGGGCCATCTGAAGGTGGGTGACAATGTCACCCTGTCGGTGCTCGGCCGGGAGATCGAGGCCCGGATCGCCGTCCTGCGCAAGGTGGATGTCGGCGCGTTTGGCGCGAGCTTTCCCCTGGTGCTGGACCCGGCGGCCCTGGCGGGGGCCAATCTACGCCATGTCGCCATCGCCAAGGCCGACAGGAACCAGGAGGCGGCCGCCATCCGGATCCTTGGACGCGACTTTCCGGAGGTGAACGTCATCTCGGTGCGCGAACAGCTGGAGGCGGCCACCGATCTGTTCAATCGTCTGGCCCTGGCGATCCGGGGAGCGGCGGCTGTGGCGGCCCTGGCCGGCCTGCTGGTCCTGGTCGGGGCCATCGCCGCCCGCGCTCAGACCCGGACCCGCGAAGCCGCCATCCTCAAGGCCCTGGGCGCCTCCCGGGTCCAGATCCTGTCGGCCTATGTGCTGGAATACGGGGCCGTAGGCCTGATCGCCGGCGCCGCCGGCGTGACCCTGGGCTATGCGGCCGCCTGGCCCGTTGTGGTCAAGGTGTTCGAAGCCCACTGGAGCGTCGACTGGGGCGGCGTCGCAGCCCTGGTGGGCGGCGCAGCCCTGCTGGCGGGCGTCGGCGGCATCGGGGCGGCTGTCCAGGCCCTGTCCAAGCGCCCCGCGGCCGCCCTGCGGGCCGACTGACGCCTATTTCCGGGTGAGGATATCGCCCAGCCGATCGGGCGCGCCCGGGACACGCTCCAACCTCGGATAGCGCAGCCCCTCCTTGTACAGGATCGTCACGCTGCGATAGCGATCGCCGGACTTCACCAGCAGCTCCACAGGATCGCCCGCGCCCTTGGCTCCGGCGATGGCGTCCTTCAACCGCTCGGGATCATAGGCCAGGCCATTGACTGCGATCACCTTCATCCCGTCGGTGAGGCCGGCCTTGAAGGCGGGGCCCTCCCACTGCACCGCGATCAGCTCACCGTCCTTGTTGAGCGAAAGCCCCAGGGAATAGGTGAGGTCGGTGGACTTGCGGCGGGTCTCGACGCTGCGGAAATAGTCGGTGGGCGTGTCGGAATAGACCAGCCGGTAGCCGCCGCGGCCAAGACCATCCAGGGGCGCGCCGGGACCGTGACTGGCCAGCCGGGCCTTCAGGAAGGCCGCCCAGTCATAGGGAACGATGAGGTTGAGGGTCGCGACCACGTCTTCGAAATTGTAGGTGTACTGGCTCCAGTCGCCATCATTGACCCCGAAGAAGGCCTTGGCGAAATCGTCCAAAGATTTCCGTCCGCCGGTCTGTTCGCGGATCAGGGTGTCCGCGTCCAGCCAGATGAGCTGGCCCTCGGAATAATAGTCCTCGCTGCGCTGCCAGCTGGTCCAGGGGATCGGGCGGCGCCCGGCGATGATCGGGTCATTGGTGGTGTCCGACATCTGCCGCCAGCTGCGGCCGACGCGGTTGTCATAGGTGGCCGCCGTGGCGGCGATGGCGTCCAGGGCTTCCTGCCGCGACAGCAGGCCCGAGCGCGCCGCCAGGACGAAGCCCCAGTACTGGGTCTGGCCTTCATAGACCCACAGGAGACTGTCGCGCATCGGCACGTTGAAATTGGGGGTCCACAGGTCGGCCGGCCGGCGATACTTGCCGTTCCAAGAGTGGGTGTATTCGTGGGGCAGCAGGTCCCGGGTTGAGGGCAGCTTGTCCCAGTCGAGGAAATACCTCGGCGACGATCCATTCTCGCTGGACCGCTGATGCTCCAGACCGATGCCGCCCATCCGGTCGGTCAGGGCCAGCAACATGTCATAGTGGTTGTAGTGGCGCGCGCCATAGAGTCGGTCAGCCTGCACCACCAGGGCCCGGTGCAGGTCGATCTGCTTGGCGGACGCTTCCAACAGGCTCGGTTCATCGGCCACGACGTCCAGGGTGACCCGCGAGCGCCCCCCCGGATCCAGGTCGAACTTCTTCATCCAACGCCCCGCGAACATCGGGGAGTCCATCAGGACATCGAAGCTCACGGGCTTGAAGGTCACCACGCCATCGGCGGCGCTCGCTGTGTCCAGGGCCGTGCCGTAGTTCCAGCCCTGCGGCAGCCGGACCGACGGTTCGATCTGGATCTGGCGGGTGAAATAGCCGGCCGGATAGAAGGCCATGGTGAGCCACTGGAGGTTCAGCATCTCATGGGTGACCACCACCCGGCCCTGGTCGGCGTCCGTGGGGGAGACGTATTCGAAGTCCAGGTCCAGGACGCTCACCCCGGCGGGCGCGTCGACATGGAAGGCGCCGACATCCACCGGGTCCCGGCTCCATTCCAGCCGCCGGCCTTCGGCCGAAATGATCAGGCCCGCCATCTTGTCGAGATCATTGCGCGGCGAGTGCCCCCCCGGGACCCACCTGGGGAACAGCAGGGTGAAGGGACCAGGGCCCGACACCGGTACGGATTCGTGAATTCGGAAGATCCGCCGATCAAGATCGGTGGCGTCCACCTGCAGCTTGAGCATCCCTGGATAGGGAATGTCCCGCGGCGCGGCGATGGGCGGCGCGGCCGGAGCCGGTTGGGGAAGCTGGGGTTCGGCCCGGACGGGGCCGGCGCAAAGCAGGAGGGCGGCGGTGGCGTAGAATGCGCGCTTCAACGGGGTCGTTTCCTGGGACTCGGTTTGCTCGGCGTTGACGCGCCGTTACGACCGAATTAGCCCGTCAACTTCCGGCCTGTCGATGGCCGAGCTTGCCGCGCCGGGCCACCGCCCCGGAAAGCCGGCGATTCAGGCGAGGACCATACCGGCGCTCAGCCGTTCGACGACATCGCGGATCTCGCAGTCGATCACCAGCTGGGCCTCATCCGGCAGGCCAACATAGCGGATGATGGTGTGCCGGCGCGGACCACCCTGACGGGTCTGCACAGACCGGATCGAAGCCGGGTTGAGCCAGACCGATTCCTCCCGGCCGACGACCTTGAACTCGACGAACCGCATGGATTGCCCTCGCTGTGAAACCGCCCGCATCCCGTATCGATGAATTCGAGATGTCAGGCCGCAGCATTCCTATGACGTCACCACATCGCCCCGACCGCAAGACAAGTTTGCATCCGAGCCACGGCGGTAAAGTTGTAGATCGTACTCCAGGCCGGCAAGCGAATCCTGGCTGAAACACTTCTGCCGCCGCCCCGAAATCTCGTCGACCCGTTCGTCATGGCCACAGTCCCCAAGCGGCCGAAACTCGCAAAACCGCCAATACATGCCCCTCAGGTCGGGTCCACCAGACCCTGGCCGATCATGCGAAGCGCCGTCAGGCTGGGGAGGAAGAAATAGGCGCCGCCACGGGTTTCGACGAACTGGGGCAGGCCGCTCAGGATGAACGGCGGGTGGGAGGCCCCTGGAGGGGCCGGAATCACGAACTTGGCGCCTTCGCCATGAGCGCCGATCACCGGACAGGTGTCGCCGCCCTGGTTGAAGTCCAGACCGTAATTGATCCACTGCTGCTGCACGAATTCGAACTGGCGGAACAGGCTGGAGCACACGGTCATCATCACGATGCCGCGCTCATCGGGCGCCGCGGCGGAGGGCGGCGTCCAGGGGCCGTAGGGCAGGCCACGCCTGAGGATGCGGCGGCGATTGTTCAAGGCCGAGGACTGGGCTCCGGTCTTCGGGTCCGGTCCCAGGGGATCCAGCATGTCGCGGGTATTGCCGCGACGGATATGCGCCCCCAGCGGACAACGGCCGCCTGTCGGATCGCCGGCATAGGTGAAGGCGTTCAGGCCCCCCTTGGCCGCAACGCCCGTGGGTCCGCCGGCGGTGAAGGCCTGCCAGTCCGCGAAGGTCGGCGCCCGGACGAGAGGCACGCCGTCAGGCCAGCGGCCCACCAGCTTGGCCAGCAGGGTGGTGCGCGCCTGGGCGGGGTCAGGGACCCCATAGACCGCGCCGAATGACGCCGCCGCGCCATCGATGAAGGTGTGGAAGGCGGCCACGTTCTGCTGCAGCTTGCGGTAGGACATGAAGGTCCCGTTGCGGCTGAAACTGAGCGGCATGGCGGCGCCGGCGATCTCCTGGGCCTCGTCCGGATAGCCCAGCAGGAACTCGCCCGTGGCCAAGGGCGACCATGCGCCGGTGCGATCGGTCTTGCCGCTGCCCTCCACGCGAGCCTTCACTCCGCCATCCGGAAGTTGGCCTTCGAACACCGGGTCGCCGATCGCGTCGACAAAGCCGAAATGCTCCGTCGGCAGGGGCGTCACCGTGCCGTCAGGCAGGGCGCCGAACAGGGCTGAAAGCTCTTGCCAGGTCTCGGTCCCCGCGCCGCCGTGCCCGCCCAGGAGCGCCAGGCCGCCGTCCGAGGCTGAACAGAAGGCCACCAGTTGCTGGGTCATCGCCTCCAGCTCCGGAACTGGAGTTCCGTCGGCGCTGGCCTGGGCGTTCAGGGTCACCAGGATATGCACCCGGGTCAGGGGATCGGCTTCACTTCGCCAGACCGGATCCCAGCGGCTCAGGGAATCGGCAGGGAAATCGTCCCACAACACCCTCGCGCGGGCGGCCATGCCGTCGATGAACTCGTCGGGCATGCCGCGAAGGGTGCGGATCGGAGTCTCCAGGGCCAGCAGGCCCCAGAAGGTGAAGGCGACATTCAGCGCCACCTTTGGGCGTTCCACCTCCACCCGTCCGGTGGGCGCCCCCTTGCCGTGGGAGGGCCAGCGCAGGGCCGAGGTGACCAGCGGCCGGACCTTCTCAATGAAGGCGCGCCCGGCCTCGGGCCGGCGCACGTTGAACACCAGGTTCCGGCCCTTGGGAAAGCCGAGTTTCCCATAGGCGGTGAGGATATTGCCCTGGATATCGGCGAGGTCGAGTTCGAGGCTCATCTTCCTGCTCACGACCTGAGGACGCCGGGGGATTGGGTAGGACCGGCCAGGTCGCCGGGTCGTACGACCGAGGCCCAGGCGCCGAAGGCGGCGTGCAGTTCGTCGGGCGCCGCGCCCTGCTGGGCGGTGGCGAAAGCGGTGAACCCCTGTTGCAGATGCAGCGACTTCAGCACGGTCTTCAAATCCTGGTCCGGAGCCAGGGGCGCGGAGGCCAGGCCCGTGCTGCGAACCTTCCAATAGGCGAAGGCGATCAGCCCGAGGAGCAGGACCACCAGGCTCAATGCGATCGATGTTCCGAGCGCCAGCATGGCCGCCAGGGCCAGGACCGCGCCCACCCCGGCGGCCTGCAGGATCAGGCCGCCGATGGTCAGGCCAGGCTTCAGGGGATCGATGCCGTAATTGTTGAAGGGCAGGGTGGTCTCCACCTGGCAGCGGCGAATATGCGTGGCGAAATCGGCGGCGTTGGCGCCCCGCCAGCGTTCGCAATGGATCAGGATGGCGCTGAGCTCACGGGGCATGGCGTCCCACAGTTCGGCCAGATAGGCGTCGAGGGTGGCGTCGCTGCCGTCCGGCGCGTCGAAATCCAGGCAGACCAGCAGGTAGGGCCGGTCCAGCCGGTCCGATGGCTGGGACGCTGTGAGATCCGTGTCCCGGATCGCGGACACCAGGGCGTCCTGCGGGTCGCGTCCGTTGAAGGCCAGGTCGTCGATCAGCGCCAACCGCGCGAAATGGGTGCGCAGGTTGCGGGCGAAGGGGCTGTTGGTCCCTTGCTGCACGCAGGCCCGGGAGTGCTGAGCGGTGGGCAGGCTGGCCAGGACCTCCCGCACAGCGTGGGCCGGCGAGGTGATGGTCCCGTCTTCCCGGTGGCAGGGATCGGTGTGGATCGGGAGCAGGGCGGTGAGGAAATAGTGGCCGCCGGTGAAGTTGGGCATGGGTCTGCGCCTCCCTCAGGCCCAGCGCGCCGTCAGCGCCTGGCGGTTGATGTCAGCGCGCTCGGTGTCGCCGGACGCGACCGGGCCCAGCCCGGCGGAACCGAGGTCGTTCTGCACCTCGATCAAGGTGTCGCGATAGGCGGCCGCGAAGGCCTCCGGCGACAGGACGGCATGCAGCGCCGTGAGCCGGACCAGGGCCCGGCGAACCCGCAAGGCCGCCTTGACGTCCCGCTGAGCGGAACCTGGGGTGGCGTTGTAATAGTAGTCGTTGTCGATCTGATTGGCCCGGATATAGCCCTTGAACGGCGAGATCGGGATCGAGTGGGGATACTTGTCGCTGACGTACCAGAACAGGTCGAGACCGCCCGGAATGCCGTCGGAAAAGGCGTCGATATACTGGTCCCAGGTGCCGTTGAAGTTGCTGCAGAACAGCATGTAGTCGTTCTGAAGCTTCGGCCGCCCCTGGCCGAGATCGGGCCATTGGTCGCGGCGTATCACCACCCAGCGTGCGAAATGGATCAGGGACAGGCCGATCAGGCCGCGGAGCGTCGCCGGCAGGGTTCGCGCCGTCCAGAACAGGAACTCGTTGATCCAGGTGCGCCCCGGCGGCATCGGGGTGATCACCGTCATCGCATAGGCCTTGCCGGACACATTGGACATGACAGCGCCCCCAATCGGCTCGCGCGGTCGCGGCGGCTGCAACTTGCCGTTTTGACTGCGCTGTTATCCCGGTGAGGGTGAACCATCGCGACGCGTTCGCCAACCCGGGTTCGGTGGAATCGGCCTGGGGATTGGCGGACGGGGTGGGATTCGAACCCACGGTAGGCTTTCACCTACGGCGGTTTTCAAGACCGCTGCCTTAAACCACTCGGCCACCCGTCCCACATCGCCAGGGTCTCGCGACGGCGACGACGCCAGGTCACCATGGGGTCACGTCTGGCTGTGTTTCGCGCGCTCCGATGCCATGCCGGACCCGCGGCGCCAAGTCACTTCCCGGTCTGTCTCAACCCATGGCAGGGCTCACCGCCCCTGGCGGGCGAGTGTCATTGCCAAGCCTGGCCGTGCAGTGTCTATCCTCAACGCCTATCGCCACGGCCCGAGTCCGGCCGTGCAGAGTGCCCCCCAGGGGGTTCTCGCTCAGACCTGCTGCTATGGGCTGAACGGGACAGGCGCCGCCGGTTCACGACACCGGCGGCGTCTTCGTATCCAGACAGGCTTAACGGAATCGCCTCGGCGGTTAACCGTGCCGAAAACCTATTGGCCCAGGCTGCAGTCCTATCCCGGCGCGGGGCGCGGGGGCGGGAGGTCTGGCCATGATCGCAAATCCGAAGCGTGCGCGTCGCCTGGGCGTCCTGCTGCTGGCCGGTTCAGCGCTCTGCGCCTGCGCCACGCCCCATCCCCGGCTCGCCAGCCACCTGCCCACCGCCCACGCCCCATCCGGCGCCAATGGCGTCTATAAGGTAGGAGATCCCTATCAGGTGGGCGGCATCTGGTATGTGCCCCGCGAGCAGCCGGACTATGACGTCACCGGCGTCGCCTCCTGGTATGGCGACGCGTTCAACCAGAAGCCCACCGCCAACGGTGAGATTTTCGACATGGGCGCGATCTCGGGCGCCCACACCACCCTGCCTCTGCCCTCGATGGTGGAGGTCACCAATCTCGACAACGGCCGCAAGCTCATGGTGCGGGTCAATGATCGCGGGCCCTTTGTCGGCGGCCGGGTGATCGATCTGAGCCACGCCGCCGCGCGGGAACTGGGCTACGACCAGCAGGGGCTGGCCCGGGTCCGGGTGCGCTATGTCGGGCCGGCCAAGGGCCCGGATTCCAGTCTGCGCTATGCGGCCAACACCCGGTCGCCGCCGGTCGCTGCGCCGCGAAGCGCGCCGGCCTATGCTTCGTCTGCGCCGGCGCCGTACACCTCCCCAGGTTCCGCCGCCCCGCCGCCCAGCTATGCCGCGCCGCCGATGCAGGCCGCCGCGCCGGCCCCGGTCACCGCCATATCCTCCAGCCCCCTGCCGCCCGTCACCCTCCCGGCCCAAAGCCTGCCCGCAGCACCGGCGCCCGTACAGCTGGCGGCGACAGCGCCCCCGCCCATGGCGTCCGTGACCACGGCGGCCTATCGGGTCCAGGCGGGCGCCTTCAGTGACCCGGCGAATGCGCAGCGGGTGGCCGACCAGCTGTCCACCGCCGGCCAGGCGCTTATTGAGCCGGTGCAGCGCAATGGGACGACCCTCTACCGGGTCATGCTGCCGGCGCCGGCGGATGAGGGCGAGGCCTGGGCGCTGCGGGACCGTGTCGTCCAGCTCGGGTTCCGCGACGCACGGGTCATCTCGCCGCAGTGATCCGACCGCCGGACTGATCTGGACAATCGGCGCGAAGCCGCCATGTTGCGCCGGTGTCGCGCGGACGGTTCATCACATTCGAAGGCGGGGAGGGGGTCGGGAAATCCACCCAGATCCGGCGCCTTGTCACACGCCTGGCCGCCGAGGGCCGGGAGGTCATCGCCACCCGTGAACCCGGTGGCTCCCCCGGGGCCGAAGCGATTCGGGACCTGGTCCTGCGCGGCGCCGCCGATCGCTGGAGCCCGGTGACCGAGACCCTGCTGATGTACGCCGCCCGCCGTGACCATATCGAGCGGGTGATCCGGCCGGCCCTGGCCCGGGGCGCCTGGGTGGTCTGTGACCGCTTCGCCGATTCGACCCGCGCCTATCAGGGGGCGGCTGGCGGAACCGATCCGGCGCTGATCGCGGCGCTTGAGACCTTCATCCTGGAGGAGGTGCGGCCGGATCTCACCCTGATCTTCGACCTGTCCCCCGAGGTCGGCGTCGGCCGCGCCATGGATCGGGCGGGAGCGGAGCTGCGCTTCGAATCCAAGGGCGCCGCCTTCCACACCCGCCTGCGCCAGGCGTTCCTGGAGATCGTCGCCGCAGAACCCGGGCGCTGCGCCCTGATCGACGCCTCGGGATCGATCGAGGCGGTGGACCAGGCCGTGTGGACCACGGTCGCCGAACGACTGGCGGTTCATGGCTGAGGCCCCGCCCCATCCGCGCGACGCCTGGCGACTGCAGGGGCACGAGGCGTCGGAATCCGCCTTCGAGGACGCCCGCGCCAGGGGCCGCCTGCACCACGCCTGGCTGCTGACGGGGACCGAGGGCGTGGGCAAGGCCACGTTCGCCTATCGCGCCGCGCGCCGCCTGCTGGGCGCGCCGCCGGACCCGGCCTTTGGCGTCCTGGGCGCCGATCCGGAGCATCCGGTCAGCCGCCAGATCGCCGCCCGTTCGCACCCCGACATCCTGGTGATCGAGCGCCTGGGGGAGGACGGCAAGGTCCGCAAGACCATTCCGGTGGACGAGGCCCGCAAACTTTCAGAGTTCTTCTCCAAGTCGCCCGCCTCCGCGCCCCACCGGGTGGCGATCATCGACGCCGCCGACGACCTCAACGCCAACGCCGCCAATGCGGTGCTGAAGACCCTTGAGGAGCCGCCGTCGCGTGGCATCCTGCTGCTGGTGTCCCATTCTCCCGGACGGCTGCTGCCGACCATAAGATCGAGATGCCGGCGGCTCGCCTTCGCCGCTCTCGCTGAGGCCGAGGTGGCGGAGTTCGTGGGGTCGCGCACCGGGTCCAATCCGGAGGACGCGCTCCGGCTGGCGCGGATGTCCGGCGGCGCGCCGGGGCGGGCCTGGGCCCTGGCGACCGCCGGCGCAGTGGCTGTGGATGACGCAGCCCGCGAGCTGCTGCGGGACCTCCCGCAAGTAAACGAGGCCATGGCCCAGAGCCTGGCGGACCGGTTCCGGGGCGCCGACGGCGCGGCCCAGTTCAACCTGCTGTTCGAGCGGCTCGGCGAGCGCATCCATGCCCGCGCCCTCGATCAGGTGGCCGAGGGTCGGGGCGGCCTTGATCGCTGGGCCCAGGCATGGGAGACGCTCCAGCGCCTGCCCCGCGACGTCGAGGCCGTAAACCTCGATCGGTCCGACGCCTTCTTCACCGCCTTGTCCGCCCTGCGCGACGCCGCACGGGTCTAGTCCCAACTCTTCGGCCGCAAGCACGCCCGCCCCATGTTGATCGACAGCCACGTCAATCTGCACGCCCCCCAGTTCGACGAGGATCGGCAGGCGGTGATCGACCGCGCGCGGGCCGCCGGGATCGGCCTGATGGTCAATATCAGCGACCGGGTCTCGGGCTTCGCCAAGGTGCGGGCCCTGGCCGAGCATCCGGACATCTGGTGCACGGTGGGCACCCATCCCCACGAGGCCAAGGAGAACCCCGACCTGGCGGCGGCGGATCTGGTGGCCCTGGCCGCCGATCCCCGGGTGGTGGGGATCGGGGAGACCGGGCTCGACTTCCACTACGACCTCAGCCCACGGGACATCCAGGCCAGGGTGTTTCGCGCCCATGTGGCGGCGGCCCGGGACGCCGGCCTTCCGCTTGTGGTTCACACCCGCGAAGCCGACGCGGTGATGGGCGAGATCCTGGAAGAGGAATTCGCCGCCGGTCCGTTCCGCCTGCTGATGCACTGCTACACCTCAGGGCCGGAGCTCCTCCGCCGCGCTGCGGACTTGGGCGCCTGGTTCTCGGTGTCCGGCATCGCCACCTTCAAGCCGGCCGAGGACGTGCGCGCCCTGGTGCGCGACATGCCGGCCGACCGGATCATCGTCGAGACCGACTGCCCCTATCTCGCCCCGGTCCCGCATCGGGGCCGGCGCAACGAACCCGCCTACCTGCCTGACGTCCTCGCCAAGCTGGCGGAGATCCGTGGCTGGAGCCTGGCCGAGGCCGAACAGCGGACCGAGGACGCCTTCTTCGCCCTGTTCGACCGGATCCCGCGGCCATGAGCGGCCGGCTGGAGTTCACGATCCTCGGGTCCGGCTCCTCGGGCGGCGTGCCGCGGGCCGACGGGGACTGGGGCGCCTGCGATCCCGCCGATCCGCGCAATCGTCGCTCCCGATGCTCCCTGCTCGTGCGCCGGCTGGGGGAGGGGGCGGAACATGAGACCACGGTGCTGGTGGACACCTCCCCCGATCTGCGGGTGCAGACCGCCGAGGCCGGGGCCCGGCGGCTGGACGCCGTGCTGCTGACCCACGACCACGCCGACCAGACCCATGGGATCGACGACATCCGCGCCTTCTTCATCCGGCAGCGGGCGCGTATCCCCACCTATGCCGACCCGGCCACCACGGCCTCAATGATGCGTCGGTTCGGTTATGTGTTCACGGGGCAGGGCGGTTATCCCGGCATCGCCGACCTGCAGGCCCTGCCGCCCCATGGCGCGCACTGGACCCTGGACGGTCCCTCCGGCCTCGTCCCCGTGGTCACCTTCGACCAGGACCATGGCGAGGTGCGCTCCGTGGGCTACCGGTTCGGCGACGTGGCCTATTCCAGCGACGTGGTGGACCTGGACGACGCCGCCTTCGCCGCCCTGGAGAACCTCGACGTCTGGATCGTCGACGCCCTGCGCTGGCGCCCGCACCCGACCCACGCCCATGTGGAGCGCACCCTGGACTGGATCGCCCGGGTGCGGCCGAGGCGCGCCATCCTCACCAACATGCATATCGACCTCGACTTCGAGGACCTCAAGGCCAGGCTGCCCGATGGCGTCGAGCCGGGCTATGACGGCCTGCGGTTCGTGCATGAACTGGCCGCCAGATAAACCCGATGTCTCAGCCCCTTAAGCTTGGTTTCCTCGCGTCACGCAACGGCTCCAGTTTTCGCGCCATCGTCGAGGCGATCGCCGACGGACGACTGACCGCCGAGGCCCGGCTGCTGGTGAGCAATAACCGCAGCTCCGCGGCCCTGGACTTCGCCGCGGCGCACGGCATCCCAACCTTGGTTGCGCCCACCCAGACCGACCCCGACGCCGCCGACCGCCGGCTCTGCGCCGCCATGACCGAGGCCGGCGTCAATCTCATTGTCCTGTCCGGCTATCTGCGCCGCCTTGGACCGGTCACGCTGGAGGCCTTCCGCAACCGGGTGATCAACATCCATCCTGGCCCCCTGCCGGCCTTCGGGGGCGAGGGGATGTATGGCCGTCGCGTCCACGAAGCGGTGATCGCCGCCGGCGTCCCGGCGAGCGGCGTGACCATCCACCTGGTGGACGAGGTCTATGACCATGGCGCGGTTCTGGCCCAGTGGCCGGTTCCGCTTGAGCCCGGCGAGACCGCTGAAAGCCTCGAGGCCCGGGTCACCGACCTGGAACCCCGGTTGTTCGTGGAGACCCTGGGCCGGATTGCGACCGGCGAACTGGTGCTGCCGGGTCGACAGGCTTAGCCTGACCATCGCGACTGGACCTCAGGCTTCGATTTCCGCCGCCAAGACGCGGAATTCCCAGAGGTTCTCTGACTATTCCAAATTGGCGCCGCCGGTGGCCCAATTGGATGGGCGCTGGTGGCGGACAGATTCCGTCAGGAGGCCCAGCTCCACCTCAATCTGCACCTACTACAATTTCCGATAATCTTCCTTAGGCGCAATTTATATGTAGATCACCGATAGAGATGTCACCGGCCTCACCGATTGAGATGACACAGTCGTCCCTTTTGGCTTCGGCGTTGAGGGTGACGGCTGATGACGGTGATTACGATGAGCCGCACAGAGCTCAGCCGGCTGCGTGTGATGATCGATCTGGCGGATGGCCGGACGCGGGTCGAGGACGCCGCGGCGCTGATGGGTTTGCAGCGCCGGCAGGTCTACCGGATGCTCGACGCCTTCCGCGCCCACGGTCCGGACGCCCTGATCTCCAAGCGCCGTGGCAAGCCCAGCAACCGCGCTCACGGCGCGGCCTTCCGCCAGACCTGTCTGGCCATCGTCCGCGAGCGCTACGAGGATTTCGGGCCGACGCTGGCGGCCGAGAAGCTGGCCGAGGTCCACGGCCTGCCGATTGGCGTCGAGACGCTGCGCCAGTGGATGATCGAGGACGGCATCTGGGTCCGCCGGCGCGACCGGCTCAAGCGCGTCCACCAGCCCCGCCACCGGCGCGACTGCCTGGGCGAGCTGGTCCAGGTCGACGGCTGCGAGCACTGGTGGTTCGAGGATCGCGGCCCCCAATGCACCCTGCTGGTGTTCGTGGACGACGCCACCAGCCGATTGATGCATCTGAGCTTCGTGGCCAGCGAGAGCGCCTTCTCCTACTTCCAGGCCGCACGGGCTTATTTGGAGGATCACGGCAAGCCCATCGCCCTATACAGCGACAAGCACTCGGTCTTCCGCACCAACAAGCCTGAGCAGGCCGAAGGCGGCATGACCCAGTTCGGCCGCGCCCTGCATGAGCTCAACATCGACATCCTGTGCGCCAACGCGCCCCAGGCCAAGGGCCGGGTCGAGCGGGCTCACAAGACCCTGCAGGACCGCCTGGTGAAGGAACTGCGCCTGGCCGGCGCCAACGACATTGAGGCCGGCAACGCCCTGCTCCCGGCCTTCATGGCCGACTACAACCGACGCTTCGCCAAGCCCGCCCGGAATGACAAGGATCTACATCGGCCGCTGGCGCCGCACGACGATCTGGACGGCAGCTTCGCTTGGCGCGTCGAGCGCACGGTCACCCAGTCGCTGACGGTCCAGTACGACCGGGTGATGTTCATCCTCGAGCCGAACGAGATCACCCGCGCTTTGGCCAGGAAGAAGGTCACGGTCTACGATTTCCCGGACGGCCGGATCGAGGTCCGCCACCAGGGCCTGGCCCTGCCCTACCGCACCTTCGACCGGATCACGCGGATCGACCAGGGCGCCATTGTCGAGAACAAGCGGCTGAGCGAGGCGCTGGAGATGTGTCGGGCGATGCAGGCCGAGTTGCCGCCGAAGCTGAGAAGCCGGAAGGCACCAGCTAGGACGGCTCAGGCAGAGCACATGTTCGGCGTGAGTTGAACCCTACTTACCGGCTTCTATGAGCTCAGCGGTCCAGCCTTTGGTCGTCAGATCCGGTTGATCTTCGCGGAAGCGT